>Ga0224512_10002430_pt1 | contig 17107 bp, 15 predicted proteins | sample SF_May12_sed_USG_4_FD_169103 | JGI IMG/M metagenome (GOLD analysis project Ga0224512, IMG submission 169103) | Sediment microbial communities from San Francisco Bay, California, United States - SF_May12_sed_USGS_13 | ecosystem: Environmental > Aquatic > Marine > Sediment | place: USA...
GGATCCGCCCTTCGAGCAAAGGAGCCAGATACTCTTCTTTTTGCTCTTCCGACCCGTACATATGTAGAAGCTCCATATTGCCCGAATCGGGTGCTGAGCAATTAAAAACCTCGGCAGACCAGAACACGGATCCCATGATCTCTGCGAGAGGCGCGTATTCGACGTTTGAAAGGCCCGAGACTTCAGGGAGAAACAAATTCCAAAGTCCTTGTTCGCGTGCCTCGGATTTCAACTCTTCGATCAAAGGAACCGGTTCCCAACGGTCGCCGCTGCCGATCTCGCTGTAATACCTTTCCTGGTTCGGGAAGACAAAGCGTTCCATAAAGGCCGAAACTTCTTTCTCAAGCCGTCTCGCTTTTTCACTGTGTTCGAAGTTCAATTTATTTTTGCTCCGGTAAGGTCAAGTAGCATCGTCTTAACAAGGCTAAAACGACTCAAAGGTTTCCAATAGACGAAGCAGATCGCTTTCCACCTCGGCCCCCATGTGAATTCGAAGAGCCCTTCGCCCACGGTCCAGCAGGACCTGAAAGTCACCTCTCGACTGGGCCGCTTTAACGACGCCAAAACTGTATTTCTGCTGAGGTACATCGATATCCTTCGCGTCATCGGAGGTGATCTGCAAGAAGACACCCTGATTCGCGCCGCCCTTGTAAGCCTGCCCGGTTGAATGCAAAAACCGCGGCCCGAATCCAAGACATGTAGCCACTTTATAATTACGAAGTACCGCCGCGCGAATTTCCTGAAGAATCTCCTCATTCTTCGAGGTCATTTCTACATAGGCGAGGATCGCAAAATAGTCATGGGGCCGAATCCGTGTGAGATGAGCTTCGACTACTTCCTTCGTCCCTGCGCCCTTGATCTGGCCAACCCTGCCGGAGAGTTCGCGGTCGCCAAAGAATGAATACCCATCCTCCGTGAGAAAAGGGTCATCAGACGGAAGGCGGCCTGACTTCTCGTAAGCCTCAGTTATCTTTCTGGCTTCGATTTTCGCCGATTCAACATCAGGCTGGTCAAAGGGATTGATTCCCATCACACTTCCCGCCACGGCCGTCGCAAATTCCCAACGAAAGAACTCCTGTCCAATAGACAGATTGTCCTCAAGCTTTATCTCGACATAGGGCTGCCCGACGTCCGACAGGTCGAACTTAAACCTGTCAAGGCGTTCATCCCCCTTGAGAGTTAAGAAAGCAAATACCCTGTCGTCAGCGTACCGGGCAGCATCGAGCTTTGCCTCGCGGTCGACGGGGATAATCGAAACTCCCTCTTTGCCGGTGCTTTCCGCTAAAAGTTGTTCGAGCCATGCTCCTAAATCGAATAGCTCCGGCGATGTAAAGATCGTAAGCTTGTCCCTGCCGTTTCTGTGACAAAGGCCCAACAGCAGGCCGAGCATCGCCCCTGCATTTCGGTCGGCTGCCAGTTCGCGGCATTCCGCGATCATCTCGAGCGCGCCTTCCAAAAGTCGTTGGACATCGATACCCATCGCCGCGGCGGGTATCAGCCCAAACACCGACAACGCCGAAAAGCGGCCTCCAACGGTCGGCTCACCATGAAAAACCTCCCAAAAACCATCCCGCGCCGCTTCGTTTTCAAGCCTTGAGCCGGGATCTGTAATAGCCACAAAGTGACTACCCGCTTTCGGTTGTCCGACGGAGTCTGCGACCCGTTCATAAAAATATTGCTTGAATGTGTTTGGCTCCAGCGTCGAACCGCTTTTGCTCGCGACGATGAACAGGGTTTTTTCGATGTCAAGAGCCTTTTCGAGGGTCTGGATGCGCGCCGGGACCGTCGAGTCAAGAATGTGAAAATTCTCCTTACCAAATGTAAGCGCAAATACCTCGGGGCAGAGAGACGAGCCGCCCATTCCGAGCAGCACTACATATTCAAATCCGGCTGAACCGACAGCGTCGTGGAACGCCTTGTATTTTTCCAACTGCCGATGCTCTTTCTTCACGATATCCAGCCAACCAAGCCACGCCTCTTCACCCGAATCTGTCCAGACTGTCGGGTCCTTATTCCATATTCGTTCCACGAGCCCCCCGCGGTAGGCGGCATTCAGCAGATCCGTGTAAGCAGTATCGAGATGATCGGGCAGTGAGTAATGAAATTCGTTCAGCATACCCGGTTAATCTATCACAAAGGGGCCGTTATTTTCGATCCTGAATCGGGCTGTAGTCCGGCCGGATTGCGACCGATTTCCGGAACCCAGGAATAAGGGATTCGTATTTATTAATGACATGTCAAAAACGAACTAATCGCTGCAACCAGACAGGCAAACTCGCTTTTATCAATTGCCAAAACGCCTTCGAGGCTTCGCATTATTGATTAATCGGTTAGTATCTTAGTAAGCAAAAGGAGCAAACGACAATGAGAAACATATTTTTGATCGCATTAATTGCCTTGATCTCGGTAATTTCGGGGTGTTCTTGGCGACAGCCAAGTGAAGGGACCGTTGAGGTTAAGACTATCTATGGCCAGGCCGTAGATGTCGTCTCAGCGGCCGACGGAGGTGTATACGAAGACGCTTACGGCTGGCACTGGCGCGACAATTACTACGAGGTTAACCTACGCGCCAAGACCGAGACGTTTAAGGTGTTTGCCTCCAGCAAGGACAATGCTGGACTCACTCTGCCAATTTCGATCACATATTCGATACCGGGCGATAAAAGAAACGTAATTGCCTATGTAAAGAAGTTTGGTCTAACGGAAGAAGAAAGAAAAGAGCGCAGGACCCCGGTCATCAAGAGCCGTATTGAAGACATAACAAGGAAGAATACCGCAAAGTTTGATGCCTATGAACTCCTTATCAGCCAGCAAGGTATACAGTCAGAGGCGTTAAAGGATCTCAAGATCATATTTAACGATCAATTGAATGCCAGAATCGAATCGGTCGTGGTTGGAAAACCCGATTTTATCGACGACGGGATTGAAGTGGCGGGCAGCCGCGTTGTTGCGGCGAAGAAGAAGCAGGAAGAAGAGGAAGCGTTGAAAAAGGCCGCTGAGACGCGCATCGAGAGGCTCAAGATCGAAGCGCAAACCTTCGAGAACCCGAAGATGTATCAGCTTGAACTACAAAAGCTGCGAATCGAGGAAGCCCAGGCTTGGGCCAAACATGCTGGTACTCTGGTCCTCGGAAGCGGAACGTCACCGATGATTCAGGTGAAATAGTATGGGAAGGATAGTCATATTGGCGTTGCTCGCAGTGGTAATCGGTACCATCGTCGTTATCGGTGGCTCGTATCTCGTCGTCTTTTGGCGGGATACGGTCCGTCGCTGGAAACTCGAAAAAGATGAGGACCGTAAACGGCAGATACGTGAAGCGAAGCAGGAGTTTATCGAATCGGCGAAGGCACTCGAGGATATAGGGAATAAAACGGATAAGCCTTAATTATTCCCATGAGGCGGTTTGCCTGTTAAGATCGTGACCCATGAGACACTTTTTGAAAGCGCTCGCGGTCGTCGTCTTTTCGTTTAATGTGTTCGGTTCAGACTGTGCCGAGCAAGCGAAGGTGGTAGCGCCCTCGATTGGTGCCGAGGCAAGGGCCGATTTTGAAATCAAGCAGGCGAAGGCGAAGGCGGACCATCAAAAAGATCCCAAAGACGCCGACGCGCTGATCTGGTTCGGAAGGCGTACCGCGTATCTCGGCGATTACAAGAAAGCGATTCACATTTATACGGAAGGCATCCGTATGCACCCGCGGGACGCGCGAATGTATCGGCACCGTGGACATCGGTTTATATCGATCCGGTGCTTTGACGATGCGATCAGGGATTTTGAAAGGGCGGCGGCGATTTTTGAGGGCGAACCCGATCAGGTTGAACCCGATGGCCTCCCCAATGCGTTGAACATCCCGACATCCACGCTTCAATCCAATACCTGGTATCACCTCGGACTTGCACATTATCTCAAAGGCGATTTTGATAAAGCGCTTGAAGCTTATCGGGCATGCATTTATGTTTCTGAAAACCCGGATATGTTTGTCGCAACAGCCAATTGGCTCTACGTCACGCTCAGAAAAATGGGGAAAAACAAAGAAGCTGCGGCTATCCTCGAAAAAGTAGATGACGATCTGGATGTCATCGAAAACGAAAGCTACTACGATCTCTTAAAGCTCTACAAGGGCAGCTTGAAGCCTGATGATTTCGTCGTCGGGAAAGCCGATGCGCTTTCCAACGCCAGTGTCCAGTATGGTTTGGGTAACTGGGAGTTGATCAATGGTAACAGGAATCTGGCGATGACGTATTTCAAGCGTGTTTTGGATGGCGACCAATGGTCTAGCTTTGGTTTCATCGCGGCAGAAGCTGAGATGAAACGGCTTGGGGCGACTGCTAACTGAGAATTGGAAACTGAGAGCTAAAAACTGAAAGTGTTAAGTGCTAGGGGTTGCCATAGACAGTTATGACACCATTCTCGAGCCTAATTCGTTTTTGAGACCAATGATAAGAATGACCATTTTTTTATCCGTTTACTTTTTGGTTGCAATGGACTATTCCGTCAAGCAACCTACGAGTGTGGAGTAAAGCACCGCACCCACAATTTATTCAAATTGCCCTTCTTTTAAAACAGAGATTGCCTTTTTATATTCTTTAAATTGCCACGCGTTTTAACGCGTGGATCTAAAAACGGCAGAAAAAAACGGGGCGGCTTCGAATCTGCAGATTCGAAGCCGCCCCGAAGCTTTAAGGCAGTGCCTTGCCACGTGCTAAAGCACGTGGCAACTGAAAGACCAAGCCAACCGGATCGACACATATCGCCCGAAACCGCAATACTTCCGGTTCTCATTTCTCAGTTTTCAGTTATCAGTCACTTCAAGTATCGCCGGTCCTTCAACTCATCCGGAAGCAGCGACTCGTTTTCATCGGAAGTGCTTTTCTTGCCATAACCAATTTCCTTCATCAGCCTTGTCGGTGCATTTCGTATCTCCATGGGAACAGGCAGGTTACCGTGAAGTCTCACGTCCTCCGCCGCCGCTTTGTAGGCATCGTATGCGCTCCGGTCTTTTTTGGCGTTCGAAAGATATGCCACCCCGTGAGCCAGATTAATCGCACATTCGGGGAGGCCGATCGTCTCGACGGCACGGAAAACCGCGTTCGCCACGACAAGCGCAGTTGGCTGTGAGAGCCCTATGTCTTCCGATGCAAAGATCACCATTCGCCGGGCGATAAACTTCGGGTCTTCCCCCGCGTCGATCATTCGCGCCATGTAATACATCGCCGCATCCGGTTTACTCGCCCGCATCGACTTTATAAATGCGCTGATCGTGTTGTAATGCTCTTCGCCCTTTTTGTCATAACGCAGGAATTTCGACTGAAGTGCATTATTGAGATTCTCAACATTGATCCCGGCATAGAGTTCGCTTGTGTTCTCAAGCATCGTGATCGCCTGGCGGGCGTCGCCGTTGGCCATCTCGATCATCCACGTTCTTGAGTCTTCGTCCAGATCGAACCCTGTGCGGCCGATTATCTCGGACATTTCCTTGTCATTTAGTTCTTGCAGAACAAATACACGCAGCCGCGAAAGCAAAGGTGAGATAACCTCAAAACTCGGGTTTTCGGTCGTCGCACCGATCAGCACCAGTTCCCCGTTCTCGACATAGGGCAGCAGGAAATCCTGCTGGGCCTTATTGAAGCGGTGGATCTCGTCCAGGAAAAGGACGCGGGGTTTGTCGCCGACCGTCCGGGTCTCAACGATTTTTCTGATGTCCGGTTTTCCGGCGGTAACGGCGGAGAGTTCGTAAAGCTCCGCGTTTATCGCATTTGAATAGATCCTCGCGAGGGTGGTTTTTCCTACTCCGGGAGGTCCCCAGAGAACAAAAGAGAAAACGTGGCCCTGTTCGATCGCTAGACGGAGAGGCTTCCCATCACCGACGAGGTGCTTCTGACCGACAAACCCGTCAAGCGTTTTGGGGCGGATTCGATTTGCTAATGGCGATTTCATTTGAATGGATAATTGCTGATTGAAAATGGATAATCGTCCAGTCAAGGTTACAATCCCTCGGAAAACTAATTTCGAATTGAATTGTCAGCCACCCGTTATCTATCTATCAGTCTTCTATTATCAGTTAACCGTTTCCAATTTTCAGTTGCCTCCTATCCACTCCAGAAGCATCGCCTCCTGCTTATGAAAGGCGTGCTCAGGATCACCGTTTTCCGCCATCGGCAGCTTAAAAAAGACCGAAAGCTGTTCCTGAATTCCCGACTGACCACGGCGTTTGGCAAGTTCCAGACATCTAGCGATCTCTATCGCAAGCGGCGCGGCGAGAATCGAGTCTTTGCATAGGAAGTTCACTTTTATCTGCATCGGCTGACCCAGAAATCCGCTTACATCGATGTTGTCCCATGCTTCCTTATCATCGCCGCGGGGTCTGTAATATCGAATATCCACGATATGGTCCTCGACGTCATAACCGAGAATACTTCTTAGAACGGAATGTTTGGTCTTCACTTTCGAGGCAAGCGATTCTTCGTTTGAGAGTGCGAGGCCGTCCCGATTGCCGAGAATATTTGTCGAATACCAGCCGTCAACTCTGAGCGCACGCGCCTTCAAGGCCGGAGCGAGCACCGTTTTGATAAAAGTCTGGCCGGTCTTGCCATCTTTTCCGGCCAGCGGGACTCCCGTTTTACGCGCGAGATCGGTCAACGCCGGTATGTCGGCCGCGACCGACGGTGTGAAGTTGCCGTATGGAACGCCTTCGAGAATCGCAGCATATGCGTAGAGAATCGCGGGAGACACAAGACTCGAATTTTCCGATATCGCCTTTTCAAAAGATTCAATTGACTCGAAAACCGGGGCCTGCTGATCGACGAGCTTTTCGGTCGACGCCAGGTTTATCACAACGGCTTCGCCGCATTCGGCTGCGAATTCTCTCAGCTGTTTTCTGACCCTTGCGATTGAATCTTCATGGTTGCCGGAATCACCGACATTGGCCCCTTCGATATTAGCGAGAAATGCCTTGTCCGCGATCGCACGCCACGGGCGTAACCCCCTGAGTTTGTCCTCGACAGAAGCAAATTGCCTGTGCGGAAGGACATCGTGCTCGGCGGCGGCGTCCGCAAGATTTGCGTCGTTCAAATCCCACCCTGCGAACCTTATGCGTTCGTAATCGGTCAGCTCCTCGCTCAGACCCGCCAGTGGTAGCCCGTTCGTTCCGATCAGCGCGAGCTTGAGAAGCTCAATTCCCGCGACCATCGTTGTTCCAACGGCGCCGCCCAGACCGACCACTGCGATCCCTAATGTTCGATTACTCATAAGAAAGTGGAATGATATCAACTATAAACTGAAAATGGATAGCGGATAACTGATAATTGGGTTTTGGACCTTCAGGCCTGAACGAGGCGGTTGAAGCGATACGTCCGAACCCAGAAAAAAACCGCGGAAAATCTCCGACATTATCGGTTATCAAATTGTCCCCTTTCCGTTTAAGTGCACATTGATCAGTCATTTCGCTCAATTGCGCGCGACGCTATCCTTCCGAGGGTGCCCACGAATTGATTAAAATGCGCGAACCTTTCGTCTGATGTAAATCCCATTGCGTAACGATAGTAAATCTGCTGAGCGATCACCGCGATCTTAAACGTACCGAAAACGTAGTAATAGGCGACATTTGAGACATCCCTTCCCGAAGCCTCCGCATACATCGAAACCAATTCTTCGCGAGATATCTGTTCCATCAAAACCCTTGGGTTAAAGGGCATCGACATCATTTCCTCGCCGGCTTCCGCCGACATCCAATAACCGAGCGTCGTACCGAGATCCATCAAAGGCGATCCGATAGTCGCCATCTCCCAGTCGAGGACCCCAACGATATTAGTCGGGTCCGCAGGATCCAACACGATGTTGTCAAATTTATAGTCGTTATGAACAAGAGCGGTATCGGTTTCAGTAGTCGGGATCTCTTCGTTCAACCATTTGATTGCGTTCTCAATTTCCGGCCAGTCATCCGTTTTCGATTTGAGATATCGTTTCGACCATCCCTCCACCTGACGCCTGGCATAACCTTCCGGCCTGCCAAGGTCGGCGAGTCCGGCAGCCTCATAATCGATCGAGTGCAAATCGGCAAGATTTTGCATAAACGTAAGCGCCGATTCCCGCGCGCGGTCAAATTTAAACGGCCATTCACCGCGGACAATAACCCCGCGACGCCTTTCCATCAGAAAGAATTCAGAACCGATTACCGATTCGTCATCGCAAAAAAGTAATGGAACCGGTGCTGGGCGATAGACGTGTGAAAGCCTGGAAAGGACACGAAACTCCCTGGACATATCGTGGGCGGTCTTGACTTGATTTCCAAATGGAGGGCGGCGCAAGACATAGTCATCATTGTCAAATGAGACACTGTATGTAAGATTGGAGCTTCCCGCAGGAAACTGCAGTACTTCGAGGCTATCGATTTCCCTGCCCAGTGCGGTTTGCAAATAGTCGCGAAGCGATCCCAGGTCGAGTTCTTCACCTTTCCGGGTTTTGTTAGTTTCCGGCATGGCTCGTACGTTTTATTCTACCAAGCATATTGAAAATACACTGCCCATGATTATTTTACTTTCCGCCATCATCGAGAAATCTGCAATTTACTCAGTGATCTTCGCGCTATTTTGCCTGACGGGTCTGGGTCAGCAGAGGTCAATTGCTTTTACGTTTGACGACCTTCCGATTTCCGGACGGGCAGACTCCATAGCCGTTGCAATTGATGTAAACAAACAACTCTTGGAAAAACTCAAGTTCGCCGGCATTACCGCCACGGGATTTGTGAACGAAGGAAAACTGTTTTTTCCGGGCGAGATCGACCGAAGGACGGCAATCCTCGAATCATGGCTCGTAGATGGTCACGACCTCGGAAACCATACATTCTCGCATATCGCAATAAACTCTGCTCCTTTCGAAACCTACAAAGAAGACCTAATACGGGGTGAAACGATTACCCGGATGCTACTCGAAAAGCGAGGCCGCAAGCTGCGGTATTTTCGTCATACGCAGTTGAGGACGGGTCCCACCGACGACTACCGCCGCCGGTTAACCGATTTTCTTCAATCGAGGAGCTATACCGTTGCCCCGGTCACTATCGACAGCAACGAGTATTTGTTTGCGGCCCGCTACCGTGAAGCGAAGGCCGCCAATGACGTACCCCGGATGCGGCGGATTGCCGGTGCATATCTCGAATACATGCAGAAGATTGTCGTTCACTTCGAGAAATTGAGTGCGGGATTCCTGGGATACGAGGTTAAACAGATCCTGCTGCTGCATGTAAATGAACTCAACGCGGATTGCATCGACGCATTGGCGTCGATGCTCCGGGATCGCAAATACGAGTTCATAACTCTTGAGCAGGCGCTCACGGACAAAGCTTATTCACTCCCCGAGGTCACGTCGCGGCGCGGTCTCTCATGGATTCACCGCTGGATGCTCGCGAAGGGCCTCGAAATGAAGGAAGAACCGGCGGAACCTGCCTGGATTCGGGTTGCGCAGGATCCGTCGTAAAGAGTCGGGATCAGACATTGCGCCCGTTTCACGTGTCGAGCCGGGCGCGGTTCATGCGTGAAAACAAAAATATTCAAGACCTCAAGTAATTGTTTAACAATCGGGGAAATAGTGTGTATAATTAGGGCTTATACAGTGCGAAACTTGTCGTACAACGAACCTGTTTACAAATGGCATCTATGTGGAGATGCCTCTTACTTCAACTCCTTTAATCATCCATTTCAAACCGAGACCGGTTTATCCTAAGTTTTTCGGAGGAATTATGTCGTACACACTCAAATTCGCGAGGGCACTCTCGGTCGCCGTATTAATCGCAACCCTTTCCATTCTAGCTTTCGCCGATACGATAAAACTAAAGGACGGCAGCACGATCAAAGGAAGGATCCTCAGCTTCACGAACGGGCAGTTTATAATTCTTATCGGAACTGGTGAAAGACAACGTCAAATGCGCTTTTTCGCTGACGAGATCGATTCAATTGAGTTCGATTCCAATCCGCCGGGTATTTCCACAAACGCGTCAGAAACCGTGCGTTCCGAGCCAAATTATTCTACGCAGACCGACGGATCTTCGACGATCATCACCGTCGGATCCACCTCAAAGACCCCGAATCCTCAACCGAATACGACCGTCGTTTCCAGTGCCCCGCCAAACGTCCCGACAACCTCCGGCGCGGCTGTCACGCCGATCCAAATTAAGGTGAAAGTGCTGGCTGACAACACGGCCAATGGCTGGACGAACGCCGGTTGGGTCGTCAGGAAAGGGCAACGCATCACAATCCGGAGCAACGGGCGGATCTCGCTCGGAAACGGCCGCTATTCCGGTCCAAACGGGATATCGACACTGCCCGACGAAAAGAAGCTGATCGGTGAAAAGCCTACCGGAAGCCTGATCGCCGTAATTGGCGACGACAACAATGATTTCATTTTTGTCGGCGAGGAACTTGAATTTGTCGCTAGCCGCGACGGTGCATTGTTTCTCGGCGTCAACGAGGGAATTCTCGACGACAATTCCGGCTCTTTTGACGTTACCGTCGAAATCGATCCGCGGGTCGGTACCTGATTCGATTTACAATTCGTGAAAACTGGAGCGCCCGGAAGGGCGCTTCTTTTGATTTTCGTCCCTTAAATCTTGATTTATGCCAACCAAAAGCGGAGAATCGGTATCTAAAGATCTGCTTACAAACCACGTGAAAGAATAGCTATGCGATCATCCACTTTTCGAAAATTCGCTTTGGTATTGGCGATCCTGGCGCTTTTTGCCGCAGGATCGGTAACACTCGTAAACGGCCAATCGAGACCGCAACGCCCAAAAAAGACCGATAGTAAAAAGAACACCCGGCCGGTACCGAAAACAGCCGAGGAGCTTCAAAAGGAAAAGGAAGCGGCGGAACAGGCGGAACGTGACCGCCAAGCGATTGTCGACGATGAAGTACTGGTCATCGACACCAAACTCGTTAACGTAGATACGGTCGTCTACGAAAAGAAGTCGGGCCGCATCGTAACCGGTCTTACAAAAGAGAATTTTACCGTGCTCGAGGAAGGTGTCGAGCAAACCATAACCAACTTTTCGATGCCCGACGCGCCGATCACGGTCACCCTGGTGGTCGAGTACAGCAGGTGGAGCGAGATTTTCGGCCGTGCAGTCGGCGGGCGGTTCGAACCCGGGCATTACGAGGTCATAAGACCCGTAGCGCAGTACGTTTCGACCTTTATCAAACCGCCAAACGACTACGCATCGGTAATCGCCTTTGATAACCGACCGACTCCAATTACCGATTTTACAAACGATCCGAATCGGCTGAGGCAGACCGTAAATCTGCTCTTGAGAAACCGGCCGGCATTTCGCGAGAACAATCTTTTCGACGCGATGAAATTTGCTCTTGTCGGCGGACGCGCCGATGCGGTTGTGCTTGAAGATTCCGAGGAAAATAAGATCGAGTATGGCGGGATGGTGGATATCAAGACAGGTCGCCGGGCAATTATCTTGATTGCCTCCGGTATAGACACCTTTAGCCGTATCAATTACGACGAGGCCCGGAAGCTTGTCGAAACGTCCGGCGTGCCGTTTTTTATTATCAGCACCGGAAATATGTTCTACAAGAGATACGAACACCTGATGGACGCCAGGGACACGATTTCGGGCTTTCCCGGAAGGCTTACGTTTCTTCAGGCCAGAAACGCTATGAATGTTTTTGCGAGGGATTCCGGCGGCGCGCACTTTGAAATGACATTCCCCGGCGAGGTCCCCTCGATACTCCAGTCGATCGATGCCCTGATGCGTAATCAGTACAGTATTGCGTACGACGCCAACCCGAATCTTAAACCGGGGAAAAAATACAAGATTAAAGTCATGGTCGATGTAAACGGCGACGGCAAGTTTGATAACAAGAAATACGAAGTTAAACACAGACCCTATTACCGCGCCCCGGAAGAAGAAAAGAAAGACGAGAGTTAGAGTTTGTGGACTTTTGAGCTTTTGAAAATGCCGCCTCGAGGGCGGCTTTTTTTGTACATAGCGATGTGACTTTTCGCTTTGAGAGATTTAGGCGGCCCACAGTTTCAGGCGAAACTGGTCATTGCCCGTCGTTAGCTCCGGACGTTCGCCGGAGAAGAGTTCGGACTGTTTGAGGACCATGGGGAGACCGCCATTGGGTATATTCACTCCATATTCCCTCCGGCAGAAAATCGAAGCGATCTGCGGATTAACGCGTTGCGTGATCCCGTACCTGATGGCGCGGGAGGCCGGCGGGACGAATCCCTGTGTGCGCCGCGGGTTAGCAAACTCGATTGCGTTCTCATAGATGTTGATCTCAGTGTCGATCTCGCGGAGCGCTAGATCGCGATGCATGATCAGGTTCGCAACCGCCTCCTTGACGGCATAGAGATGATAAGCAGGGCGGCGCGGCGCTTCCCCGGTACGGATTTTGGGCTTTCCCAAACGGTGTTTGTAGAGATCGCAAAATTTTTCGATAAAAGCAAAAGAAGAATCGAACAGCGATAGTAAATTCCCTTCAACCTGCTCTGCTTCAACGATTTCCTCTGATCCGAATTTTCCCGAGAATCGGGTCAACGAAACGCCTGCGTTGGGTATCGCCTGCGCGACCTTCTCGTTCTTACCGAAAAGCAAAACGCCTGCAACCGTCGGCACAAAGTCCTCGTTCCGTCCGATCGCTAAAAGGAGATCGCGCTTGAGGACAGTTCTCGTCTCATAGGCGCCGTGGTTCGTATTGCCGTTTGTCCCAAACGCCCCTACGAAGCTCCAAAGAACCGCATCGTCAAAATCCTCGGCGGCGAATTTCGAGAGTGGTATGTTTTCGTACGAGAGGGGCCGCGCTTCGCCGATGAGCGTTGAAAGCTCATCTCTGGTTGCCTCCCGTTTATCTGGTCCGATCCTGATGTAGAACTTTCCGTTGTGGGTTCTGTACGGCCGGCTCTTTCCCTGTATTTCAAGAGCGACGATCAGCCGCCCGTTATCGAATGCCACCGTATCCAAAAGTGGTACGATCGGAGGAACGACTTCTTCCCTGCAGATCCGGACGAGTTCGTTCTGAACGCGTTCCGGGTAACGCAGACCCTGAATCAAAAGCTGATCGGTAACTCCGAAGACGATCGTCCCCCCGGCCGTATTCGCCAATGCGACGATTTCCTGCGCAATTTTTCCGGAGTTGGAAAGCTTTAATTTAAGCTCGAGATATGAATCTTCACCGGCTCTGATAAGCCGGATCAATTCGGTTCGGGTGGTTTGAGGAAGCGGCTGATTAAGAACGTATTCCTGGTAGGAACGTTCGGATGATGAGACATGCCGCTGGCTGTTGCGATATTTTTTGCGTGCCATTTTCAAACGCAGACTATTTTCTAATGACGGTGTCCACATACCGCCCGAACCGCCCATGCGGTCACTGGTATTGAGTCTATTGAATCATTGAATAAGCACGCAGGGCAAGGGAAGCAGGCAAAGTCTGCTGTATTTACCCCATCGACGAGGTTTTTGAAATTGAGAGTGTTCGCGATCTTTATTATCATTGCCGACTTTGCAAACGCAGAATACATTGGTGGCATTGAGAAATTTCTAACCGCTGCCTATGTTGCTGGCACTCCAAACCGTTTCAGATTACTTAACGAAAGTTGTCAAAAACTGGTAAGATACGGCAACTAAGTCAATTTCGCCTAACCGAATAGATCCTCCCGAAGATCGGATGGTGTTGGAAATTTGTCGATCCGGCACGCAAATGAGGTTCCGGCAACGAGTTTTTGAAAATCGAAGAGCGATTGATAGTATTTTTAGATAAACGTGGAAACTGAATTCATAAAGGCATACATCGGGCTCGGCTCGAACGACGGGTACCGTTCGGGTAACATCTTGCTCGCCGTGCGCGGATTGATGGAAGCCGGCTTTCGTGTCATGCGACTGTCAGCGCTGTATGAAACCGAACCGGTCGCAGTCAATGACCATCGTCCGTACCTGAATATGGTTGCTGAAATAGAAGTCAAAAACATCACGCCGTCCCAAATAATGGCGAGAATGGTAAGGATCGAGTATTTACTCGGACGACGCCATAAGTTCCTGAAATCACCTCGGACCATTGACCTGGATTTACTTATATTCGGAGAAACCCGAATCGACACCGACTTTGTGACCGTTCCGCACCCGCGATTGCACGAGCGGAAGTTTGTCCTTGTCCCGATGGCCGAACTCGTTCCCGATTTGGTCCATCCGGTTGAGAAAAAGACAATGCTCGAGCTTCTTGAGGCAGTCGACGACGCTTCCAAGGTAGAACGCTGGAGTCCGGATCCCAGGACCAAACTCGAATCCGAGGCCGTCACCTCCGGAGCAACCTCCTCAAACTAGATTAAATCCCTGTAAATCGCTACACTTATGTGATTCTATGGCCTATTTAAAACCAGACAGACCCGAGAAGGTTTACGTCCCTGCGCTGAGGAAAGCAAAGAAAAAAGGGAAAAAGCTGGTTTGCCTGACAGCCTACGATTACCCGACGGCGAGGATTGTCGATGAGGCTGGAGTCGACATCATCCTCGTCGGAGACAGCATCGGAAACGTAATCCACGGCTACGGAAATACAATTCCAGTGACATTGGAAGAAATTGTCTCGGCGACCAAGGCGGTCAACCGCGGTTCCAGCAGAGCGCTCATTGTTTCCGACATGCCCTACGGGAGCTATCACATCAACGAGGACGAAACCGTCGCGAATGCGCTCGAGCTGATGAAACACGGGGGCGCCGAAGCAGTCAAACTCGAGGGCGGGCGCAACCGTGTAAAGCTTGTAAAACGAATCGTCGACGAGGAAATCCCGGTAATGGCACATATCGGGCTGACACCTCAATCGGTCCACAAGCTGGGCGGTTACAGAGTTCAGGGGAAAACCAACGAGGCTGCGCAAGCGTTGATTGACGATGCCAAAATGCTTCAGGACGCCGGTGCTTTTGCAATCGTGCTGGAACTTGTACCACGCGAAATTGCGGAGATGGTAACGAATGCGCTTGAGATTTCAACAGTTGGGATCGGTGCCGGAGCAGTTTGCGACATACAGGTCCTCGTACTGCATGATCTTGTCGGATTAACCTTTGGGCGCTTGCCGCGGTTTGTGCGCCAATATGCGGATCTCAGAACAAAGATGACTGAAGCCGTTCAGGCATGGATGGATGACGTCAAGAGCGGCGAGTACCCCAACGATGACGAGTCTTACGGCCTTCCCGATGCGGTTGACATCGAGGAGCTGCAAAGTTAGCACGAAGAGCATGGAGATTATCAACAGGCGTCAACGAATGTTCTCCCTCTCGCGGCAACTCCGCCGCGAGGAAAAGGTGATTGGGCTTGTCCCAACGATGGGTGCGCTTCATGAAGGACACCTGAGCCTGATCAAAAAGGCAAGGCAGATGTGCGACGTCGTCATCGTCTCGATTTTTGTAAACCCCGCGCAATTCAACGAGCGTTCCGACTTCGAGAATTATCCGCGGGATCTGACTGCCGACACTTCGATACTCGCGAATCTCCATGTCGACTACGTGTTTGCACCCGCCCCAGATGAGATTTACCCCGAAAATTTTTCAACCTATGTAACAGTTGACGATCTCTCGATAAAACTTGAGGGGGCCTCAAGACCGGGTCATTTTCGGGGTGTCTCGACAGTGGTCACCATACTTTTTAATACAGTTCGTCCTGATTTCGGATTTTTCGGACAAAAGGACGCCCAGCAAGTGGCGATTATTCAGAGACTTACGCGTGATCTGGGATTTGAGACCGAGATCGTCGTGATGCCGATCGTCCGGGAAGAAAACGGTCTCGCAATGTCTTCTCGCAACGATCTTTTGACGCCCGAGCAGAGATCCGCGGCGGCCGTAATGCACCAATCGCTCGAGGAAGGACGTGGACTTGCCGAATCGGGCGAATCAAATGCTTCGGAAATCGCCGAAATCGTGCGCGGGACGATCGAGAAAGAACCTCAGGCCGCGATCGATTATGTCGCTGTCGTCGACAACGAGACTCTGGAACCAATCGACCGGTTATCTGGAAGTGTTGCATTGGTTGCGGTTGCGGTTCGTTTTGGCAACGTGAGGTTGATAGATAACATCGTATTGGGTGACTCCGACTGATTTGGAACCAAAGTTGCTGGATATTGTTTAGGAGTCTTCGGACAGGAGAAAAACGATGAAAACAGCCAGATTGATGCTTGTCTCAATATGCCTTTTGTTTGCTATGACATTGAGTGTGTCGGCTCAAAAGATCGTTTTTACTTCTCTTGAAGGAGATTTGATCGATGTCGAGGCTCAGGCAGATAAGGTCGTCGTAATGGCGATCGGAGCGAGCTGGCTGCCGCTCTCGAATGATCAGGCGGATACGGTTAATAAACTCGCCACGAAATATGCGGGCCGCGACGATATCGTTTTTTATTTTATTACAACCGATTCCGAATCGGCGAAATCCAAGAACTATGCAAGCAACGACGACATTCGCAAGTTTGTCGATCGTAACAGGCTAAACGTAACGATTCTAAGAGATAACGAAGGTCAGAACTCGATATCGAAATACCAGCTCGAAGAACTGCCGGCATTTATCATTCTCGATAAACAAGGCAAGCCGGATGGCCAGCCAATTACCGGCATCGATCCGTTTAGCGAGGTTGACACCGCTGAAATCGTCTCAAAACGCATCGATAGGCTCTTGTGATTACGAAACTGGTTTCTTTCGTTCACTCTTTGGAACAGCCGCGACAGCTTTTTGCTCGCCATGCGCCGGAATACCCTTTATAAGGATGAGATAGGCCAACTCTACGAACAAGAGCGAGGCAAACACCAACGCCCCCGAGGCGAAATATTCGTCCGGGAGCGCGAGGGTCAGTTCCCAGACATACCCGTTCAAAACCCACAACACGACGCCGGCCACCGCAAAATAAAACACCGAACCGAGCCAGTAAACTCTCAATGATAAGACCGCGATCCTGACGCACTCGCCGATCCCAAAAATAAGCAGGATCCCAATCGACGAATAAAGCAATCCTTCCTTAAGAGGCGGAAGCGCGTTTATCAGCGGCTCCGGCATTGCGAACCAAATTCCCCCGGCCATCAAAAACGTGATTCCGTAAAGAAATCCAAGGGTCTGTGCGAAATGGGCAACTCTCA
>Ga0224512_10002431_pt1 | contig 17103 bp, 15 predicted proteins | sample SF_May12_sed_USG_4_FD_169103 | JGI IMG/M metagenome (GOLD analysis project Ga0224512, IMG submission 169103) | Sediment microbial communities from San Francisco Bay, California, United States - SF_May12_sed_USGS_13 | ecosystem: Environmental > Aquatic > Marine > Sediment | place: USA...
GAGTGAACCACCGACATCGGCTTCTGCGGAACCCCCAACCAGGCAGGCGAGAGCGGCATGCGTAACTATCTGCACATCAACCTTGACGACCGGACCATCGAGACTGAAGAGCTTGAGGGCGAGGCGCTGGCGCGCGCGGGCCGCTACCACATCGTCAGGACGCTGCTCGACAGGGGGGCCGCAACGGTCGACCCGCTGTCGCCGGACAACCCGCTGATCTTCTCGGCCGGGCCGTTCGCCGGCACCAATTTCTCCAACGCCAACCGGCTCAGCGTGGGTTGCAAGAGCCCGCTGACCGGCGGCATCAAGGAGGCCAATTCCGGCGGCACCTTCGCCTTCGCGCTGGGCCAGCTGGAGCTCGCCGGGCTGACGCTGTACGGCGCGTCGGACGACTGGGTGGTGATCCGCATTCCCAAGGACGGCGAGATCACCTTCGAGGACGCGGCGCCGTACCTGGGCAAGGGCAATATCGAGGCCGCCGCGCTGCTGCATGAGACATACGGCGACAAGGTCAGCCTCGCGATCTGCGGGCCGGTCGGTGAATACCAGGGCCTGATGGCCGGCATCGCCTTCACCGACCCCGAAGGCCGGCCGGTGCGCCTCGCCGCGCGCGGCGGCGTCGGCGCCGTGATGGGCTCGAAGAAGGTCAAGGCGATCGTCGTCGACAAGCACAAGATGCCGCCGTTCCACGACCGCCGCAAGGTGATGGAGTCGGTCAAGGGCTACAACGCCAAGCTGGCGGCGGAACCGGCGATCGAGAACTACACCAAGCTCGGCACCGCAATGATGGCCGACGTGATGAACCATGTCGGCGGCATTCCGGTGCGCAATTTCAGCAGCGGCCAGCTGGTCGACACCGACGTCGAGACCATGAAGATGGGCGGCCAGCACATCCGCGAGCGCAACCTTGAACGCGGCGGCGACACCGAACACGCCTGCATGCCCGGCTGCATGATCAAGTGCAGTAACATCTACGTCGACGCGGACGGCAACGAGGTGGTCTCGCCGCTGGAATACGAGACGATCGGCCTGATGGGCACCAATTGCGGGCTGACCGACCCGGACGACCTGGCGCGGCTGAACTTCATCGCCAACGACCTTGGCATCGACACCATCGAGGCCGGCGCCATGCTGGCGGTGCTGATGGAGGCCGGCCAGGCGGAATACGGCGACGTCGCCTTCATGGAGGCTGCCCTTGACGACATCCGCAAGGGCAACGCGCGGGGCCGGCTGCTGGCGCACGGCACGGCCCATGTCGGCGAGCATTACCAGGTCCGCCGCGTGCCGGTGATCAAGAAACAGGCGATCAGCGCCTACGATCCGCGGATCATCGAGGTCACCGCGATCTCGATGATGGTCTCCGCCCAGGGCGCCGACCACACCGTCGGCAATTTGCCGGTCTACGACTGCGCCGGCAAGGACACCGCGCATCTGACCGGCGTGTCGATGGACATGCAGACCAACTCGGCGGCCGCGGATTCGCTCGGCATATGCATCTTCGGGCGGGCCGTGACCAACATCAACCACGAGTTCATGGTCGACGCCATCAACAACGCGCTGGGCACCGACCTGCCGACGGAATTCTTCGCGCAGCTCGGCCGCGAGACGCTGGAGCTGGAGGCGCAGTTCAACGAGCAGGCCGGCTTCACCCGCGAAGACGACGAGCTGCCCGCCTTCTTCCGGGAAGAGGAACTGCCGCCGTCCGGTAAGACCGCCCGCCACCGTGTCGACGAGATCCACCGTTTCCGGTCGGCATGGCTCGAGGAACGGGCGGGGTAACGCGAGGGGTCGGTTGAACCACAGCGACACAGAGACACAGAGAGGGCGTCGGTTTCGGCGCCCTCTCTCTTTTTGGCCGCGAGGGGCCGACCGGAGCAGGAAGGGAGATAGGGGGAATGAGGAGGATAGGGGGATAAGATGTTTCTGGATCGACACCGAGCGACCTCATACTTCGAGACGGCTGCTATGCAGCCTCCTCAGCATGAGGACACAAATATCGGAGCCTCATGCTGAGGAGGGCCGAAGGCCCGTCTCGAAGTATGAGGTCGCTCTCCGTCCGGGACATGTTACCTCCAAGAACCCGCTTTAATGAAAATCCCGTGAGCGGAACAACCCCTTCGCCTGCTCCCTCGGGTGGCGGCGGAGCTTGGGGGGCGGCAGGCGGCCGGGGCGGGACTCGCCGGCGGCGGCGTTGCGGATTTCGTCGGCGTGGGCCGTGGCGGGATCGAGGACATCTCCTTCATCGAGGGTATCGAGCATGTCGGAGAGATCCTCGATCCGCTCCGTCACCACGTGGATCACCTGGCCCTCGCGCTGCATTCGGCCGGTGATGCGCATCATGCGGGCGGTCAGGACCTGACGGCGGAAGGTCTCGAATTTGGCCGGCCAGACGATGATGTTGGCGGTGCCGGTCTCGTCCTCGAGGGTGATGAAGATGACGCCCTTGGCGGTGCCCGGGCGCTGGCGCACCAGCACCAGGCCGGAGACCGCGATGCGCCGCCCGTCCTTCGTCTCCAGCAGCTTTTCCGCCGGCAGGTCGCGGCCGAGATGCGGGCGCAGCAGCGCCATGGGGTGCTGGCGTAGCGTCAGCCGCAGCGCGCGATAGTCGGCGACCACGGCCTCGCCGTCGCTCATCGGCGGCAGCGCGACGGGCGGCTCTGCGCCCTGCTCCGCCTCCCCGGCCGCATCGAACAGCGGCAGCGGCCTGTTGCCGCCGATCGCCTTGACCGCCCACAGCGCATCGCGGCGCGCGAGGTCGATGGAGCCGAACGCGTCGGCCCCGGCCAGCCGGGCCAGCGCCGCCGGGGCCACGCCGGCGCGGCGCCATACCGCCATCGGGTCGGTATAGCCGTTGCCGCGCGCCGCCACGATCCATTCGGCGTCCTCCTCGCGGAAGCCCTTTATCTGGCGCAGACCGAGGCGCAGCGCGTAACCGCCGCCGGGCCCGTCCACCTCCCCGCCGGTCTCCAGGGTGCAGTCCCAGTCGGACCAGTTGACATCGGGCGGGCGCACCTCCACCCCGTGCTCGCGCGCGTCGCGCACGATCTGCGCCGGGGCGTAGAAGCCCATCGGCTGGCTGTTCAGGAGGGCGCAGGCGAAGACGGCGGGGTAATGGCATTTCATCCACGCCGAGACGTAGACCAGCAGCGCGAAGCTCGCCGCATGGCTTTCCGGGAACCCGTATTCGCCGAAGCCCTCGATCTGGCGGAAGCAGCGCTCGGCGAAGTCGCTTGTATAGCCGCGCGCCAGCATGCCGTTGATCATCTTTTCGCGGAAGGTATGGATCCTGCCGGTATGGCGGAAGGTCGCCATGGCCCGGCGCAGCCCGTCGGCCTCGGCCGGGGTGAAGCCGGCGGCGACGATGGCGATCTGCATCGCCTGCTCCTGGAACAGCGGCACGCCCAGCGTCTTGCCGAGCACCCGGCGCAGGTCGTCCGACGGGAAGTCCACCGTCTCCTCGCCGTTGCGGCGGCGGATATAGGGGTGCACCATGTCGCCCTGGATCGGCCCGGGGCGGACGATCGCCACCTCGATCACCAGATCATAGAAATTGCGCGGCCGCAGGCGCGGCAGGAAGGCGAGCTGGGCACGGCTTTCCACCTGGAACACGCCGATCGCATCGGCCCGGCACAGCATGTCGTAGACCGCCGGATCCTCGGCCGGGACGGTGGCGAGGTTCATCTCGCGGCCGTAATGGCTGCGGATCAGCGCCAGCCCCTTGCGCAGGCAGCTGAGCATGCCGAGCGCCAGCACGTCGACCTTCAGGATCCCCAGCGCGTCGAGGTCGTCCTTGTCCCATTCGATGACGGTGCGCTCCTCCATCGCCGCGTTCTCGACCGGCACCAGCTCGTCGAGCCGGCCGCGCGTGATGACGAAGCCGCCGACATGCTGCGAGAGGTGCCGCGGAAAGCCGATCAGCTGCCGCGAGAGCGCCAGCGCCTGCCGCAGCCGCCGGTCCTGCGCGTCGAGGCCCAGCTCGGCGAGCCGCTCCGGCTCCACCACGTCGCCGACCCAGGCGCCGGACTGGCCGGCCAGCGCCGCCACCACGTCGCGGGAGAGTCCCATCGCCTTGCCGACGTCGCGCACCGCGCCGCGCGGCCGGTAATGGATCACGGTGGCGGTCAGCCCGGCGCGCTCGCGGCCGTATTTTCCATAGATGTACTGGATCACCTCCTCGCGGCGCTCATGCTCGAAATCGACGTCGATATCCGGCGGCTCGCCGCGCTCGGCCGAGATGAATCGCTCGAACAGCAGGTCCATGCGGGCCGGGTCGACCGAGGTGACGCCAAGGCAATAGCAGACCGCCGAATTGGCCGCCGAGCCGCGCCCCTGGCAGAGGATGCCCTGTGCGCGCGCGAAGCGGACGATGTCGTGCACGGTCAGGAAATAGGGCGCGTAGCCGAGCTCGCCGATCAGCGCGAACTCATGGTCGATCTGCGCCCGCACCCCGGCCGGCACGCCGGCGGGATAGCGGATCCGCGCGCCCGCCTCCGTCAGCGCCTCCAGCACCTCCTGCGGCGGGCGGCCGTCCGGCGCGATCTCGTCCGGATACTCGTAGCGCAGCTCGTCGAGCGAGAAGCGGCAGCGTTCCGCGATCGCCAGCGTCTGCGCCAGCGCCCCCGGCCGGTCGCGGAACAGCGCCGCCATCGCCGCCGGCCCCTTGATATGGCGCTCGCCGTTCTTCAGCAGCCGCCGTGCGCCGGCCCCGTCGATCGAAACGCCTTCGCGCACGCAGGCCAGCACATCGGCCAGCGGCCGGCGCGACGGATCGTGCATCACAACGTCGTTGGTCGCGACCAGCTTCACACCGCAGGATTCGGCGAGATCGGCCAGATGCGTGATCCGCCGCGCATCGTCGCCGCGCAACAGGTGCGAGGCGGCCAGCCAGACCGCGCCCGGAAAAGTCTCGGCCCAATCCGCAAGTTCCACCTTGTACGCCTCGCCGGACCCGTCCGGCGGCAGCGCAATCAACTGCATACCCTGCCCGTACGCCTGTACGTCCCGGCGGTAGAGCTCACACGATCCCTTGGGCGCGCGGCGGCGGCCGAGCGTGATCAGCCGGCACAGCCGCCCCCAGGCGGCGCGGTCCTGCGGCCAGGCGATCAGCGAGGCGCCATCCATCAAATCCAGCCGCGCACCGGCGAGCAGCCGCAGTCCCGCCTCCTGCGCCGCGATATGGGCGCGCACCACGCCGGCCACCGAATTGCGGTCGGCGATGCCGATCGCGGACAGCCCCAGAAGGGCGGCCTGGTGCACCAGCTCCGCCGCATGGGACGCGCCCTCGAGGAAACTGTAGTTCGAGACGCATTGCAACTCGGCGTAACGGGGAGTCATGGGACCGTCGTTCAGCGCATGGTAAGGGCTGAGACAAATCCGGGATCGCCGGGATAAAGAACCAGGGCTTCCTGCGGAGTGCCGCGAAGCGCATCCCGAAATCGCAAATCGGCGGTGACCAGGATGCCACCGAGGAATTCGGCACAGGCCAGATAGAGACAGTCATAAACCGGATGTTGCAGCGCCAAGGCCAGGTCGAGCGCCCGCTCGGCAAGATCGGCCGCGGACAGCAGCGTCGGGATATAGCCGCCGACCGCGACGGCCATCACCTTCGCCTGATCCCGCGGAATTTCACCGCGCAGACACTTTTTCCAGGCGATATTCCCGATTTCGGCAACGATGAGATCGGGCGCCGCCAGCCGCGCCGGGGAGGCGAGCAACAGCAATGCCTCGGCATGCAAATCTTCCTGCATGAACCATTTGGCGGCAATGCTGGCATCGACGACGAAGGTCATCTGCGGCGATCCTCACGCAGCAATTCCACGCTGTCCGTCTGACCCGCCGCAGGCGACATCGCGGCGATACGTTCGGCGAGCGCCCGCAAATCGACCTTGCCGCCAGGCTTGGCCGCATCCGTCAGAATCCATCGCAATTCCGCCTCCAGCGAGCGATGATGCGCCTTTGCCTGCGCCTTGAGGGTCTCGACCACATCGTCGTCGAGATTCCGGATCATTACATTCGCCATCGCCATTCTCCTGATATCAGTTTGATATCATATATTGATATCATTTAGATATCAAATCACACAAACAGCCCGTGCAGGCACCAGCGCGGGGGGCGGCCGGCGCGGCACAGCCAGTAGCGGCGGCCAGCCGCGTCCTCGACGCGCCAGTAGTCGCGCGCGCCGTCGCACCAGGCCGGATCGTCGCGCCACCATTCGGGGGCGATGCGCTCCGGCCCCTCGGCCGCGCACACCGCATGACGGCGGCCGCGCCAGCGGAAGGCGGCGGGCGGCCCGCCCTCCATCCCCGCTTCCGCCGCCACCGGCTCGGGCCGCGCAAACAGGCGGGTCGGGCGCAGCGGCACTGCCGGACCGGGCGGCGCTTCCGCCGTTTCCACCGGCGATACGGGACGCCAAGCGCGGTCCGGCAGATGGCTGTCGACCAGGGCCGCGCGGCGGACCCGACCGAACCCGAGGCGGTTGCCCAGCCGGTCGATCAGTGCAGCTGCACCTTCCTGCGGATCGCGCCGCGCACCCATTGTCTCCTGCGCCGGGGCCAGCACTTCGCTCACCGGGGCGGAAAGGATCATCGCCTCGATGCCGAAGCCGGGATCGATCCCCTCCAGCCGGTCGCGGAACAGCCGGGCAAGCGCGGCGGCATCGCGCAGGGGCCGGGCGGTGCCGATGGCGAGCATCTGCGCCGTGCCGTCGACCCGGTGGCAGGCGAGTTCGAGCCGCCTTGCGCCGCGCCCCAGGCCCTCCAGCCTGCCGCACAGTTCATCCAGCAGCCAGGCGAGCGCGGCGTCGATGTCGGACCGGGCGGCGACCGGCTCGGCGAAGGAAATACGGGTGCGGAGAGGCCCGGACACCCGCGCCGCCTCCAGCGGCTCTTCGGCGTGGCCGAGCGCCCGGTCGAGCCGCAGCACCGTCTTGGCCCCGAAGCGGGCGGCGAGCGCGCCGCGCGGCAGGCCGTACAGGTCGCCGATCCGCCGCAGCCCCAGACGGGCAAGGCCGGCGGCAATCTCGCGGTCGAGCCTGAGCGCGCCCACCGGCAGCTTCTCCAGCGCCCGCGCCGTGCCGCCGGGCGGAGCGATGCCGCCTTGCCGGCCATGCCGGGCCAGCGCCCAGGCCGCGCCGGGGGTATCGGCGAGCGCCCCCGAGACCGCGAATCCCAGCCCCTCCAGCCGCGCCGCCATGTCCGCCAGCATCGCCGCCTCGCCGCCGAACAGATGGGTACAGCCGGTAGCGTCGAGAAACAGCCCGTCCGCCCCGTCCAGCGCGACGATCGGCGTGTAGCGCCCGGCCCAGCGCGCAAGGCGCGACAGCAGCGCGGCGTCGGCCCGCGGATCGGCCGGAACCGTCACCAGATGCGCCGCCACCGCGCGGGCATCGGCCAGCGTCATGCCCGGCGCGAGCCCGCCCCGTTCCGCCGCCAGGGTCACGCCGGACAGCAGGATGCGGTTGCCGCTCTCGATGACCGCCGCGAGCGGCCGTGCGTCCGGTTCCGGGCCGCGATCCCGCAGGATGCGGTCAGTCGCCAGCCGGGGGAACCACAGCGAGACGATGCGTCTTCTCATCCCAATCCACCATCCATTGACCCGAGCCGCCGCCGCGGCAGCGCCGCAGCGCAAGCCGCCAGCGAAAGTTTCCCTCCGGTCCGCCCGGCGCATGATCCGCATGCCAGCGGCTGACCGCCGGGCTGGGCGGCAATAAATCCGGCGTGTGCTCCACTTTCGTGGAACCGGCACCGGCCCCACCAATCCCGGAATCTGGCGCCATGGCGCCTGGCGCATTGGCGCCATGGCGCCTGCCGGCGCCAGGACACAAGAGGATCCCCGTCACCCCGCCGGCCTCCGCCGCAAGCTGCAGGCGGCGCGCCGCCGTCATGCCGAGCGGGCGGGCGGTTTCCATCACGGCCGCGGCCAGGCCAACGGTCCGCAGCCCTTCCTCCGCCGCCGCCAGCAGGTCCGCCTGATTGCGGCAGCGCACCAGCAGAAGCCGCGCGGCCTCCAGCCCCAGCATGGCCAGACCCGGCGGATGGAGCGCGCCCCGCCCCTGCCCGGCCGCGCACCACAGCACCGTCCCGCCGTCCCGTGCCGCCAGCCGCCCGGCCAGCACCGCCGCGAACCCGTCCGCCGCCGGCCCCGCGACCTCATGCAGCGCGCCGGCCCGCAGGCCGCCCTCCTCCAGCGCCGCATCGATCGCCGCCACGCCGAGCGGCAGCACGCCGCCCCGCGCCGCCGCCCCACGCTCGATCCGCGCCACCGTGGCGCGGAGCAACTCGAGGCTTTCCCGGCCTTTCCAGCGGGTCATAGCGGCCATCCACATTACGTATGTTCCTGTTTTGTTCTAACTCTGAAACGCTCAATGAGTCAAGCCGCGTCCATTCTTCACACTGGATTCAGGAAATCAGTGTCCCTTTGAACCCGAAATTCGATCGGACGAATTTCCGGTTCGGGACACTGGCGGCGCCGCGTCCGCCTTGTTAAGGTCGCGGGCACACGGCGCGCGGGGCGCCCGGAACCGGGGGAACCGACCATGGAAAAAACGCTTGTCTTGACCTTCATCGCCGAGGACAGGCCCGGCCTTGTGGAACGGCTGTCCGAAACGGTGGCCGAGCAGGGCGGAAACTGGCTGGAAAGCCGCATGGCGCATCTGGCCGAGAAGTTTGCCGGCATCGCCCGCATCGAAATCCCCGAGAAGAACATATCCGCCCTGCGCAAGGCGCTCACCGCGCTCGAGGCCGAGGGGTTCCATATCGCCGTCGAGGACGCCGGAGAGGCCGCCGAAACACCCGCGAAGGCGCCGGCGGCCGCAGCGCCGTCGCCGCCAGGCGCGCTGTACACTCTCGACCTCGTGGGACCGGATCAGCCCGGAATCCTGCGCGACATCACCCATTGCCTGGCCGAACGCGGGGTCAGCGTCGAGGACATGGAGACCGACATCCGCGAAGCGCCGATGAGCGGCGGCATGATGTTCTATGCCGAGGCGCAGGTCCGCGTCCCGGCCGGCATGGGTGGCGACGAGCTCCGCGACGCCCTCGAGGCGCTGGCCGGCTCGCTGATGGTCGACATCACCCTGCGCCGGGAAGGGTGAACCCGGAAGTGGAACAGGCGGCGGCGCCCGGTCGTGTCGCGGTTTGAATTTGGACATACCGAATGCAGAAAACGGGGGTACATGTCGGCCCGAGACCCCGAGCGGCAGCAGCACGGTGGTGATGGCGGTGATTGAAGGAACGGGATCGTGCGGCGCAAGGGACTGATTGGCATCGGGATCGCGGTCCTGATCGTGCTGGCCGGCATTTCTCTCCTCGTCGCCGAAGGCCTGCTGTTCGACAGCAAGCCAGACTACAGCGCCAAGTGGGCGGAATGCAGCGGCGACGATGTCTGCGTGGCGGTGTCCATCCCGTGCGGCTGGACAGCCGTGAATCGTCGTTACAGGGAGGCCGCAGAGGCCTATTACAATTATCTGGCAACGGTGATCGATATTCGCTGCAGCAGCGACGACGTGCCGAGCGAGGCGCCTCCCGCGTACTGCCGGGCCGGGCGCTGCGCCGTCGACTGAAATCCTGCCCAGCGCCTCACGCCGCGGCGTCGGCGTGGCGGCGGGCGGAAGCGAGGAACGCCTCGACGTCCTCCCGGGCGGTATCGAAAGCGCAGATCAGGCGCACACCGTCGGGTCCGGCGTCGGGCCAGTCGTAGAATTCGAAGCCGTCGGCGCGCAACCCGCCACGTAGCGCCGTCGGCAGGATCGGAAAGATCTCATTGGCTTCGACCGGATGGGCGATGCTGACGCCCGGTATCGCGGCCAATCCTTCGGCCAGGCGCCCCGCCATGGCATTGGCGTGACGCGCGTTGCGCAGCCACAGATCGTCGGTCAGATACGCCTCGAGCTGGGCCGACAGGAAACGCATCTTGGAGAACAGATGCGCGGCCCGCTTGCGCCGGAATCCCATCTCGGCGGCCCGGGCGCGCAAGCCTTCGGTGAAGATCACCACGGCCTCGGCGGCCAGCGCGCCGTTCTTGGTGGCGCCGAACGAGAGGATATCGACGCCGGCCTTCCAGGTCGCCTCGGCCGGGCTGCAGCCCTGTGCGACGAGGGCATTGGCGAAGCGCGCGCCGTCCATGTGCAGGCCGAGCCCGCGGCCGCGGCACACCTCGGAGAGGGCGGCGACCTCGTCCAGCGTATAGATCGTGCCGCATTCGCTCGCCTGGCTGATCGAGACCGCCGCCGGCTGCGCCTCGTGCACGCCGCGATGACCGGCATATTCCAGCGCCGCGGCCAGCGCGTCGGCGGTGAACCTGCCATGCTCGCCGGGCACCGAAATCAGCTTCGCGCCGCCGGTATAGAACTCCGGCGCCGCGCATTCGTCGGTGTTGACGTGGCTTTCCGGATGGCACCAGACGGCGCCCCAGGCCGGGCACATCAGCCCGATCGACAACGCGTTGGCGGCGGTGCCGGTGGCGACGGGGAACACCTCGACCGCGGTCTCGAACACCTCTGCGATGCGGTCCTTGACGCGGTCCGTCACTTCGTCGTTGCCATAGGGCACGGCGCGGCCGCCGTTGACGCGGGCCAGCGCCTCCAGCATCTCCGGCGATGCCCCGGCCATGTTGTCGCTGCCGAAATTCATTGCCCCTCCGGTTCAAGATCGATGGTGCCGAGCTGCTCTCCGGTATCGAGGTCGAAGACCAGGTAGCGCTGGCTGTCGTCGGGCAGCACCAGGCGGACGACCATGCGCCCGTCGAGCATCACGGTTTCCGCGACGCGCGCCCCGGGCGGCACCGCGACGCGCAGGTTGTTCTGCCACGCCCCTGCCATGACCGGCGCACCGACCGGCAGCGCCGGGCCGGCCGCGTCCTCGCCGTCCACGAGATCGCCGAACCGCGTCACGACGCCGTAGCCGACGACGCCCATCATGATTACGATGAGCACACCCATGAAGATGACGAGGGCCTTGAGCGCCTGCATGGATTCGTCCAGTGTCTGCCCGATATGACGGGCCGTGAAGATATACTGACCCACAACGTGGAGGACGACGAGGCCGGCCAGAGGCTCGACCGCGTCCTTGCCGCGCGCCATACGGACCTCTCGCGCAGCCGCCTGAAAGCGCTGATCGAGGCGGGCCGGGTGAGCGCCGACGGCGTGACCATAACGGAGCCGTCATACCGGGTCAAACCCGGCCAGGCGCTGATCACCGCGGTGCCCGAGGCCGCCCCGTACGCGCCCCTGGGACAGGCGATCCCGCTGGATATCCTGTACGAGGATGCCGAGGTCATCGTGATCGACAAGCCGGCCGGCCTGGTGGTCCATCCGGCGCCGGGAAACCCTGATTTGACCCTGGTCAATGCGCTGATCGCCCATTGCGGCTATAGCCTCTCGGGAATCGGCGGCGTGCGCCGCCCGGGCATCGTCCACCGGCTGGACAAGGACACCAGCGGTGTCCTGGTGGCGGCCAAGACCGACCGGGCGCACCACGCGCTGTCGCGGCAGTTCGAGAAACGCACCGCGGAGCGCGCCTATCTGGCGGTGGTTTGGGGTGTGCCGACGCCGGTGTCGGGCCGGATCGAAGGCAATATCGGGCGCGACCCGCGCAACCGAAAGAAGATGACAGTTGTCCGCGAGGACAAGGGCAAGGCGGCGGCGACCGGATACCGGCGGCTCAAGCGGTACGGGACGGTAGCAAGCCTCGTGGAATGCCGGCTGGAGACCGGACGCACGCATCAGGTGCGGGTACACATGACCCATGCCGGGCATCCGCTGGTCGGCGACCCGCTGTATGGGCGAACGACCCGGGCGCGAATCAAGGGCCTGCCCGAGAGCATTGGCGATGCGTTGCGGTCCTTTCCGCGCCAGGCGCTGCACGCGCGGTTGCTCGCCTTCAACCACCCGGAGAGCGGCGAGCGGATGCGCTTCGAGTCCGAAATTCCCAAGGATATGAAAGCGTTATGCGATATATTGGAAAGCAATTCGTAAAACCTATATATTATCCATGCGGTATGCCGCCGGATGGGGAAAGAGGGGGCCTTCGCGCCTTCCCATAAATTAGAATTATATGATATAATAGTCTTTGCAATGCCTTGAAGAGCACAGCAAAGGGACCCCGTGCGGTCCAAAACTAGGAGACGCCACGTCATGGCACAACTGCCGAGCATCGTCATCAGCCCGGAGGGCAACCTTCAGCGATACCTGCAGGAAATCCGGAAGTTTCCGATGCTGCAGCCGGAGGAGGAGTACATGCTCGCCAAGGCCTGGCGGGAGCACGAGGACGCGGACGCGGCCCAGCGCCTGGTGACCAGCCATCTGCGGCTGGTGGCCAAGATCGCCATGGGCTACCGCGGCTACGGCCTGCCGCTGGCCGAACTGATCTCCGAGGGCAATGTCGGCATGATGCAGGCGGTCAAGCGCTTCGATCCCGAGCGCGGCTTCCGGCTGGCGACCTATGCCATGTGGTGGATCCGCGCCTCGATCCAGGAATACATCCTGCACAGCTGGTCGCTGGTCAAGATGGGCACCACGGCGGCGCAGAAGAAGCTGTTCTTCAACCTGCGGCGGCTGAAGGGCAAGCTGCAGGAAATCGACGAGGGCGACATGTCGCCCGAGGCCGTCAAGAAGATCGCCACCGAGCTGAAAGTCACCGAAGACGAAGTGGTCAGCATGAACCGGCGGCTCTCCGGCGGCGACCATTCGCTGAACGCACCCTTGCGCCAGGACGGCGACGGCGAGTGGATGGACTGGCTGATGGACGAGTCCGACACCCAGGAGACGCTGGTCGCCGAGGCCCAGGAGATGGACAAGCGCCGCGAGCTGCTGGGCGACGCGATGCAGACGCTTAACGAGCGCGAGCGCCACATCCTCACCGAACGCCGCCTGCAGGACGATCCGATGACGCTGGAGGACCTCAGCAAGGTCTACGGCATCAGCCGCGAGCGGGTGCGCCAGATCGAGGTGCGCGCCTTCGAGAAGCTGCAGAAATCGATGCGCAACGCGGCCAAGGAACAGCGCCTGCCGATGGAAGAGCTTGCGTAAAACGAGGCGGCGTAAGCCCCCTATTCCTGCACCGGGCCGCCGCCGCCCCTAACCCGCGAACGGATCCCGCACCAGGATGGTGTCGTCGCGCTCGGGGCTGGTCGACAGCAGCGCCACCGGGGCCTCGATCAGATCCTCGATGCGGCGGATGTATTTCACCGCCGTCGCCGGCAGGTCGGCCCAGCTGCGGGCGCTTTCGGTGCTTTCCTGCCAGCCTTCCATGGTCTCGTAGACCGGCTCGGCCGCGGCCTGGTCGGCCATCGCGGACGGGAAGTGCTGGAATTCCTGGCCGCCGATCCGGTAGCCGACGCAGACCTTCAGTTCCTTCAGCCCGTCCAGCACGTCGAGCTTGGTCAGCGCGATGCCGTCGATGCCGGCGATCTTGATGGCCTGGCGCACCAGCACGGCGTCGAACCAGCCGCAGCGGCGCTTGCGCCCGGTCACGGTACCGAACTCGCGGCCGCGTTCGCCCAGCGTCTGGCCGATCTCGTCCTCCAGTTCGGTCGGGAACGGGCCTTCGCCGACCCGCGTCGTATAGGCCTTGGTGATGCCAAGCACATAACCGAGCCGGTTGGCCCCGATACCGGCGCCGGCCGCGGCCGCACCGGCGACGGTGTTGGACGAGGTGACGTACGGGTAGGTGCCGTGATCGATATCCAGCAGGAAGCCCTGCGCGCCCTCGAAGAGAATGCGGCGGCCGGCCGTGTGGGCGCGGTCGAGCTCCTGCCATACGCTCGCCGCATAGGGCAGAATGCGCGGCGCCAGCGCCAGCAATTCGTCCAGCAGCTTCTTGCGGTCGATCTCGTCCAGCCCCATGCCGCGGAGCAGCGCGTTGTGGTGCTCCAGCAGCCGGTCGACCTTGGCCTCCAGCGTCTTGCGGTCGGCGAGGTCGCAGACCCGCACCGCGCGCCGCGCCGTCTTGTCTTCGTAGGCCGGGCCGATGCCGCGGCCGGTGGTGCCGATCTTGCCCTTGCCGCTGGCGGCCTCGCGCGCCTGGTCGAGCTGGCGGTGCAGCGGCAGGATCAGCGGCGCGTTGCCGGCAAGCTTCAGGCGCTCCGGCGACACGTCGACGCCCTGTTCGCGGATGCGGTCGATCTCGTCGAGCAGCGCCCAGGGATCGACCACCACGCCATTGCCGATGACCGACAGCTTGCCCGGCCGCACGATACCGGACGGCAGCAGGCTCAGCTTGTAGGTCGTGCCGTCGATGACCAGCGTATGGCCGGCATTGTGCCCGCCCTGGAAGCGCACCACGATCTCGGCGCGCTCGCTCAGCCAGTCGACGATCTTGCCCTTGCCTTCGTCGCCCCACTGCGAGCCGACGACCACCACATTGCTCATGAATTCAGTGACCTTGCATTAATTTTCAGGAATCGCCGCCACCCAGCGCGACGGCCTTGCCGCCCCGCAGGATGTGCGTGCAGCCCAGCCGGCGCGCCTCGGCGGCAGGGTCGGCCTCGGGCTCCAGCCCGGCGATCGTGATCCAGCCCTCCTGGCGCAGCGCGCCGCCCCGCGACGGCCCGGTACCGTGCGGCAGATAGAGCCGCTTGCCGTTGCCGGGGCTTGGCAGCGCGCGCAGCACACTGTCGAGGAACAGCGAGAAGCCGGTCGCCGGCTCCCCGTTCTGGGATACGTGATAGCGCCCGCCGCGGCCCATCTCGCCACGCACGCCACGGGCAAAGACGGTGAAGCTGAGGCCGGTCTGGTACTCGAAGCCGCGATATTCGACGGCATCGACGGTCAGGGTCAGCGCCGGCATCGCCTCCTTCAGGATCGCCACGACCGCGTCCAGCCGCTGGCACTCGGCCGCACATTCCTCGGGCAGATCGATCGCCGTCAGTGCGGCCAGCGCGTCATCGACCGGACCCGAAGCCCGCAGCAGCGCGCCGAACAGGTCGGCCGCCTTGCCGCCGGCCGCCGCCACGGCCGCCGCGTCCTTGCGGTCCAGCGCGGCGCGCAATTCCGTTTCCGCGTCTCCGTGCAGGCCGACCGCGCGGCACAGCGCCGGCACCAGCGTCGGCATGTTGATGTCGACCGACAAATTGGTGACCCCGGCCTCGCCCAGCGCCTCGACGGCCAGCAGGATAATCTCCGCGTCGGCGCAGGCCGCCTCGGATCCGACGATCTCGACGCCGGCCTGGATGAACTGACGTTCCGGACGCAGCTGGGAGCCCTTCACCCGCAGCACGTTGCCCGCATAGGCGAGGCGCAGCGGCCGCGGCGCACCGGCCAGCCGGGTCGCGGCGATGCGGGCGACCTGTATCGTCATGTCCGCACGCACGCCCATCATGCGCTGGCTGACCGGATCCATCAGGCGGAAGGTCGCCGTCGCCATCGCCTGCCCGGCGCCATCGAGCAGCGAATCCTCGAACTCGACGAGCGGCGGATCGACCCGCTGGTAGCCGCGTGCGGCGAAGGTGGCGACCAGCCGCTGCGCGACCGCCGCCTCGTGGTCGGCGTCCGGCGGCAGCACGTCGCGCAGCCCGGCCGGCAGCAGCGCCTTGTTCGCGGCATCGTTCATCGCAGGAGTACGGTCGTTCCGTCGCGGTTCAGCAGGAAACCCGCCGTGGAATACAGCTTTTGGCGCGCCGGGGCAAGCGGTGCGGTGTCGCGCTGTCAGCGCGGCAACATCCGCACCGATCCGTCGCCCAGGCCATAGAGGATATCCGGGACGCCGTTGCCGTCGACATCCGCGATGACGACGGAGGTTACGATTTGTTCCCGGTTGGGTACGGTCCACAGGACCCGGAAGGTTCCACCCGCATAGCCGATCGCGAACAATTCTCTGCGCGTCTGGTCCGGCAGCAGGATATCGTCCGCCCCGTCGCCGTCAAGATCCAGCACCGCCGCCATGCCGAGTACGGTCGATCCGATGGCGTGGGTGGAATAGCCGGCCTTGCGGGCAAACTCGACCAGACGGTTGCCGTCGATCCGGTAGAGCATCAGCACACCGCCGATATGCGGCGTCTGAACGACGGCGATCTCCTTGCGGCCGTCGCCGTCGAAATCGCCGATGCCGACGGGATTCAACCAGCGACGGGCCTGGCCGATCGCCGGCGATTCGGCGACAAGGTCAAGCCTGTCGTCGCGGATCCCCAGCACCGCCACGGCGGCGCCGGTGCCCTCATAACTGCGCACGACGACGATTTCGTCGCGGCCGTCCCCGTCCAGATCCGCCAGCCGCGGCGTCAGGTCTTCGAACACCGCGTAGGGGGGAAGCTGGTAGGACAGGATCTTGCCGGTTCCTGTTTCCACCTTCAGCGCAGCGGCCTCGATCGCATCGCCGAGGACACCGTGCTCATAGCGGCCGGTCGGACCTGCAAGCCACGCCGCCTTGATGTCGAGCGCGCCCGGCACGATCGCCGCATGCGGAATGATGTCGGACGGGACGGGTATCTGTTTCGCCGGCGGGATCGGCGCCAGCGCCAGTTTGCCGTCCGGCAGCGCGACGATTTCGTAGTCACCGGCGGCAGCCCGCACCAGCACGGCGCTGCCGCGCAGCAGGATGTCCTGCAGCCCAGGGACCCGGCCCACCTCGACGGGCTGCGGGCCCGCGCCGGCGGCGAATGTGCTGCCGTGCAGGATCAGCGCAATGATAAGGGCAGCAACCGGGGCGCGCAGGCACATGTCCGCACTTTGCCTCCGACGGCCTCAGAATTCCAGCGCTTTCGCCTGGATGACATTCGGCAGGCCGCAAAGCCTGTCGAGCAGCTCGCGGTCCACCGCCTGGTCGACCTGCAGCAGGGCGATGGCATCGCCGCCCTCCTCGGCACGGCCCAGATGGAAGGTCGCGATATTGACCCGCGCCTCGCCCAGCGTTTGTCCAAGATCGCCGATCACGCCGGGCTTGTCGCGGTTGGTGATGTAGAGCATATGGGGGCCGATCTCAGCCTCGATGGGGATGCCCTTGATTTCGACAATGCGGGGACGCGCGCCGCCGAACAGTGTCCCGGCGACCGAACGCGACATGCGCTCGGTGGTCACCGTGATGCGGACCAGCGTCTCGTAATCCACAGCCTCGTCGCGCCGCACCTCGGTGCAGTGAATGTCGCGCTCGCGGGCGATCACCGGGGCGCTGA
>Ga0224512_10002432_pt1 | contig 17101 bp, 15 predicted proteins | sample SF_May12_sed_USG_4_FD_169103 | JGI IMG/M metagenome (GOLD analysis project Ga0224512, IMG submission 169103) | Sediment microbial communities from San Francisco Bay, California, United States - SF_May12_sed_USGS_13 | ecosystem: Environmental > Aquatic > Marine > Sediment | place: USA...
GCCTGGCATCGGGACTCACCGACTGAGGACCCTGCCCCGGATTATTGCGGCCGCTCGATCGCAACGGGCGTCAGGTGGAAGCGAAAAGTGCGGCAGGTTTTAATTCCGGATGGTTTCTTGCCTTCCGGCAACGGATGATACGTGGACGCGCGCACGGCCAGCCTCGCCGGTTTCTCGAACAAGCGATGCGTGCTGCGCCGCACGGCAATTCTCGACGTGCGACCCTCGCGATCGACATTAAAGCAAACCTCGACTTCACCCTCCAGCCGCTGACGCCGCGCCCGTTCCGGGTAGATCGGCACCATGGTCTGCAGCGGCTTACGATCACTCGAGTCGTCGGTGAGGTGCGTAACCTCGGTATCGTCGTCACTGACGGCCGGCGACACGGCGAGCAACACGGCAACGGGTAGCGCGAGCGCGATGCGGCTAATCATTCTTTTCGTCCGCAGCCGGCTGGCGACGATCATCGATGACAATACTGGGTGCAACCGGCTCGACGGCATCAAGCAGCATTGCGCGAACGGCCTGCAGGGTGCGTGAATTCGGCGCGAGCGACTCCCCGTGTTGCAAATCCTGCTCAGCTGCTGCGTAGCGCTGCAGCTTGATGTTGACCAACGCCCGATTACTGTAAGCCCTCCAGTGCCGATCATTCTCCTCGAGTACCTGGTTGCAGTATTCCAGTGCCGTCTGGTATTGCTCGAGCATCACGTAGCCGGCACACAGGTTAGACCAGGCTGTATGACGCTCGCGAGCGCTGCCGGCCTGCTTGAGCCCGGCCAGTGTCAGCCGCACACCTTCCTGTGCGTCGCCGGCCAACAGAGCATCGGCGCCGTACTGTAATTCCGGATTGGTCGGCCCAATGACCGTTCGCGTGTCCTGCGAAAGCACGTCGGCGCTGACCAACAGCAGGCAGGCCAGGACCACTGTGCTGAGCAGTCGATGGTCTGGCGCCTGTAGCATCGCTACCTCGGTGATGAATTCTTTGTACAGCCTATGCAGCCGGCATCAGATGCTTGTTGAAATGGGAGAGGGTCCGTTGCCACGCCAGTTCGGCGGCAGCCTTGTCATAGCGCGGCGTCGTATCGTTATGAAAACCGTGATTGACGCCTTCATAAAAATGATTGACATACTCTCGTTTCGCCTGCTGCAGACCTTTTTCAAACGCAGGCCAGCTCGCGTTGATGCGCTCATCGAGGCCCGCGTGATGCAGCATGAGCGGTGCACTGATGCTCGCGGCATCCTCAGGGGCCGGGTGGCGTCCATAAAACGGCACGCCTGCGGCGAGACTCGGCATTCTGACTGCCAGTGTCTGCACCACGCCGCCGCCGAAGCAAAATCCCACCGCACCGACCCTACCCGTGCAGTCCGGATGCGCCTGCAGAAATTCCACTGCGGCAATGAAATCTTCGACCATTTCACCGCTATCGCGCTCACGCTGCAGGGCTCGCCCCTCGTCGTCATTGCCAGGATAACCACCCAGAGGTGTTAATGCGTCCGGGGCGAACGCAACAAAACCGGCCACAGCCAGTCTTCGGGCAACATCTTCGATGTAAGGGTTCAGACCGCGATTTTCGTGAACGACGACAACTCCGGGCAACCTGTGCTCGATGACCGCCGGCCGCGCATAGTAGCCGCGCATGACTCCGGCGCCCTTGGGTGATGAATATTGTTTGTAGCTCGTCGCTATCGACGCATCGTCAGGCGCGACCTGCTGGGCCAGCGAATAATTGGGGCTAAGACTTGCAAGAACTGTCGCGGCCGAAATGCCGGCGGCGGTGAAGGCGGTCGCGCGATCGATGAACTCGCGTCGCGTCAGCTTGCCGTGTACATAGCCGTCAAAAAGTTTCAGGATACGTGGGTCATATTCGATTTTCGCAGCTGCTGATTTTTTACCCACTGATATATTGCTCCAGTTGCTCGATCGCCTCCTGCTGATCGGAAATGATCGCTTCGACCAGGTCACCTATCGAGATTACGCCGATCACCGTGGCTTCCTCAACGACGGGCAGATGGCGGATTTTCTTCTCCGTCATGACGTTCATGCATTCGTTGACAGTCCGGTCGCTCGTGGTGGTCAACACGTCTGGCGTCATGATCTCGGCGACCCGCGTTGATTGCGATGATCGCCCCTTGATGATCACTTTTCGCGCGTAATCGCGCTCGGAAATGATGCCGAGCAGTTTATCGTCTTCCATGACCACGAGTGCACCGATGCCCTTTTCAGCCATCAATTTGATGGCCTCGAGCACGGAAGCGTCAGGCGCAACTGATATGATGTGGCGACCCTTCTTGTCGAGCACATGCTTAACGAATTTCATGCTGCCTCACCTTGCCGTCTTGCGCGGCTGACCGTTCGCGAACTTCATGCTTGATCTGATTCTAGCAGCACGCGCCGACAACGCGCACGAAAACCGCGACCGGCCTGAAAAACGTCTATTTTTCAGTGGATTGTCTGAGATACTCAATCGTCCTGCTGGCGATAGACGGTCAACCGACGGTCCAGATCACGCGCCGGATACCAGATACCTCGCAGCATAACCCCATGAATACGACGCGTGTTGGCGATGTCCTCGAGCGGGTCGGCATCGAGCAGCAGCAGGTCCGCATCGCGTCCGACGGCAACGACTCCCGTGTTGCTGCCGAGGAAATGGGCGACCGCGGTCGTACCCGTCTGCAGCGCCTCGAACGGCGTGAGTCCTGCCGCAACGAGGAAGGCAAGTTCGTGGTGTGCAGAAAAGCCCGGGACGTTGAATACCTGCGGTGCATCGGAGCCGAGTAGCAGTCCCGCACCTGCGTCGTGCAGCGCGAGAATCAGCTTACGTCGGATTGCGACTGCGCGCGTGGCTATGGCCGGGCTGAATCCGCGCTCGTTCTGCTGCCGCTCGCGGGTCCGTAGCCACTGCTCTGCCGTCGCCTTGGGTACGTATCGCATTTCCGGCCGATTCTGCAGATCGGTGATTGGGATATCTGCCACGCGATGCTCGAACAGTGCTTCGGTCGGGACATTCCACGTTACTGATTCGGCCGTCCGGCCCGCGATTGCCGCGATGCGCCCCTCGATAAGCTGACCCGCGAGGAGGACGTCGAAAAAGCCGCCATAGCCACCCGACGGATCGGAGTCGGACGGCATCAGCGCCGCGAGATAGCCGTCGAGATGATCTATCGTCGCCATTCCCGCGTCGAGTGCACCCTCGACACCAACGGCGACAGGCACGTGCCCCGCAAAGGGCATGCCGAGTTCCTTCGCCGTCGTCGCAATCCTGGCATATTCGCTTGCCGTGAGACCGGGATGAATTTTTATGAAGTCGTAGCCGGCTGCATGCTGTGATCGAACCTTTTGCTCAGCATCCAGGGGGCCGCTGACCGAATTGCCATTCAACGACGGACCCGAGGTGATGAGCCGCGGGCCGAAGATCTCGCCGTCGAGCAATTGACGCCGCAATTGGAGGTGCGACGCATGGCCGAGCATGCCGCGGATCGTCGTCACGCCGTTTGCAGCGAACAGCGCCAACACCCGCTCGAGGTCTGGCGATTCGGCCTCCGGAACGTGGGCGTGCATTTCAGCAAGTCCCGGCAGCAGATAGCGATCAGTGCCATCGACCACGAGAGCATCCCCGGGCACCGGGACGCTCTCGACGGGACCCATAGCCTCTATCACGCGGCCTTCGATAATGACCGTTTGCCCGCGGACGATCGACTCGTCAGTCATTGTTATGATATTGACATTGACGAAGGCCGTGCCCGCAAACGCGGCCGCGTTAGTCGTGAGTGCGTAAAGGGTAATTATCAGCTTTTGCTTCATCGCGGGACCTGCCGGAACTGTTGTACTGTTTGCGACTGCCGGTAACGATCGGATCCAAAAAACGGCACGCCCGACAGAATCGGAATGACAGCCTGTCTGTTCCGCTTAAGAATTAACCGCGTCGAGCGTCGCTTGACTGACGTTGCCGCCACAGATGATAACAATTACGTTCTGCCCCCGGATCCGGTCCTTGCTGGCAAGCATTGCGGCGATCGCAACGCCGGCAGCGCCTTCGACCGCATAATCGTTGATCTGCATATACTGGCGCATCGCTGCGGCGATCTGAGTTTCGCTGACCAGTACGAAATCGTCCACCAGACTGCGGCAAAGCTCGAATGTGATTGCGCCGGCCTCGATGCCCCCCGCAGTACCGTCGGAAAGCGTCGGTTCGCTCGGCAAATCGAGAATGCGGCCCGCGGCGATCGATTGCGCCATGACAGCTGACGCCTGCGGCTGGCAACCAATAATCTGGATGTCGGAATTGATGGCCCTGAGTACGCTGCCGGCGCCGCTGATAAGCCCACCCCCGCCGACAGCGACGAACACCGCATCCACTTCGGGCAATTGCTCGGCAATCTCGACGCCGCAGGATCCCTGTCCGGCAATTACTGCCAGATCGTTATAGGGAGACAGGTAGAACATTCCGGTTTGCGCGGCATACTCACGCGCATGCTGTTCCGTATCCAGACCGTCGCTGCCGAAAAAGCGCACATCGCCGCCGTAGCTGCGAATTGCATCAATTTTTGCCGACGAGGTCTTTTCCGGCACGAAAATAACGCCTGTCGAGCCGAGCTTCTGCATCGCGCAGGCTACTGCCGCACCATGATTGCCGCTCGATGCCGCCACGCAACCGTTCTGTCTTTGCGTTGCGGAAAGCGTCAGCAGGCGATTCGCCGCGCCGCGCAGCTTGAATGACCCGGTATGCTGCAGGTTCTCGAGTTTGAAACAGACGTCCGCTCCGGCCAGTTCGCTGAACTCTGCAGAGCGCTCGACCGGAGTCCGGCGAACGATATCGCGGATACGGACAGCCGCATCGCGCGCTGCACTGGCTACCTGGTCAACAGACATGGTCACAATTGCGGCTTTTGCCCGCAATCGATCGCTGACGAATGATAACGGGGAGCAAGGCAACTACAGACTTTGCGCATTGAACGTATCGCAACCGTCCGGATCGCCACTCGACATTCCGGTGCGAAACCATCGTTGTCGCTGCGCGCTGGTACCGTGCGTGAACGACTCGGGGACGACCGTGCCGCGACTTTGCTTCTGCAGCCGGTCGTCGCCAATCGCGCTCGCAGCATTCAGCGCCTCTTCTACGTCGCCGGCCTCGAGAATTCCACGCGCCTTATCGGCCCGATGGGCCCACACTCCCGCCAGGCAATCCGCCTGCAATTCGAGTCGCACCGACAAGCGGTTGCCCTCTGCCTGGCTCAGCCGCTGCTTCATTCTCTGCACCTCGCTTGAAATGCCGAGCAGGTTTTGTACGTGATGGCCGATTTCGTGGGCAATGACGTAAGCCTGGGCGAAATCACCCGGCGCACGAAATCGCGAGCGCATGTCCTCATAGAAACTCAGATCGATGTAGGCTTTTTGATCGGCCGGACAGTAGAAGGGACCCATCGCAGACTGGCCCAGACCGCATGCCGAACGCGTCGCACCAGTAAACAACACCAGCGTAGGTTCGCGGTAGTCGCGGCCCATGCCGGTAAAGATCTCCTGCCAGACATCCTCGGTATCGGCCATGACGACGGCGATCATGTCGGCGAGCGGATCATTCTGCAGATCCTCGGCACTGGGCCGGGTACCGCTTGTTGACGTCGGCACACTCGACGACTGCATGCCTTCGATCAAAAACGTCGGATCGACGCCAAAATACATCGCAACGAGCACCAGCACGATTGTACCTATACCACCGCCGAGCAAACCGCCGCGCGGGCGCACACCGCGTCGATCCTCGATATTTGAACTTCGCCTGCCGCTGCGCCAGCGCATACCTTTCTCCCGGAGTTAGCTGCATGTCCATTCTTAAATGAAGCAACGCGATTTGACAAATTCACGCACGCATTAATGCCCCATTTGACATTATATTTTTCAGTTGTCGTTTCGCGTTGACACCGGATTCGACGATATGCAACGATGCGCCATCGTATGACAAAGGCACACCCGTCGAAAGGCGGGGTCGCAAAACCACCGGTCTAAGGGCGTGTTCCTAGGACAGCGGGGTTGCCATGACGACCTGCTCGTTGCCGCTCCGGCAACGCGTGTTTCGCAGCCGTGCCTTTGCCATTCTCTGGATTTTTTCGGGAGACACGGATGCTCGCAACGAATCTCAAGAATACAGGAAGGTACCGCAGCCCAAAGCAAAAGGGCCCCATCGAATTACAGCCGGCGCACCTGAACGACCTCAGAAAGTGTCTGGACCCCGCATTAAAAGCCCCCTTACCGATCCGACCGCGGGGCGCAGGAACGGCATCGACGGATTGCAACAGCAGCGCCGCCGGGACGACGCTACGGATGACCGGCATGAGCCGTATCGTGCGCATAGACCCTGCTGACTGTACCGTAACTGCAGAAGCCGGCGTGCCGCTGGACGCACTGGTCGCAACGCTCGCCGAGGACGGCTTCGAACTCGTTGGTGGTTACGAACTGCAGGGACGCACGGTCGGCGGCGCCGTGGCGGCACCCTGCTTTGGGGCGTGCATTGGCGATAACGGCAGCTACTTCTCGAGCCATGTTGTCGCCATGAAAGTAGTCACGGCCGATGGGCGATTGCTGAATATTGAACCCGAAAAAAAGAATCTCTTGGGCGCGTTTCGGCTGAGCTTCGGACTTCTCGGCGTTATCTACGAAGTGACGCTGCGTATTCGACCAAGCCGGACATTTTCGGCGAGTCACAGACGCGTCACAATCAACAAGTTCGCGGAGATCGTTGACACGTTGGCGCGCAGCGATGTCGGTTTCAAGTTCTATCTGATGCCCTACCGTGACCGCGTCTATCTTGATCTGCGGCGCTATGAGAGCGTGCCGGGCAACACCTACAAAGTCCCTTGGAAAATCAAAGACTGGGGTGAAAGCACGGTGCTGCCGCACGTATTCAGATCCCTGAATCGGGTCATGCCCATTCAGTCGGTCAAATACAACCTGATCGATACGATCAGCGAAGCGACGCAAAGCCTCGTCAACTCCCGTCTTGTGACTACTGGCAGTAATGCGGCGTCACAATCGAACCAGAGCAAGCGTGCCGCGGCACGAACCCGCTATTATTCGACCTGGTGTTTTCCCGCGGCCAACTTTTCCATGATTGCCAAAGCCTACCAGGAATTTTGCGCAACAATTTACGCAGAATCTGCCTATCGCTGTGACTTGCCCGCGGTTGGCTACCGTCTGTGTCGCGACACGACTTCGCCAATATCGCCGTCATTCGACGAGACCATGATTGCGCTGACGACTGCGTCGACACAACTACGCGGCTGGGAAGACTTCGTTATCGACCTCGCCGAATTTGCCGAACAGTGGGGTGGGACGCCGATGATCAGCCAGTCCCGTGCGCTAAGGGCCGAGTACGCGATTCAGGCCTACGCTCACCGGCTCGATTTCTTTCGCCGTACGCGCCGCCAGCTCGATCCCAGGAATCGGCTACTGAGCCCGTTTCTGGCCCAGTTCTGCCAATAGCCGGCGCCAATCCTGCGCAAAGCCGTCGCCGCCGGCGCGTGGCGCACGCCCGGACGGCTGCGCCCGCCACAGCCTAATTTGCTGTAATCGTTAGTATTACCAAGCGCCTCGGTGCTGGTAACGGGGTCCGTCTGGATTTTATATATCGGAGTGATACTATACATCACCCCGATATATGGATACCGGCGTAAGCTGCGACGACAAACAATGGATGTAAAGACTGTATGCCTCGGCATGCTCACGGACGGCGAAGCCTCGGGTTATGACCTGAAGAAGAAGTTCGAATCCTCGTTCGCGCATTTCTTCGCGGCCGGTTACGGTTCGATCTACCCAGCACTGGCTTCTCTTGCTGAGCAAGGTCTCGTCAGCTGCCGGGAAATTCCGCAGCAAGGCAAGCCCGACCGCAAGGTTTATCGCATCACCGAGCAGGGCCGTCGACAGCTTCTCGTCGAGCTCGACAGGCCGAACCCGAGCCACAAGGTTCGCTCGGAGTTCCTCGCGACGATGTTTTTTGCCCACCTGATGACCAGCGAGCAAATCCGGACAGTGTTCAAGAACAGGATTGCCGACATCGAGCGATACCAGGCAATGTTTGACGAGTTCGAGAATACTTGCATGTCCGACTGGCCGGCAGGCGCCGTGTTTACTGTCGGCCTGGGCCGTGCGGTCATGGCCGCGATGCAGCAGTACATCGAGGAACACGGGCCGATGCTGCTCGAGGGCGCGGAAGAACAACAACAGAGCGCGGCCGGCTGATTCGGCAGCGTATCGCGACGGATACGAATTACAGGTTGGCAAAGAATGAACTTTGGCGAATTGGAAAAATATCGATCTTGGCTTTACTCGGGAGGCATCGCGTTCGTGATCGTGATATGGCTCGCTTCGGGTCAGCTCGGCGACAATGCGGCCATACCGGAGGGGCAATTCCCCGCTGTTGCGAATTCGATCGCGGCACCGCAAAGCAAGGTTCGCGTCCGTACGCAGAATGCCGAAGAAATCGTACGGACGATAATCGTCAACGGCAAGACAGCCCCCGCGCGCGTGGTCGAACTGTCGGCCGAGACCGATGGTCGGGTGGAGTTTATTGGCGCCGAGCGCGGTGCGAACGTCGATGGCAATGGCCTGATCGTTCGCCTCGACGAGCGCGACCGCCGCGCGCGTCTTGCTCAGGCACAGGCAACGGTCAAGCAGCGCGAGGTCGAGTACGAGGGGCGCGTCAGGCTGAAGTCGGATAGCTATGTTTCGGAGGCGCAGCTGCAGGAAGCTGTAGCACAACTCGAAGCTGCAAGAACGGAACTGACGCGCGCCAGGCTGGACCTCGAGTACATGACAGTGCGCGCCCCGTTCGACGGTGCATTACAGGCGCGCATGGTCGAGATTGGCGATTTCGTCAAAATCGGCGACCCGATCGCTTTGTTCGTCGACAATCGAACCATCATTGTGTCGGCAGCCGTATCGGAATTCGATGCGCGCTATGTCGACATCGACAAATCGGCTGAAGCGAAACTTGCAACCGGTGAGCGCGTCCGCGGCAAGATTCGTTACGTTGCGCCGGTCGCCGACGAAGCGACACGCACATTTACCGTCGAGCTCGAGATCGATAACAGTGAGGGCAAGCTGCGTCCGGGCGGTACCGCCGAGCTGTATATCCCTGCCGAAACTGTCCTTGCGCACCGCGTTTCGCCCTCCCTGCTGACGCTCGACGATGCAGGCAACATCGGGGTCAAGATTATCAACGATGAAGGCCGGGTCGAGTTCGTCAGCGCGGATATCGCCCTCGCATCCAATGATGGTGTCTGGCTGGCCGGCCTCCCGGAAGCGGCGACGATCATCACCGTTGGCCAGGGTTTCGTTAGCAGTGGGGCTACGGTTGAAGCGATAGCGGAAAGCGACGTGGAGACTGCTGTGGCCATCAAGGCTGGCGACAAGACAGACTGATTATGCAGATCATCGACGCAGCAATGGCTCGATCCCGCACCGTCATCCTGGGACTGACGGTTGTTCTCATCGCTGGTCTGTACGCCTATCTGACCATCCCGAAGGAAGCGGAGCCAGACATCGAGATCCCGATAATTTACGTGCAGGTGACGCACGAGGGGATATCACCCGAAGATGCGATCCGGCTGCTCGTGCGACCCATGGAACAGGAAATACGTTCCGTCGAAGGCATCAAGGAAATGATTGCGGAGGGTTATGAAGGCGGTGCCAGCATACAGGTCGAGTTCGAAGCCGGTATCGATACCAACAGAGCGCTGCAGGACATCCGGGAGCGGGTTGCTAACGCGGCGGCCGAGTTGCCCAGCGAAACTGAAGACCCGACAATCAATGAAATCAAGATGTCGCAGCAGGATCCAATGCTTGTTCTCAATCTCGCAGGGAACGTACCCGAGAGAGCGCTGACAACGATTGCGAAGAATCTGAGGGAAGAAATCGAAGCCGTGACCGGTGTACTGGAGGTCAATCTCATCGGCGTGCGCGAAGAGCTAATGGAAGTCATCGTCAACCCGCTGGCGATGGAGAGTTACGGTCTCGACCAGGCGCAGATCGCCAGATTCGTTGCCAGCAATAACAAACTGGTCGCGGCCGGTGCCCTGCAATCGACTCAGGGGCGCTTCCCGATCAAGGTGCCGGGCGTGTTCGAGTCGCCGCAGGACGTACTCGATCTGCCAATCAAAGCGGTCGGTGAGCGTATCGTGCACTTCAAGGATATCGCGCAGGTGCGCCGAACCTACAAGGACGCGATCAGCTATGCACGTCTCAATGGCAAGCCTGCGCTCGCCATCGAAGTGGTGCAACGAGGCGGCACGAATCTCGTTGACGCCGTTAATGAAGTCAAAACGATCATTGCGGCAGAGCAACAATATTGGCCCGACGAGATTAAAATCAGCGTGTCGCGCGATAAGTCAAAAGACGTCAACGACATGCTGACTGAATTGCAGAACAGTGTGCTCGCGGCCGTGCTGCTGGTTTTTATCGTCATTATCGGCATCCTTGGAATCCGCTCTGCATTGCTCGTCGGCATCTCGATACCCGGCAGTTTTCTGCTCGGTATCCTGTTGATCGGCATGTTCGGCGTGACGATCAACATGATGGTTCTTTTTGCGCTCATAATGGCGGTTGGACTACTCGTTGACGGGGCCATCGTCGTCACCGAAATGGCGGATAGAAGGCTCGCGGAGGGCGATTCACGGCACGACGCCTATTCGCGTGCGGCGATCCGCATGTCCTGGCCGATCATCGCATCGACGTGCACGACTCTGGCAGCATTTGTACCCCTTGCATTCTGGCCCGGTATGTCCGGCGAGTTCATGAAATTCCTGCCTATCACGCTGATCGCCGTACTCGCCGCTTCCTTGCTCATGGCGCTTCTGATCGTACCGACGATAGGATCGATTTTCGGCAAAACGGGGGCAATCAGTGCAACTGCAAAGCAAAACCTCGCCGCGGCCGAAACGGGTGACCTCAACTCGATTGGCGGTTGGACCGGCCGCTACGTACAGTTTCTGCAACGCTCGCTGCGCCACCCGTGGCGCAACGTCGGCCTGGTTTCCGCACTGCTGCTGACTATTTATGTCGGTTTTTTCACTATGGGCCGCGGCGTCGAATACTTTCCCGAAGTCGAACAGCCGTTTGCGTGGGTGGAAATCCATGCGCGCGGTGACATGTCGACCGCAGAGAAAGACAACCTGGTGCGCCAGGTCGAGGAACGCATTATCGGCATGCCTGAGATCGAGTTTCTTTATGCCAAGACCGAGGACATTCGCGGCACACAAGACCAGATTGGCTTGCTGACCCTGAATTTCATCGCTTGGGATCAGCGTCGCGCAGCGCACGAGATCCTCGCGGAAATTCGAGCAAAGACTGCGGATCTCGCCGGCATTACGATCAACACGCGCACGCCGGATCCCGGCCCGCCGCAGGGAAAACCCATATTTATCGAGTTTTCGTCCCGCGATGGTGACCTGGTTGCCGACAGCATCGCCCGGGTTCGGGCCTTGCTCGAGCAACACGCAGCGGTTACGAATATCGAAGATAGCCGTCCGCTGCCCGGAATCGAATGGCAAATTAGAGTCGATCGGGCAGAGGCGGCGCGTTTCGGCGCCGACATCACACTGGTCGGCGCCATGGTGCAGCTCGTAACCAATGGCATCAAGGTCGGCGAGTATCGTCCTGACGACAGTGACGACGAGATCGATATCCGCGTGCGCTATCCATTGGGCAGCCGCAGCCTGGCGCAGCTTGATGAGCTGCGTATTCCGACACCGAAAGGCTTGGTGCCAATCAGTACGTTCGTTGAGCGGGCTCCGGCGCAAAAAGTCGGCACGATCAACCGGACTGATCTGCGCCGCACGATGACGCTGCAGGCAGACGTCGCGCCAGGCTTTCTCGCTTCGGAAGTTATCGCAGAATTACGTCAGCTGTTGCTGACGATCGGCCTTGACCCGCATGTCAGCGCAGAGTTTCGTGGCACCATAGAAGATCAGGAAGAAGACGAGAAGTTTCTCGGTAGCGCGATGCTCATGGCGCTTGCGATCATGGCCATCATTCTGGTCACGCAGTTCAACAGTATTTACCAGGCGCTGCTGATATTGACCGCGGTCATTTTCTCAACCGGCGGCGTGCTGCTGGGCCACCTCCTCATGAATATGCCATTTGGTGTCATCATGAGCAGCGTCGGCGTCATCACACTGGCGGGTATTGTCGTCAATAACAATATTGTCTTCATTGACACCTATAACGTTTTGCGGCGCCGTGGCGCAACGGCCTTCGATGCAATTCTGCGTACCTGTGCAGTCAGGTTGCGCCCTGTATTGTTGACTACCGTCACGACGATCGTCGGGCTGATGCCGATGGTGTTGGGGGTAAACATCAATCTCATCGCCCGCGAAGTTTCCTTCGGCGCGCCCAGCTCTCAGTGGTGGACCCAGCTCGCATCATCGGTTGCGGGCGGGCTGGCTTTCGCGACGATATTGACGCTGCTGCTGACGCCGAGTCTGCTCATGATACAGGCCAATGTCTCGCTGCGGCTCGCCGGGCGACGATCAGCAATGTCAGCAGGCCCAGCCAGCCAAGCGAGCCACCACCGCCTTGCTCCGTGACGATGACGGTCGTGCTGACTTGCGGTGCGTCTCTCTCTGCGTCCTCCAGCTGCAGAAATGCAAGCGCGGACGTGTCCACGGGCCCATAACTGGCTACAAAAGATCCGTCAAACGTATCGAACAGTTCGATCAGCAAATCGTAGCTGCCGCTCGGATAGCCAGCAACAAGCTCTGTCACGACGACGTACTCGTCGTCAGCGCTGGCACCCGAAAGGGTGAAGTTTTCGGTGGCCGCATATTCATTCCATGGGCCTCCCTCCAGGCTCAGATAGACTACAGCATAGACTTCGGCAAAGTCGTAATAGGTATCTGCGTCGAACAGCAGGTCGATACCATGATAGTAGCCATCATCGTCGTTGTCGTTAAACAGTAATACATCGGCGCTGTAAAACCAGAAATCCGTGTTGGGTGCTTGCGTCACCGTCGCAGATAATTTCGCCTGCCCGGCGGTATTCTTGCCGATACCTGCATCTGGTTGTGCTGCGAGCGCAGGGAATTCGTCCTGGGAGACGCTGCCGGCGTGGCCGCGATCGCGGTCCGCTCTGCTCATCTGTGTTGTTACAGATAGCCGCGTGTTGTCCGCCCGATCGCTTGCAGCGGCTTGGGCGGAGACGTTTGATGTCGCGAACACGATCAGCACCGCTGTCACGGGCATCGACCACCGTCCTAGATTGCTCGATATCATCTGTCTGTCCTCGTTCCTGGCTGGTGTACTTCATTTAACGCTGGCGTCGATGAATCAGACCTGAACTTGTAGGCACTTTCGCGGCGCCGTGCGAAGATGTTCAGCTACTGTTTATCTTCACGCGATGCTGTTCAGAAATGGTTCAGGAAAGTGGCCAGGATGCCCCAGGCAATGCGATCGCCTATCTGCTGGTCGGCGTAGCCGGCGGCCTTGGGCTGGGCCTGTGCGCGAAGGGGCTATTGACAGATTATTCTCTCGGCCAGTTCGTATTCTTGCGCAGCATGATCGGCCTGGGCATATTCCTGCTTCTCGCACGCCAGTTCGGTGGCATGCGAAGCCTGCTTACACGCCGCTGGCCATGGCACTTGTTACGTACCTTGCTTGCTACCGGCGCAATGTTTGGCTTTTTCTATGGTTTGGCGCGCATGCCGCTCGTCGATGCATTGACCCTGGGATTCACCGCGCCGTTGATGATGACAGCGTTGTCCGCGCCTGTCCTTGGCGAGCACGTGGGCTGGCGCCGTTGGGCCGCGGTCATAATTGGCTTCATTGGCGTGCTGATCGTGCTGCGTCCCGGCGGTGGTGACCTTTCCCTTGCCGCCTTCGCTGTGCTGTTTGCTTCGTTCTGCTATGCGAGCCTCGCGATTACCGCCCGTAAGCTGGCAGCAACCGAGAACAGCTTCGCATTATCGGTCTATGTGATAACCGGCCCTTTGCTCATATCGGCTTCGATGCTTGGCCAGGGCGCCTGGCAGACGCCGGATACCAGCGGCTGGCTGCTGTTTCTGGCCGCGGGATCGTGCTCGGTCATCGCCTGGATCGGCATCATCGGCGGCTATCGTCGTGCGGCTCCCGCCCTGCTCGCACCTTTCGAATATACGGCTTTGGTTGGCGGGGCGGTCGCTGGCTACCTGATCTGGGATGAGGTACCCGATAGGTGGGTCATCGTCGGAGCGACGACAATTATCGCTTCAGGCCTGTTCGTCGTGTACCGCGAAATAGGCGGCGTCCTGTCGACGCGCTACTTGCGGGCTCTGACGGCCAACGCAGCCGTTGTGCTGCGCCGGCGCCGTTAGTCGACGTCGCCCGCAACCAAACCGGCGATCTGGGCCGGTGTTACTTGCAGCGCATCCGCTACGCCATTGAAGAAATCGACTTCGAGAACGCTGACCTTCTTGTCGCTGCGAAATACGTCAGCAAGTGCCTCTACCGTACTTACGCGATCCCTGGTTTTCATTTTCCTGCGTACGCTGGACAGGTACTTGCGCAGCGTGGCCTCGGCATAAAGCTCCGCCCGAGCCGCCACGCGAATATCCGCAGCGCTTACCTCTTCGCCCGTATGCTCCTTGATGATCTCGCGGATCCGGTCCACCTCGGCCGTTTGAATATTGATATCCGCATCGGCTGCCCTGGCCAGGGTCATCACCAGCACTTCCTTGAACAGTTCGTTCCGTTGCTCTTCGCTAACTTCCGAACCACCGAAGATTTTCAATACATTCTTTAGATCTGCGATTGCCATTATGGTCTCACTTTTCGTTTTCGTTATTGCGATGCGGTTGCCGCAAGGCGGGCAGGGTTCCGAGTATACACGCCAAATGGCGCAGGAATCATCGTCTCTTGCCGATGTTCTGTGCCTGCCGCATTGGCTGCCATCGTCCGTACGTCATTGATCTCCATAGCCATTCTACTGGTCCGAAGCGATAACGGCTGAGCCACCAAGGGCTCAGCAGCAGCTGCAGGGCAATTACGCCAATCACGAAGCCCATTTGCCAGAAGCGCGGAATCTGCCCGTAAAGTCCGAGGCCATAACCATAAAACACGCTCGTCAGGAGCAGTGAATGCAGCAGATAGTTGCTCAGCGCCATGCGGCCAACGGCAGCAAAACGCTGCATCAGCCGCGGCACGAAACCCGTCGTTACAATCAGCATCACCAGCCCGATATGGCCGAGCGCCACGAGCACGCTACCGATGGAATTCGCAATGTATCCGTAACGCATTGCGTACCCGGGGTCAAACTGGTGTGCGTAAAGATCCAGGCCGCTGAAAACGGTCAGCGGCAACCCCAGCCCGTAGCTGCCGAGCATCAGCTTGCGATAAAAATCTGCGGTTTTCTCTCCGCTCAGCATGCCGGACTTCATCAGTGCCATGCCGATCAGCATAAGCCCGAGTATTCGCCAGCCGAAAAAGAAGGTGCCTTGCTGCATCTGCACGACAATTGGCGCCCGGTGTAGCAGTACGTCGAAATAATTTCCGCGATAGGCGTCCAAATCATCGCGAATATCTTCAGGCGTCGGTGCCATCATGGCGCGCATCGCTTTCCATTGTTCGATTTTGTCCCGCTGCTCACCACTCAAGTCTTCGCCGGACTCAGCGAGTTCTGCATACTCGCCAGCCTTTTTTCGCATGTCCTCGACCACGAAGGAAAAACCGTAACTCAGGAACAGTGTGAACACGATCAGCGCGCAGCCAATGATGAGCAACGTGCGCTGCACGCGCTTTCGGAACAAATAGGCCACCATGCCGACCATCGCGTAGGCGAACAGTATGTCGCCGAACCAGATCAGATAGGCATGCACCGCACCGATCATGAGCAGCCACAACTGGCGCCGGTAATAGATGCGCGCTGGCTTCGCGCCCCGCTGCGCTGCGCGATCGGACATGATGACAATGCCAGCGCCGAAAAGCATCGCGAAAATACTCAGAAATTTCTGGTCGAAAAAGAAATGCGTAACAAACCACGTACCGAGGTTATGCATCTCGGTACTTCCCATCACGAGCGGGTTACCGTAAGCAGGAAATGGCATCGCAAAAGCATAGATATTCATTACGAGGATGCCGAGTATTGCTACACCGCGAAGGATGTCGAGGCTCCGGATACGCTCTTTGCCACTAACAGGAGTCGGCCTTACGGCGACCGCGGATTGCGTAGAGAGATACTGATCGCTATTCATCATGCACCGACACGCATTGATTATTCGATTTGTCCAGCGCCCGCCTGCATTTGCCGAGCTGCAAATGGAACCGCGTCACATTATCATTATATACCGTTGTTTTTGTGCGTCATTTCACTTGGCACGCGACGCGTTTCGGGACATACTGCGCTCGGGCTAACTATTGAAAGGAGGTGATCCATGTCTAGTGAGATATCAAAGGTGTTGCGAAAACCGTTGGGTCTTGAGTGGATGATGGAGCAACCTTCCAAAACCCTCTGACTGCAGTTTTCCAACACGAATCTCACCCAAAGGCCGCTCTTGAGCGGCCTTTTTTATGCACAAGTTACCGCTCTTGAGCGGCCTTTTTTGTGCACAAGTTACCGCTCTTGAGCGGCCTTTCTTATGCACAAGTTACCGCGCTCGAGCGGCTTTGTCTTCTGCACCGGTCAACGCTCTGGGCGGCGTTCTCTAGGACAATATGCCGTCCAGCGCGTTCAACAGCTCGTCTATCTCGGCGAGACTGTTGTAATGCACGGCACCAATTCTAACCGTGCCGCCGGACTCGAGTATACCCAGTGCCGCGACGACTTCGAGCGCGTAATTATGGCCGCTCCAGGCAAAGATATTTTGTTTCGCCAACGCTGTCGCAATAGCTGACGGTGCGACGCGAGCATGCGTAAATGACACCGTCGACACGCGCCGATGCAGTGCATCGGGCGCGGTGATGCCTCGAATCGTGACGCCTCCAATGCTCTGTAAGCCAGTTATGAGTTGCGCTGCGAGCGTCGTCTCGTGGGCGAAAAGAACATTGAACGCCGCGCGAATATGTTGAGCTCTGGTTGTGGATTCGCCGGTCGCCACGCCTGCAGTGTCGCTCAACTGTGCGCCGATCCAGGCGAAATAATCAACG
>Ga0224512_10002433_pt1 | contig 17097 bp, 17 predicted proteins | sample SF_May12_sed_USG_4_FD_169103 | JGI IMG/M metagenome (GOLD analysis project Ga0224512, IMG submission 169103) | Sediment microbial communities from San Francisco Bay, California, United States - SF_May12_sed_USGS_13 | ecosystem: Environmental > Aquatic > Marine > Sediment | place: USA...
CAAAGATGTTGGCCGCTCCAACACGGCCTACGTTCACGTCACACTCGTTCCGTACATCGCCTCGAGCGAAGAAATGAAGACCAAACCCACGCAACATTCCGTAGCTGAATTGCGAAGCCGGGGCATCCACCCTGATGTGATCGTCGTTAGGTCGGACCGACCGATCGACGATGCGGCGGTTCGCAAGATCAGCCTGTTCTGTGATGTTGATGCCGACGCCGTGATCAATGCAACGGACGTGGGAGACATCTACGCCGTCCCCCTCATGTTGCACCGTGGGGGATTCGACGAGGTCACCTGCAGGATCCTCGACTTGAAAACCGATCAGCCGGATCTGCGTGCCTGGGAGGCGATGGTCGAGCGGGCCAAACGAGCTACCGACCCGGTCACCATCGGTCTGGTTGGTAAGTACGTTGACCTTCCCGATGCCTACCTCTCGGTTGTCGAGGCCCTTCGGCACGGTGCTCTCGACAATGACGTGCAGCTGGATCTGCGATGGATTCCCAGCGACGACATGGATGGTCTGTTGGCCGCAGACCATCTGCAGGGACTCAATGGGATCGTGGTGCCCGGCGGATTTGGCATCCGGGGTATCGAAGGAAAAATCGCCGCGGCCCGTCACGCCCGGGAAAACGGGGTTCCGTTTCTGGGCCTTTGCCTGGGATTGCAGTGTGCTGTTATTGAGTTTTCCCGCTCCCAGCTGGGGTTGACGGGAGCAAACAGCGCCGAGTTCGATCCGACCGCGCCGCACCCCGTTATCGATTTGATGGAGAGTCAGCAAAACGTGTCGGATATGGGTGGGACCATGCGTCTCGGTATCTATGCCGCGAAACTCAAGGAAGGCACGCTGGCTCGGCGCCTTTATGGAGAAGAGCTGATCTATGAACGGCACCGGCACCGCTACGAGGTGAACAACCGGTACCGCAAAGATCTCGAAGCGGCAGGCATGCAGCTGTCGGGTACCTCGCCTGACGATCATCTGGTGGAGATCGTCGAGATACCGTCGCATCCATTCTTCATCGCCTCCCAATTCCACCCGGAATTCAAATCGCGGCCGGACGATCCTCATCCGCTCTTCGCCGGGTTCATGGCTGCGGCCGCTGCGCACCGAACCGGGCGGCCTGTTGTGGAGGACCGGGCCGCTGATCCCGCGGTGGTCGGCGACCTGCCCCGTCGGTGAGTAACGGCTTCCGTTTTCTCGGAGAGCGGCTCATCGCAAAAACATCATTCCTAGAGTTAGCGCGCCGCCACTATGTCGTATCCGAAGGCCGGTGGGTCCGGCGCGAAGTCATCCGCCATCCCGGCGCGGTGGCGGTCGTTCCCGTGATCGCGGGCGATGTTGTCCTCATCTCCCAATATCGGGTGGCAATCGCCCAGGAGTTGTTGGAGATCCCGGCCGGGAAATGTGATGAACCGGGCGAGGATCCGGAAACAACGGCTGTCAGGGAATGTGAGGAAGAGATCGGATATCGGCCGGACCGGCTTACTCTCCTCCACACCTTCTACACCACCCCGGGTTTCACCGACGAACTCATCTGGGTGTACCTCGCTGAGGAGCTCGAGTCGGTTGAGTCCCGCCCGAAAGGTATCGAGGAAGAAAGGGCCGAGGTGGTGCGGCTGCCCATCGACGAAGCATTGCGTAGGGTTCGGAATGGAGAGATTCGGGACGCCAAGACCCTGATCGGTCTCTTGGCGCTTGAGAAGGAGTGGTCGGCGTGATCATCGGTATTCCAAAGGAGATCAAACCAGCAGAGTTTCGGGTGGCGATCACTCCGGTAGGTGTCCGCGAGCTGGTCGCCCACGGTCACGAGGTGATCATAGAAACCGAAGCGGGCGAGGGATCGACCATCCACGACGAAGAGTACCGCGCCCAGGGAGCCGTCATCGTGCCAACCGGCGACGACGTCTTCGCCGGAGCAGGTCTCATTTTAAAGGTCAAAGAGCCGCAGGCGATCGAGGTCTCCAAATTGCGGCCCGGCCAGCTGCTCTTCACTTACCTTCACCTGGCTGCCTATCCGGTGCTGGCTGCGGGTCTTCTGACCCGGGGGATCGTCGGTATCGCCTATGAGACGGTGCAGTTGCCGAACCACAGCTTGCCGTTGCTGGCTCCGATGTCGGAAGTAGCCGGTCGCATGGCCACCCAGGCCGGGGCCTACTACCTGGAGAAGGCCCATGGGGGTCGGGGAATCTTGCTGGGTGGCGTGCCCGGAGTCATGCCCGCCAAGGTAGTCGTCATTGGTGCCGGCATAGCCGGCACCAATGCAGCTCTCATGGCCATCGGCCTGCAGGCGACGGTGGTCGCCCTCGACAACGACCTATCGAAACTGCGCACTCTCGACCTTCTTTACAGCGGCCACATCCTGACCCTGACGTCAAACCAGCTCACTATCGAGGAACAGGTGCGCGATGCCGACTTGGTGATCGGCTCGGTGCTCGTACCCGGTGCAAGCGCACCGAAGCTGGTTACGGAAGACATGGTCCGATCCATGAAGCGAGGGGCGGTGCTCGTTGATATCGCCATCGATCAAGGGGGGTGTTTTGAGACCAGCCGGGAAACGACCCACGAGGATCCCGTGTATGTCCTCCACGACGTCGTGCATTACGCCGTCGGTAATATTCCCGGGGCGGTGCCTCATACGTCGACCTACGCGCTGACCAACGCCACCCTCCCGTATCTGCTCACTATTGCCGATGAGGGGGTCCAGGCTGCCGTAGCCAACCATCCGGAACTCCTGCCGGGGGTCAACGTGGTGGGCGGGTCCGTCGTCAATTCGGCAGTGGCCAGGAGCCTAGGGATGCCATTCGAGGATCCAATCTCCGCCCTAGCGGCGTTGGCCGGGTGACGTCGTTGTTGGCGGTGGGGATCGAGGAATACCTCGCCTCACTGAGTGCCGAGCGAGGACTGGCCGCCAATTCTGTGGCAGCCTACCGCCGTGATCTGGCGGACTACCTGGACTACCTCGGCGGGAATGACCCGACGGCCGGCCGGGCCGTAGCCTATGTTGCTCAACTCCATGCGGCTGCCTTGAAACCGGCCACCATCGCCCGCAAAGTAGCGGCGATGCGCGGTCTGCATCGCTTCCTCGTTGCTGAACAGCTCGCCTCGGAAGATCCGACGGTCCTGCTCGACAGCCCGAGATTGGGGTCGGCGTTGCCCAAAGCGCTGACCGTCGACGAGGTCGAGCGACTACTGGCCTCCCCGGTCGATGAGACCGCGCTCGGGGCGCGAGACAGGGCGCTGCTGGAGTTCATGTACGCCACCGGAGTGCGGGTCACAGAAGCCGTGAGTCTTGACCTCAGGGCGCTTGACCTCGAAGACCGAACGGCCCTGGTGACCGGGAAAGGGAACCGGCAGCGCCTGGTGCCGGTTGGACGCCCGGCCATAGATGCCATCGCGGCCTATCTGCCTCATCGGATGACACTCAAGGGTGATCGAGTCGATGCCGGGGCCGTGTTTCTCAACGCCCGCGGGGCACGGCTCACGCGACAGGGAGTGTGGGGCATCGTTCGAAAAGCGGCCGGTCGGGTCGGCCTTGATCCGGCCAAGGTATCTCCCCATGTGCTCCGACATTCGGCCGCTACGCACATGGTCGAGGGAGGAGCCGACCTGAGAACTGTCCAAGAGATGCTCGGTCACGCTAACATCAGCACCACACAGGTGTACACACGGGTATCACCCCAGCATCTCTACGAGGTGTACATCACGTCCCACCCACGGAGCAGGTGAACACGACGATGGAATTTGATGGCGCTCGCACAGCCTTGAACCAAGAGCGCGAGAAACTGGTACGCCAACTCGAAGAGCTCGGTGCCACCGAAAGTGGCGACCTGCGCTCGGATCTCGAGTTTGGTGACGGGTTCGCCGATGCCGGAGCCGCTACCGCGGAACGGACCGAGTTGCTGGGCCTGGTTGAGTCCCTGAAAGGACAGCTGAAATCGGTAGATGAGGCGCTCGTCAAGATCGAGAATGGCTCCTACGGTCTCTGCAACAAGTGCGGTCAACCGATTCCACCGGTGCGGTTGGAAGCGCGGCCTGCCTCGGTACTGTGTTTCGACTGCAAGAACCAACGGAGATAGCTCCCGTTGACGGTCACCGGCAACCGGATCCTCGATCCGGTTATCTTCATCATCTTGTTGATCATGTCCGTCATCCTGCACGAGGTATCGCACGGGTTGGTGGCTCGGCGCCTCGGTGACGGGACTGCTGCCGCGGCCGGCCGCCTCACCCTCAATCCGATCCCGCACATCGACCCTTTCGGTTCGGTTTTGTTGCCGGCCATGTTGGCGTTGAGTGGTGCACCGGTATTCGGGTGGGCGAGGCCGGTGCCGGTCAACCCGCGGGCTTTCAGCCGTCCGACCGAGGGGATGGCTTTGACCGCGTTGGCGGGCCCGGTGTCAAATCTCGCCCTGGCTTTGATAGCCGGGCGGGTGATCCTGCCGGCAACCTCCGGGATCGTTGCCGATCTGGTTTGGGCGTTTGGAATCATCAACGTCGTCCTGGCGGTCTTCAACTTGCTGCCCATACCGCCGCTCGATGGCAGCCGCATGGTCCCGCTGTTGCTTGGTGACCGGGGCCGGGCGGCCTACGCAAAGGTGGAACCGTACGGCTTCTTGATTCTCTTTGCTCTGCTGTTCATCATTCCCGGAGCGACCCGTTGGTTGTCGGTTCCTATCTCAACTGTGTCCGATTGGATGGGGCTGCGCTGATGGAGTTGGGTAGCTGGTCTCACCTGGTCGGCAGGTTTATTGCGGTGGCAACGGCCGGTCGGTTGACCGCTGAAGAACGCCGGGAAGTGGATGCTTGGCTGGAGAGCGAAGGGGAGTCGCGCATCTACTGGGAGCAACCGGTTGCCGACCAGCGTCACGGGCTGGAAGCCGCGCGGATGATCGTCGCGGCTCGACCGGACCGGCGCGATCTGATTCGGGCCGGTCTCCTCCATGACGTCGGTAAACGTCAGGCCAATCTGGGTGTGATCGCGAGATCGATGGCGAGTGTCTTCGCCAAGCTGCGTATGCCGGTGCGCGGATCCTGGCGACGGTACCTGGACCACGGACCTCTGGGAGCCGAGGAGTTGGCCGGTCTGGGTTCAGGGGCGCTGGTCGTCGAGTTTGCCCGTCATCACCACGGACGACGGCCGGCCACGATTCCGGGCGAAGAGTGGGACGTGTTGCGGAGCGCCGACCGATAATGCTGTGTTCATGCCCGGCAAGCCAATACCATGCGTTGACCGCGACCAACCGAAGTTCATGACCTATGAAGTGAAGACCGCCGTATTCGAAGGCCCTCTTGATCTGCTCTTGCAGTTGATCACGCGCCGCCAGCTCGAGATCACCAACCTCAGCCTCGCCGATCTCGTCTTGGAATACCTTTCTTTCCTCGATGACATGCGGGAACTCGATTTGGAAGTCACCAGTGAATTCCTACTGATTGCCTCAACCCTGGTGCAGCTCAAGGCCCGCCACCTCCTTCCCGACGAATCGGCCGTCGATCTGGATGAAGAGCTCGCGCTGATGGAGGAAAGAGACCGATTGCTGGTTCGCCTGCTGGCCTGTGTGACGTTCAAAGACGTCGCGGCCGTGTTGACCCATCGGTTGCAGGAAGCCAACCGGTACATCCCCCGGTCGGCCGGAATGGATCAGGCAGTTTCGCCCCGGCCCCCGGAGGTGAACATTCCGGTCGATGCACTCGAGTTAGTTGCCATAGCTGCCCGGGTTCTGGCCGCCCCGAACCGGGAACCAGACCTCGATCATCTCGATCTCGAACTGCCGTCCGTCGAAGCTGCCATCCACGATCTCAGATCGAAGATCGAAGATCTAGCCGAGACCAGTTTTGATGAGATAGTGTCGCACACCACTCGCAAGGTGGAGGTCGTCGCCTATTTTTTGGCGTTGCTGGAGCTGGCTCGATGGGGCCTCGTCGAAGTGGCCCAGCGTGACTGGCTGTCCAACATCGAAGTTCGGCGATCGGGCGGCGCCATCCCGGACGACCTGACGAGTGAGTGGAGTCGCACATCGTGAACAATCGCAGCATCCTGGAAGCCATTTTGTTCGTAGCCGAGCAGCCGGTTCCGGTCGAAGAACTGGCGGAGGTGCTGGAGATCCCGGTGGAGATCGTGGAAGCCGAACTTGAAGCCTTGTCCACCGACCTGGCGACCCGCCAGAGCGGCATAACGCTCCGGCGAATCGCCGGCGGGTGGCGCTGCTACAGCCATCCCGACGCATTCCCGTACCTCGAGAGGTTCGCAACGACCGCCACGGCCAGCAGGCTCTCCAATGCAGCTCTCGAAGTACTGGCCGTGGTCGCCTATCGCCAGCCGGTCTCCAGAAACCAGATCGCCGAAATACGGGGTGTCGATTCAGACTCGGCGATCCGAACCCTCGAACGGCGAGGTCTGGTCGAAGAGGCCGGACGCTTGCCGCTGCCGGGCACTCCCACGATTTACGGTACGACGGCCTTGTTCCTCGAGAAGCTAGGTCTGCAGTCGATGGACGATCTCCCACCTCTGGCCGACCATGTTCCGCCTGCCAGCGTGGTTGAGACCCTCGAGGAGACCTTTCGGGCCGACGCGTGACCGAACTGGCCCGGTTGCAGAAGCTGATCGCTCATTCCGGTATTACCTCCCGGCGGGGCGCTGAGGAGATGATCAAGGCCGGCCGGGTGACCGTCGACGGTGTGGCTGCGCACCTCGGCCAAAAAGTGCTGCGAGAAGTCGTGACCGTTGAGGTGGATGGGGTGCGTTTGCCGATTCGCCCCAATCTTGTCTACTACCTGGTCAACAAACCGGCCGGGGTGGTGAGCACCGCCGCGGATCCGCAAGGGCGTCCCACCGTTATCGACCTCGTACCGTCGGACCCGAGGGTCTACCCGGTCGGTCGCCTCGACGCCGACTCTGAAGGACTGCTTCTGCTCACCAATGACGGAGACCTGACCAATCTCATAACGCATCCGAGCCATGGCATTTCGAAGACCTACTCGGTCCTGGTCGAAGGGATGCCGACGACTGCGGAGGTGCGAAGACTCGAAACGGGCGTCGATCTGGACGACGGACATGCCGCGGCGATCTCCGCTCGATTACTGGACGCCTCCCGGGATCGGGCTTTGCTCGAGGTGACGATGAGCGAAGGGCGCAAGCGGGAAGTGAGGCGCATGTGCGAGGCGATCGGACATCCGGTGATACAACTATTTCGGACGGCCATCGGCCCGCTCAAGGATCCGGGTCTCAAGACCGGCGCTTCGCGCCCGCTCACCATGCAGGAGGTGCGATCTCTTTACGCGGCGGCTACCGCCTCGTGAGGGCGTGCCAGACTCCCCAGTGATGGTTGCGCCCTACCGATTTCCAGAACGCCTGGCCATTCGACCGCGGGGTCCGGTCGACGGCACCGTCCGCCTGCCCGGCTCGAAGAGTCTCACCAACCGGGCCCTCTTGTGCGCAACCCTGGCGGGCGGAACAAGCACCCTGATTGGAGCCCTGGATGCCGAGGACACCCGGGTGATGATGAAGTGCCTGACCCGACTGGGCGGTTCGTTTGCCGTGGCCGGGGAGGCAGTGGTAGTCGCCGGGACCGGCGGCCACCTTCTGGGCTCCATCCGTGCCCTCAACGCGGCCGCTTCCGGTACCACTGCCCGGTTCCTCACCGCCGCAGCCACCCTAGCCGATGGACCTTCGCTCATCGACGGCACTCCCCGAATGCGCCGGCGCCCCATCGGAGAGCTCGTCGCAGCCTTGCAGGCGCTCGGCGCTGATGTAGAAGCGCTGGGAGCCGGGGGATGTCCACCGGTGCGAGTGGGCGGGGGTGAGCTGCCGGGTGGTCACACCGTCATCGATGCGCGTCGCTCCAGCCAGTTCGTTTCGGCCATCGCGCTGGCGGCTCCCTACGCGAAGCAAGACACGTCGCTGGAGTTCCTGGACGGGGTACTGGTGTCGCGCCCCTACGTCGAGAGCACCGTTGAGGTGATGCGAGCGTTCGGGGCGCACGTCGAGTTGGACGCAAACGGAATCCGGATATCGCGGGGCCGGTACCAATCCGGCTCGTTCCACGTAGAGCCAGACGCTTCAGCCGCCGCCTACCCGCTCGTGGCTGCGGCCATAACCGGCGGATCGGTTCAGGTACCCGGGTTCAGACGGGGGTCACGTCAAGCAGATCTGGGCATTCTCGACGTGCTGGCGGCCATGGGATGCGCGATCGAGTGGAGCGACCCCGGGTTCTCGCTGACCGGTCCGGCGGACGGCTTGACCGGCGTCGACGTCGACATGGGGGACATGCCGGATGCGGTTTTGGCAGTTGCTGTGGCGGGTGCCTTCGCTTCCGGTCCCAGCCGGTTCACCAACATCGCCAACCTGCGCATCAAGGAATCGGATCGGCTGGCGGCCCTCGCGGCTGAGCTTCGCAAGCTGGGGGCCGACACGGAAGCCGGTCCCGACCGGTTGGTCGTACGTCCCCGATTACTGCACGGTGCCGAGATCGACACCTATGACGATCATCGGATGGCGATGGCGTTCTCCTTGGCGGGTCTGGTGGTTCCGAACGTTGTGATACGCGATCCGGGTTGCGTGGTCAAGACCTGGCCTACCTTCTTTGAGGACATGGGGCAGCTCTGGCCCGAGGGCGGTAACTTAGCGAGCCTGGAGACGGAGGCCGGACTGATGATGGATCGTATCGTGGTAGCGATCGATGGCCCCGGCGGGGCTGGCAAGACGACCGTCAGCAAGGGAGTGGCCGCCCGGCTCGACCTTCCACATCTCGACACCGGGGCTTTCTACCGGGCCGCCGCTCTGGTGGCCATTCGGGGCGGCATCGATCTCGATGACGCCGAGGCGGTCATCGAAGCCGTCCGCAAAACGGAATTCGATTACCACGACGGAACCATGCTGCTGGGGGGTGAAGCCGTCAGCGAAGCCATCCGCAGCCCCGGGCTGGCCTCCGGCGCCAGCCGGGTGTCGGCAATACCCGGGGTGCGCGAACTGTTGGTGGCTCGGCAGCAAGCCTGGGTGGATCAGCACGGGGGAGCCGCAGTAGTTGAGGGTCGTGACATCGGCACAGTGGTGTTCCCCGAAGCACCGGTGAAGATATTTCTCACCGCCCGTCCGGAGATAAGGGCCGCCCGTCGCGCCGGGGACCTAAAGGGCGAGGGCGAGTCACTGGAGGGTATCGCCCAGGAGCTCGAGCGCCGCGACCATCGTGATTCGACCCGGTTGACCTCACCGCTTCGCCCGGCTTCCGACGCGGTTGAGGTGGACACCTCCGACCTGCGCATTGACGAGGTGATAGCCCGAATCGTTGAGCTGGTAACCGAGCGGGTAGGGAAGTCCTAGGGCCGGACCAATTGCAGCGCCTCGGTGGCAGTCCACTCCCGGTCGTGCTCGAGGAATCCGGGACGCCCCGGTTGGCGGGCAGTGAAGCCACCTTCGACGGCTGCCTGCAACGCGGTGACAAAGCCGCGCAATTGACGGGGGAGGGGGAAGTACTCTTCCTCGTCCGTCACCGTGAATAGTTCGAAGCCATCAATTGGCTTCACGCGGTCGATGACCTCCTGGACAAGATGGTCGGGCGCAGACGCGCCGGCGGTTAATCCGACGATCCGGGCGTCGATCAGCCATTCGTCCCGGATGGCGGCGGCGCTGTCGATCCGGTAGGCGATGGTTCCGGACTCTTCTGCAACTCGAACGAGCGCCTGAGTATTCGATGAGTTTTCGGAACCAACCACCAGAATCAAATCTGCCCGATCGGAGAGTTGTTGCACCGCATCTTGACGGTTGGTGGTGGCATAGCAGAGGTCGCTCTTACGAGCGGTCCACAAGTCTGGATATCGGCGGCCCGCTTCATCGAGAACGGATTTCCACTCGTGGATACCCAGCGTCGTCTGTGCCAGCAAGGCCACCTTGGTCGAGTCGGCCGGATCGAATCCGGCCAGACCGGTCTCCGGTTGGACAAGAGCGATCGCTCCGGGGGCCTCGGCGACCGTGCCGATCGCTTCGTCGTGGCCCTCGTGTCCGACGTAGATAATGTCGAAGCCTTGGTCCGCCATCCGCTTGACCTCATGGTGCACCTTGGTGACCAAAGGGCAGACTGCGTCGATGACGACCCCGGCTCGGTCGCCGGCGCCAACCACCACGTCGGGCGCCGACCCGTGGGCCGATAGCATGACGGGCGCTCCCTGCGGCACCTCTTCGATCTCATCAACGAACACGACTCCGACCTGCTCGAACGCCTTGACTACCCATTGGTTATGGACGATCTGGTGGTAGCAGTACACGGGGGGTTCGAAGACACGCACCATCCAGGTGAGCGCTTTGATTGCCATCTCAACCCCGGCGCAGAACCCGCGAGGCTCGGCTAGCAACACTTTCTCAGGCATGACCCCATGGTAGAAGACCTTCGGTCCTGTAACCCGGCCGTGACATGTCTCCAGCTCCTTAAGCTGGGGGCGTGCATATCTCGACCATCGCCAAACAAATATGAGCCGGCTGCCGGTGGTTGCCGTACTGGGCCGTCCCAACGTCGGCAAGTCGACGCTGGTCAACCGTGTTCTGGGCCGCCGAGCCGCCGTCGTGCAAGAACGCCCGGGTGTCACGCGTGACCGCCGTGAGTTTCGCTGTGACTGGGCAGGCCGCGACTTCATTCTGATCGATACGGGGGGTTGGGAACTGGCGGCCGGCCAAGAGTTGGCCGCGGGCATCACCGCCCAGGCTGAAGCAGCGCTGGTGGGCGCCGACGTTGTGCTGTTGGTGGTGGACGGCACCGTCGGCTTGTCCGAGGACGATGCCGCCGTGGAAAAGATGCTGCGCGACACCACGGCCCGCGTCATCCTGGTCGCCAACAAGGTCGACGATGCAGCCAAAGAGCTGGACGTGTCGACCCTCTGGAAGACCGGGCTGGGCGAACCGGTTTCGATCAGCGCGCTACACGGACGCGGGGTAGGGGATCTTCTCGACCGGATCGTTGACGCCCTGCCGATGGCGGAAGACAGCGACGAGGACAAACTGACCACATTGGCGATCATCGGCCGTCCCAACGTTGGCAAGTCGACGCTGCTCAATCGGTTGATCGGCGAGGAGAGAGTTCTGGTCTCCCCGACGCCCGGGACCACCAGAGACCCGATCGATGTCGAGGTGACAATCGGTGATGAGCTCTTCCGGGTAGTGGATACCGCCGGCATTCGCAGAAACCCCAAGGTGAAGGACAGCGCCGATTTCTACTCGATCGTTCGCGCCCGCCAGGCGCTCGACGAGGCCGACGTGGCCCTGCTGCTGGTCGATGCCACCGAGGGGGTGACCCAGCAAGATCAGCGGATCGCTCAAGAAGCTGCCGAGTCGGGTGCCGGCCTGATTCTCCTGCTCAACAAGTGGGATTTACCCGATCTCGAACAGCGTGAGGCGACTACCTTCGGAGTAGGCGACCGATTGGGCTTCGTGGGATGGGCGCCGGTGCTGCGCATCTCGGCGCTGACCGGAGCACGGCTCCATCGCTTGCCGGCCGCGCTGGACGTCGTGTTGGAAAATCGAGCCCGGCGGGTTCCTACCGGCCAGCTCAACCGGATGATTCGCGGTTGGCAGGCCTCGCATCCGCCCCCGGTGAGGAAGGGTAGGCGACCCAAGATCCTGTACGCCGTCCAGGCGGGGACCAGCCCGCCGACCGTCATTGTCTTTGTATCCGGTGGTGAGATTGGAGACGACTACCTCCGCTATCTCGAGAATCGCATGCGAGCGGAGATGGAGTTCGAGGGCACACCGATTCATCTTGTGACCCGTGCCAAGGAGAGGAGAGCGGGGGGTGATTGAGCACGGTCGGGCCCGGTTTCGCCCCAACTACCCGGCCGACCTTCGAAGACACTGGTCCGCTCGCCGTTTCCGAGTGCTGCCGGCGTGACCGCCTCACAACCGGAGAAGAGACCTCTTTTCTTCTGGTTCATGGTCGTCGCAGCAGGGATCTATCTGGCCATACGCCTGGTCGAAGGTCTCTTGTGTTTGGCAGCATGGCTGGGCTGGGGGAGCTGCCCGTGGAGCGTTTGACCATCCGGCGCCGGGCACTCGATTAACATCTCCTCGCACGGGCTGTGGCGCAGCTTGGTTAGCGCGCTTGACTGGGGGTCAAGAGGTCGGGAGTTCAAATCTCCCCAGCCCGACGAAGAGAACCCCTGTATTTACAGGGGTTCTTGGCTTTTCCGGAGTTAGGGACTTCTGCGTCGGGCGCCTATCGGGCGCCTATCGCGCATCGAACATGTGTGCGAGGCGCTCGACGGCTTCCCGCTGCATGTTCGGAAGAACGGCCGAATAGACGTCCAATGTCACCCGGATGGAAGAATGGCCGAGCCGCTCCTGAACCACCTTGGGATGGGCTCCGGCACGGAGGAGGGCGGTGGCGTGTGAGTGGCGGAGCTGGCGAAGCGTGATAGGTCGGAGACCCAATTCCGCAGCACGGCGCGCAAACAGCGTGCTCAGCCAGTCGGGGTGGATCGGCATCCCGAGTTGATCGGCGACCACCCATTGGCCGTCATGCCAGGCTTCCCCGGCTCGCAGGCGCTCCTCGATCTGCAGCTTCCTCCACTCGCGAAGGACCTGGGTGGTTCTGACGTCCATCTCGACGGTGCGACGCGAGGCCGCCGTCTTCGGAGCTTTGACGTGTCGCCTTCCGTCGGCCACGACGGCAGCCCGCCGGACCGAGATCACGCCGACCTCGAGGTCGACATCTGGCCACGTGAGCCCGCAGACCTCTGAGCGTCTGAGACCGGTCATGGCGGCGATTCTCCATACCGCGGCCAGCCGGTCGCAGTTCGTCTCGTTGACGAACTTGGCGAGCTCGTCAGGCGTCCACACGTCGTTTGTGACGTCGGTGGTAGGCATTCTCGGAGCCTCGGCCAGGTCGGCCGGATTCCGTGTTACCAGACCTCTTCGCACGGCCGCGTCCAGCGCCTTGTGAAGCGTGACTTGCAGCCTTCTGACGGAAGCGGGACCAAGCCCACCGGTGCCATCGAGGCGACCGCTTGTCACCTTCTCGGCCAGGAAGGTCTCGATGACGACGGGACTCAGCCTCTCGAGCTTCACAGCTCCGAGAGCAGGAATGATATGACGCAGGACCGCCGAGCGGTACCACGACACAGTGGTGGGCTCGAGACCTGAAGTCCCGAGCGATGCCAGCCAGTCCGTCAAGTACTCGCCCAGCCGCATGTCGCCTGCGTTGGATAGCTGACCAGCCTGGACTTCGGCGAGTCGCTCGTTGAGCCACGACCGCGCTTCGGTCTTCGTGCGGCAGAGCTTCGATCGGCGCCGGCGTTTCCCGGCAGCGTCGATGTAGGAATACGTGGCTTGGTAGCGCCCCTGTCGTGGGCGAATTGAGCCGGTGCCCTTCGGACGTCTTGTCTCAGTCACGGGATCCTGTCTCGGCGCTTCTCGTCTGCTTCCGTTGCGGTGTTCCTGAATCAGCTTTGACCATCGTATCCCGAGCGACTGACGGGTCTGAATTGCCGTTCAGACCAAGCACAGCCAGGAGCCGGGCGGAGGGGATGAGTAGCCGACGCCCGACCCGGATGACCGGAACTCCGGCGAGCTCGCCGTCTCGTGTGGCGATTTCGTAGGCCAGATTGCGGCCGACGCCCAGTAGCTCTGCCGCTTCGGTGATAGTGAGTGTGGCACTCACACGCGAGGCGGGACGGCCTTTCCTGTGGTTGGAGAGGGGGAGAGGCTCCTGGTAGTGGTTTGCCATGATCTCTTCGACCATATCACAGCGTTACTTATCAAACAACTGTTAACTAACCTTATGATCAACCTCGACCATGGCAATACTTGAACTTCTTGTCCGACCCGCACCAGCATGGCTCGTTGCGGCCCTGCTTGGGAGGCACGCCGGCTTCCGCTTGATTGGCGCTCGTTCTGGCGGCCGCCGTCAGTCGGTGCTCCTCCATGACCAGCTGGGTTTCTCTTCGAATCAGTTCCTGTTCCCGTTTAGTGAGCTCGACTTCCCGGGCAACGATGGAGGCCTCCCGGGCGGCCAACTTGGTTCCGAGGTTCTCGAGGTCTTCATCGATTACCGAGGCCAGCTCGTGGTGGAGCAGGACGGCCAGGCCGCGACCCATCGACAGGCCGGCAGCATCGCAGTAGCGACGCCAGGTCGACCACACCGCATCCGACACCGGTACCTTGACCAGCTGGGTCCCCTCGGTGTGATCCAGGTCGGAGAGAAGCCGTCGATCTACCTTGGCCAAGACCCGCCGCTCCAAGCTCATCGCAACCCCCGACGTTTCCAGTTGCACACAGTTGCATCATCCATGATGCGAGTATACGGGTATACCGCGACCCCGGACGGGAGTGCCGTTCACTGCGGGGCGGCCCGGTGCTATTCGAGGAATCGTGGACGTCGAGTTGGGAGCCTCCTCGCTAGAGATCTGGGTATGGATTCCCCCAAGGACGCTGGAACCTGGCCGGTCGGCCATCCGTTGATTCGGGTATGGGTCCTGTTGTTCGGGTCCGATCGGAGTGATGATAGAGCGAGGAGGAGATCGGCGGATGCGCTTCCGATACCTAATCCTCGGACTGCTAATGGTGGTGGCGTGCTCCTGTGCGAGCGGCGATGTTGCCTCGAATACCACCGGCCCCGTTTCCACGACAACGACGGTGTCGGCGGTGGTGACCGCGACCTCCGTCTCTACAACCGCCTCTGCCACCGGTGTCACCGACACCTCGACGTCACGGACCCCACGAACGACAAGCAGCTTGCCAACGACTGCCACAGCACCCCCAGCGGCCCTCCCGAGTTTCGGATTCGTGGTTGCGAGCCCGGATGGGGTGGTCTACGTCGACATCACAGGTGAGGCGACCTGGCTGCTGTCCGCGCCGGCGGCGGTTGCCGTGGACGACACCCGCGGAGGTCTGGTGTATCAGACCGAGTCGGGACGCACCTGGGATGAGGCGGATTTGAATACGGTCATCTGGCGGATCGCGGCACGCGAGTCGACACCGCGCCCCTTGTTGGTCCCCTCACCCGGCCAAACGCTGACGTTGCATGACGTCGTTGACGCCAATGGACAGCTCCTGGTGCTTTATACGCTCCACGAAGGGCACACGCCGGAGACTGCTGCCGACTCGCTGCGTATCTACGACGTTGCGTCGCAGACGATAAGCGAGCTGGACCGAATCGGTGTGCGGTCTCAAGGGGTGGAAGCAACACCTGAGCGAGAGTTGGATGCTCTCGATGGAGGTGTTGTGTGGAACGGTTCACGGAGGCTGAGAAGGCTGAGGTTTGGGATCGGTATCGAGCAGGCGAACCGATGCGGGTGATCGCGCGCCGGCTGGGGCGACAGTCCTCTTCGATTCGCACCTTGATGATGAAGTCGGGTGGGATACGGTCCTCGGAGCGGTGTCGGAATCCGAGGCACTTGTCTGGGGCGGAGCGGGAGGAAATCTCGCGGGGTGTCGCCGCCGGTGAATCAACTCGGGCGATCGCCCGTCGGCTCGGGCGTCCAGCGTCCACGGTTTGCCGGGAGCTGGCTCGCAACGGGGGCCGCAGCTTCTATCGGGCGGCCCGGGCGGATCAGGCTGCTTGGCAGCGGGCGAGACGACCAAAAACCTGCAAGCTGGCCGCCGACCCGCTCCTAGCCTTGGTAGTGGAAGCCAAACTGCGAGCATGGTGGTCACCTGAGCAGATCGCCGGGTGGCTACCAACATTTTTCCCGGACTCAGCGGAGATGCGGGTGTCACACGAGACGATCTACCAGAGTTTGTTTATCCAGTCCCGAGGGGCGCTCCGTCGGGAACTAACCAGGTGTCTGCGGACCGGTCGGACCATCCGTCGACCCAGAGGCGCTCCCAAACCCAGCGGCAAAGGGCAGATCCGCGAACCGGTGATGATCTCAGAACGCCCCGCCGAAGCCGACGATCGGGCGGTGCCCGGCCACTGGGAAGGCGACCTGGTCATGGGGTTACGCCTGACCGCCATCGGCACCCTGGTCGAACGACACTCCCGCTTCGTGATGCTGTTCCCGCTCCCGAACGGGCATACCGCCGAAGCGGTACGGGCCGCTCTCGGTGATGCCATCGGTCGGCTCCCCAACCAGATGTGGCGGTCACTCACCTGGGACCAGGGTAAGGAAATGGCCGAACACGCCACCTTCACCATCGACACCGGGTTACAGATCTACTTCTGTGACCCCAAGAGTCCCTGGCAGCGAGGCAGCAACGAGAACACCAACGGTCTGCTCCGCCAATACCTCCCCAAGAAAACCAACATGGCCGCCCTCACCCAAGACCAACTCGACAGGATCGCTCACTCCCTCAACAACTCTTGCGAGCTCAAGGGATCATTGCAACACTTCGGCGAGTTGCTCTGATGGTGTGATCCATCCGAGGGTTTCGTCGAGGCCGGCCGTTGAGCGAGTATGCGGCAGCGTCGCAGTTGTGATTATGACGGCTTGCGAGGGCCCGAAGGTGGGCCTGCCCGATACCAGTTGAACTTGCGCGCGACCAGACCTGTCGATTTCATTGTCACTGATTGCAGCTCGATGTCAGCATCGTGAGGGGTGTACTCGGTGGCTCGACTATGGCTGCACTATTTCATCTTCTTCCTCACCTTCTAATACTCCCAGGCCACCAACCGCCTCATCCTCGGGCTCTTCGGCAATGCGCGACAGTCCTCTAGCTGTGTCTTCGTCCATCTCGAGAGTGCCGGCTTCTGAAACCTCAATCCGGAATTCGGCCGCGTCGGCTTCCTCGGGCGCCATTTCGACCTTTAACTCCACAACTTCAGGCTCAAGATCCGGGACATTCTCGGCCTCAATCTCAGGTAGCTCGACGGGCTCACCAAGGAGGGGAGCCTCCGGTATTTCGAGAATCGGCTCTTCACCAACCGACGGTTCGACCGGCTCTCTCGATCCAACCGCCTCCTCGCCAGCTGCGTCCTCACGACCGGTCACCATCTCGACCAAGTCATCAGCACCCAGACCAACTGGACCGGCCTCCTCCATTGCTTCGATTGCACCCGGCGGATCTGGCAGTGTGATTGGGGTGGCCGAGACTTCGTCGGTCGGAGGTGTTGGCGGATCTGGCAGTGTGATTGGGGTGGCCGAGACTTCGTCGGTCGGAGGTGTTGGCGGATCTGGCAGTGTGA
>Ga0224512_10002434_pt1 | contig 17096 bp, 15 predicted proteins | sample SF_May12_sed_USG_4_FD_169103 | JGI IMG/M metagenome (GOLD analysis project Ga0224512, IMG submission 169103) | Sediment microbial communities from San Francisco Bay, California, United States - SF_May12_sed_USGS_13 | ecosystem: Environmental > Aquatic > Marine > Sediment | place: USA...
AGGTGCATTAAGTACGTGGACCGCGTTGTCGGTGGTGATCACGACAAAGTCATCCGCCAGTTGGCCGTCAGGGGTAAGTGCCTGGGCGCGCACTCCGCTGTGGCGTCCTTCAAAGTTGGCGGCCTTGAGATCGGGAACCAGCCGCTGCACGTCGCGCACGAAGAGTCGCTTGAGAAGTGAGCGAGCCATCTCGTGCAGCCCGCTGCGCCAATGCCTCCGAGCCAGGCGCCAGGTCCCCCCGTAGGACAAGGCATTCCACAGCTCGGCGGGCCGAGTCGTCCAGCGCCCATAGCCTTCGCGGGCGAAGGCGAGCACTGCGTTGGGTCCGGCTTCGACACTCCCGTCGGGGCGGCGGGTCAAGTGCACGCCGAGGAAGGGGAGCCGGGGGTCGGGCACGGGATAGATGGAGCTCTTCACGTAGTGGCGTGCCGAAGCGGTCAGATTGAGATACTCGCCTCGGAACGGAACGATGCGGATCGGCGGGTCGACGCCCATGACCTTCGCCACCTTGTCGCTGTAGAGCCCCGCACAGTTCACCACCACCTGACCACTCGCCTCACCTGCTCCGTGGCCCACCCGCCATGAGTCGCCCTGGCGGGCGACGGTCCCGACCGGTGCATCGAGGACGACCTTGGCTCCGTCCCGCAGGAGGGTCTTGGCCAGGGCTCGGGTGACGGCGCCGAAGTCGACGGCGCCTGTGGCCGGTACATGCAGGGCATCCACTCCGGCGGCATAGGGCTCGATCTCGCGGAGCTCGGCTGCTCCGATGCGACGCACCCCGCTCAACCCGTTGGCGCGACCGCGTCGCTCGAGTTCGTCGAGGCGTTGGCTGTCGGTGTCGTTGTGGGCGATGACCACCTTGCCATCCTCCGTGAACGGAATCTGGTGTTCCTGGCAGAAGTCCACCATCAGGGCTGCGCCCTTCACGCACAGCTGGGCCTTGAGCGAGCCGGGTTGGTAATACAGGCCGGAGTGCAGGACGCCGCTGTTGCGTCCACTCTGGTGCATGCCGACGTCGGACTCCTTCTCCAGTACCGCCAGGTCTAGATCGGGGCGGCTATCGAGAAGGGCCCGTCCGGTAGCAAGGCCGATTATTCCCCCGCCGATGATGACGACATCGTGTCCCATGCAGTGAGGCTAGGGAGGGCCTTGCGACTCATCCCTTCGTCTTCCCTTCTCGCTTGCGGGGGAGGTACGCCAAGCCAAGCGCGGGGGATGTCTTCCTTCTCCCGCTTGCGGGGGAGGTACCTCGGGCCTGAGAGGGAAAGAATTCGCGCCCGCTCCGACCTACTCCTCTTCTTCTGACCCCTGCTCGCCTTCGCCGCGCTGCTCGGCTTCGTAGGCGGCGCGTTCGGCTTTTCGCTCCTCCTCATGGCGGGCGTGTTCGGCTTTTCGCTCCTCTTCATGGCGGTCGTGCTCGGCTTTGCGCTCATCGCGCGCCTGGTCGGGGGTCAACTGCTCGGGATTCATCGGATCGCCTGTTGTTGTCATCTGAAACCAAGTTTACGGCGCTCTAGCTCACCACTTGGCGCCGCGCCAGGCGGGGTAGGCGATGGCGCCGATGACCGGGGCGATGACCACCCACAGCACGATCGTGGCCAGCAGGGCGGTCCCATATGAGAAGGGCTGGTTGCCCAGCTCCTCTTTGAGAATCCCCCCATAGAGCATCAGAACCCAGGCACTGAAGAAGACGGAGACCCCTGCCCCCGGTATAGCGAAGATGTATCTCATTCATCCCTCCTTTTGGTCGAACCCATCGCGGTCTGTTCAGTCGCGGAGCTTCACTGCTACGAACACGGTTTGGTTACCCGCCTCGTCGGCCACGGAGGTTTCCGCGATCTCGAGGCCGTATGCGGCCGCTCGCGGTGAAGCCAGTGCGGCCGTGGTGGGATCGCCTTCCTCGACCACCTCTCTGGCGGCTCCGGCGGTGTCGGTCGTGACCACCGACGCCCAGCCGCGCTCTGCCAGGTAGTTGGCTGCTTGCCCAAGGGCGACTGAGTGGGACTTGACTCGAGCGATCTTCGACAGGTCGGCCCCCGGCAGCACCAGGAGTGCATGGCCGATGGCCACAGTCGTTTCTCCTACTTTCTCCAACTCCGAGATACCGGCCACAACTTCTTCGATGGGCCCGGTGATGGAGTTGGAGACGGGCAGAACAAGTCGATCTACTGCACCGTTCTCGAGTGCCTCGAAACAGCCGACGAACGAGCGGAACCCAACGGCCTCATCGTCGGCGAAGATTTCCGCCGCTGCCATCGAGCTGTAGGAGTGCGGTTCCCCCTGGTATCCGATCCTCATGAGGGAACGCTAATAAAGGTTGGAAGTTCTGGCCGAATTCGCCCCGGCTTGTCGCTAGCGTTTCGCTTCCAGGAGGTCCCCAGCCGTGTACACCAGTCCTCTGCCCGATGTCGAGATCCCGCAGCTGCCGATTAGCGACTATGTACTCCGCCTTTCCTCCGAACTGGGCGACAAGGCGGCACTGATCGATGGGCCGACGGGCCGCACCCTCACCTTCTCCGGCCTGGCCGATTCTGTGAAGCGCTTCGCCTCTGGCTTGGCCGCCCGTGGCTTCGGCCAAGGCGATGTCATGGCTATCTACTCGCCAAATGTTCCCGAGTACGCGGTCGTGTTCCATGCAGTTGCATCGCTTGGGGGGATAAACACCACGATCAACCCGCTCTACACGCCGGCCGAGCTGGCTCATCAGCTCACCGACTCGGGCGCCAAATGCCTCTTCACCATCCCACAGTTCCTGGAAAGCGCCACCGAAGCAGCCTCCCTGGCCGGGGTGGCGGACATCATCGTTTTGGGGGATGGGGATGGAGCCACGCCTTATGGGGACATACTGAGCGCCGCAGCGAACCCACCCGATGTGAGCATCGAGCCGGACGATCTGGCGGCGCTTCCCTATTCATCCGGTACCACCGGGCTTTCTAAGGGCGTGATGCTGACGCACCGCAATCTGGTCGCCAACATCCAACAGTGCCTGCCGGTTCTCAACGTTGGGCCCGAGGACACCGTCATCGCGGTGCTTCCTTTCTTCCACATCTATGGCATGCAAGTGATCATGAACATGGCCGTGAGCCAGGGCGCCACCGTGGTCAGCATGCCGAGGTTCGACCTCGAAGGATTCCTTGGCCTGGTGCAGGATCACAAAGTGACGGTCGCCTACCTGGTGCCGCCCGTTGTGCTCGGGCTGGCGAAGCACCCCGCAGTCGATGGCTTCGATCTTTCGTCGCTGCGACTCATCATGTCTGGGGCGGCTCCGCTGAGCGCCGAGCTTCAGGAAGCTTGCGCCGCTCGGCTGGAATGCACCGTCATGCAGGGATACGGCCTAACCGAGACCAGCCCGGTCACCCACGTGAACCCACCTGAGGCCAACCGCCCGGGGACTGTGGGCATTGCACTTCCGCTCACAGAATGCCGCATCGTTGACGCGGTCACCGAAGAAGATGCGGCTATGGGCGAGAAAGGCGAGCTGTGGATGAGAGGGCCGCAGGTGATGGCCGGATACCTCAACAACGAGGTAGCCACGAAGACATCGATCGACCCTGACGGCTGGTTCCACTCTGGAGACCTCGCCACTATCGATGCCGATGGCTACTACACCATCGTCGACCGACTCAAGGAGCTGATCAAGTTTAAGGGCTTCCAGGTGGCCCCGGCCGAACTGGAGGGGCTGCTGCTGACCCACCCTGCCGTCGCGGATGCAGCAGTCATACCCTCGCCAGACGACGAGGCAGGCGAGGTTCCCAAGGGATTCGTCGTGTTGAAGCAGGACACGTCGGCCTCCGCAGACGAGATCATGGACTGGGTGGCGGGCGAGGTCGCCCCCCATAAGAAGATCCGGCTGCTAGAGATCGTCGACGAGATCCCCAAGTCGGCCTCTGGCAAGATCCTGCGACGGATCCTGGTCGAGCGTGAGCGAGCTAGCCGCCGAGCTTCTTAGGCGCCTTCCCCGCCCCCATCGTCGTCATCGCCGCCCGCGATCGATTTGAAGTCGTCGGCAGAGGGCATCTCTAGGCCCTCGTCCTTCATGCTCATGAACGCCCCGTAGGTGACGGCGGCTGCCGCGATGATTCCGAGGAACAGACCGAACTTAGTGAGGTCGGACTCGGTCAGCCAGCGCAGGATGATGAAGATCGTTCCCAATGCGCCGAGCACGAGGGCGATCTGCTCGGTGCGCAGGTTGCCGGCATTGACGGCGTTATCGGCGAACACCTTCAGCGCCAGCAGAACTGCTCCGGCTATGGCCAAGAAGCTCCCGAACCAGGCAAGGAAACCCGAATCGAAAGCGTTGATGCTGATGCTCAGGACCCCGTACCAAGGAAGGAACAGGTTGATGATGAGCACCGCGCCCGCGCCTATGGCGAGTTTCTGACCGGTGGTCAGCTTGCTGAGATCCACTTTGCCTCCCGACGAATCGTGGTTCGTCGGATTATGCCATTTCGTAAGCTCGCCTGTCGGCAGGACCTGGCCGTAATGGCTTGACAGTGGTGATCGCACGAGGCACACTCCCGCCCAGTCGTGACACCATCGTCTGCCCATCGCCGAGGCCGTTCCCGCCAGAATCCAACAGCCCCCCTTGCGGGGCTTTCTTTTTGCCCACGATGATCCGCCTTCCTGGCCTCGCCGACGTCCACGTCCACACCCGACAGCCCGGGCAGGTGCACAAGGAGGATTGGTCGACGGCTTCGGCAGCTGCCTTGGCCGGGGGGTTCACTGCCATCCTGGCGATGCCGAATACCGATCCTCCTGTTACCGATGCGGCCAGCCTCGAACTTGCCTTCAAGGGCGCCCACGAAGGTGCCCGGTGCGACTTCGGGCAATATGTCGGTGCAACCCCATGGAACCCCGAATCGGTTGCGGCGCTTGCACCGCGGGCGGCCGGTCTGAAGATGTACCTCAACGACACTTTCGGAGAGCTTCGGCTCGATGACATGACGTCGTGGACGCCCCATCTGGAAGCGTGGCCGGCCGATCGGCCGCTGGTGGCGCATGCCGAGGGCCGCACCATGGGAGCCCTGGTTCTGCTGGCCCATACAGCCGGTCGTCCTATTCACATCTGCCATGTTTCGCGCCGCGAAGAGATCGAGCTGATCGGTCGAGCGAAAGCCAGCGGCGTTCAGGTGACCTGCGAAGTCGCTCCCCACCATCTGTTCCTCAGCGCCAAAGATGCCCCGAACATCGGAGAGGGCCGTTGCGAGGTGAGGCCCCCGCTTGGTGACCTTGACGATCAGGCTGCGCTGTGGGAGCACCTCGAGGCGATCGATGTCTTCGCCACCGACCACGCGCCTCATCTGTTGTCCGAGAAGGACGGCCACGACCCTCCCCCAGGATTCGCCGGGCTCGAGACGGCGCTGCCGCTGCTGCTCACTGCGGTGCACGAGGGACGGCTGAGCATCGAGCAGGTCACCCAACGTTTGGATTCGAACCCGCGTCGGATATTCGGTCTGCCCGCGCAGCCCGACACCTACATCGAAGTCGACCCCGAAGCCTCGTGGCAGATCTCCGGCGCCCACCAGCACTCCCGTGCCAAGTGGACACCGTTCGAAGGCCGGACCGTCAGGGGTCGAGTGGAGCGTGTCGTGCTGCGGGGACGGGAGGCCTTTGCGAACGGCGAAGTGTTATCACCCCCCGGATCGGGGTTAGATCTGAGACAAGAGGAGGAAACGAAATGACAAGTAGCGAACATCTGCCATTCGGAGACCAGCGCTCCGCCCCCTTCTACGGAGCGGACGTTCTGTCGGTGAAGCAGTTCGACAGGGACGACCTCAGTTACATATTCGGCGTGGCGCATGAGATGCGCGAGATGGTCGCCAGGGTTGGCACCTTTGACCTGCTGAAGGGGAAGATCCTGGCGAGTCTCTTCTATGAGCCGTCCACCCGCACCTCGTCATCCTTCACGGCTGCGATGGAGCGCCTTGGTGGAAGCGTCATCCCGATCAATGAGGTGAGCTACTCCTCGGTGTCGAAGGGGGAGTCTCTTCCCGACACAGTGCGCACCATGGAGTGCTACGCAGATGTCATCGTGCTGCGACACCCCGAGGTGGGGGCGTCGGCCGAAGCCGCCCAGTACGCCTCCAAACCCATCATCAACGCAGGCGACGGTGTTGGAGAACACCCCACCCAGGCGCTGCTTGATCTGTTCACCATCTACGAAGAGCTGGGCCACGTGGATGGCCTAAGCGTCACGATGGTCGGCGACCTCAGATATGGGCGCACCGTGCACAGCCTGGCCCGCTTGCTTGCGAACTACGACGTCTCGATCAACTACGTGTCGCCTGGCGTGCTGGCGATGCCACCAGAGATAGTCAGCGAAGTTGGTGAGAGCGGCATTCCCCAAGCCGAGCATGATTCGCTCGATGCGGTGCTGGGAGAGACCGACGTCCTGTACGTCACCAGGGTGCAAAAGGAGCGGTTCCCCGACGTCGGCAGCTACGAGGCGGTCAAGGGCAGCTTCGTGATCACCCCAACCACGATGGAGAAGGCCAAGGAGCAGATGATCGTTATGCATCCGTTGCCCAGGGTGGGCGAGATCGATATGGCTGTTGACGCCGACCCCCGTGCCGCCTACTTCCGCCAAATGGAGTACGGGCTCTACGTGCGGATGGCGCTGCTGGCCATGGTGTTGGGCAAAGCGTGATGACTTTCTTCTTGAGTTTCGGCAACCGCCCTAACTCCCGATATCGCCTAGGGCTGCATGGGGTTGGTTCCAGGCGAGGCCGGCGGCCGAGCCACGAGGGGTCTCCGAACGATGCGGTAGCCAGCTCCTGGTTGAGTGAGGCTTGCGATCGGCCGGGCGAGCCTCAACCAGGAGCAAATGTATGACCTCGTTCTTCGAGCGGCTGGAAGCGCGGGCCCACCAAATCGATTCGTTGCTTTGCGTTGGCCTGGATGCTCATCCCGAACTACTTGCTGAGGACGACGCCAAGGCTGCATATCGATTCTGCCTCTCGATCATCGAGGAGACATCTCCCCTCGCAGCCGCCTTCAAGGTGAACGCAGCTTTCTTCGAGGCGTTCGGTGCGGATGGCTGGGCGGCGTTGCGCGATGTGATCGCCGCGGTTGTCCCCGACATTCCAGTGCTGCTGGACGCCAAGAGGGGGGATCTTGGATCGAGTTCGAGCGCCTACGCCAGAGCCGTATTCGATGAGCTAGGTGCTGATGCCGTCACCCTGTCTCCCTACATGGGGCGCGATGCCCTGTTGCCCTTCCTGGAGCGCACCGACAAAGGCGTGTTCATCTTGGTGAGGACATCCAATCCAGGAGCGGCGGAGATACAGGACGTTCGCCTGGCTTCGGGCGAGCTGGTGTACGAGCACGTGGCGGTGTCGGTGGATGGTTGGGGAAGCAACGTGGGGCTGGTGGTTGGTGCCACCGAGCCCGAGGCCATGGCCGCGGTTCGCGCCCTGGTACCCGAAGCTTGGATCCTGGCACCGGGCGTGGGCGCTCAGGGGGGAGATCTGGCGGCAGCCGTTGGCGCAGGTGTTCGAGCAGACGGAGCTGGCTTGCTGGTTCCGGTGTCGAGGTCCATCGCGCAGGCCGACGATCGGGCTGAGGTGGCAAACGAGCTGCGTGACGCGATCAACGAAGCCCGGCAAGATCAACCACCGACCGATGATCTGGACCGCCTGGCCAGGGAGTTGTTCGAGGCAGGTTGTGTCGGTTTCGGCGAGTTCACGCTCAAGTCTGGGGCGGTGTCTCCCTTCTACATCGACCTTCGCCGCCTCGCTAGCCACCCCAAAGTCCTGGCACACGTTGCGGCAGCGATGAATCGATTGGTGGCCCCGCTCGATTTCGATCATCTTGCTCCCATCCCATATGCCGCCATGCCGATCGGCACGGCGATGGGCCTGAGCGCAGCGAGGTCGGTCGTCTATCCGCGCCGCGAGGTGAAGGATTACGGGACCTCAGCTTCCGTTGAGGGCGTCTTCTCCCATGGTGAGCGCGCCTTGGTGATCGACGACCTTGCCACCACGGGGGCGAGCAAGTTCGGCGCCATCGCTCAACTGAAGGAGGCCGGACTCGAGGTGGAGGACATCGTTGTCCTGATCGATCGGGAGGGAGGTGCCGGCACCGAACTGGCGGAAGCGGGCTACCGATTCCACGCGGTCATGACCGTGACCGATCTAATGGGCCGTTTGGAGCGCCAGGGAGTTATCGCCAACATCGAAGGTCAAAGTGTGGCAAAGTTCCTAAATGGCTGATCGGTACAAGAGTATCTTCGTGCGGACCGGGCGGTACGACGCCGAGCGGGTCCACAACGCGACGCTGCGCATGGCCAGGTTGGCTGGCGCGGTGCGGCCATTGGGATGGGCTGCGGGGCGGATGTGGAACGCCCCGGCCGACCCGGCAGTGGTCTTCGGGCTGCGCTTTCGCAATCGGGTTGGCCTGGCTGCCGGGTTCGACAAGAGCGGTACGGGTTACCGAGGGCTGTCACGCTTGGGCTTCGGCCACATCGAGATCGGTACCGTCACCCCAAAGGCGCAGGAGGGGAATCCCACGCCACGCGTGTTTCGGCTCGACGAATACGGAGCGATCATCAATCGAATGGGCTTCCCCAATCGTGGCGCCTATTTCGTTTCGGAGCAACTGAAGAAGCGCCGTCCCAGAGATCTGGTGATCGGAGTCAACATCGGGATGCAGGCCTCGACGCCAATCGAAGACGCGCCGCGCGACTATCTGCACCTGCTCGATACTTTCGCTCCGCTGGCCGACTACCTCACCATCAACGTCAGCTCGCCCAATACCCCCGAACTACGAACCCTTCAGGCGGGAGGTCCGCTGGGAGAACTGCTGCGGGCGATGGTGGCCCGTCGCCGCAGTATTGGATCGGCGATTCCCTTGCTCGTGAAGCTGTCACCAGATCTCGACGACTCGTCCCTCGACACGGCGCTCAAAGCCATGCTCGATTCGGGCGTCGACGGCGTTATCGCTACCAACACCACTCTGGCTCGGCCCCCGGAGTTGACGGAATCGGATGACGAAGAGGGCGGACTGAGCGGAGCGCCGCTGTTTTCGACCACGCTGAATATCGTTCGCGAGATCCGGACTCGAATCGGAGACGAGATACCGATCGTGGCCGCGGGAGGCGTGAGCGATGCCGCGAGTTTTACCGAAATGCGCGATGCCGGGGCTTCGCTTGTGCAGCTCTACACCGGGCTTGTCTTCAAGGGCCCGCGGCTGGTTAGGGACATGATGGAGGGGCTGGAACCGGGAGTCGCTCACTCGGCATAGAATTGGTCGTCGACCAGCCTTTCGCTGACGAATCCGCCGTCGGGATCGAATCGGTAATGGCCGAAGTCCTTTCTGAACTCAAGCTCGAGAGGTGCAGGGCCGTCGCGGTTCTTCTCGATGGTGAAGATGACCTCGCTCTTGAAGGTTTCTGCTCTCACCGGGTCATAGGCGGTGTGGACGTTGGAGACCGCCCGAAACTTATCGTTGAGCATCACCACAACGTCCGCTTCGTACGCCAGGGCGCTCGAGCCTCGCATGTGATGCATGCGGAGGCGGCGGGCATTGAGGCCGACCCGATCTCCCGCCACCACGGCCACCACCGGGATGCCGTGGCGCAGCGCGAGTTCCTTGAGCCCCTCAGTGATCTTGGCAACGCGTCGTGATTCGTCAGAGGCACCTTGCCAAGCCACCTTCTGTAGATAGTCGACGAACAACACGGCCTCGCCCGCGGGATGTTGGCGGACGATCTCTTCTAAGCGGGGGATTCCGGTATGGGCCGATGACGCTTGCACCAGCCAGAGGTTGTCTGCGTATGCGGCCAAGCGACCGGCCGCAGCACGGACAACCTCGCCACTCGAAGTCGACTCGCCCAGTTTGCGGTCACCGGCAGCGATGGACCTGACCAATTCTCGGATCTCGGTTCTGGGAACGCCGTCGGCTGTGCTGCCCACTTCCGATAGCAACAGCCTGGCGAGAAGAGAGGCGTGATCGTGCTCGTAACAGGCGAAGACGCAAGGAGTACCCGAAGCAGCGAGGTTTCGGGCCCACTGCAGGCTGATGATCGTCTTGCCAACACCCGGCCCTCCACCGACCAATACCAGGTCACCGCCTCGTAGCCCACCGCCGATGGCACGATCGAATGGACTGAAACCCGTCTGGAAGATGACCGGGCCCGTCATGGAGCGGCCCCCGGCCTGGAGATCCGCCAGAACCGATGCTGCTGAGCGTGGCTTGCCTGCTTCGACTGCTAGTTCGATCATCGGATCATCCTCCCGTGAAGAGGGCGTCGTACATGCGTAAAGCGGCCGGACCGAGCAGCACCACGAACAGGGCGGGGAAGATGCAGAAGATGAGGGGGAACACGATCTTGACAGGCACCTTGAATGCTCGCTCTTCAGCTCGTTGGCGCCTCTTGTCGCGCAGCTCGTTGGCCTGGATCCGAAGCGTTTGCGCGATCGGGAGGCCGTACTGCTCCGACTGAACCACCGCGAATACGAAGTTGCGGAGGTCAGGAACATCGGTGCGGGTGGCAAGGTTGTGGAGCGCCTGACGACGCGGCACACCCATCTGCATCTCCTGAAGAGATCTGAGGATTTCCGCTGCGATCGGACCGGTGCCGGTCTGGCCGGCGCGGGCCAGGGCCGCTTCGAACCCAAGGCCCGCCTCCACACTGATCATCATCTGGTCGAGTACGTCAGGCAGGTCGAGAGTTATCTGCTGCTGTCGCACCCGGGCTCGGCTATTGAGGCTGAGCTCCGGAGCCAGGTAGGCGACGACACCGATTACGGCGGCGAATGCTCCCCAAGCCAGGGGCTGGCTCGATCGCAACGCCCACAGTAGGCCCAGTGTCGCCATCGCCCCGATCAGCAGCTTGGTAGCTAGAACTCGCTCTACGAATCGATTCGGCATGCCGGCGAGTGCGACTTTGCGCTCGATGTTGCGGACCCAGCCTCGTGGCGTCAGACGCCGTACTCGCTGCGCCATAGCTTCGATGAAAGGCTTGAGAAGACGATCACCGGCAGATCGTTCCAGGGCGATCTGGTGCATGTCGGGCCCGCTGTGGCGCTCCTTCTTGAACCTGCTGAGAATTCCACCGCCTTGGACGGCGGCGCCGGCACCGCCTGCGGCGTACCAGAGAAGAGGCAGGCTGGATGCGACTGCCGCTGCTGCGATTAGGACTGTTAATGGCATGAGTGCTCCTTTAGAACTGCAGTCGGACGATGCGGCGGATCCACAGAGCACCCGTTCCCATGAACATCAGTGATCCGACGAGCATGAGACGCCCCGGGCCCGACTGGGTTAGCTCGGCCATGTAGCTGGGATTTGTGATCGATACGAAGGCGCCGACAACGAAGGGCAAGGCCATCAAGATGAACCCGGACAGGCGTCCCTCGGCGCTCAGACTGAGAATGCGCCTTCGGATCTGATTGCGGTCGCGGATCGTTTCGGCCACCGTTTGCAGGATGTTGGCCAGGTCGCCTCCAACATCTCGATGTATCTCGATGGCGTCGACGACCCATGCGAAGTCCTCGCCCCCCACACGCTCCGACATGGCCCGCAGTGCCTCTTTCATGTCGCGGCCGAGCTGCACTTCGGCCACGAGTCGCCTGAACTCGTCCGATGACGGTGGCAAGTCCTCCGCAGAGACTGCGTCGATCGATTGCAGCAGTCCGTGCCCTGCGAGAAGTCCGCCAGCAATGAGCTGTAGAGCGTCGCTCAACTGATCCGCGAAAGCCTGCTTGCGCCGACGACCCTTGATGTTGATCACGAGACGCATGAACAAGGGCGATGCCATACCGCCCGCGATGCCGGCGGTGAAGCCGAAGAAGAGGGCGAGAACGGCCGCGGCGCCGAGTGCGAAGCTGGCCGCCAACACCATGAATTCGGCACCTCGCAGAGTGATGCCCGCCTGTTCGAGACTGGCTGCCAGGCCTCCGGTGCGGCCCTGATTCTCTAGCGTCCGCTCCGCGAAGAGCGTGGCACGATTCGTAATGCCCTCGAGGGTTCTGCTGCCCTTGCCCCGAAGCCTCATCCCTGACGATCCTGGAGCGCGATCGCTGGTCTGCCCCAACCTGAGGAGGCCGAATAGACCGGCGAAAACGAGGGAGGCTCCGGCCAGCACTGCCCAGTCGTTGGCCAGTATCCCAGGGTGGACCTCCGTGCTTTCGAGCAGCGGTGGTGGGGTGGGCGCCTCCACGGGTGACCGAGTGGCCTCCGGGCTGGCGAATACGGGAGGAGGGTTGGGGAATTGGACCCGCGCCGAGCCACTAGCTACGAGCCCGTTGGCCGTGGCGCTGACCTCGATCGTGGTGGGCCCAGCAGCCTCGGACGTGAAGGAGATCAAGTACTGGTTGACCAGCACCGACGCGATTTCGTCGAAGATGGCGGCCAGAGCCTCCGGATCGCCTGTCCCGACTAGCGCACCTCCTGTGGCGGACTCGAGTCGCTGCAAAGCCTCAGAATCGGACTCGGGGCTTTGCAGCTCTATGGCGTAGAAAGATGCGTCGGCCGCTAGAAGGGCCACGATGGCGTTTTCCAACGACGATGCGCTTACGGTGTCGCCGCCGTCGCTGAGCACGATCAGCGATCTCCTCGCACCGACCGCGCTGCCTCCCCACAGTCCCGCACCAGCGATGAGACCGTCGTAGAGGGCGGTTTCTCCCGCAGCAGTCAACCCGCTGATTGCCTGCCTGGTGGCCTCGGCGTCGTTTGTGAAGTCGCTGACAACAGTCGGCTGGCTAGAGAACCCGACGATGGCGATTCGGACCTCCGGGGGCATCTGGTCCACAAAGGCCAGTGCCGACTCCTTGGCAGCTCCCAACGGCGCGCCTGCCATCGACTGGGACAGATCCAGTAGCAGCACCACGTCGAGAGCCTCGGTGGGGAGCCTCTTGACGGTTACCTCTCTGGGCGCACCGTTCTCTAGCACGGAGAACGCGTCCGCCGGAATATCGGTCCCCACCAGGGGTCGCGGCATGCCAACGGTGAGGGCGATCTCAGGGTGCTGGCTCTGATCGAGCTCCTCGATGGTGAGGGTGACCGTCTCCTGAGCCTGCGCGGTGCCGGGTAGCGACGCGACAGTGAGTGCCATGGCCAGCGCCATCATGAGTACTAGGCGGTTGCTCTGCGAGTGCATCACGCCGCCTGGTGCAACGTTGGGGCGCCGAACACCGTCGGGTCGAAGGTCACCCCGACGCCTGCCAGTTGATCTACGAACTGAGGCCTGAGGCCCGTTGGCCTTACGGATCCCGCGATCCGGCCGTCCTCATCGACGCCTGCCTCGTAGTCGAACGAGAAGATGTCCTGCAGAGTCACGACCTCGCCCTCCATGCCGACCACCTCGGTGATATGGGTGATGCGTCGACTGCCGTCGCGCATCCGGCTCAAATGGACGATCATGTCGAGCGCGCTCGAAGTTTGCTCGCGGATCGCACGGATAGGAAGGTCGAGACCAGACATCAACACCATCGTCTCGATGCGGGCCACCGCGTCACGTGGGGAGTTGGCATGTATGGTCGACAGCGACCCGTCATGGCCGGTGTTCATGGCCTGCAACATGTCGAGCGTCTCCCCGCCGCGCACCTCGCCTACCACGATGCGATCCGGCCGCATTCGAAGCGAGTTGCGAACCAGATCGCGGATCGTGATCTGACCCTTGCCCTCAATGTTCGGTGGTCGTGATTCGAGACGAATGAAGTGTCGCTGGTGCAACTGCAGCTCGACCGCGTCCTCGATGGTCACGATCCTTTGATCGTCTGGGATGAAGCCCGACACCACGTTCAGCAGCGTCGTCTTGCCTGTGCCCGTTCCGCCACTGATCAGAATGTTGAGCCTGCCTCGCACACAAGCGTCGAGGAATTCGGCAACCCCGTCGGTGATAGTTCCCATCCGCACCAGATCGGCAACCTGGAACGGGTCCTTGGAGAACTTGCGGATCGTTAGGGCGGGACCGTCCACCGCCAGAGGCGGGATGATGGCATTAACCCGGGACCCGTCTGGCAAACGAGCATCCACCATGGGCGACGACTCGTCGATGCGTCGGCCCACCTGGCCAACGATGCGCTCGATGACTCGCCGCAGGTGCTCCTCAGAATGGAACCGTGTGCCGGTTTCGTTCAGCATGCCGTTTTGTTCAATGAATATCGGGTTGTCACCGTTGACCATGATCTCAGTGACCGTTCCGTCTGCTAGAAACGATTGCAGCGGTCCGTAGCCCAAGATGTCGTCGCTGACTGCAGCAACGAGCTTGGCTTGCTCAGCGGCGGACAAAGGTGCGTTCTCGTCGGCGAGGACAGTGCCCAACTCGTCTCGGACGACGGCGCGCAGCTGATCTTCAGTAAGCGACGCGTCGTATAGCTGGGCTCCGATCCGGCTAAAGAGAGCTGCCTGGGCTCGCTCCTTGAGCCGATCCAAGGGATCGGTGGTTTGCGTGCGGCTGACCGTCGGAGCGTCGCTTTCGACGCTCTTGAGACGTTCGCTTAGTTTCATCCGGCCAACCTCCCTAATAGTCCAGTTGGAGCAGCTGCCGTCACATCGGCGAACTGGCTGGCCAGCTCCATGATCTTGCGAGCAACGTCCGACTTTGCGTTCGACTCCACGATGGGAACACCTTCGTTCATCGACACCGGTACGGCCCGCGAACTCGGGATGCCGATGTCCACCCGCATCCCGATGGTCGACACGACCTCTTGCTCTTCCACGCCCACGCGACTTCCGGCGCGGTTGAGCACGAGCTTCCGATTCGGCTCGGTTATCTGAAGGGCATCGAGGGCGTCGATCACCTTGCGAGTGCTGAGGACGCTCGTGCGTGATAGGTCGCATGCCATGACAACGTCGGTTGACTGATCGATGGCAGCCAGGGTGTGCTCCGTCAACCCGGCTGAGGTGTCGATCACAACGAGCGGGAACTCGGTTGCCAGCAACCGAATCGCCTCTGCAGCCAGCTCGGCAGAAACCTCCTCACCCTCCGCCGGCGACCCTGGAGCACACAGCACGAAGAGTCCATCACGACGAGGGGTGAGGAAGAGTTTCAGAGTTGTCAGATCCAGAGTGCCGGCCATCGAGGTGGCGTCGTGGATCGACTTCTCCGGTTGGAGTCCCAACGTAAAGGTGATATCTCCGAACTGCAGGTCGAGGTCCACCAGCACCACCTTGCCCGGCTGGGCCTTGGCCAAGGAAACCGCCAGGTTGGTGGCGATGGTTGTCTTGCCTGAGCCGCCCTTGGGCGAGACCACGGTGATGATCTTGCCGATTGGGCCCTCGGGCTCTGGTGGGGCGACTGGTGCTCCGCGGCGCCGGTCGGAGCCTTCGAGGGCACGATCGATGGCGTCGCGCAACTCGCTGTCCGTAGCTTCGGGGGCGATAACGTCTCGCACGCCGGAGCGCATGGCTTGTTGGAACAAGTCGGGCTCTACGGGCGCCACCATGACCACCGACACCTCCGGCCGGTGTTGATCGAATGAGGCAGCCATCTCCAGTGCGATCTTGACGGGTACGTCGGGTCCGATGGCGAGTACAGCTGTGCTGTCGGGAACTCGTTTGGCGAACTCAAGGTGGGCGCCGTTCTCTAGCTGGTCTTCAGTTGCTCGCCGCATGTCGCCGTTCAGCGAGCCTTCGTAGGCGTTGCGGACTCGGTGCTCGAACGTTGCCGAGGACGAGGCCAGGAGTATGCGAATCATCGGTAGATCGTCTCCCTCGTCTGGATCACGGTGCCGGCCTCGGGAGTATCAGCACCCTCACGAGCCAGCCAGATGCGGCCATGCTCGGCAGCGAAGACCGCCTTCTCGAGATCTGGTGCGCTCAAAGCGAGCGTCGCCAAGATACGACCGGCAGGTGCTATGTCGACGGTGTCCGTCTCATCGTCTGAGTTGGTCGCTCTGGTGGCAGCGGCCTGGACCTGAAGGTTGGTGAGCAGCACCTTGTGGAGGATGATGTGGGTGCTGCTGGCCGTCCTCAGGCCGTTCGCATCTGTCCCAGGGGAGATGCCGCTGTCGCCGGGTTCCACTGAGTCGAGCACGATTGGGTCGAACGACGCCACCACTGCGACTAGGTCACCAGGAATCGGCTGGCCGCCGACTATCCGCTCCGGGTCGAGCTCAAAAGTCACCTCGAGCAGGCCCTCTGGGATGTCGACCCTGGTGGCTGCCACGAGCAGGGTGGGTTCTATGAAGCGTGATGACAGCAGCTGCTCTCCCGGCTGAAGATCGACTGCGGCGACAGTGCCGGACAGGTCATCGAGGGAAGCGAGGCTTCCAATTGCCTGGACCTTGGCAGGCACCAGGGCCAGTCCCACGCTTCCGTCGACGTCTTCGATGGGAGTACCGCGGGGAATCGTTTCCTCAACGACTAGCACCTCGACCGATTCCTCTCCTTCTGCAGCTCGCTCATCGGCGCCCTGCACGTAGGAGAGCAATACGAATGTGCCGATCGCTGCCAGGGCCACCGAAGCGGCCAGACTTAGCAATCTCTTGTTCATGTGTGCTCCTTGTTCATTTCGTTGTGTGCTCCTTGTTCGTTTCAGTTGGTCAGTTGGTCAGCTTGATGAGGATGACGCCTCGATCCGGTCCCCCCAGTTCGCCGTCGTGGATCGTTACAGGGGTGTGATACCCGGCGATGCAGCGCTCATCGCCCGTGCAGGGCAATGATCCATCGGGCATTATTTCCTTGTATTGCCCGCCAAAGTTGTATCCGAGGACGTGGAAGCCGCCGTATCCCGCCACCGTGTACTGGATGTTGTTTCCCAGGCCCTCCACACCGCTGTCGACGCACTCGACAGCGCCCTCTTCGCACCTCTTGAAGTACGGGAGAACGGTGGGGCCGTGCTCACTGCCGTCCCTGGGCGGCATCAGGCTGTCTTTGAGGGTCTCCGGAGAACAGCCGGTCGAGGGCGATGCCCCCGGGTCGGCGTCGTATTTCTCGTCTCTCACGAGATAGATGCCACAGTCATAGGCAACACCGTCCGGGTCTGCCCCAATATCCAGCCAGCCGAAGCCGCCGGGGAGATCGAATCCTGAACCGCTGTCGTGGCACGGCTCCACGCTTGCTCCGTCGTGGAAGAAGAAGATGAACGTGTCCCCATCGTCAGGAACAACGCCGTCAGGGTGGAATTCACAGTCTGAGATGATCAGCGGGGGAAC
>Ga0224512_10002435_pt1 | contig 17094 bp, 12 predicted proteins | sample SF_May12_sed_USG_4_FD_169103 | JGI IMG/M metagenome (GOLD analysis project Ga0224512, IMG submission 169103) | Sediment microbial communities from San Francisco Bay, California, United States - SF_May12_sed_USGS_13 | ecosystem: Environmental > Aquatic > Marine > Sediment | place: USA...
GTGTCGTCATTCCGGCCGGAGCGGAGCGAAGTGCCGGAATCCAGTTCATAAAATTTAGTCGGTTACTGGATCCCGGCCTTCGCCGGGATGACGGGATAATAATTAATCAGAGCTTCCTTATATATAAAATGTAGTCAAAGTATCGGGACTTATACAATAAAACCGATCATGGCAAAAAAAACGGCGGCCGTGGAGGCCGCCGTGAGGGAGTCATAACTATGAAAAAAACAAACTGCCTTTGGCACTTCCTAAACTAGCGCAAATCCGCATCAGGCACATTAGCACTTAGGAGCTAGTACATTTGGATTAGTCGACCGGGCCAGTAAGCGAGTGGCTCTCTAACGCGTTCCGCATCCCGGCTGCCCTGATATTGCCCTTGTAATATAACGACCTGATGCAGCACCCTGATGCTGTGATTCCGTGAATCAATCAGAGCTCCCCTGGCTACTCAATTCCGATCGCGCCTCGGCAATAATCCGCAGCGCGGAACGGACCACCAGCAGCGCGATCAACATGCCGATCACGATATCGGGCCACATCGAATCCAGGAGGATCACCAGTCCAGCGGCCAACAGTACGCCGACGTTGCCGATCATGTCGTTGCGCGAACAGATCCAGGTGGCGCGCAGATTGATATCCCCATGGCGGAAACGTGCCAACAGCAGAAAACACACCGTGTTGACAATCAGCGCCAGGGCACCGAAGAAACCCATGGTCGCGGTATCCGGTAGACCATCAACGAATATTTTCGCCATCGCCTGGCCAGCAACCCCGATCCCGAGTGCCAGCTGAAGCAGGCCCGAGACGAGTGCGGCCCGTGAGCGCCAGTGTACGGCGCGCCCCAGCGCGAACAGGCCCAGTGCATAGATGAGCGCATCGGCCAGCATGTCGAGGGAGTCAGCCAGCAAGGCAGTCGAACCGGCCACCAGGCCTGCCGAGAATTCCGCTACGAACATGCCGGCATTGAGAAATAGTACGGCCACCAGCGTATGGCGTTCAGCGGCCGTGGCCTTGCCCAGGTCGGCACTGCAATTGTCACTGCAGCTCGTCATTGCTCATCCTGATCGTGGTCAAGCGGTTTTGATAAATTATCTGTCCATGGCGCATGTTGCCCGGTGTATTGGGTCCATCGCTAACGCTCCTTGACCCAACCTTCAAGGCTGAAAATCCCGGGAACCTGCCGCCACAGCGGGGGTCAATTAATTAGCGGTCCTGCCGCTAGCTTGATTAGGCACACCTTGATTATACAGACCGGTTGGGGCTACTCTTCCTATATATGAATACGCGCTACAACAAACTGGTACTGCTTATCGTCACTTTCACGCTGGCGTTCGCGCCCCTGCGAGGCGGCTTCGCCCTGGCAGCCGACACAGCTGATAGCGCGGACGCCGAGTCACACTGCGCCCAGATGCAGGCCGACAACGCACCCTCGTCGGAACATCAGCAGGCCCGGGATGAACAAGGTAAAGCAGACCCGGCCGGCCATGAATGTGAACAGGGCTGCGGCGGCGCCTGCTGTGACGGGGCCTGCAATGCCTGTGTACACGCTGTACCCACCGCACTGAACGGTACCCTGTCATTTCAGACTGTATTTTCAGCGACTGTCCTGAATAGCATCAGCTCTGACGTTTTCCCCGAACGCTCGCTACCACCCCCCCTGCATCCACCCGCCGCTCTCCATAGCTAATTCGAAGCACTTGCACTCGGCTGTCCCCGTGGACAGTTACAATAGCTTGTAATGTAACCCAACCGAATGGTTATGGAGAATCGTCATGTTTCATTACCGGAACCCCGTCCGGCATGCCGCGGCCGTTATGGTGCTGCTGGCACTGTCGTCATCATCGCTGCCTGTCACTGCGGCGCTCACACTCGCTGAAGCCGAACAGATTGCCCGCGGTGATGATCCTGCCGTGGCCGCAAGCCAGGCTCGTACTCAGGCCTTGCGCGAGGATGCCATTGCCGCAGGACAATTGCCCGACCCGAAACTCAAGGCCGGGCTCTCCAACATGCCCCTGGATAACCTGGATATCGATCTGGAACCCATGACCCAGGTTATCCTGGGCGTGGAGCAGGCCTTCCCGCGCGGAGCAACCCTGAAACACCGGCAACGCCAGGTCGAATGGAAGGCCGCGTCTGAACAGGCAAAGGCCGATGATGAGAGCCGCAAGCTGGTGCGCGAGGTTCGCAGCAATTTCCTAGAACTCTACTACCAGCTAGAGGCGGAGCGAGTGGTGATTAACACCCGTGCCCTGTTTGCACAGCTCGTCGATATCACCCAGGCACACTACGCCACCGGGCGCGTCAGCCAGCAGGATGTCCTGCGTGCCGACCTGGAACTCTCGCGTCTCGATGACCGCGCGACGCGCATCCGGAATGAACAGGAAAAGGCCCGGGCCACCCTGACAAAGTGGATTGGCAGCAGCTCATCACAGACGCTTGATCCCCGCTTTCCGGAACTGCCCGATCTGCCATCGGAGCAAGATCTGGCGGCTGCCCTGGAACAGCACCCCGTCATCCAGGCCGAGAGCGCGCGCATTGAATCGCACAACCAGGCGGTCCAGATTGCCCGTGAACAATACAAACCCGGCTGGGGCGTCGGGCTGGAATACCGCAAGCGTTTCGGTGAAAACCCGGATGGCAGTGACCGCAGCGACATGATGGCCGCCATGCTCAGCGTCGACCTGCCGTTGTTCCCAAAAAAACGCCAGGATCGCCGGTTGGCCGCGAGTCTACAGGAGGCCGAGGCGGCACAGCTGACGCGTGCCGACCGGCTGCGCGAACTGCGCGCTATGCTGGAGTCCGACCATGCCAGCTGGCAGCGCCTGGGTGAGCGGGCATCGCTGTATGAAACGCAGCTGCTGCGGGAAGCGGGTGCCAATGTCCAGGCCTCGCTGAATGCCTACCAGAGCGGAGTCACCGAGTTCAGCACCCTTATGCGTGCCCGCATTACCGACCTGGACGTGCGCCTCGACGACCTGCGGGTGCGCGTGGACCGCGCCAAGACACAGGCCAGGCTGCTGTATCTCGCCGGAGAAGCACAATGATCAGAGCAAACAAATTCCATCTGATCAGTCTCTGCCTGGGCGCCGCCCTGGTGATGCCACAAGCCGGCATTGCCCAGAATGACGGCGACCGGGAGATCCTCTACTGGGTGGCCCCCATGGACTCCAACTACCGGCGCGACAAGCCCGGCAAGTCGCCGATGGGCATGGACCTGGTACCGGTCTATGCCAGCACTGACGACGCGCCGGGCAATATCGTGTCCATCGAGCCCCGGATCGTCCAGAATCTGGGGGTGCGCACCGCCATGGCGGAACGTTCGCGGCTGTGGCGCGGCATCAGCACGGTCGGCTATGTCGATTACGACGAATCGAAAACCAGCCACATCCACTTGCGCACTGAGGGCTGGATCGAACGCCTCTATGTCGAATCCGAAGGCGAACGCGTCAGCAAGGGGCAACGCCTGTTCGATCTGTATTCACCGGCCCTGGTCAATGCCCAGGAGGAGTTCATCCAGGCACTGAAAATCGGCAACAAGGGCCTGGAACAGGCCTCACGCGACCGGCTCAAGGCACTGGGCATACCGGAAGACCAGATAAGGCAGCTGAAAAAAACCCAGCGTGCGCGCCAGACCATTGCCATCTATGCCCCGCAGGACGGCGTGGTCTCGACGCTGATGGTGCGTGAGGGCATGTTCGTGAAGCCCGCCGATCGCGTCATGAGCCTGGCCGAGCTTTCCACCGTGTGGCTGCTGACCGAAGTGTTTGAACGCCAGGCCGACTGGGTCAAGGTCGGCCAACCGGCCGAGGTGCGCCTGTCCTATCTCCCGGGTCGTACCTGGGAGGGTCGGGTTGAGTACATCTATCCCAGCCTCGATCCCATGACCCGCACGCTTAAGGCGCGCCTGCGCTTCGACAACCCGGATGAGGCCCTGAAACCGAACATGTATGCCCACGTGAAGATCTTTGGCGGGCCCAAGGAAGACACCATTGTCATCCCGCTCGAGGCGCTGATCCGTACCGGCCGCGAGGAGCGCGTCATCCTGTCGCTGGGCGCAGGGCGTTTCGAAAGCCGCACGGTGACGGCCGGTATCGAGAGCGGTGACTGGGTGGAGATCCTCACCGGCATCGATGCCGGCGAGGCCGTGGTGATATCCGGCCAGTTCCTGATCGATTCCGAGGCCAGCCTCAAGGCCAGCATGCGGCGCATGGGCAGCCCCGACAGTGACCGGCAGGTCGAACAGCCATGATCGCCGGCGTTATCAACTGGTCCCTGAACAACCGTTTCCTGGTCATCCTGCTGACCGTGATCCTGACCGGCTGGGGCCTCTATGCGCTAAAGCAGACGCCGCTGGACGCCATCCCCGACCTCTCGGATGTGCAGGTCATTATCAAGACGACCTACCCGGGCCAGGCCCCGCAAGTGGTCGAGGACCAGGTCACCTACCCGCTGACCACCGCCATGCTGTCGGTGCCCAAGGCGGTGACGGTACGCGGCTACTCCTTCTTTGGCGACTCCTATGTCTACGTGATCTTTGACGACGGCACCGACCCCTACTGGGCGCGTACCCGGGTACTGGAATACCTCAGCCAGGTCGCCAGCAAGCTGCCGCCCGAGGCACGCCCTGCCCTGGGCCCGGATGCCACCGGGGTCGGCTGGGTCTATGAATATGCCTTGGTCGACCGGACCGGCCAGCATGACCTGGCACAGCTGCGCAGCCTGCAGGACTGGTTCCTGAAATACGAACTGCAGACCGTGGCGGGGGTATCCGAGGTCGCCACCATTGGCGGCATGGTGAAGCAATACCAGGTGGTGCTCGACCCGGACCGGCTGCGCGCCTACGACCTGCCGCTGTCCAGGGTGCGCAATGCAATCGTGTCCGGCAACCAGGAAGTGGGCGGATCGGTGATCGAGATGGCCGAGGCGGAATACATGGTGCGCGCCACCGGCTACATCGATGAACTGCAGGACCTGCACAATATACCCCTGGGCGTGAACGAGCGCGGCACGCCCGTCCTGCTCGAGGACGTGGCCGAGATCCGCCTCGGGCCGCAGATGCGCCGTGGTATCGCCGAACTCGATGGTGAAGGCGAGGTCGTTGGCGGAGTCGTGGTCATGCGCTACGGCGAGAACGCCCAGAAGACCATCAAAGGCATCAAGCAAAAACTCGTTGAGCTGCGCAAGGGTCTGCCCGCAGGCGTCGAGATCGTCGAGACCTATGACCGCTCGGCCCTGATCGAACGCGCCGTGAGTACACTCAACCGCAAACTGGTCGAGGAGTTCATTGTCGTGGCGCTGGTGTGCGCGGTGTTCCTGTTCCACCTGCGTTCCGCGCTGGTCATTGTTATCTCGCTGCCTATCGGTATCCTTACCGCGTTCATTGTCATGGAACGTATGGGCATCAATGCCAACATCATGTCGCTGGGCGGCATCGCCATCGCCATCGGCGCCATGGTGGATGCCGCCATTGTCATGATCGAGAACGTGCACAAGCACCTGGAAAGGGAACAGGTGACAGACGAAAACCGCTGGGAAATCATACGCCAGGCGGCCACAGAGGTCGGACCGCCGCTGTTCTTCTCGCTGCTGATTATCACGCTCAGCTTCCTGCCGGTATTCAGCCTGCAGGCGCAGGAAGGCCGGCTGTTCGCACCACTGGCCTTTACCAAGACCTTTGCAATGGCCGCCGCCGCGGGGCTGTCGATCACCCTGGTACCGGTACTGATGGGCTACTTCATCCGCGGCCACATCATCCCGGAATCAAAGAACCCGGTGGACCGCCTGCTGATCGGCGCCTACCGTCCGCTGATACACCTGGTCCTCAAGGCACCGCGCAGCGTACTGCTGGTCGCCGTTTTGCTGGTGAGCGTCGGCATGTGGCCGGCCACGCAACTGGGCACCGAATTCATGCCGGTGCTCGACGAGGGCGACCTGCTCTACATGCCGAGCACCTTCCCGGCCGTTTCCATCGGCAAGGCACAGGAGATCCTGCAGCAGACCGACAAGCTGATCCGCAAGCAACCCGAGGTCAAGCGCGTCTTCGGCAAGGTCGGACGCGCCGAGACCGCCACCGACCCGGCACCGCTGACCATGATCGAGACCACCATCCAGCTCAAGCCACGCGATGAGTGGCGGCCCGGCATGACCATGGAAAAGATCAAGATGGAACTGAACCAGCTGGTGCAGATACCCAGCCTCGCCAATACCTGGGACCCGCCCATCAAGACCCGCATCGACATGCTGGCGACCGGCATCAAGACCCCGGTGGGCATCAAGGTTGCCGGACCGGATCTCGGCGTTATCCAGGACATTGGCAAGCGCGTCGAGGAGGTCATCAAGGGCGTCCCCGGCACGGTATCGGCCTACTCGGAGCGCGTCGTGGGCGGCCGTTATGTCACCATCGACATAGATCGCATCGCGGCGGCACGTTTTGCCCTCAATATCGCAGACGTGCAGGACGTGGTGCGCATGGCCCTGGGAGGCATGCGGGTCGCGGAGACGGTCGAGGGGCTGGAACGCTACCCCATCAATATCCGTTACCCGCGTGATGTGCGCGACTCCCTGGAAAAAATCCGCAACCTGCCCATCGTCACGCCTGGTGGCGCGCGCATCCCGCTGGGCGAGGTCGCCGACGTGCGCATCGATGACGGCCCGGGCATGATCAAGACCGAGAACGCCCGCCTCAACGGTTGGGTCTTTGTCGACATCGAAGGCCGCGACCTGGGTTCCTACGTGGCGGATGCCCAGCGCGCAGTCGCAGACCAGGTGAAGCTGCCGCCGGGCTACTCGATCGCCTGGTCCGGCCAGTACGAGTACCTGGTGCGCGCCAAGGAGCGGCTCGCGACCGTGCTGCCGGTGACCCTGGCCATTATCATCCTGCTGCTGTATCTCAACTTCCGCAACTTCACCGAGGTATTGATCATCATGGGCACCCTGCCGCTGGCGCTGGTCGGCGGTTTCTGGCTGCTGTACCTGCTGGGTTACAACATGTCTGTCGCTGTCGGTGTCGGCTTCATTGCCCTGGCCGGCGTTGCGGTTGAAATCGGTGTGGTGATGCTGGTCTATCTCAACCTGGCCCTGCAACGACACCGTGATGAGGCCGAGCGAGCACACAGGAAGATGACGGCAGACGATGTGCGCAGCGCGGTCATTGACGGCGCACTGCTGCGGGTACGCCCCATCATGATGACGGTTTCAGCCATTATCGCCGGCCTGCTGCCCATCATGCTGGGGGGAGGGACCGGCGCCGAGGTCATGCGCCGCATCGCTGCGCCCATGGTCGGCGGCATGATCAGCGCGACCCTGCTGACCCTGGTGGTTATTCCTGCCGTGTTCCTGCTCTGGAAGCGTCGTGTCTATAACCGGGCGTCCCGGGAAGTGTAGACGCCCCGCTGGCGCGATTAATCAATAAATAAATTGCCATGGAAGCACACGGAATTACACGGAAAGACAATAAGCATGAAAAATAAAATATCGTGTCAAGGAAACTCTGATCAAACGATAGGAATAGGTTGGGTAAAGCGCAGCGCGCCCAACGGCGAATGTTTATGATGGGCACGGCCTGTTGGCCTTTGCCCATCCTACAGCTGCTCTGGAAGCAGCGCACCTGTAGCCGGGCGTCCCGGGAAGTGTAGGAGCGGTTGCCTGACCGCGATGGTGTCCCAACCCATCGCGCCTGCGGGGCGCTCCTACAGATAACGCGGCCTGCAACAACTATAATTGAAGCTTACGGAGAGAGGCGATGACCATTTCGATTGATTATTTCAGCGATGTCCTGTGCATCTGGGCCTACAGTGGACAGGTCCGGATCGACGAACTCCGGCACAACCTGGGAGACGACATCCACCTGCATTATCACTTTGTCCCGCTGTTCGCCGCTGCACGCCAGCGCGTCGATGAACAATGGTCTAACAAGGGCGGTCTCGAGGCCTTCAACCGGAACCTGCATTCGATAGCCAGCCAATGGGACCATGTCAGCCTGCACCCGGACGTCTGGCTGAAGAACACACCAAACTCCTCCAGCGTTGCACACCTGATGCTCAAGGCCGTGCAGATATTGCAGGACAGGGGCGAGATAAAGTCACGTCCCGATGCGGATCCACAGGGCCAAACCCGTTTCGAGCAATACATGTGGCGCCTGCGCGAGGCCTTTTTCCGGGATTGCGAAAACATCAGCGAGTGCTCTGTACTGGAGCGCATCGCCGGTGAACTGGAACTTCCAGTCGCCTCCATTCGCAAGGTGGTCGACAACGGCGAGGCCTGCGCTGCGCTCTATCTCGATGACCAGGCCAGGCAGAAATACCAGGTCCCCGGCAGCCCGACCCTGGTGCTCAACGACGGGCGCCAGCTGCTGTATGGCAATGTGGGCTACCGCATTATCGAGGCCAATGTCAGGGAATTGATACAGAACCCGCTGGAAGGCGATGCCAGCTGGTGCTGAATGATCCAGACAGCGCCTGATACAAGAGGGTGACACCGATGGCCGCACAGCAAACCCACAAAGCGGAAGCAGGCAAGCAGGCGATTGACCCGGTGTGCGGTATGCAGGTGGCCGCGGACAGCGCACACCGCTACACCTACCGGGACAGGGAATACCTGTTCTGCTGCGCGGGTTGCCTCGACAAGTTCCGCACCCATCCCGACCAGTACCTGAAAACGCCAGAGGCGGCACCCGACAATGGCAGCTGCTGTCACCCGGGTCACCCACCGGCATCCGGGTCACAGGAAAGCGCCAGCGGCATCTATATCTGCCCGATGTGCCCCGAGGTGCGCCAGCAGGGGCCGGGCGCCTGTCCCAGCTGTGGCATGGCACTGGAGTCCGAGGCCCAGCCTGTGCCCGCCATGCGCACCGAGTACACCTGCCCCATGCACCCCGAAATCGTGCAGGACGAACCGGGTAGTTGCCCGAAATGCGGCATGGCACTGGAAGCGCGCAGCGTCGCGGTCGAGGAACGCAACGAAGAACTGATCGACATGAGCCGGCGCTTTTGGGTCAGCGTCGTGCTGGCCCTGCCGGTCTTCATGCTGGCCATGTTGGCCGATCTCCTACCCGGCTGGCTGCCCGACGCCCTGTCCATGCGGACAGTGCAATGGATCGAGTTCGTACTGGCCACGCCCGTGGTGTGGTGGTGCGGCTGGCCATTTCTGGTGCGCGGCTGGCGGTCCGTACAGACCTGGAACCTCAACATGTTCACACTGATCGGCCTGGGTGTAACGGTGGCGTGGACCTACAGTGTCGTGGCCCTGCTGCTGCCCGGTGTGTTCCCGCCGACCATGCAACACGCCGATGGCAGCGTGCCGGTGTACTTTGAGGCCGCTGCCGTGATCACCGCCCTGGTACTGCTGGGCCAGGTGCTCGAGTTGCGCGCCCGCTCGCGCACCAATGCCGCCATCAAGCTGTTGCTGGGGCTGGCACCCAATAGCGCACGCATTGTGCGTGACGATGGCACGGAAGAAGACATCCCACTGGAACAGGTCCACCCGGGTGACGTCCTGCGGGTCCGCCCCGGCGACAAGGTCCCGGTGGATGGCGTCGTGACCGGGGGCCGCAGCAGCGTTGATGAGTCGATGGTCACCGGCGAATCGATGCCGGTAGAAAAACGGGAGGGCGAACGCCTGATCGGCGCCACGGTCAACGGCACCGGCAGTCTGCTGATGCGCGCCGAGAAGGTGGGCGCGGACACCCTGCTGGCGCAGATCGTACGCATGGTCAGCGAGGCACAGCGTTCGCGCGCGCCCATCCAGCGGCTCGCCGATGTTGTCGCGGGTTATTTCGTGCCGGCGGTTGTCCTGGTTGCCGTCATTACCCTGATCGTCTGGGGCTTCTGGGGCCCCGAGCCGCGCCTGGCGCACGCCGTCATCAATGCGGTCGCGGTACTGATCATCGCCTGTCCCTGCGCCCTGGGCCTGGCGACCCCCATGTCCATCATGGTCGGCACCGGGCGGGGTGCCACGGCCGGTGTCCTCATCAAGAATGCCGAGGCCCTGGAGATCATGGAAAAGGTGGACACGCTGGTGGTGGACAAGACCGGCACCCTCACGGAAGGTCGACCGCGCGTGGTCTCCCAGATCACGGCAGACGGCTTTGATGAACACGACAGCCTGCGCCTTGCCGCCAGCCTGGAGCGTGCCAGCGAACACTCGCTGGCCGAGGCCATTGTGGCGGGCGCCGGGGAAAAGTCCATCGCGCTGGCCCGGGTCGATGATTTCCAGTCGATCACCGGCCAGGGCGTGACCGGGACAGTGGACGGCCGGCACGTGGCCATCGGCAATGCCCGACTGCTGGAAGGCCTGGGTGTGGACGCGGATAGGCTGGCACAACCGGCGGACACCCTGCGCGCCGAGGGCCAGACGGTCATGTTTCTGGCCATTGACCACACAGCGGCCGGACTTATCGGGGTTGCCGACCCGATCAAGGACACCACGCCGGAGGCCATCCGTGACCTGCACACGGCGGGTGTTCAAATCGTGATGTTGACCGGCGACAACCTGACCACCGCCCGTGCCGTTGCCGCCAGGCTGGGCATCGATCGGGTGGAGGCCGAAGTCATGCCAGACCAGAAAGCCGAAGTCATCAAGCAACTGCAGACAGAGGGCCGGGTGGTAGCCATGGCCGGCGACGGCATCAACGACGCCCCGGCACTGGCGCAGGCGCACGTAGGCATCGCCATGGGCACAGGCACCGACGTGGCCATAGAGAGTGCCGGCGTGACCCTGGTCAAGGGCGACCTGCGCGGGATCGTTCGCGCCCGACACCTGAGCCGCGCAGTGATGCGCAATATTCGCCAGAACCTGTTCTTCGCCTTCCTCTACAACGCGCTGGGTGTGCCGGTCGCGGCGGGCGTACTCTACCCGTTCTTCGGGCTATTGCTGTCACCGATGATCGCGGCCGCGGCCATGAGTTTCAGCTCGGTGTCGGTGATCAGCAACGCACTGCGACTGCGCCGCGCGCGGATTTGAAAGAAAGGGTATCAGCGCGGATTTTCTACTGGGTACCCGATAAATAAGGGCACTGACCACTTTAACCATCTATGGCATTAACGGGGGCTCAATGAAGGGTGCAGTGGCAGCAGGGCATCCAGCCACGGCAGAGGCAGCGGTATGGGCGCTGGAAGAAGGAGGGAATGCCTTCGATGCCGCCCTCGCCGGGTTGTGTGCTGCCTGTGTGGCCGAACCTGTTCTGACTTCGCTGGGCGGTGGCGGCTTTCTGCTTGCTCACCAGGGTGGCGGCAGAGACACCTTGTATGACTTCTTCGTCCAGACACCGTTGCGCAAGCGTCCCGAATCCGACCTGGATTTTTACCCCATACTCGCTGATTTCGGCACGGCACAGCAGGAGTTTCATATCGGTATGGGCAGTATAGCCACGCCCGGCACCATCAAGGGCCTGTTTCAGATTCACGCCGATCTGGGCACCCTGCCGATGCAAGTGATCGTGAAACCGGCAGTGGATTTTGCGCGCACAGGCATCGTAATTAACAGCTTGCAGGCCTATATATTCAGTATTGTTGCGCCAATCTATCTGTCCACCAGGGGTGCCCGGCGTATCTATGCAAGTCGCCAGCTCGAGGATAGCCTCGTGGTCGATGGCGAGGACTTCCGTCAGCCCGAGTTGGCTGATGCACTGGAATTACTGGCTATAGAGGGAGAACGGCTTTTTTACCAGGGAGAGATGGGGGCCGAGCTGATCGCAGCCTGTGAGTCCGGCGATGGTTATCTGCAAAAGGCTGATCTGTTCGACTACAAGGTAGTGAAACGTGAACCTCTGGACTACCGCTGCTGGAATGCACGCATACTAACCAACCCACCACCTTCCAGCGGCGGCAGCCTGATCCGTTTTGCCCACGCATTACTGGAGCCACATGACCAGGGTGAATTCGGTTCCGCACAGCACCTTACACTTCTGTCTGAAGTGATGAAGCAGACCAACCTGGCACGGATGGAAGACGGGCAGAATGGAACTGCGGGCTCCGGGAATATCCTTCATCCGGAGACCATAAACCGCTTCCGGGCAGCGCTGGCAGGGCACCCTGTCAACAGCCATGGAACAACCCACATCAGTGTTGTTGATAGACAGGGCAACGCAGCATCGCTCAGCCTTTCCAATGGCGAGGGCTCGGGTTATATATTGCCCGGTACGGGAATTATGCTAAATAACATGCTGGGGGAGGAGGACCTCAATCCGGGCGGTTTTCACCGCTGGGACACCGATGTGCGGGTTTCATCCATGCTGGCGCCTACCCTCGCCATTGACCATGACCGAATCATTGCAATCGGCTCTGGCGGATCCAACCGGTTACGCACAGCGATTCTCCAGATACTGAACAATCTATACTACTTCGGGATGGACGTACGAGAGGCGGTTGACAGCCCGCGACTTCATGTTGAAAAGGAGCTGCTCAGTATTGAACCCGGATTTTCCGAAGCGGCAGTGAATGCAGTCTGCGCCAGCTACACCAGCAATAACCGTTGGAGTGAGAAAAACCTGTTCTTTGGTGGCACCCATACGGTCATCCATGATAGCCGGGGATTCAGTGGTGCGGGTGATCCGCGCCGGGACGGGGTGTTCCTTTCTGTATAGCTGGCCTGCCCTGGAAACTCCAACCTGGTTCCCAAGTCATCCCTGTGAACGTCCGAGAACGACCCAGACTAATGAAAAGGTCGCACCCTTCCTTAAACGACATCTAAGTGCCACAGTGGAAGCGCGCAGCAGGCTACTTCCCTATATACACTGCAGGGTATGGTCCTGAACTTGCCAGACGTACTCATCGCCATTCCTGTGTAAGTGCGCGGTTAGCCGAATCCAGGGCCATTATCGGAATTGAGGAAGATTATTAACGGTTTTTTCCGGCATTTTGAGTAAAATCGACGCATTGTCATAAACATTTCAGCACCTTATTTTGATCTGGCGCAAGCACTGAAAAGTCTATACTCCGTTAATACCAGTTCCTTGATTTGCCCATCGAATCAGCAAACCTTACCCAGCCTGGAGGCAAGCCTATGTCGGCACCAGCAAGTGTCACCCGCTACGAACCCGGGGTGGTCATCCCTGCCCTGCTTGGCATAACGGCGCTGGCATTATTTATTAATTATGATGTTTCTAACCGCCAGGCACTGCTGCTGCTGATCGGCAGCGGTCTGGGTTTCAGCCTGTTCCACGCCGCCTTCGGATTTGCCGGCGGCTGGCGGCTCTTTATACGTGAGCGGCGCAGTGCGGCGATCCGCGCCCAGCTGCTGCTGGCAGCCCTGGTGTCGCTGGCCTTTTTTCCGTTGCTGGCGGGCACGGTACCCGGTTTATCACTGCATGGCGCCTACGCACCGGTGGGGATTTCTGTTCTGATAGGCGCTTTCCTGTTCGGTATCGGTATGCAGCTTGGTGGCGGCTGCGGTTCGGGCACCCTGTTCACCGTCGGTGGTGGGCAAGTAAAGATGCTGGTTACACTGGTCTTTTTTGTTGCCGGCTCGGTAATCGGCTCGATCCATTTGCCCTGGTGGACGCGGCTGCCCTCCTTGGGCCAGGTTTCTTTGCTCGATACCTTCAGCTGGCCCCTGGCGCTCTGCCTGCAATTGCTGGTACTGGCGACCCTCTATCGATTGGTCAGCCGCGTCGAACAGCGGCGCTTTGGCAACCGCGAACCCCTGACCCTGGGCCGCGGGCAGCGCTCTCTGTTGCAGCGACTGGTGTCCGGGCCGTGGCCAGTATTATGGGGCGCTGTGGGACTGGCCCTGCTCAGCCTGGCAACGCTTCTGGTCGCCCGGCATCCCTGGTCGATCACATTCGCCTTTGGCCTCTGGGGCACCAAGCTGTGGGCCGCACTGGGCGGCGACATCAGCAGTTGGAGCTATTGGAACCACGGCTATGCCGCCGTCGCACTCGGGCGCAGTGTGCTCGCCGACGCCACGTCAATCATGGATTTCGGTATCGTACTGGGTGCCATCCTGGCCGCCGGCCTGGCGGGCCGATTCGCTCCCGCCTACACGATCAGGATGCGCGATATACTCACCGCCGTTGCCGGCGGCCTGTTACTGGGTTATGGCGCACGCCTGGCGTTCGGCTGCAATATCGGCGGTCTGCTGGCCGGCCTGGCGTCCGGCAGCCTGCACGGCTGGCTGTGGCTCGCCAGCGGTTTCACCGGCAGCATCCTCGGGGTTCACCTCAGACAAGGCTTTGGTCTTGATAAAACGCTAAAGTAAGGTACATGAAAAACGCCCGACGTAAAAATCGCTGGATTATGGGAAGCTTTGTGGGCGCCGCAGCGATAGCCGTGGCCATAGACCACACCCGCCATCGTCTGCCGGCACCGGCGCAGCCCCATGAACAGTCCCAGAGCGAGACCACCGTTGTCATTGTCGACGAGGAAAACGAACCCCCATGTGGCCTGGACGATTCACCTTGCTCGATGGATGACAACCCCTGTTCGCTGGACGAAACAGACGAACTGGACAACACCGAGGACGAGTCGCCATGCAGCCTCTAGTGATGCATGGCCGCGTCGAATGCCCGCCTGCGGCGCTGCTACTCGACTGCATTCAGGAAATGGGTGCGCGGCGCAGCAACCCGGTACTCGAACTACTGCGAGACATGCCGGCTTTTGTACAGGGCGACAAGTACCCGCAAGCCGCACTGTCCTTTGGGGATGACGACTGGCGGAGCTATTATCACAGTCATCCCGTAGCCAACGCTGACGTCAGGGAACATGGACATTTTCACTTATTTGCCCGCAAAGGAAATGGTTGGACGCACCTGGCCGCACTGGCCATGGATCTGGAAGGGCAGCCATTGCGCTGGGTTATCACCAATCGCTGGGTAACAGGCAGCGACTGGCGTGACCGTAACAGCCTGCTGGCGAGCATTAATGCACTTGTCCCTTCGGAAGAACCGGACGTCCTGCGCCAATGGCTGGTGAGTCTGTTAAAACTCTATCGGACTGAACTTGGTGACTTGCTCGAGGCACGCGATGCGCGGATTACCGGCCTGCTCCAGGGTCGCTCCATAGACAAAGTTCTCGACGATCGCACCCTGTATGAACTGGTCTGCTCGCCGATTGACCTGACCGCAAAACTGACTTCAGAGCTGACAGGAGAAAGCTCATGAATAAACTGCTCACCCTGCGGACGACGCTCATTATGGTGGATCAGTTTTCTCCGAGCGCGCCAGGATTTTCTCGACCATCACCGAATCTTCAATAAATGCACACGGATCATTGTCATTTTGCGGAACGCCTCGGCGACCACTTTCCAGCCAGGGCGGCCAGGTTCGGCAAGAGTTGCTTCTTTAGAGTTATTTGATCAGCCAGGTTCCCGAATCGCGCGCTGACGATGTCGTCCGGGGATCTTATTAATTGATTTCATATATCGCCAGAACAATGACGCGGTAATCGTCAGACGCATCGTTTAAGCCGATAGGCACGCCAATGCCGAATTCCCAACTCTTTTCGGACTGCCATACCAGACCGGGTGTTAAGAAGCGCTGTTCTTCCGACCAATTCCACTCGGCGGTTACGACGACATCACCCATGGGCACAAACCCGCCGATATTAACGAATGGCTCGTCTACATCGTTGCTGAACTCGATACCGGCATGCACGAATAGCTGGCCACGGTCGTCGGGAAGATCGGCCGCGAAGATACCGTACGGTTCGATCGAGGCATCGCCTTCGCCGAGCTGTTTATCTTCGTCTCCGGTTGGGATCCCGACCTCCACGCCAGCCGCCGCATGGAACCGCGATCCCTTGATGCGCATCCAGCTGTATTGCAACCCGATCTCGATATCCCCGATTCCATCGGTCGCCGGCTCATCATCGCGATCGTCGCGCACGTAGGCTTTCCATTCCAGTTCCACTTGCAGGTCATCGGTGACACCATACTCGACGGTCACCGGCAGCTCCCAACGCTTTGCCTCGGCACCATCGTGGAATTGGGGAGCAAACGTGACCTGCACTTCGCCCGCCTCCTGAGGGTACACCAGCTCAGACTGGAACACCTCTTGGAGCGGCTGTTCACTTGCCGAAACAGGCGCAGAAACAGATTCCGCCAGCACGAAATTAGAACACAGCACCAACCACACGCCGACAAGCACTGGCAGCGCGTGCGCGTGGCGGCCAGTACTCCTGTATTGATTTCCCGTTGCCAGTCGCCTCGAACGCAAAAGCGAGGCAGCCACTCCCAAACCGGTGGTAAGGGCAAACATCATATATTCTCTTAAGCGATTCATTTGGGTATACCTTAGCTTCAATCAGCTCGATTCATTCACAAACGCCACCGATAAACAATATACATGATCACTGCTGTCCGGTAAAAATGCCGTGCACCAACTCTAAGGTAATATTATCTATCACTGCTGTCCCATTAAATACCGATCATGTTGTCAGCTAACCCCTTTATGATAGGTATAATTTTGTATCCCCATGATAAGAGAAATGAACGCCATTATCGATGCAATAAGAGCTATTTCTTCTCCTTTATTCCGTTTTCTGGGTGCTCCGGGACTCATTTCAGTGCCCCCTTGAGGGGTTAGAAGGTCACTACGGCATGGACGATATACAGGGAGATGGTGAGACCGGGGACCGGTTGAGAAGCTGGCCTGGGCCATGTGCAAGTATCGCGAGAGGACAGGATGCTTTACCCTCCGCATCAGCGCGCGGTATACAGTGAAAATTATGACGGGATCTATTAAGAAACTTGCAGTGGTCTGGCTGGCGCTGGTCACAACTGCCTGCTCGACGCTGGGTTATTACTCGCAGTCGATCATCGGTCATCTGAACGTCATGCAAAGACGCCAGCCGATTGAAAATCTCCTCGATTCAGGCACAATTTCCCCTGAGCTGAAGGCGCGGTTATTGGCTGTGCAGTCCATGCGGCGCTTTGCCAGCACCGTGCTCGGGTTGCCGGATAACGGCAGCTTTAGCCACTATGCCGACCTGGAGCGGCCGTATGCCGTATGGAATGTGTTCGCAGCGCCCGAGTTGTCCCTTGAATTGAACGAATGGTGTTACCCGTTTGCGGGTTGCGTCACATATCGTGGCTATTTTTCCGAAGACAAGGCCAGCGCAAAGGCCGGGCAGCTGCGTATCCTGGGCTTCGATACCTATTACG
>Ga0224512_10002439_pt1 | contig 17076 bp, 17 predicted proteins | sample SF_May12_sed_USG_4_FD_169103 | JGI IMG/M metagenome (GOLD analysis project Ga0224512, IMG submission 169103) | Sediment microbial communities from San Francisco Bay, California, United States - SF_May12_sed_USGS_13 | ecosystem: Environmental > Aquatic > Marine > Sediment | place: USA...
TAGCCGGACGAGGACGGACCGGTCAACGCGCTGTGCAACCCCGAGGTCATCGCCTCGGGCGATGAGCAGGACGTCGTCAGCGAAGGCTGTCTCTCGCTCGGCGAGGTGACCATGGACGTGGCTCGGCCGACGACGGTCGCCGTCGCTGCGTTCGATCCCAAGGGAAGCCCCGTGGAGCTCCGACTCGAGGGCTTCGAGGCGCGCGTCATCCAGCACGAGATCGACCATCTGAACGGCGTGCTGATCATCGACAAGGCGGCCGATCCCGACCAGCGCCGCGCCGCCATGCGCGAGCTCCGCACAGGCGTCGCCGTCTAGGCGGTCGGCCTAGGGGGCTCGTCGGGCGTCCCCGAGGGGCTACCGCCCGCGACTTATGCCCCGGTGAAGCGCACGATGGAGTCGCCGGTTACGGCATACAGGTTGCCGTCGTTGTCGACTCCGAACGAGGTCAGGTTGGCGAGCGGGCCGCCGATTGCGTCGGTTATCTCCTGGGGTCTGCCGGGATCGCCGTCGGCGTTGAGCGTCCAGATGCGACCGGTGCAGAAGTCCCCGAAGACGTAGCGGCCATCGAGATCGGGCACGGCGACGCCGCGGTAGACGTGCCCACCGGTGACCGAGCACCCGTCGTCGTGGCTGTACTGGGATACGGGTGGGGTTGCCGCCCCGCCCGTCACATCGCGGCCTTGCGGGTCGAAGGCGGAGTTGCCCTCGAATCGATTCCACCCGAAGTTCGTGCCGGCGCCTGCGGTCGTGGCCAGAATCCGGTCGATCTCCTCGATCTGGTCCTGACCCACGTCGCCGATCCAGAGATGGCCCGTTGGAGCGTCGAAGCTGAAACGCCAGGGGTTGCGCAGGCCGAAGGCCCATATCTCGGGACGGGCGTCGGGCTGATCGACGAAGGGGTTGTCGCGGGGAACGGCGTAGGGCAGCCCGCCGGGGCCGCGACTGTCGACGTCGATTCGCAGGATCGAGCCGAGCAGGGTGTCCAATCGCTGCCCGTGGTCCTCCGGGTCTCCGCCGCCGCCTCCATCGCCGAGACCGATGTAGAGCATGCCGTCGGGACCGAACGCCACGTGCCCGCCATTGTGGTTGGCGAACGGCTGCTCGACCGCCAGTAGCTCGCGTGCGCTGTCAGGGTCCGCAGGCCCATCGGCCGTATCGGCGTGGAATTCGACCACCCGGGTGGTCCCATCGACGTCGGTGTAGCTGACGTACAGCAACCCGTTGGTCTCGTGCTCGGGGTGGAACGCCAGGCCCAGCAATCCGCGCTCACCGCCCGCCTCGGTCGCGCCCCGGAGATCCAGGAATGGCTCCGACTCCAGTTCGTCTGCCGCGATGGTGTGTATGAGCCCGCGCTGCTCCACGACGAACAGGCGGGAGTCACCCGGCCGGCCCGTCACCAGCAGCGCACCCCGCAGACCTGACACGACCTGGGCAGAGCTGACTTCGCCGCCCGCTGGTATCGCCAGATCCGGGGGCTCGGCGGCCTGGGTCGGGCTGACATCCGGCTCGCCGTCCGAGCACCCGGCGATGACGACAAGCGAGGCCAGCAGCGCCGCGGCGCGCGCGCGAAGCGGGGGCACCGCGACATTCTGACACGCGTTGGTAGCCTCACCCATCATGCGAGTCGCCTTCGCCGGTAGTCCCGAGCCAGCCGTGCCCGTGTTGGACGCCCTGAACGCCTCCCACCACGAGGTCGCCCTCGTCGTGAGCCAGCCGGACCGACGGCGGGGCCGGCGGGGGTCCGCGACCCCCACACCGGTGGCGGCGCGCGCGCAGGAGCTGGGCATCCCGACCATTCGGCCGAAGTCCATAAACGGCGACGAGGCCCTCGATCGGTTGCGCCAGGCCGAGGTCGGCGCGCTGTGCGTGGCGGCGTTCGGCCAGATCCTGCGCGATGGCGTCCTGGGCGGCTGGCCCTGCATCAACGTGCATTTCTCGCTCCTGCCGGCGTACCGCGGCGCGGCGCCGGTCGAGCGGGCCATCATGGACGGGCTCGAGGTCAGCGGCGTGACCATCATGCAGATGGATGCCGGCCTCGACACGGGGCCGATGATCTCGACTGCCGAGGTCCACATCGGTTCCGACGACGACGCGGGCGACGTGCTGCTGCGCATGGCAGACATCGGCGGAGAACTTCTCGTGGGTGCGCTCGACGAGCTGGAGGCCGGGGGTATGCCGCTGCGGGCGCAGCCGGTAGAGGGCGTATCGCTCGCCCCCAAGATCACCGACGACGACCGACCCCTCGACCCGGGCCGCTCCGCGCGCGAGCTCGCCGCGCAGGTGAGGGGCTTGAGCCCGCACATCGGCGCCCAGCTGGAGATCGACGGAGAGGTGTTCAAGGTGTGGCGCGTCCGCGAGGCGACCGAGCGTGTCCGTGGTTTAGAATCGCGCGACGGGCGACTGTTGCTCGGGTGCGGTGACGGCGCGCTCGAGCTTCTCGAGCTGCAGCCGCCGGGCAAGGCCCGCATGGCGGCTGGGGACTTCCTGCGTGGCTGGCGCGGCCCTCTCGAGCTGACGTTCTCCTGAGCGCACCGGCTCGCTCAGGAGGTGCAGCGCTCGCTCCCGAGCGAGCGGTAGCGCTAAAGGTCTTGCGACGCACCGCCGACGGCGCGTTCGCCGATCGGGCGTTGGCCGCGGAGGCCCGCAAGGCGGGACTCGGGGGCAAGGTGCGCTCAGCCGCCATGCGGCTGAGCTTCGGCGTCGTCCAACGACGCCGCACCCTCGACTGGTTGATCGACCAGGCCGTCGATCGCCCCGACAAGGTCGAGCCACGCGTGCGCGAGGTGTTGCGACTGGGCACGTACGAGCTCCTGTTCAGCGACGGTGTGCCGGAGCATGCAGCCGTCGACCAAGCGGTCAGAGCGGCCCGGTCGATTCCCGGCTCGGGTCCCCGGCGGGCGGGCCGCGGCGGCCTGGTAAACGCGGTGTTGCGCCGGGTCGCGCGGGATGGACCTGGCTGGCTGGATGACTGCACGCAGCCGGCGATCCGCCACTCGATGCCCGATTGGATCGCCGAGCGGATGGTGCGCGACTTCGGTGATTCGGCCGGGCCTCTGATGGCGGCCATGAACGAGCCGGCGCGAACGTCGGTCCGCTGGAATCCCTTGCGGGGCCCGCGCGCCACGGTGGAGCGAGGACTGCCGCCGACCGCCCGGCGCGGGGAAATCGCACCGGAGGCCTATGTCATCGAGGGCCCCTTCGATTTGGAGGGCTCACCGTTGTGGCGCCAGGGCCGCGTGATGGGGCAAAGTGAGGCGTCGATGCTGCCCGCGCGCATTCTGGATCCCCGTCCGGGTGAGCGAATTCTCGATCTGTGCAGCGCTCCGGGGGCGAAGGCGACGCAACTCGCCGCTCTGTCCCATAACGCCGCCGACATCGTCGCGGTCGAGCTCCACGAAAGCCGCGCTCGGAGCCTGGAGCGGCTCGCGAAGCGCCTCGGCGCCCGGCTGGAGGTCGTGGTGGGCGATGGGCGGGAGGTGCCGCTGGAGGGGCCCTTCGACGGTGTGCTGCTTGACCCTCCCTGCACGGGCACCGGGGTGCTCTCCGCACGCCCCGATGCACGCTGGCGTCGTCGCGAGGAGGCTCTCCTGCCGCTGACGGGGTTGCAGAGGGAGCTCCTGGCGCACGCGCTGGAGCTGGTGGCTCCGCACGGCCGCGTCGTCTACTCGACCTGCAGCGTGCTCGCGGAGGAGAACGAGGGTGTCGTCGAGGCGTCCGGCGGGACGGTCGCCGACCTTCGCCAGGCCTTCCCCGCGCTGGCCCATCCGCGGCTCGCCGGGGCGCTTCAGACCCGCCCCGATCGCGATCGCACCGATGGCTTCTTCATTGCGCGACTCACCGTGTGAGCGGTCCAGGACCTGTGCCGGGAAGGTGCGGTGCGCACCCGTCGATCGCGGGCCGCGCCTCGGAGGCCTCATCCGCCGCCGCGTTTCTTGCCCTTGGGGCCGCCTTCGCGTCCACCAGCACCGAGGGAAGCGACGGCGAGCCTGTCGTGCAGCCCGTCTCAGCGCGCGAGGGCGCGATCACCGACTCTGGGCCGAGGCGGTGTCCGCCCGCCCTGTCGCCTATCGGCCCGCCACGCAGGTAGGCACGCGGACGCTGCATCTGGTCGGTTTTCCGTGGAATGGCCGAGGTCCTCGGCGCCGCCGCCGCCTGGGCTGATCGCTAGATTTCGCGGCGTGCGATCGCTCGGCGCGAACGAGGTGTTGCCATCGGTCATGTCCGCCGACCTCATGCGGGTCGGGGAGCAGGTGGATGCGCTGATCGCCGCGGGCGCCCGCAGCTTCCACGTCGACGTGATGGACGCGCACTTCGTCCCGAACCTCACGCTCGGAAGCGATTTCGCCGTGGCTCTGGCGCGCCCGGTGCACGCCGCAGATGGCGCTGTCGACGTCCATCTGATGGTCGAACGGCCGGCGGCGATGATCGCGGCATTCGCCGCAGCCGCCGATGCCATCAGCATCCATCTGGAGGCCGACCCCCATCCGCACCGGATGCTGGGCCTCATCCGCGAGCTCGGCTGTGCCGCCGGACTCGCCCTCAATCCGGGGACGCCCGTCAGCGCGATCGCGCCGCTCGTCGAGATGCTCGACTTCGTGAACCTTCTGGCGGTCAATCCCGGCTTCTCGGGCCAGAGCTTCATCTCCACGGCGCCCGATCGGGTCGCCGCGGCGCGTGAGCTCCTTCCGGCACGTGCGGTGATCCAGGTCGACGGTGGGGTCGATGCCGACACCCTTCCCGCGGTGCGCGACGCCGGGGCCGACCTCTTCGTCGCGGGTTCTGCCCTCTTCCACTCGGTCGACCCCGTCGCGGCATACACCGAGCTCGCGGCGCTCGCGCGCGAGTGAGCCCGCGGCCGACCCCCGCGGAATCGGAGCTGCTGGCGCAGGCCCGCCGGCTGGCTCGCAGGGCGGAGGGCCATGTCAGCCCCAACCCCTTGGTCGGGGCAGTGGTCGTGCGAGACGGCGAGGTCGTGGGGGAGGGGTGGCACGCCGGACCCGGTCAGCCTCATGCCGAGGTCGCCGCGCTGGCAGGTGTCGCGGACCCGCGAGGAACGACCGTGGTTTGCACGCTCGAGCCGTGCTCGCATCACGGGAGGACTCCGCCCTGCACGTCGGCTCTCTTGGAGGCCGGCGTCGTCCGCGTCGTGATCGGCGCGCTCGATCCCCTCGAGCGAGGGCGGTCACAGGGGGTCGAGGTGCTCCGCCAGGCCGGGGTCGAGGTCGCCGTCGCCGATGGCGAGGACGAGCGGGCCTGCCGCGAGCTCAATTCCGCGTTCATCACGTGGGCCCTGACCGGGCGGCCCGAGGTAACGCTGAAGCTCGCGACCAGTCTCGACGGCAAGATCGCCACGGCGGGCGGCGAGAGCCAATGGATCACAGGGCCGGGGTCGCGGCGGCGCGTGCACCGCATGCGGGCGGCCTCCGACGCGGTCGGGGTGGGGATTGGCACTGCGCTCGCCGACGATCCCCAGCTGACCGCGCGGGAGATCGAGGGAAAGGTGCGACAGCCGGCGCGGGTGGTCTTCGACTCCCAGGCGCGGCTTCCGCTCGATGGTCGGCTCGCGGCCACCGCGGAGCGGACGCCGGTGCTGGTGATTGCCGGCGCCGAGGCCCCGGAAGAGCGCATCGCGGCTCTGGTCGCGCGCGGAGTCGACGTCAGCGTACTGCCCGGGTCGGCCGCGGATCGCGTGCGCGGGGCGCTCGATCTGATGGGCGAGCGGGAGCTCCAGTCCGTGCTGATCGAGGGCGGCGCGGGTCTGGCGGCTGTCATGCTCCACGCTGAGGTGATCGATCGGGTCACGTGGATGCTCGCGCCGATGGTGATCGGCGGAACTGGAGCCCCTGGAGCGGTTGCGGACCCCGGGTCCGCAACCCTCGTGGGCGCTCCGCGGATCGGCGAGATCGCCGTGGAGCGGATCGACGACGATGTCGCGATCTCCGGGCGTTTGCGGCCCCTTGCGATGCCGGGAGGCGACTGAGTGTTCACAGGTTTGGTCGAAGAGCTGGGCACCGTGGACGCAATCGAGCGGGGTGCCGCCGGCGCGCGGCTGGGCATCCGGGCGACCGAGGTCAAGAAGGGCCTTGCAATCGGCGACTCCGTGGCGGTGAACGGGGCTTGTCTCACGGCCGTCGGGTTGCGCGATGACGGATTCTCTGTCGACTGCGTGGCAGAGACCCTGCGCCGCACGGCGCTCGGCCAGCTCGAAGTGGGTGCATCGGTGAATCTCGAGCGCGCGCTGAAGGCCGACGCCCGACTCGGCGGGCACATCGTTCAGGGGCACATCGACGCGACCGGGACCGTGCGCTCGGCTCACTCCGACGGCGACAGCGTGCTGCTGGAGATCGCGGTTGCCCCCGAGCACCTCAGATACGTCGTCGAGAAGGGCAGCATCGCGGTGGACGGAGTGAGCCTGACCGTCGCCGACCGCCTGGCCGACGGCTTTCGCGTGGCGTTGATACCCCACACGATGGCCCACACCACGCTCGGGACAGAACGCGTCGATGAGCGGGTGAATCTGGAACTCGACCTCATCGCGAAGTACGTTGAGGCGTTGACGACCCCGTACAGGGAGCCTGGCACCCCGTGAGCACCCAAAGCGTTCCTTTCGCCTCCATCGACGAGGCGGTCGAGGAGATCCGCGCTGGCCGAATGGTCATCGTGTGCGACTCGGAGGATCGCGAGAACGAGGGCGACCTCGTGATGGCCGCGCAGTTCGCCACTCCCGAGGCGGTCAACTTCATGGCGACGCACGCACGCGGCTTGATTTGCCTGTCGCTTACCGAAGAGCGCATCGAGGAGCTCGGTCTCAAGATGATGGTGCGCAACAACGAGGCTGCGCACGGCACCGCGTTCACCGAGTCGATCGAGGCTCGCGAGGGGGTCACGACGGGCATCTCCGCGCCCGACCGCTCTCGGACGATCATGGTGGCCATCGATCCGGAGCGAGGCGCCGAGGACATCGTGAAGCCCGGCCACGTCTTCCCGCTCAGGGCTCAGGACGGAGGCGTGCTGAAACGCGCCGGGCACACCGAGGCCGCCGTCGATCTGGCGCGAATGGCCGGCCTCATTCCGGCTGGATTGATCTGCGAGGTCCAGCGCTCAGACGGCACCATGGCGCGTCTTGACGATCTGGTCCCCTACGCACGCGAGCACGGGCTCAAGATCATCACGATCGGTGACCTCATCGCGTATCGACGGCGTACCGAGCGCCACATCGAGTCGGGTCCGGCGGTACGGCTGCCCACCCGCTACGGCGAGTTTCGCGCGGTCGGCTATCGCTCGCTGATCGACGACAAACAGCATCTGGCCATGGTCCGGGGGGATGTCGATGGCAAGCAGGACGTGCTGGTGCGCGTCCACTCCGAGTGTCTTACGGGCGACGCGTTCGGCAGCTTGCGCTGCGATTGCGGCAACCAACTCGATGCCGCGATGCGGATGATCGCCGCCGAGGAGCAGGGCGTGCTGCTCTACATCTCCCAGGAGGGGAGAGGGATCGGGCTGGTCAACAAGCTCCGCGCGTACCAACTTCAGGACGAGGGGCTCGACACCGTCGAGGCGAACCTGGAGCTCGGCTTTCCTCCGGATCTGCGCGACTACGGCATCGGCGCTCAGATCCTCGTGGATCTCGGTATCACCAGCATGCGGTTGATCACCAACAACCCCACCAAGATCGTCGGGCTGCGCGGCTACGGCCTGTCGGTCACCGAAAGGGTGCCGCTGGAGGTGTCGCCCAGTGACGAGAACCGCCGGTATCTCGAGACCAAGCGCGACAAAATGGGACATATGCTCAACGAGCACGACCTCGGCGAGATCGAGGAGACCGATGGCCCGTAGTGAACCTCGGCCGCCCGCGCCTGCTCTCAATCAGCCGGATGTCCGCGTAGCCGCCGCGGTCGCGGGATTCCACCGGGTCTTGAGCACCCGGCTGCTCGATGGCGCCCGCTCGCGGCTGGCGGAGTGCGGTCTCGACCCCGGGCGCCTCGACGACTATTGGGTTCCCGGTTCGTTCGAGCTTCCGCAGTCGGTGAGAGCGCTGGCCGAGACGGGGCGCTACGCCGCCGTGATCGCCCTCGGCGTGGTGATCAGGGGCGAGACGCCGCATTTCGAGTACGTGTCCGACGTGGCCGCGTCGGGGATCTCGCAGGCGGGGCTCGACACGGGTGTCCCATGTACCTTCGGCGTGCTGACCTGCGACACGATGGCCCAGGCCGAGGCCCGCGCCGGGGGCGAGGTCGGCAACGCCGGCGAGGACGCCGCCGACGCCGCGGTGGTGATGGCCAACCTGATCGAGGGACTCCGGGCTCCGGTCGGGTAATTCCGACCGGGTGACCTCCTGTAATGGGTGGCGTGATCGACACGCCGCCTTTCGGTGGCGGGGCCGGCGACCGGTGGCCCGAGCCGCCTCCCGCCCCGCGCCCCGGCCTGCGCTGGTGGAGCGCTCCGCTCTCGGATCTTCCCGGTGTTACCGCCCAGACGGAAAAAGCCGCCGCCGCGCTCGGGCTCCAGACCGTCGAGGATCTGCTCTCCCAGCTGCCGAGCCGGCACGAGCACTACGAGCAGGCGCACGCGATCTCCACACTGATGCCCGGGGAGGAGACGACGGTTCGCGCGCGCCTGAAGTCGATCACGGTCCGGCCGACCCGCCGGCGCCGACTGCGGATGGTGCGCGCGCGCGTCGAGGACGAGTCCGGCGCGCTCGACGCGATCTGGTTCAACCAGGACTACCTGGCCCGGGTGCTCCAACCCGATGACTGGTTGCTGCTGCGCGGCAAGGTCGACAGTGGACGCGGCCGGATCAAGAGCCTGTCGGTGAAGGCGCACGAGGTGCTTGGCCGCGGTGCCTCGGAGGGGCTCCACACCCAGGGTCTGGTGCCGACCTATCCCGGGAGCGAGGCACTGCCTCCGCGCCGAGTGCGCGAGCTCGTGGACAAGGCGCGTCCCATGATGAGGGCCGCTCCGGAGAGCCTGCCGTACGCGCTGCGGCGCCGCCTCCGGGTGCCCCACGTCGCCGATGCCCTCCACGCGGCGCACTTCCCGGCGTCCTTCCCTCAGCGCCAGCTCGGCCGCGGCCGGCTCGTGCTCGAGGAGCTGCTGGTGCTGCAGCTGGGGCTCCTGCTGCTGCGCCGGGCGGAGCAGCGGCGCGCGGGGGCGCCCGTGCTCGAAGGAACCGACGAGCTCGTGAGCCGCATCGTGAAATCGCTGCCGTTCACCATGACCGTCGATCAGGAGCGGTGCCGGCAGGAGATCGCCGCGGATCTCGCGGACAGCACGCCGATGCGGCGACTGCTCCAGGGCGAGGTGGGATCGGGAAAGACCCTCGTCGCAACGCTTGCGATCTGCCAAGCTGTCGAGGCCGGTTACCAGGCCGCCCTGTTGGTGCCGACCGAGACCCTGGCCGAGCAACACCTCGCGACCCTCGATCAGCAGCTGATGCCGGCGGGCATCACGCCGGTGCTGATCACGGGCAAGGTCGCCAGGCGGGAGCGCGAGAGTCGTCTCCTCGAGGTGAGGAGCGGTACAGCGCAGGTCATCGTGGGTACCCAGGCGCTGTTCTCGAGCGGGGTGGACTTCGACCGCCTCGGCCTGGTCATCGTCGACGAGCAGCATCGCTTCGGCGTGGAGCAGCGCCAGGTGCTGGCCGAGAACGCCGAGCGCGCGGGCGGTGGAGCTACCCACCTGCTCTACATGACTGCCACACCGATCCCGCGCACCTTGGCGCTGACGGCCTTCGGGGAGCTCGCCGTCTCGGTGATCCGGGACCGTCCGCCGGGACGGCAGCCAGTCGCCACCGAGTGGGTACGCGAGGACGCCCGGGAGGACGCCTACGAGCGGGTGCGGGCCGAGCTCCGGGCTGGCCGCCAGGCATACGTGATCTGCCCGCGAGTCTCCGAAGGGGAGACTGAGGATGAGGGTCGCGCGGCTACCGCAGAGGCCGACCGGCTGCGCGAGGGTGCCTTCGCCGCGTTCGAGGTGGGCCTGGTGCACGGTGCTCAACGCACCGACGACAAGCGGGCCGCGATGGCGGCGTTCGACGCTGGGCGGACCGACGTCCTGGTGGCGACGACGGTCGTGGAGGTCGGCATCGACGTGCCGAACGCCACGGTCATGATCATCGAGGACGCCGAGCGCTTCGGCCTCGCTCAGCTGCACCAGCTGCGCGGTCGGGTGGGGCGTGGCGAGCACGCCGGCCGGTGCATCGCCTTCGGCGAGCCCGGCACGGAGGAGGCGGAGCGCCGCCTGGAGGCCTTCGCGCAGACCAACGACGGCTTCCGGCTTGCCGAGCTCGATCTCGAGATCCGGGGCGAGGGCAGCATGATGGGGCGCAGGCAGGCCGGGGCCACGGACCTGCGGTTCGCGCGCGTCGGCCGCGACCTGGAGGAGGTGGAGCGCGCCCGCGCCGAGGCGATAGCCGTGCTCGAGGGCGACCCGGGTCTCTCCGCCGCCGAGCACGGTCCGCTACGTGCTGCCGTGCAGGCACGGTTCGTTCACATTCCACGACTGCTAGACGCATGAGGATCGTCGGCGGAGAGCTCGGGGGGCGCCGCATCTCGGCCCCGCGCGGGGCCGCCACACGGCCTACCCCCGAGCGGGCGCGCGAGGCGCTCTTCAACATCCTCGGACCTCTCGAGGGCCTGGATGTGCTCGACCTGTTCGCGGGCTCGGGAGCGCTCGGCCTCGAGGCGCTGTCGCGCGGAGCGAGGAGCGCGACCTTCGTCGAGCTGGGGGCGCCGGCCGTGCGCGCGCTGCGCGAGAACCTCGACCGGCTCGATCTGGGCGGCCGGGCCCGAGTCCTGAAGCTCGATTGGCGGCGCGCGCTGCGTGCCGAGGCCGACGGCGGGCGCCTATATGGTGTAGCAGTCGTCGATCCGCCCTATGCCGTGACTGCATCGATTGCCCCGCATCTCGCCTCAATTCTTGGTCCCGTGCTCGCCCCGGGGGCCCGGGTGGTGCTCGAGCACTCCAGCGCGGCTCCCGTCGACCTGCTGAGCGGCTTCGGCGCGGTATCCGTCCGCCGCTACGGGAACACAGCGATCAGCATCGGACGGACGGCGAGCTCCGATGTCTGACCGACTGGCGATCTGCCCCGGCACCTACGACCCGATCACCCTGGGGCATGTCGATGTGATCGAGCGCGCCGCGATCGTCTTCGATCGTGTGATCGTGGGCGTCTCAGAGCGTTCTCGCAATAAGGAGCCATGGTTCGACGGCCCCGAGCGCATCGATCTCGCCACCCATGCCGTCGCCCACCTGCCAAATGTCACGGTGGAGGGCTTCAACGCGCTCGTGGTGGAGTTCGCAAGGCAGTGCGGAGCGGTCGCGGTCGTCAAGGGTTTGCGGGCGATTTCCGACTTCGACTACGAGTTTCAGATGGCCCAGTTCAACAAGCACCTGGCTGCCGAGATCGAGACCGTGTACCTTCCCGCATCGGCGCAATACAGCTTCCTCAGCTCCAGCGGCGTCCGCGAGGTAGCCGCGTGGGGGGGCAGTGTTGACGCGTGGGTGCCCCAGCACGTCGCGACCGCTCTCAGCAAGCGTCGTGCTCTCTCTGGTGGCACTGCTCACTGAGGAGGCTCTGTGGACGTATTGGTCCTCATCGACAAGCTCGACGATCTGATTCACAACGCGCGCGCGGTCCCGCTGACCGACCAGGTCCGGATCGACCGCGAAGAGATCTACGAGTTGCTCGATCAGATGCGCAGCACCATTCCCGAAGAGGTCAAGCAGGCGCGCTGGATCGTCAAGGAGCGCCAGGAGATGCTGGCAGAGGCCAAGCGCGAGGCCGAGCGCATTCTCTCCGAAGCGCAGGAGCGCGCTGCCCAGGAGGCCTCCGAGCAAGAGATCGTCAAGCGCGCCGAGCGCGAAGCGGCCCAGATCGTGGAGGACGCCCGTCTACGTGAGCGCGAGATCCGCCTGGGGGCCGAGGACTATGCGGACGAGGTGCTCGGCACGCTCGAGGAGAACCTCGGCAAGTTCCTCTCGGCAGTCCAGCGCGGGCGCGAGCGGCTCCAAGGCCGCGAGCCCGAGCCCGAGCCGCCCCAAGAGCCGCAGACGCAGATCTACGACGACGAAGACGCAGGCTGAGCTCCGGATGGCTGACCCTCCCGATCAGCCACTCGACCTCGACGCCCACGTCCTCTCGCCGGGCGAGGCCACCCAAGTGCCGGCGTCCCTCGCGCTCCCGGCGGTGACCCTCGGGGGGCAGGAATACATGGTCGCTCCGGCCCCCACTCCGGCGACCATCGACATCTCCGTCGGAACGACCGGCCGAACGTTCCGCCTACGCTTGGAGGGCGAGTTGGTCGGCGTGTGCTGGCGCTGCGTTACCGAGACCCGGACCGCGTTCTCGATGGATAGCTGGGAATACCAGCACGACGGGCGGGCGCCCGATCAGGATGAGGAGGGGCTCGACTGCGCGTACCTCGACGCCGACCTGCTGGACGTGGCACGGTGGGCGCAGGACGCCATCATCGAGGGTCTTCCCAACACCATCGTGTGCCGTCGGGACTGCGCGGGAATCTGCTCGGGGTGCGGAACGAACCTCAACACGGGCACCTGCTCCTGCGAGGGTCCTCGGCCCGACCCCCGGTGGGCAGGGCTCGCCGAGCTGGCCGACCGCCTCAAGGACAGCTCGTAATCCCGGTTGCCGCGGGCGGTCAGGCCCGCTACCCTTGCCGCCGCCGAACTGACCAGAAGGAATCCATGGCCGTCCCGAAACGAAAGACCTCGCGCCAGCGCCGCGACACCCGCCGCGCCACCCACGGCATCGAGGCTCCACGTATTGGGCGATGCCCGCACTGCAGCGCTCCCGTACGGACCCACCGCGTATGCGGCGTCTGCGGATGGTACCGGGGCCGGCAGGTCGTCGAGATCGTCGACTGATCGACGTTAAGGACGCGCGCACGGCCGGAGCCGTGGCCGCCCACAGCCGCCCGCCCGCGACGGTGACCGTCGCCCTCGATGCGATGGGCGGCGATCATGCCCCGGCTGAGCCGGTTCGCGGTGCGCTGAGCGCGAGCCAGGACGACATCCGCGTGCTGCTGGTCGGCGATCGCGAGGTGCTCACCGCTGCTCTCGCCGCCGAGCAGGCCGGGGAGAGCGACCGGATCCAGATCGTCCATGCCCCTGACGTCGTCACGTCCGCGGAGGACGGCGCCCGCGCCGTGCGAGCGAAGCCGGAATCCTCGGTGGCCGTCGGGTGCCGGCTCGTCAAGGAGGGGCAGGCTCAGGCGATCGTCTCGCCCGGGCACACCGGCGCAACCCTGGCCGCCAGCATCCTCTACCTGCGGCGGGTACCGGGGGTGCTGCGCCCCGGCATCGGGGTGATCCTCCCCAATCCTGAGGGGCCGGTCGTGCTGATCGACGCGGGAGCGAACGCCGAGGCGCGCCCCGAGCACCTGCGCCAGTTCGCCCTGATGGGCCGGCTCTTCGCGCGCGACGTGCTGGGTGTCGCCTCGCCGTCGGTCGGCCTGCTGTCCATCGGCGAAGAGGGGGAGCGGGGCTCGGATCTAGTTCTCGAGAGCCATGCGCTACTTCGAGGCAGCCCGGGCTTCGTCGGCAACATCGAGGGGCGCGACATCCTGACCCGCGTCGCCGACGTGGTGGTGACCGACGGCTTTACCGGCAATGTCGCGCTCAAGCTCATGGAGGGCACGGCCGTCTTCATGCTCGAGCAGATCCGGGCGGCCGTGACGTCGAGCCTCATCGGCCGCATCGGAGGACTGCTGGTCCGCCCGTCGCTCAGGGCCATGCGTGAGAAGACTCACCCCGACACCTATGGCGGCGCCTACCTGCTCGGTGTCAGGGGCATCTCGGTCATCGGGCACGGAAACGGCCGCAGCCGCGCGGTTGCCAATGCGATCCGTCTTGCGGCCCGTGGAGTTCGGAGCGATCTCGTTTCGCGGCTTGCGGAGGGGATCGACCAAGAAAACCGCCACACGGCGGACCCCGAGGGTTGAGACGGACAGTGACCGGCAGGTAGCGTCCGGTCGGCAGACTAGGGTCACCAAAGTCCAGAGCGGGACGTGGTGACGGAGAAGGGAGACGCTTTGGAGCGAGCCGAGGCCATCGGCCAGGTGCGCGACATTCTTGTCGAGCAACTCGGCGTTGAAGCCGGTGATGTCCAGGAGGGTGCGCGGTTCCAAGAGGACCTGAACGCAGATTCACTCGACCTCGTCGAGTTGATCATGGAGATGGAGGACCGCTTTGGTCTGAAGATCCCCGACGACGAGGCCGAGAAGATCACGACCGTCGGCGAGGCTGTCGACTACGTCGTGGCCAATCACCCCTGATCCCGCGTCCGGCGGCACGGCGGCCCTTGGCGCGCTACTGGGAGAACTCAGCAAAACCCGCCGGTCTCAGGTGCTCACGCACCGATCGTGGGTGCGTGAGCGCGCAGATTCGTATGAGCGGTTGGAGTTACTCGGTGACAGCGTGCTACAGCTCGCGGTCACGATGGAGTTGATGCGCCGCTTTCCCGTCGCCAGCGAGGGCGATCTCGCCTGGATGCGGCAGGGGGTGGTCTCCGGCGCGAGCTGCGCCGACGCGGCACGTCGCGCTCGGCTGCCGGAGGCGTTTCGCGAGAACGCCCCCACGTCATCGCGCGCTTCCTCGGCCGCGATGTCGACCAAACTGAACATCCAGGCCGCACTGGCCGAGGCGGTCATCGGCGCCGCCTGGCTCGATCTGGGTCAGGAGCGCACCATCCGCGCCGCGCTCGCCGCATTCGCACCTGCGCTCGATGCGGCCACGCCGGGGGCTCGAGACGCCAAGACCAGCTTGCAGGAGCTGGCGGCCCGAACCAAGCGAGCGGTCTCGTACCGGCTCGACGCCGAGGTGGGACCGGCCCACTCGCGCATATTCCGCATGAGCGCTCTTGTCGACGGCGCAGTGATGGGTGCCGGTGAGGGCGCCTCCAAGCAGGCCGCCGAGCAGGCGGCCGCACTCGCTGCGATTCGCGAGCTCGACGCACGGCAGGACTGATCATGCTGCGCCGCATTCGCCTCAAGGGCTTCAAGTCGTTCTCCGGCCAGACCGACCTCGAGCTGGGCTCAGGAGTCAACGTGGTCGTCGGCCCCAACGGCTCGGGGAAGAGCAACCTCGCCGAGGCCATCGTCTGGGCGCTGGGCGAGCAGCGCTCCGGCCGTCTTCGCGCGTCCGGCATGGCGGAGGTGCTTCATGCCGGCGGCCAGGGGGCACAGGCGCAGATAGCCGAGGTGGAGGTCGTGCTGGAATCGGGAGAGCGCAGCACCGAGCCCGCGGAGCTCTCGGTCTCGCGCCGTCTAACCCGTGCCGGCGACGCCAGTTATCGTCTGAACGGCCAGGGCTGCCGCCTGCTGGACGTGCAGGATGCGCTCGCCGGAAAGGGGCTCGGGCCGGATGCTTTCGCGATCATCCGTCAGGGGCAAGTGGACGCCATCTGCAACTCCAAGCCGGTCGAGCGCCGCGCCATGGTCGAGGAGGCCGCGGGAGTCGCGGCGGCCAAGCGCCGGCGACGACGGGCGGAGCGGAAGCTCGGCCGCATCCGCGAGAGCGTCGAGCGTGCGCGCGATCTCGAGGAGGAGTTGGCGCTCCAGGGCCGGCGCCTCACGCGCCAGGCGAGTGCGGCCAACCGCGCCGCCCGCCTCGACCGCGAGCTCGCGGTCGCCCGGGCAACGCTGCTCGACCGGCGCATCGAGGCTGCGAGGGCCGAGGAGCAGTCGATGCAGACCGTCCGCACCACGGGGCGCGAGCAGCTTGCCGCCGCGCGCTCCGCGTGCGACGAGGCTCGAACGGCGGTCCAGACCCTCGAGCAGGCCCGCGAAGCGTCCGGGGGGCGTGCCCGAGACGCGGATCGTCTCGCCATGGTCGTGCGCGCCGAAGCCGACAGAATCAGCGGTCGCGCCGATCTCGCGCGCGAGCGGCAGGCACAGGAGCGTGAGCGAGCTCAGCGCATGGGGCGCGAGCGTGACGAAGCCGTGGCTCGGCTGGACGACTTGCGCCCCTCGGCGCAGGAGGCCGATAACGCGGCACTCTCGGCGGCGGCGAGCCTGGAGAGCGCCGAGGGGCGGGCACAGGCGGCCGAGAGCGCGTCCGAGGCAGCGCGGCGGGCCGCGTCGGAGCTTCGCGATCAGGCGACCATGCGGACCACCACGATGGCCGCGCTGGAGCGGGAGCGCGAGGAGCTGAGGCGCACGTCCGAGCAAGCGGAGGCCTTGCTCACGTCAGCCCGGGCGCGGATCGGCGATGAAGGCGATTCCGACGCCGAGGCGCTCGCGCGCGCTGAGCGCCGGGAGGAGATCTCCACCGCTCGCCAGGAACGCTGGCGGGAGCGTCGTGCGACGAGGGACGCCGCGGCCGATGATGCCCACGCTGCGCTGGCGGCCGCCCAGGAGCGCAGGCGCAGCGCCGACGCGCGGCTACGCGCACTGCCATCTCTGGTCGACGCGTCGGACTCGAGCCTCTCTGCGGATCTCATCGTGAGCAGCGGCTATGAGCGTGCGGTCGCCGCAGCCCTGGGCGCCGCCGCTGACGCTGAGTTGGTCGAGAACACCTCTGAGGGGGTAGCCGCGGTCGACGAGGGCGCCGGCGCCGCGATCGTTCCGGCTCCCACGCGCACCGCAATACCCCCGGGACTCATCGCGACCTGTCTCGTCGACGTCATCGAGAGTTGCGCCGAGCGCGCTCGCCCGCATCTCGCGCGACTGCTCGCGGACGTGTGGCTGGTGGATGACCTGTCCGAGGTGCCGTCCGACGCCTCAGGCGTATTCGTCACCTCCGCGGGGCACGTCTATCGGCCGACCGACGGGGTCATCATCGCCCCGGTGGGCGCCCTCGCCGCACGCGCCGCGCGTCAGCGCGCCGAGGCGGAGGTCGATGCGGCTTCCCGGGCCGTGTCCGACGCGGAGGCCGCGTCGGCGAACGCCGATGCCGAACGCGCCCGATGCCTTCGGCGGGCTCGGGCCGCAGAGCGGGCCGCGACTCGAGCGGCACAGGCGCTCGCTGCCGTCCGAGCGGAGCATTCGGGCCGGCTGAGGCGCCAGGAGGACGCGCGGGCGCAGGTCGTGGAATCCGAGCGTGAGCTGGCCGAGGTCG
>Ga0224512_10002440_pt1 | contig 17075 bp, 11 predicted proteins | sample SF_May12_sed_USG_4_FD_169103 | JGI IMG/M metagenome (GOLD analysis project Ga0224512, IMG submission 169103) | Sediment microbial communities from San Francisco Bay, California, United States - SF_May12_sed_USGS_13 | ecosystem: Environmental > Aquatic > Marine > Sediment | place: USA...
AGCGCGTCCGCCTTGGCCTTGCGGAAGCCGACCGCCTACGGTCCCACCAGCCGATGGCCCCCATGGGACTTGTCACTTCGGGCCTTTCCGTAGGGAAGGAATGCAAGACGAACCTCTCCTATTCGCCTGCGATTCTGCAATCCGGCGTCTGCCCCCGCGTTGGCCAGGCGGCCTCGAGTAGAGACGTTTTGCGTAGACCCGCGTGACCCGGGGGCGACCGGGTGTCCGCGCGGGCTCGTGGGAACGGGGGACTGGTTTGCACGGCGACCGCGGCGCTCGGCGGTCATGGCGCCACGTCGTTCTCCGTCCGGGGACGGGAACCATCTTTCCATCTGGGCCTCGAAGGGCCAGTGCTGATCGGTGGGGCCTCCAGGGGGGGACCCCGGGGGCCAAGGTACGAACGGATGCTCACCTCCGAACCGAAGTCGCGTCTGCGCAGGGGGGGCGATCGCTGTGGGGTGTCCCGGGGCCCACGTCATCGCCTAGGCCCCGCGGTCTGTCTCGGATGCTATTCGGTGCTTCGGACGGTAGGGCTCCTCCTTCTTCCACAACGCCAGGACTGTCGACGCGATCTTCCGGGCGAGGGTGAGCTTGGCCAGGTTGGGCTTGGTGCCCGCCTCGGTGACCCGCTCGTAGTCGTGACAGAGCGGATCGTCCAGAGCCTGCGTGATGATCGTCGTGGCTGCCCCCTTGAATAGGTCCTTCAGGGCGTGGTTGTGCGGGCGCGTCAAGCCGCGGGTCTGCCGCACCTGGGCCCGAATCCAGCGTTCGTCGGGGGTCCGGACCCAGTCCGAGCTCGAGCGCATGACGATCCCGAGGCCGCAGTAGCTCCAGAACTGCTGTCGGGTACGAAAGCGGTGTGGCGTGACCACGATGGGTAGCAGGCGAGCGACTCGGATCGGCCCCAATCCCGGCGTCGTCTCCAGCACGCGGGCGATCGAATGCTTCCGGGACTCGCGGATCAGATCCTGCTCGGCCTGCTCCTTCAACGCGACCAGGAAGTCGATCTGCTCGTAGAACGGCGTGGCCGTGGTCCGAGCGGTGGCCGGGAGCTGCTGCTGCCATGGCTCCCGATGCCTCTTTCCGTAGACCGCCCTGCCGGGCGTCCCGATCCCACGCGAGCGGTACACGCTCTTGAGACGTGCCTGCACCCGGACGAGATCGCGGCCGTTCGTCTCCACCACGTGCGTCTGCAGCCGCCTACCCGATTCGCTGATCACGGCCAGCGTCGAGCTCGCGGCATGGACATCGAGCCCGAGGTACCGTTCCATCGCGGTTTCCTTCCTGCGGGCTCGAGGCCCGGGTTCGTTGACAAACCCAAGCTTCGGCCCCTCGGAGGAGACCGCCAACCGACCGCGCCCTTCCCGACTACGCTAGGCGCACGCGGACGTGACTTTCGTATGATCCGTCCCTATGCACCCGCTCGTTCTTTGCGTGGTACAACGACGAGCACTGCCACTCGGGCATCGCCATGCTCACGCCCGCCGACGTCCACTTCGGCCGGGCCTCCGCGATCCTGACCGCGCGCCAGAACGTGCTCGACGTGGCCTACGAGGCCACCCCGGAACGCTTCCCGCGAGGAAGGCCCGGAGCTGCGGTCCTGCCCGAAGCGGTCTACATCAACCCGCCCCGATCGCCTCGGCGATCTCACGCAGGCGACGATAGCATCAACGGCGGGGGTGGCTCCGCTGGCGGTTTTCGAGCATCCTGCCGGCCCACTCGTCTCAGGGGTCCGGCGTGAGGAATTCATGGCTCTGCACAACGGCGCCGCACGAGCCAAGGCCTGGCTTCAGAATCTGTCCGTGCTGCTGCTCGCCGTTGCCCTGCCCGTGGGACTGAGCGAGCTCGCCTTGCGCTGGATCTACGAAGAGCCCTGGTACGACCAACTGATCGACGAGCAGTTCTCCGGGGAGAAGATCGAGTACACCAAGAACCGCTTCGAGCTGAGAGACCGCGACTACCCGAGCCGAAGCCTCCGGGCCACCTGCGCATCCTGATGCTGGGCGACTCGTTCACCAAGGGGGGCGGCGTGGCCAACGACGCCGTCATCTTCCCGGAGCTGCTCGAGCAGCGCCTCAACAGCGAGGCCTCCTACCCTGGCGTCGAGCAGATCGACATCCTGAACGGGGGCATCGGCGGCAACCTCACCGGTACCTGGTTCCGGCTCCTGGAGCAGGTCAAGGAGCCCTTCGATCCCGGCATCGTGTTGATCGTCTTCTTCCTCCGGGATGGCACCCTCACCACCTCCATGGGAGCCTTCTTCGGGCCCGTGCGAGACATGATCGCCCAGCGCAATCGCGAGTCGCAGCTCTACCGCCATTCCTACCTCTATCGGCTGTATGCGACTTCCGGGATCGCCAAGAAGTGGGCAGCGAGTACACCCGGGCGCTGGAGGAAAGCTACTTGGGTGACGCAGAGCAGAGCGCCGAGTGGCAGCGTGCCCAGAAGAACCTGCTCAAGATCGTCGAGCACGCCCACGCGATGTCTGCCAGCGTCGGTCTCGTGGTGTTTCCGATCCTGGTCGAACTGGACGGGAGCTACCCGTTCAAGAACATCTGCGACGAGCTCATGCGCTTTGCGGAGGAGAACGACATTCCCGCCCACAACCTGCTGGATGCCTTCATGGGCCGTCACGCACCGGATCTCTGGGTCTCCGCGTACACCCAGCACGCCAACGAGGAGGGGCACGCCATCGTCGCCGAGGTCCTGTACCCGTTTCTCGACCGGCTGATCCAGGACAAGCTCCGAACGGAATCGCCGACGGGCGGCTGACGGCTTACAGGGCCCCGGTCGGGCCGGGGCACGGCCGCGGGCTGCTATTCTCGGCGGCGGGGAGCGGTTCGAATGTTGCGTGCTTCGGCTCTGTTGCTCACGGTCTTCACCGGGTTCTCGGGTCTGGTCTACGAGGTGACCTGGCAGCGCTACCTGGCGACCCTGCTCGGGTCCCACAGCGAAGCCACCGCCGCGGTCCTCGGCATCTTCCTCGCCGGACTGTCGGTGGGTTACTCGCTGTTCGGGCGCGTCACCCACTGGATCACGGTCCACTCCGGCACCGCCGACCGGGTCCCGCGGTTGCTGTCGACCTACGGGGTCGTCGAAGCCGGAATCGGCGTCTGGGCGCTGGCGTTCCCGACCGTCTTCGCGCTGGTCCAGCGAATCTCCTTCGCCGTCCCTCACGGTGCGGACGGAATCGGTTTCGCCTTCGACGTGGGGCTGTGCGTGCTGCTGATCGGACCGCCCACGGTGCTCATGGGCGGCACGATCCCGATCCTCACCCAGGCTCTGGCGCGCAACGTCGAGGACGCCACGCGCTTTCACGCCTTCGTCTATGCCTTCAACACCCTGGGCGCCTTCGGTGGAGCGTTGCTCGCCGGCTTCGTGCTGATTCCGGTGCTCGGCTTAGTCCGGGTGCTGGTGGCGATGAGCGTCGTGAATCTCGTGACCGGCGGGATCTTCGTGGTGATGGGCAGGCGGGCCCCGAGGGTCCCGGCCTCGCAGACGGGCATCGCCCCCGGACCCAGGGTCCGGCTCGAAGGGTGGTGGACCTATGTCGGCGCGGCGCTGCTCACCGGCTTCGCGATGATGGTGGTCCAGACGGTGGTGATCCGGATGGGGGGGCTGTCGTTCGGCTCGTCCGAATTCACGTTTGCCACCGTGGTGTCCGTCTTCGTCCTGTGCATCGCGCTCGGGAGCTTCGCGGTGTCGGCGCTCTCCCGCATCCCGCCCTGGGTCCTGGTCGTGAACCAGTGGTCGCTCTTCGCGCTGTTGCTCGTGCTCTACGCGTTCGTCGACGAGGGCCCCTACTGGGTGCACGTGCTGAGAACGTTCTTCGAGGAGAACGACGCGGATTTCTATCCCTTCTACCTGTCGAGCTTTGGCGCGCTGCTGGCGGTGATCGGTCTGCCGGTGGCGCTCTCCGGCGCCACGCTACCGCTCCTCTTCAACCACATGCGTAGCCAGGTGAGCGATCTGGGCTCGCTGGCCGGGAACCTCTACAGCTGGAACACCGTCGGTTCGCTCGCCGGCGCGCTGCTCGGCGGCTACGCGCTCTTCTACTGGCTCGACCTCCACGAGATCTACCGCGTCGGGCTCGGAGCCCTGGCCCTGGCGGCCGCGCTGGTCACGGCCCGGGTCACGGCGTTCGCGCGCGCATCGCTCGCCGCCTGCGCGGCGGCGCTGGCGCTGTTGCTGGCGCTCCCGAATTGGAGCGCCGAGATCCTCTCCAGCCAGCTCTTCCGGGTCAAGACGCGCCAGTCGTTCACCGGCCTCGGCCCACGCGCGGCGGTCGTGGAGAAGAATCGCGGTCTGAGCTTCGTGTTCCACCGGGACGACCCGGTCGCCACGGTCGCCGTGGTCGAGGGGAATACCTCGTTCGGCCGCATGGAGCGCGCCCTCATCGTCAACGGCAAGAGCGACGGCGCCACCGTAGAAGACTACGTGACGATGGCCCTGGCGGCGCTGCTGCCGGCGCTATTCGCCGAGCGGGCCGAGCGAAGCTTCGTGATCGGATACGGAACGGGGATCACCGCGGGAGAGCTGGCGGGACTCTCTTCCATGCGTTCGGTCGTCGTGGCCGAGATCTCCCAGGGAGTGGTCGACGCCGCTCCCTGGTTCGACTTCGCGAACCAGAACGCCAGCCAGAACCCGAAGGTCGAGATGAGGCGCAGCGACGCCTACCGCGCGCTGCTCCGTAGCGAGGGAGAGTTCGACGTCATCGCGTCGGAGCCCAGCAACCCGTGGGTCATGGGCGTGGAGATGCTCTACAGCCGCGAGTTCCTGGAGGCGGCGCGCGCCCGCCTCTCGCCGGGCGGGGTGTACGCACAGTGGTTCCACCAGTACGAGACCGACACGAAGTCGGTGGAGTTCGTGCTGCGCACCTACGCGAGTGTTTTCGATCGGATCGCCGTCTGGTACAGCCAGGAGTCGGATCTGTTGCTGCTCGGCTTCCGCGAGAACGTGCGACCCCTCGACGTGCAGCGCCTCCGGGAACGCGCCGAGCGACCGGACTTCGCGGCGGGGCTGGCTCGCTGCGGGATCCGGAGCTTCGCCGCCTTGCTGGCGCACGAGGAGGTGCCGATGGGCGTGGTCCACTCGGCGCAATTCGAGGGCCCGGTCCAGACCCTCGTTCACCCGCGCCTGAGCTATCTGGCAGGCCGCGCCTTCTTCGCATCGGGAGAGGGAAGACTTCCGTTCACCGGCTTCGGCGCGGCGGCGCGGGTGGGCGCCGAGAACTCCCTGCTCCGGCGCTACGCGCGCAGCCTGGGAGGACTCCCCGACGAGGACCGCCTGGAGCAATTGAAGGAGACCTGCCTGCACCGACGCCGGTTGTGCGTGGTGCTGCTGGCCGACGCGTACGCGCACGCGCCCGAAGTCGCGCAGCACGCGGCCGCCTGGCTCAGTCAGGACCGCCGCATGGTCGGGGCGATGAGCTCCGAGGACGCGGACGAATTGGTCGCGACCCTGGTGAAGATCGCGCTGCAAATGGCCAGCTTGATGTCGGAGACCGGGGGACCCGCACTGGACGACCTCGACGAGGCGGTTCGCGAATACGAGCGGTACTACCACCATGCGACGCCGTTCGAGCCGGAGAGACTGCGCGAAGCGTCGCACCGTTGCGGATCCGGCGACGAATGCCGGCGCGCGGCGGAGCGGGTGAGGGTCCTGCTCGAGGAAGGCTGACGGGCGTGCCGGGTACGGTGCGTACCTGGGCGAGGACCCGATCGCGGCGCGGCCGAGCGCTTGTTCTCTCTCGAGTCGACGATGCTCTCCGCTCCGGAAGGGCTAGGATGAGTCGCCAGCGTGTGCCGGGAACGTAGACAGCGCTGGAAGATCGCACTGGCTGGCCCCGTGGTGGCCGCGCTGGCCTCGTTCGGCGGCTGCGGCAAGGCGCCGGGGCCCCCGCCCGACGTGATCCTGATCATGATCGACACCCTCAGGCCGGATCGCCTCGGTTGCTTCGGCTACCCGCGCAACACGAGCCCCGCCATCGATCGCTTCGCCGAGGAGTCGCTGAGATTCGAGAATGCCTACTCGCACGCGCCGGTGACGCGGATCGCCGTCGCGACCCTGGTGACCGGCTTCCTGCCTCACGAAACCGGCGTGCTCGAGCGCCCCGCGCTGCCGCAGTCGGTCGAAACGCTGGCCGAGCGGCTGCGGCGGCGCGGCTACAGAACCGGCGCAGTCATCAGCAACTACGTCTTGCGCAAGGGGAGGGGCTACGAGCAGGGCTTTCAGATCTACGACGACCAGATGACCGACTTCGAGGAGGTTCGGAAGTGGCCCGAGAGAATCGCTCGCCACACGACCGATCGAGCCATCCAGATTCTGGAGGAGCCGGGCGAGGAGCCGTTGTTCCTGTGGATCGTCTATCAGGATCCACACGGCCCGTATACGCCCCCGGAGTTTTTCGTCGACGAGTTCCGTCAGACGGATGCGGAGCCGAGGTTGATCCCGGTGAACGAGTCGCTCAGCGGACGCGGCGGCATTCCGTCCTATCAGCAGCTCGGGTCGAATCGCGACTACGACTACTACGCCGCGCGGTACGACGGCGAGATCCGTTACCTGGACCTCCAGTTCCAACGCCTGATCGACGCGCTCAAGGCCCAGGGCCGATACGACACCGCCCTGATCCTCCTGACCTCGGATCACGGCGAGGGAATGGGCGAGCACGACTACTACTTCGCCCACGGCGAGTACCTGTACCAGAACCAGATCCACGTGCCCTTGATCCTGCGTCAGGGCAGGGAGCTCAAGGGCGTCCGCCACGACGCCGTACGGCACATCGACATCGCCTCGACGATACTCGAGGCCGCCGACCTGCCCCCCGACCCGCGTCTCCGCGGGCGCGACCTGCGCCAGCGTCACGGAAGGGGCGGGGACGTGTTTGCGATCATGCGCTCTCCGTTGGTCGAGGAACGCTACCAGTTTGCGCTCGTGCGCGACGGGTACAAGCTGATCTACACACCCGGCCACGACCGTTACGAGCTCTACGACCTGGGCGCGGACCCCGACGAGCAGAGCGATCTGATCGACTCTCCAGCGCACGCGAAGCGCAGGGATGAGCTCGCGACGGCGCTCGGGCGGTTCCGCCAGGAGAAGCCGCTGGAGATCGGGCGTGGGGAGGAAGCGCCGGATCTCATTGACGGGGAGCGGGAGAAGCTCGAGGCGCTCGGGTACCTGGAGTAGCCGCGCGCCCCGGCGCCCGCATCGACGACCGTTCGGAGCACTCCTCGCCGGGGCCGGCCGGCTCGACGCGAGTTTCGAAGCCCGCGCACGCGCAAGGGATGCGCCGAGGCCCGGGGAACAGGCTGGTATACTCTGCGCTCCCTGCGGGCGAGGAAGAGCCTCCGCGCATGTCCGTGCCCAGAACGCGCTCCGGAGCGGCCCGCATGGCGGCGGCAGCCGTGTTCGCGCTGTTCGCCACCGCCGGTTGTGGGCGCGGATCGGGGCCGTCGGCGTCGGACGAGATCAACGTGCTGCTGGTGGTGATCGACACCGCCGGCGCCGAGCACATGGGCTACGAGCTTCCCGATCTCGGCCACACGCCGAACATCGATCGGCTCGCCCGCGACGGGGTGCTCTTCACCCGCGCCTACTCCCCGGCCCCGTGGACCCAGCCCGCGGTGGCATCGCTGTTCACGTCGCGCATGCCCTCCCGGCACGGCGTGCTGCGCCTGTTCGATGTGCTCGACGAGGAACACACCACGATGGCCGAGTGGTTCGAAGAGCGCGGCTTCCGGACCGCGGGCGTGATCAGCCACATGCTCCTCGAGTCCCGCTACGGCTACGCGCAGGGCTTCGAGTCGTGGGACGCCACGCCGGTCGGCGGGCACGACGCGATCACCTCACACGCAGTCACCGATCGCGCGATCCGATGGCTCGACCGGCACGACCGCTCGGCGCCGTTCTTCCTGTTCGTCCACTACTTCGATCCGCACTTCGCCTACTGGCATCACCCGGAGTTTCGGCTCACCGGCGACTATCGGGGGCCGGTGCGCCCGGGCATGGGGATCTGGGAGCTGCGTGAAGCGCGCGAGCGGCTCGGGCCCGAGGACCTGCGCTACCTGGTCGCGCTGTACCGCGAGGAGATCGCCTACACCGACCACCACATCGGACGGCTGCTCGACCACCTTCGACGGCGCCAGCTGGACGGCGAGACGCTCGTGATCGTGACCGCGGACCACGGCGAGGAGTTCATGCGTCACGGCTGGATCGGCCATACCCGAACTCTGTACGACGAGCTGCTGCGCGTGCCGTTCGTGATGCGCCTCCCGGGTGGTCCGGAGGGTCGGGTCGTGGAGACCCCGGTCTCGTTGCTCGACGTGCTGCCGACGCTGATGGCGCTGGCCGGCGAGCCGGCCGACCCGGCCGCGGAGGGGAGGTCGCTGCTCCCGTGGCTCGGGGCGAAGGCGCCGGCGCCGGCGGCGCGCGAGCTGCGCGCCGAGGTGTCCTTCGCGTCGCGCCCGGAAGATCCGGCGGCGCTGTCGCAGAAGACCGCCTTCAAGACCGCCTGGCTGCGGCCGGACCTCAAGCTGATCCACGATCTCGTCGAAGACCGCTTCGAGCTGTACGACCGCTCGACCGATCCCGAGGAGCTCCGCGACCTCTCTGGCGCGCACCCGGCCGAAGCCGAGCTGCGCGCGGCACTGCTGGCGTGGGAGCGGACGCGCGAGGCCAGAGGGGTCGAGCGGCCCGGTCTCCAGCCGAGCCCCGAGGAACTCGAGCGCCTGCGAGCGCTGGGCTACCTGCGCTAGCCGAGCAGGGGCCGGCCAAAGGCCAGGAACAGCAGCAGCGCGGCGCCCGCCGCCGCCCCCACCGCGGCCCCGGCCGACGGCCGCGCGGGCGCCGGTCCGGCGCCCGCGCGCCGACACTCGACCCAGCGCGTGCACCAGTCCGCGCCGAGCGCGGCGAAGCCGAACAGGAACGGCATCAGCTGAACGCGATAGCGCGACTTCACGTGCAGCAGGAGGAAGATCGCCAGGTTGTAGGCCAGGAAGGCGAAGGCCAGCCACAGGCGGCGGCGCAGGCCCGGGTCCATCACCGCGACTCCCCACACGGCGCCGACCAACAGCGCCCCGTAGAGCAGCCAGGAGACGGCGCGAATCGCCTGGGCCAGAGCGAGCGGGGCACGCCGGTAGAACACCCGGTGCGGCGTCGCGCCGACGGGAAGCTGATCGGTCAGAAACGAATCCTTGTCGAACAGGCGAAACCACTGGCGTTCGAGTTGGCGGCCGAGGATCGGTAGCACGCCGCGCTCGCGCACCCGCTCGCGAATTTGCTCGCGCACGATGCGGTTGCGCTCCGCGAAGGTCGGCGCGCTGCGCTGAAAGCGGTTGTACTCGGCTGCCGGGACCGGGTCCGCCAGAACCTTGCGCGACACGTCGTTCAACCCGAGCCAGAGGTTGAACCAGCCGCTGTTCGCGATCGTGAACGAGCCCGCGCGCTCGAGATTCGACACCATCGTCGGGAGCACGGTGGCAGCCAGCGCGGCCGCGGCGAGGGCCACACGAGCGGCGCGCGCCGCGGGCCGACCCGAGAACGCGAGCGGCGCGAGGAGCAGCGGCACCAACGGCCCGAGCAGGCTCTTGGTCAGGAGTGCCAGGCCGAGGACCCCTCCGAGCAGCGCGCTCCAGACCGGGCGGGAGCGCCGGGCCGCGAGGATCCACAGCGCGGACACGAAGAACGCCAGGTGAAGGATCTCGGGCCAGAGGTAGTGGCCGAACGCGACCAGCGGCGGGTAGACGAGCAGACCGGCCGCGGCCAGATCTCCCACGCGCTGGCGACCGGTGAGCCTTCGGCACAGGTCTCGGGTGACGAAGGCGACCCAGCCCAATAGCGCGGTCTGTACGAGCTGGATCCCCCACAGCGACGGCCCGGTCAGCCGCAGGATCCCGGCCAGGAAATTCGGGTAGAGCGGCGGGTAGAGCAGCGTCAGGTGGGCGTCCTGGCCCGCCGACAGCGCCAGGGCGGCGTCCGCGTACATGCGCTCGTCGCCCATCAGCAGCTTGGGTTCCGGCCAGTAGTAGAGCCACAGCAGGATCCCATGGACCGACGCGAGCGCCAGCGCCCAGGCCAGCAGAGCGGGGCGTCGCATGGACCGGCTACTCGATGTAGCGTGAACGACGTGTTCGGGCCCCACCGCTAGGGTGCCCGCCCGCCGGAGCGCTGACGGACCCGGGCGAGGCTCCACACGCGGATGTCCGCGTCAGCGTACTGGGGCGGGCCCCAGCGCTCGTTCAGACGCCGGGCCATGCTGCCGGCCTCGTCTCGCAGCGCCTCTCGAAACTGATCGGCGTAGGCGGGCGGAATCTCCGCCCCGAGCGATCCGTCGGGCTCGACGATGCGAGCCTCTTCGGCGAGCGGGTCGAGGTGGACCACGACGAAGTCCGCGTCGCTGGCGAGGAACGCCTTCGGACTCGGCGCGACCGCGTTCCGGAACGCCAGGTGCTCGCCGTAGATCACGGGGTCCGTGGCTCCCACGATCACGCGGGCTCCGTGCACCTCCTGATAGATGCGGACCGCCTTGGAGAACTCCCACCACGAGCTCCACGGAAACTCGATGAGCGTGCTGCCGCGCAGCTCCTGCGTTCGATAGAAGGCCGGCACGCTCCCGATGGGGAGCGTGCCGGCGCTGCGGTGGAAGCCCACGAGGTCGTTGTGGTGGACGAAGGAGCTGGTCCAATAGGCGCGGTCCGCCAGGGGGCCACCGGCGACGAGCGCGGCCACGACGGCCATCGGAACCGCGATCGCGAGGCGCGGTGCGGCGGGCAGGCGGCGCTCGATGAACACGGTGAGCCGTTCGACGCCCAACGCCACCCACAGCAGCACGATCGGCAGGGTCACGAGCAGGTAGCGGCCGAAGACCATCGGGTGGTGGTGGACGAAGGGGCTCAGCAGGAGGATGCCGACGATCTGGCCCGCGACGAGTATCGCCGTGTAGGCGGCGAGGGGGGGCCGCCGGCGAGCCAGCCCGGCTGCGCCCAGGATCGCGACGGCGTAGAACCCCGCCGCGAGCGGCGCGCTGGGCGTTCCCGCCTGGAGCCGGGCGAATCCGGTCAGCGTGTCGAGTCCGATGGAGGCGGTCTGACGCACACTCGCGATCAGGGGACCCAGGGTGTCCCAGGCGGGGATCAGGAACAGCCCCAGGGCGGCGGCCGTCGCCGCGAACAGCCGCGCCAGCGCGACCGGACCGGGCGTCGACCCCGGTCGCACGACGGCCGCGGCCGCGGCGTAAACGAAGGGCGCGAGCACGAAGGGGCCGGCTCCGAGATGGAAGAAGACGCTGGCGGCCGCGAGCGCGACGTAGACGGCGGCGGTGCGGGACGACCGGGATCGCATCCAGGCGGCGAAAGCGATGGCGGCGAGGCTCGCCAGCAGCACCACGGGCAGGTAGGAGCGCACGATCCGGCTGTAGAGCACGAGGGCCGGGGAGACGGCCAGGAGCCACGCCAGGATCTGGGCGGTGCGGTCGCCGACTTCGCGCCGCATCAGGACGGGCAGGAGGGGAACCAGGGCGACTCCGCACAGGAGGACCGGTAGTCGCAGCTCGAGCTCCGAAGGCGTGAAGCCCATGCGGAACCACAGGTGATAGAGCGCCGTCAGCGGGATGCTGTTGTCCGCCTCCGGATACGTCGTGAGGATCTCGCCCAGCCCACTGGCCGCCGCGTAGCGGATCGCGTGGACCTCGTCTCCGCCCAGCACCTGGCGGGAAAGCCCCGCGCAACGCAGCGCCGCGGCGACGGCCGTGGCTGCGGCGACCGAGGGGACGAAGCGCGAAGCGCGCGCCGAGGCGCCGGGTTCCTGGGACACGGCGCCTCGCGCTCACATGGCGCCGATCTGACGATCGGTTCGCCGGTCGAGGGCCGTCAGCGCGCCCTCGACGAGCTTCGCGGCCGCCCAGCGCAGCGGCTCCGGCGGCCAGGAGAACAGTCGCCGTTGCAGGGCGGCCTCCGCCTCGTGCTCGCGGCCCTGGATCCGCTCGGCGAGCATCGCACCCATCAACGTCGCCTGGGGTACGCCGTGGCCGGCGTAGCCGACACCGAACAGCACGTTCCGGTGTGACCCGCCGACGCCGAGCGCCGGGAGGAAGTCGGGAGTCAGGCCGATCCACCCGCCCCAGAAGCGGGCGACGCGCAGCCCTCGCAGGAAGGGGAAGCGCTCGCGAAACGCCGCTTCGATCGCCCGGAACGCCGCCGGGTCGTAGCCGGCGGCGAGCCCGCTGCCCCAGGCGTATCGAACGACCTTGGAGCCGCCCACCAGCGTGTGGCGGACGGTGAGCCGGTAGCTCTCCAGGATCTCGTGGGCCGTGTAGATGCCCTCGCGCCCGCTCCATCCGAGCTCGTCCCGCTGGCTCTCGTAGAGGGGCTCCGTCTCGAACAGCGACACCCGGAGTGGGGCGACCAGGCGCGGCTTCCAGCCGCTGGCGGGCGTGTAGGCGTTCGTCGCCAGGACCGCGAAGTCAGCGGTGACGGTGCCTCCGTCGGTGCGCGCGGTGACCCGGGGCCCCGCCGTGAGCTCGCTCAGGGCCGAGCCTTCGTAGAGCCGCGCCCCCGCGGCCAGCGCGGCCCGGCGTAGACCCAGGACGTAGCGACCCGGGTGGAGGATCCCTCCCCGCTCCTCCAGCACGCCACAGCGAAAGGCCGCGGGAAGCGTGCGCTCCCGCATCTCGCCCTCCGAGAGGAAGCGGACGTGGGCGCCGAGGCCGGCGGCGCTTTCGGCGGCCGAACGCAGTCGCGCCTCGTGCTTCGGATGCACGCCCGCGAAGACGGTACCGTTGGGCTCGTACTCGCAGTCGATCTCGTGCTTCCGGATCACTTCTTCCGCGTAGGCGACCGCCGCGTCGGCGAAGCGAACCAGCTTCGCGGCGCGCTCGCTGCCGAAGAAGCGGAGCAGCGAGGGGATGTCCTTCCCGATGGTGGGCGCCACGTGACCCGCGTTGCGCCCGCTGGCGCCGGACCCCGCGAATCCCTGCTCGAGGACCACGACGTCGGCGCCCTGCGCCCGCAGCGAGAGCGCGGTCGACAACCCGGTGTAGCCCGCTCCGATGACGACGACGTCGGCTCGCAGGTCGCCGGTCAGCGGACCCGTCGGGTCCTCGGGCGCGCGAACCCAGGGACTGATCTCCTCGAAGGGAAGCACGCCCGGGCTGCGGTCGTCCATCGTTCACGCCTCCGGGCTGGTGGACCCGCCGCCAGGGTAGCCGAAGCGGCGGCCGGACCGCGGCGCCGCCGGCGGCGAGCCGCGCGCACGGGCCTGCCCCCAAGCTGTAGCGCCCCCGTTTCGAAGTCCGTGAGGACGAGGGGCCGCGGACCCGGCGGGGCCCCTCGCCGCGGCGCTCCCGCGGCGGCGGTTCAGCACTTGCCTCGAGAAACGCGCTGGCACCCTCCCGAGCCCTCGTACATCATCGCGATGATCCAGCGGCGCTCGTCGCGCCAGCAGCGAGGGCACACTTCGTACCTTGGTCGCGGAAGCTCCCGGATCCTCGGGTCCCGAAGGGCCGCGCGCCGGCGCGGCGGGGGATTGGCTCGCCGCGGCGGGACTGTTGGTGCTCCTCGCCTGGGCCGCGGCCCTTCGCGCGTCGGCCTGCCAGACGGAGCTCTGGCTCGACGAGGTCTGGAGCGTCCTGCTCGTGCGCGAGCTCGGCTCGCCACTCGGCGTCCTCGACGCCATCCACCACGACAACAACCACTACCTGAACTCCTGGTTCCTGCAGGCGATCGGCGAGCCGCGGGACTTCTTCGTGTACCGCCTCCACTCGCTCGTCGCCGGCGTGGGCACCGTGGCGCTGGCCTGCGTATGGGCGCGCGGACGCGGCCGCGCCGGGCCGCTGCTGGCGGCGCTGCTGCTCGGAAACTCGTACCTGCTCGTCCACTACTCCTCGGAGGCGCGGGGCTACGCGCTGCTGCTCCTCTTCGCGGTCGCGAGCCTGCTCGTCACGCGGCGGTTCCTGTCGCAGCGGCGCCCCGCCGACACCGCGCTGTACGCGCTGTGCGCGATCGGGGGCTTCCTCTCGCATCTCTCGTTCCTGCACGTCTTTCTCGGGATCGCCGCCTGGACGGCGGTGGCGCTCCCAAAGGCGAGCGCGCAGCGGCGCGAGGCGGCGTGGCGGTGGCTGGGCTACCACGCCGTGCCGCTGCTCTTCCTCGCGGGACTGTGGCTCGTGGACCTGCGCTTCCTGCGTATGGGCGGCGGCCCCGACTACCGCCTGGGCGAGGTCGTCGTGTCCGCGCTCTCCTACGCGGTGGGCGGACCGGGCGCGGGGATCGGCGCCTGGCTCGCCGCGGGCGCCGCCGCGCTCGCCTGCGGGGTCGCGCTCGCGGCGCTGCGCCGCGAGGGCCGCGACGAGTGGGTCGGGCTGTTTGTCGCCGCCGTGGTTTCGCCGGCGCTGCTGGTGCTCGCGACCGAGCCCGAGGTGCTCTTTGTCCGCTACTTCCTCGTGAGCGTCGCCTTCGGCCTGCTGCTGCTCACGGACCTCGCGGCGCGGGTCGCCGTCCGCGGGCGCGCCGCCGCCTGGGCCGTGGGCGGCGTCGCGGCGTGCGTGGCCCTCGGCAACGGTCTGCACACGGCGACGCTGCTGCGGGACGGTCGCGGCTCGTTCCACGCGGCGCTGCGCACCATCGCCGAGCGCGAGACGACGAACACCATCACGCTCGGCGGCGTCAACGAGCGGCTCGACGCGATGCTGCTCGCCTTCTACGCGCCGCACCTGCGCACCGACAAGAGCCTGCGCTACCTGCCGCCGGAGGACTGGTCCCGCGAGCCTCCGAACTGGCTGCTCCTGTCGCGCACCGACCGGCGGCTCTCGCCGCGGGAGGAGGCCATGCTCGAGGGGCAACGCTATCGGCGGGTCGCGTCGTTTCCGTCGGCCGCGCTGAGCGGCCGCGAGTGGTTCGTCTACCGCCTCGAGCCCGGGCCCGCGGCGAGCCCCTAGGGCGGGACCGGCGCCTCCAGCTCGTAGATCCGGAGGAGCGGCAGCTCTCCCGAGGTCGCGTAGAGCAGCCGGAAGCCCGCCACGTTCGCGTAGACCTCGGCTTCCGGGTGCAGGAGCGCCGCGGCAGCGCTGCCCGCGGGCACGCGCGTCACGCCGTACGCAATGCCCGCCTGGTACCGCGAGTCGAAGAGCAGGGGCAGGTCGACGAGCAGGTAGCGGGCGTCGAACTCGTCGACCAGGACGCGCCGGAAATCGGACGGCGATCTCCGGTAGAGCGCCTCGAGGAATCGCTCGATCCGTTCGCGACTGCGCCGCGTCTCGTACTTGGGCTGGAGGACGACCGGACGACCGGTGTGCGCGAGGATCGCCGGGGAGCTGACGAAGTCGGCCGCGATGGCGCCCTCGCCCGGAAGGTGCGCCCGCATCCAGTCGATGGCCTCGGAGAGCGCCGCCGTCCTCTGCGCGTCGTACCAGCGGTTCAGGCTGTAGCCGGCCAGGTGGTTCGCGAAGACGGCGGCCTGCACCAGCGCGAGCCCGACCGTCCAGGCGGCGACGGGCACCGGGCGCAGCCGGCTCAGCAGGACGGCCAGCGCCACGGGCGCGACCAGGCCGCACAGGACCTCCAGCCGGCGCATCAGCAGCGCCGCCACGATGCACACCAGGGCGAAGGCCATCAGCACCGGCTCGCGACCGTCTCCGCGTCCGCTCCTCCAGCGCGGGACCGCGGCCAGCACGGCGACGGGCAGAAGCACACCCGCCGCCGCGAGCGCGCGCAGCAGCTGCGCCGGCGAGCCGGTGGCGAACGGGCCCTGCCACAGCAGCCGCGCGCCGAACGAAAGCTCCAGCGGGTCCTCGGGCCGGACCCCCAGGTGGCGGACCTTGCTCCACACGAACTCCAGCACGTGCCCGTAGTCGCCCGCTTCGCCCGCCACCAGGCGCGTCAACGCCAGGGACACGGTGAACGCCACGATCCAGGCGGCGACTCCGCCGAGAACGCGCGCGGCGGCGGGGTTGCGCGAACGCCTCGCGAACGCCGCCGCCACGGGCATCGCCACCGCGATCTGCATCGGGACGGAGAGCAGGAAGAGCTTCGCGCGCAGCACCGGAACGACCAGCGACGCGCCGGCCAGCACGGCCGGAATCCACCAGGAGCGCCGGGTCGAGAGCGGATCCTGGCCGCTGCGCAGGAACCAGGCGAACACGCAGCCCGCGCCGAGGGTCACCACGAAGGCCATGGCGTGCCAGGTCGCGAGCGCCGCCGCCAGCGCCAGGGCGGCGATCGCGATCGAGATCGGGGTCTGCACGCGGACGGCCCGCGCCAGCAGCCACAGGTGAAGCGCGAAGAACGGCAGGCTGAAGTCCTCGCGCACGAGGATGAAGCCGACCGTCCTGTAGTTGGCGGGCGTGATCGCGTACACGCCGACAGCAAACGCCGCCCAGGACACCTTCCCGGTCAGCTCGCGGGTCAGGCCGTAGACCCCGATGGCGCACAGGCTCGCGAACACCCCCATGGCGATCACGCAGAACACGTGAAGGGGCAGGTCGTCGCCCAGGAGACGGTACGCCCATGCGACGAAGAACTCCTGCCCCACCGTGAACATCGCCGGGACGTCGCTCTCCGCGGGATGCTCGATCCGCGGGTCGCTGCGGAAGTCCTCCGGCGGCAGGCCGCCCGCTTCGAGGATGCGCTGCGTGATGTAGTAGAGCAGCGCCGGGTCGCTTTGGAGCATCCCCTCGGCGCGCGTCGCGTCGAAGCCGGGCAGCGAGAGCGCCGTGTGGATGCGCGCGACGGAGCCGAACGCGATGGCCGCTAGGAGCACCCCTGCGCCGATCCAGCGCGCCGTACGTTCACGCATGGCCGCTACGCGTCCGGGCCCATGGCGCGGCGGAACATAAGCGCCGCGCGCGCCCCGGTCCAGGTCAGGGCCCCGCGTCCACCCACCACGGGAGCGTGTTGGCCATCGGGCGCAGCTTGGCGAAGCGAACGCCCTTCACCTCCTTCGACCAGCAGTAGACGGTCTTCGGCACGTAGAAGAACGTGTAGGCCTGCTCGTCGTAGATGATGCGGTGCAGACGCCGGAACAGGGCGATCCGCTCCTGGCGGTCGAAGGTCTCGCGCAGGGTCTCGATCAGCGCGTCCGCCTTG
>Ga0224512_10002441_pt1 | contig 17070 bp, 16 predicted proteins | sample SF_May12_sed_USG_4_FD_169103 | JGI IMG/M metagenome (GOLD analysis project Ga0224512, IMG submission 169103) | Sediment microbial communities from San Francisco Bay, California, United States - SF_May12_sed_USGS_13 | ecosystem: Environmental > Aquatic > Marine > Sediment | place: USA...
GGTCAGGTCTTGGTCATAGGGTCAGGTCTTTGGTTTTGAAGTCCAGATTAAAAATCAAAGACCTGACCCCGTGACCACCGTGACCAGGCCCGTGACTCCTCTCAATAATCATTAACTTTTACGCGCCCGGGTGTATCCTTTAATCCTTTCGTTGAGGACCATTGATCATGTTTAACACAATTTTATTGCCGGTTGACGTCGCCCACCTCGATGAGGGGCGCAAATCCCTCGACGTCGCGCTGTCGATTACCGGCTCGGAAGCAGCAATTACCCTGCTCTACGTCATGGAAGATATTCCTAACTGGACCGACATCGACCTGCCGTCGAATTTCAAGGAAAACTCGATGCAAAAGGCACGCGAAGCGCTGGAGTCGATTATCGACAACAACGATCGAAAAATTAGTGTAGAAGTCCGTGCCGGCCATACCTACAGCACCATCTTGAAAGAGGCTAAAGCCACGAATGCCGACCTGATTATCCTCGCCTCGCATAAACCGGGATTAATAGACTATTTCCTCGGATCGAATACGTCGAAAGTGGTCAACCATGCTGATTGCTCTGTCGTGGTGGTGCGATAAGCAAAAAACGTCCGCAAGGTACAAGTTGTAAGGCTTTCTGGCGAAATAGAGGGGACAATATACTTATTTCGAAAATGGCCAATTAACTTGACACTGGAGAATTCAGTATACTGCCCCCCTGAATTGTCGGGTTTGCATCGGCCCGGCCGAGCGGCGAAACTGGCGCCCCATATTCACCACGGCCTGTGATCGATGGAACTCATTGTTTTCGACCTCGAAGGAACGCTGCTCAACCGGCAATCGGCGATCTCGGCTTACACCAGCGAGACGCTGAAACTGTTGTCGCAACGCGAGATTGCCTACACCGTGGCGACGGGCCGCACGCTGCACGGGGCGCGGGCCATCCTCGAAGGCCATTGCTTCCCGCTGCCGCAGGCTTACAAGAACGGCGTCATGATCTGGCATCCCGAGCAGCAGAAATTTTCGAGCAGCGCGACGCTCACCGCGGCCGAGCTCGAAAACGTCGTCCAGGCCTGCTTCCACCATGGGGTGACGCCGTTCGTCTTCACCCTGGACGCAGACGATAACAGCACTGTTTACCACCCCGTGCTGCAATCGGCGGCCGATCTCGAGCTGGTTCGGGCCCTCAGGCTCGGTGGCCACGTGAGGATGCGCGCGCTCGAGGAACTGCCGGCCGATGCCGCCGTCACGCACGTCAACTCGATCGGGGCGCCCGGCGCCATCGAGGCGCTCGTGCACGGGGTCGAGGACGAAGCGCACCTGGTCGCGTATTCCGGCCTCGCCCGCGAGGGCGCCGAGTGGCACTGGCTCGACGTGCACCACAGCGACGCGAGCAAGGGCGGCGCGATCAAGACGTTGAAGGCATTGCTGGGCCTCGAGCGCGTCATCTGTTTCGGCGACAGCGACAACGACCTCAGCATGTTCGAGGCCGCCGACGAGGGTTACGCCCCGGCCAACGCCAACGCTGCCGTCAAGGCGGCGGCGACGGCGGTCATCGGACATCACGACGAGGAAGGCATCGCCCGTTTCCTGCGCGAACGCTTTGCGCTCGACGAGTCCTGAGCCGTGGCGCAGATCGACGACACGGCAAAGCGCAGCGTACTCGTCACCGGCTGTTCCAGCGGCATCGGCGAGTGTGTCGCAAAGGCGTTGCATGCACGCGGTTATCGCGTCTTTGCCAGCGTGCGTAACCCGCACGACCGTGCGCCTTTCCAACAGGCCGGCTTCGATTGCCTGGTGCTCGATTACGCGGATTCCGCGAGTATCAAATCAGCCGTCGAGCAGGTACTGGAACAGACCGGCGGGCGTTTGTATGCCCTATTCAACAACGGCGCCTACGGCCAGCCCGGCGCCTGCGAAGATCTGAGCCGCGAGGCGATGCGCCAGCAATTCGAAACCAACGTGTTCGGCTGGATGGAGCTGACCAATCTCGTCATTCCGGTCATGCGTGCACAGGGCTACGGCCGGATTATTCAAAACAGCTCGATCCTCGGATTTGCCGCGATGCAGATGCGCGGCGCGTATAACGCGAGCAAGTTCGCCATCGAGGGATTCAGCGACACCCTGCGGCTGGAGCTGGCCGGGACCAATATTCACGTCAGCCTGATCGAACCCGGGCCGGTGGAAAGCCGGTTTCGCGCAAACGCCTACCGCGCCTTCCAGCAGCACATCGACGTGGAAAACAGCGTGCATCGCGAACGCTACGGGAAAATGATCCAACGTTTCGAGGCGAGCGGCAACCTGCAGCCATTTACGCTGCCGCCGGAGGCCGTGTTGAAACGCGTGTTGCACGCACTGGAGAGCCGGCGACCCAGAATACGCTACCCGGTCACTTTCCCGACCTACCTGTTCACCTGGTTGAAGCGCGTGCTGAGCGATCGCATGCTGGATCGCATACTGCGACGCGTTGGCTGACGTTTTCGGGAATTATGGGGACAGTTTACTTATTTGTGAATTAAGTAAACTGTCCCCTTATTTTCTATCGTGCAAGGCGCCCGTGCCGGGCTGTTCTAGTCGAATCGAATGGCCATCAGGTCGGGGTGCCGGAATTCATAGCCGAGCACCCGTTTCAGCTTGCGGTTGTCGACGATCTTGTAGGAACGCTCGTCGCTGTCCTCGAAAACCGGTGACGGCGCACCCGCCATTTTTGCGGCCTGCGTATAAAACTCCCGCTTGCTCGGGTGTGAATCGGCGCAGGCGTTGAAGATTTCGCCCCAGAGGCCGTTGGCGACGATTCGATCGAGTATGTCGATGCAGTCGTCGCGATGGATCAGGTTGACGTTGGCCTCCGGGTTTTTGACGACCTTGCCGCCACGAAAAAACCGGCCCGGGTGGCGGCTGCCGCCGATCAGGCCGGCAAAGCGGACGATGGTCGTACGAAATTGCCGGCTTTGCAGGAACAGGTTTTCGATGTCGACCAGCGGATGATCCGGCGACTCCTCGCCCGCCGTTTCGGAAACGAGTTTGCAGCTGTCCGGGTACACCGACGTGGAACTCACGAACAGCACCGCCTCGATTCCGGACGCTTCGATTTTCCGCACCAGGTGCTCGAATCCATCGATGTCCTTGGAGGTGATGTTGACGATCAGCGTGTTCGACTGCAGAAACGCATCGATATCGTCCAGGGGTTTGCCGATGTCGACGATGTGGGCCTCGCTCGGCAATGCGGCGAGTGTCGGCAGGCGAGCCGGGGACGTAGTCGATGTTTTCAGCCGGTAACCATGCGCCACGAAACGCTCGGCCAGCGGCAGTCCGAGCCAGCCGCTGCCCAGAATACTGATGGTATTTATGGCGTTACCTCCAACGCAGCATCGCGCGCAAAGGGAATGAGCGGACAGACTAATCGATTACTTTCAGCCAACCAAGTTAAACAGGACCTGCCCCCTGCAGATGCATAATGGCGTCCGACCAGTTCGGCCTGAGCCCTCGATGACAGGGAGCGAGGCGACGGACCACGTCTCGATACGAAATCGCATCACCAGAACCAGGGATAGCTATTGGAACGCGGCAGCCTCGACCTGCAGAAACACGTGCGACAGGTCGCGCCTGAGCTTGTCGTCCAGGCCCGGATAGAAAGGCTTGAACGACTCCAGCGCCGCGCTGACCCGGGGCAACATTTCGAAATCGCTGAGACCCTCGTCGACCCCTGCTTCGACCACCGTCCACAATTCGGTTAACAGCCTGTGCAGGCGCTCCAGTCCCGAGATATCGGTGACCGCGCCATGGCCGGGTATCACGAGCCGGGGCTGAAGCCGTTTCAATTGATCCAGCATGCCGATCCACTGTTTCAAATCGCCGGCATTGGTCGAGGGCATGCGATCGGAGTAAACCACGTCGCCGCTGATCAGGATTTTTTCCCGCGGCAACCAGAGCATCAAATCGCCTGGAGAATGGCTGCCGCCGGAAAGCATCAAAACGATCGGCTCCCCGCCGAGCGATAATTCCGTCTCCCGATCGACCGGTCGATCGGGCGCCAGGATCGCGGAGTCTCCTGTAACGCCGCCAGTCATTCGAGCGAAGCGGTCGATCCATTCGGCACCATCCCGGCCGATCTCCTCTATTACTTCCGCGGTAGCAAAAATCTGTTCGACACTATCGTCGAATGCCGCATTACCCAGCCAATGGTCGCCGTGCGCGTGCGAATTGACGATCCAGCGCACCGGCTGCGGTGTCACCGTGGCGATCGTTTCCCTGATCGCCCTTCCGATTCCGGTCGAACTGCCACTGTCGAACAGCAGCACGCCGGATCCGGTAACGATGAAAGCGCTGTTGGAATTCCAGCCACCATTGTCGGCGTTGGGGAGTTCACGCGTCGGCGTGATGATCGCATAGACGTTTTTCGACACGGCCTGGGCCCGCATCGGGTAGTCGAACTCCGCGTAAGCGGCCCCCGGTAAGGCGGTCAATATCGAAAACAGGGCTAACAGGCGTTTCATCCGGCAATCATAAATAAACGGCCGCGAGAAAAACAGGAACTCGAGCGCAGCAATTATGCGTCAGAGAACAATTCTCGCTCGAATCCAGAAATACCGTGGGTTTGGTCCCCTGTGTGTTTATGTTTGGTTGAATTGGCTATACTGCCGCCGGATTTCAAGGTATTTTTCAGTTCATGCAACCCTCGACCCACAACCCGGGCCATCGCCCGCGCCCCGCACCCTGGCTACTCGCATTGGCGTTGAATTTTTGCTTTAGCCAGGCCTGGGCCACGCATGGGGCCACCGAGCCGTCCGATGGCACGGTCAACAGCTTTCGCTGGCTCGAGAATCCGCTGGTCCTGCCCGAAACCTCGATACAGCGCTGGCCCGCGGAACGTGTCAGCCTGTCCCGCTTCAAAGGCAAGATCGTGCTATTGAATCTCTGGGCCACCTGGTGTCCGCCCTGCGTTTACGAACTGCCCGCGCTGGACAGCCTGCAGCAACGCCTGGGCGGCGAGGAGTTCGTCGTCGTCGCCGTATCCGTGGACCGTAATCCGGAGCTTGCGCGCAAACTTTTTGTCGACAGGCTTGCACTCGCCCATCTCGAATTCTACGCCGAAGCCCCTGAACGACTCGGAAAAACCTTTCCTCTGGATGTGCTGCCCTCCAATTTCATCATCGACCGCGAGGGCCGGGCAATCGGAATGTTGCGCAGCTATGTCGACTGGGACAGCCCGGCTGCAGACGAGTTTGTCGAGCGACTGCTGGCCGGCACGCTGCCGCCCCGGCCCGCGAACCAGGCTGATTAGAGTGTCGGTCCCCTGTTTTCAGTAATTGGGGGGACAGATCAGGTTTTTATAGACCTGGTCCGTCCCCCGTATCTTCAGCCGAGAGCCTGCCCGTTTACGGTGAAGGCGATATCAATGTTACCGCGCGTGGCGTAACTGTAGGGGCAGATCTGCTCGTGCGCCTCGGTGACCAGCGCCTCGGCGTCCTCCTGCGCGAGGTTGGGCAGATCGACGGCCATGGCCACGGCAATGCCGAATCCGCCGCCCTCGCGCGGCCCCACCGAAACCTCGCAGGTCACGCGGGCGTCGCTCGCGTCTTTCTTTCTTTTGGTGGCGACGAAATCGACCGCGCCACCGAAACACGCGGCGTAACCGCAGGCGAACAGATGCTCAGGCGTGGTCGTATCCGGCAGCCCCTTGCCACCCATGGCCCTGGGCACGGAAAGATTGACGCTGACGGATCGATCCGTCGTTTCGGCGTGGCCGTCGCGGCCGCCGGTGGAATTGGCGACCGCCGTGACCAGCGGCTCGATCGTATGTTCGGCCATATTCAGTTTCTCCCTGGTAGATTAATGATGGTCTACTCGAACGTTTTAGCAGGAGAGCGTTGGACAGCGACACCGGGATCCGGTGTCTCCGGCTCTCCATTTTTCTACTTCACCCGCGGAAGCCTCGTCGTCACTGCGCCTGGTTGAAATCTCGAATACCGCCTAGTCGGCGGCCCGTCGCCGACGTTCGGCGTCGTCCCAGGCCGTCAGCGCCTGGTAGTCGGGCACGAAGCCGAGACCCTTGCGGGCATCCGACGACACCGCCTGCTGCGACGTGACCACATCGATCACGGCCGGCGCGTTATCGAGCGCCCGGCGTAGCGCGCCAGCGAGGTCCGCGGGATCTTCGACCCGCTCGCCGTGCGCGCCGAAGGCGCGCGCCATCGCGGCATAATCTGAATGGCGCAGCGTGGTACCGACCACGCGGCCGCCGTAATTCGCTTCCTGGTCGTAGCGCTCGATGTTCCACGCGGCGTTATTGGACACGATGAACACCGCCTTCGCGCCGTGGCGCACGGCGGTGTCGATTTCCATCGCGTTGATGCCGTAGGCGCCGTCGCCATTGACCGAGACCACCTGGCGCCCGGGACGGGCGAGCGCCGCAGCGATCGCGAACGGTACGCCGACACCGAGACAGCCGAAGGCGCCGGCATCGAGGTAGGTGCGCGCTGCCAGGCCGACGCGCGCGAAGCTCAGCAGGTCGCCGCCGTCGGCGATCGCGATATGATCGGGATCGCAGGTCTCGCGGATGGCCGCGAAGATCGCGAGCGGGTGGATCTTGCCGTCGTCACCGAGCTGCGGCGCGGGCGCACCGCCGCCTGCGGTGCGCTCCTGGTGTTTTCCGCGCAGCCGTTCGAGCCATTCGCCGTCGCGCTCGCCGACCTCGCCGCCGAGCGCATCGCTAATCGCATCGAGCGCGAGGTCGACGCTCGCGAGCAATTCCGGCATGCCGCGGCGGTTGTCGACCAGTTCGCCCGCGTTATCGGCGATGCGCAGGAAACGCGCCGCGGGAAAAACCGCCGGCGAACCGTAGCCGAGCTGGTAGTCGAGCTTGCGCCCGAGGGTAATCACGAGATCCGCTTCGGTCATCGCCGCAGCCCGCACCGCGCCGACGAACGCAGGATGATCGGACGGCACCAGTCCGCGACTCTCCTGGGTATCGAGGTAAAGCGCGTCGGTCGCCTCGAGAAAGCGCAGCAGGCTCTCGCCGGCGTCCCGTGCGCCGCGCCCGCTGACGACGAGCGGCCGCCGCGCCGCGCGCACTGCCGCGACCGCATCCGCGACCCGGTCCGGCTCCGGCGGCATCCGCCGCGGCGGCTTCGGCGCGAGCCAGTCGTCGAGCACCAGCCGCGGCGGCACCTCTTGGCGCAACACGTCGGTCGGGAATTCGATATAAGCCGGGCCCGGCTCGCCGGCGTCGCCGAAGGCACGGGCGATCGCCTCGTCGAGCTCGCGTAGCGCCTGCGATGGCTCGCGCGCGGTGCGTGCATAGCGCGTCACCGGGCGCAGGATCTCGACGTGGGGGATGTCCTGCAGCGGGCCCATGTTGGCCTGAGGGCGCGAGGTGCAGCCGCCGATCAGGAGTACGGGCGCACGCGCGAGCGACGCGTTGGCGATGCCGGTTACGGTGTTGGTGACGCCCGGACCGGCGGTCACCATCGCCACCCCGAGCCCGCCGCTGAGCTCGGCGTGCGCATGCGCCATGTGCACCGCGGCGCCCTCGTCGCGCACGTCGACGATGCGGATGCCGAGCCGGGCAACGTGATCCCAGATTGGCTGTATATGCCCTCCCTGAAGGCCGAACACGCGGTCGACGCCGCGCGCTTTTAGCGCGCGCGCGATCCACGCGGCGACGCTGGTGGTCGCTTCGTTCAGATCCTGGGCTATCGCTGGCTGTGCCGTCATCACGGTTCTCCTCGCTCGAATATTCGCGGTTGGGTTAAGTGCTTTCCCGGCGTTCGGCCAGGGTCTCGCGCAGTACGCGGTGCAGGATCTTGCCGGTGGCGTTGCGCGGCATTTCGTCGGCCTCGAGGAAGACGATCTCGCGCGGCACCTTGAAGCCGGCGAGGCGTTCCCGCGCCCACGCGATCAGTTCGGTATCGGCCACATCGACGCCGGCGCGGCGGACCACCGCGGCTTGCACGCTTTCGCCCCACTTGTCGTCGGGGCGGCCGACGACGGCAACGTCGCGCACCGCCGGGTGAGCGGCCAGCGCGTGTTCGACCTCGGAGGGGTAGATATTCTCGCCGCCGGATATGATCAGGTTGTTCTTGCGATCGATCAGCTTGATAAAGCCGTCGGCGTCACGCAGCGCGATGTCGCCGACGCTCAGAAACTCGCCGCGAAACGCCTCGGCGGTCTTCGCCGGATTGTTCCAGTAGCCCTGGAAATTGTACGGCCCCGACGAGTAAAGTTCCCCCGGCTGGCCGTCGGGCACCTCGTTGCCGTCGTCGTCGAGCAGGCGGATCGGCGCGGAACCGACCACTTCGCGGCCGACGCTACCGAGATGATCGAACTGTTCGTCTGGATGCAGCATCGTGACCCAGGCCGCCTCGGTCGAGCCGTATAGCTCGAACAGCCCCGAGTTCGGGAACATTTCCATCACCGCGCGCTTGGTGTCGACACGCGCCGGCGCCGACGAGATCATCAGTTTTCTGACGCGCTCGAACCCGGCCCGGCCGCGCTCCGCGGCGGGCACGTCGAGCAGCATGTTGTACTGGGTCGGCACCAGCGAGGTGAAACTTGCGCCGGTTTCGCCGAACGTGGCCAGGCACAGCGCGGGATCGAAACTCCTGCGCGAGAAGATCGCCACAGCGCCGCCACAGTAGAGGAAAGTGGTAAAAAAATACAGCGAGTTGGCATGGCACATCGGCATCACCAGCAGCGCGCAATCCTCCCGGCCAAGGCCGAGTTCGACCGCGGTCATCAGCGCGATCATCGCGCTACTGCCGTGATTGCGGATCGCGCCCTTGGGCCTGCCGGTGGTGCCGGAGGTATACATCAGACACCAGCTGTCCTCGGGCGCGACTGCCTGTTCGGGCTCGCGGCTGGAAGCTTGCTCGATGAGCCCCTCGTAGGCGCGGTAGCCGGCACGATTCGGGGCGTTACCGATCAGCAGGTAGCGATCGTCTGTAAGCGGCAGCGATGCGCGGATTTCGTCGATCACATCCACGAGCGCTTCTTCGACCAGGACGGCCGCGACGGCGCAATCCTCGAGGATGTACCCCACCTCCGGCGCGGACAGGCGGAAATTGACCGGTACCGCGACAAGACCCGCCTTGGCCACGGCGACATAGATCTCTGCCCATTCGATTCGATTGTAGGCCAGCACCGCGACACGATCGCCGTGCGCGAGTCCGAGGCCGAGCAGCGCGTTGGCGAGCCGGCAGGCGCGCGCGTTCCACTGACGGTAAGTCAGCGTCCGCTCGAGGTCGCGCGCGGCGAGCCGCCCGGGCTGCAGGCGCGCCTGCGCGCTCAGCATGCGGCCGACGTCGAGCGGAGCGGTCATCGGCCCGTCTCTCGCGCGTTCGCAGCCGCGTCGGCGTCGGCGTTCCGGCCGAGGTGCCGGTCGAGCCCGTCCGCGGCGCGGCCGATATGCTCGAGCGCACGCGCCTCGGCGAGCGCCGGATTGCCCGCGGTTACGGCCTGGAGAATTTCCGCGTGCTGGCGCCAGATGTCCTGCGGCGGTTCGGCGTAGCGCAGCACCTCGCTCATGACCCGGCGCAGAAAGCGCCAGTGCGGCTGCGCGGTGGCGGCGAGGAAGGGATTGCCCGAGGCGTCGTAGATCAGGTTGTGAAACGCCTCGTCGTGACCAATCTGATCGAGCGTGGCGCCGGCAGCCACGGCGGCCTCGCCCGCGGCCAGGATGGCGCGACCACGGCGCTCGAGGTCCGCCGCGAAGGCCGCGTCGTCATGCGCGCGTGCCGCCGCGCCGCGCGCGGCGAGGCCGTCGAGCACGGCACGAATCTCGTAGCGGTGGCGCATCAGGTCCAGATCGAGGTGGGTCACGCGCAGGCCGCGTTTACCGACCGCTTCGATGATACCGTCGACCTTCAACAGCGCCATCGCCTGCTGCACCGGCTGACGCGAGACGCCGAGGCGGTCGGCAAGCTGTTCCTGGACCAGGTGCGTGCCCGCGGGCAGTTCGCCGTCGCAGATATCGTCGAGGATGGCGCGGTAGACCTGCTCGGTCAGTTTCGGCGAGGCATCGATTGCTTTCATTGTATTCCGTATTCTGAATTCAGAATACGATAATATTCACGATGAACGAGATGTCAAGCACCCGGCGGGCAGTGAAGGGGGCCCGGGAACACGCTATATGCAGCCAGTTAAATACCAGTAATAAGGCTCACGTAGCAGTCGTTTCTGAAATTCACGAAAAGTGCGCTCCGCTCCCAATGGCGCCTGCCTTGCGGTGAATGGTCGTCCCCACACGTAGGTGGCGGTCCGAGGTACCGGCATTTCGAGACAGCTGGAAAGCGCCTGTTGCAGGCTCCCCGCTTGCGCGGGGATGACAGTCCTAGGTCAGTGCCATTGTTTTCCGAGCCATAATTTCGGCTTCATCGAGATGTCGACAGGCGGGGTTTTTGTGCGACGAATATCGTATGGCGGCTGCCCTTGCCCGGACGGGCTCTGACCGTGCGCAGCTGCACATCGAACCCGGTTTTTTCGAGCCGCCTGGCGAAGAGCTGGTCCGCCCTCGCCGACCAGATCGCGACTATGCCCTCGGGGCGAAGTTTTTCGTATATTGTCTTTAACCCACCGGGCGAGTAAAGCCATTCGTTATCCGAATAAGTCATCGCCTCGGGGCCATTGTCGACATCGAGCAGGATCGCATCGAATTGCCCTGCTCGATGTTTTAACAGATCCGCCACGTCGCCCAGGTGTACGCGCGTACGGCCATCTTCGACAGGTCGTCCCGCACATTGCCCCAGCAGTCCCCGATTCCATTCGACGACGGCAGGAAGCAGTTCTGCGACGATCACCTCGGCCGACCCCGGCACGGTCTCGAGCGCCGCCGCCAGCGTGAAGCCCATGCCGAGACCACCGACGAGAATCCGGGCGTTTTCGACGGTGGAGAGACGGGTGCAGGCGAGTTCGGCGAGCGCCTCTTCGGAGTGATGCCGGCGGCTATTCATCAGGTCGCCCGGCACACCGGCAACGCGAATCGCAAAATCATTATCGCGCTGCCACAGGGTCAGTTCGGTATCGCTACCGGGAATAGAGGTGCTCGCGATTGTTATCCAGGGATCCATCGGGGCTGGTAAAAGCGGGTAATTCGGGGGGACAGTATACCTGACTCCACAAACGCCAAATGCTGCTCGTTGGAAACAGGCCGACTCGCTGCCGGTTTTCCGACTGCTATCTCATGATATCGTCACCGCGATTAGACGACTGACTGGGAGCCAGGTTATCGCCAGGATGCCAGGACTCGCCGCACCCGATGATCGAATTCCGGGGACACAATACTGAATTCAGGTCGGGCAAGATATTCGGCTTGTTTGACAGAGGTATCGTGTCCCCGGCATACGAATTTTTTAATATCCATTAATTTCAACGAGTTATTACAGTAGAAATTTACGCCTCTCTCGCCTATAGGTACTATGATCTATCCTGAATGACCTGCCTGCCCGGTTGGGCGCCGCACAAAATTGGGAGCCAATTGACAATGCAAAAACTGAACAGTATCGGATTAACCGTGATTTTAGGGGTACTGATTTTACCGACTGCCGCCAACGCCGAGTCGTGGATTTGCGAGTATGGTAATTTAGTACGTGAAATAAGCGTCGAACGCGCGACTACCGATCCAGCACCTTGCTCGGTGGCATACAACAAGGAGTCCGAAGGCCTCGGTTCCAGCGTACTGTGGACAGCGCAGTTCGACGGCGCTTATTGCGATTACAAAGCCAATGGCCTGGCTGAAAAGCTTACCGGTCTGGGTTGGTCCTGCACTGCTTTCTAATCACCACCGAAAGAATTTCGGGGACAGTTTACTTAATTCCAGCAACCGAACCGGTCGCCGGCCGCAAATCCGGTTGTCATACCACCGAGAAACGGGTGCCAGAGCGTAACGGCACCGACTTCAGGCGACATAACCGACTTCGAGTCACCCCCGTGGATGCCCATTAGCCGTATCAGGAACCGAGACTCGATCGGGGTTGACGCGGGCAGTCGATCGGAGTAGTAATAAAAATTCAAGTTTCGACAAACGCCAGCAGTTTCACCTGGTCAGCCGATCTTCGCTTACCGGGCTTGAAGGCTTTATTTCTCGATGCGTGGCATCGAGTTTGGTGCAGGATAAACGGATGCCCTGATGACAGAAACCCGCGTCGTTTCGCCGATCACAACACCCGCAAGCCGTGCGGCCGGCGGCGCGCAGGCCTTTAATCTCCGCGCACGCCCCGGCAACGGGCGGCAATTCGCAACACGGGGCCGGGCATGAGCGCAACGACACCCTGCGTCGGCATCATCGCCAATCCCGTATCGGCCCGCGACATCCGTCGCATCGTGGCCCACGCGGGCAATTTGCAGATCACCGATCGCGCCAATATCGTGCTGCGGCTGCTCGCGGGCCTGGGCGCCGTCGGCATCGAAAGGGTGCTGGTCATGCCGGAAAATTCGGGTATTCGGCAACACGTCGTGCGCGGACTGGAGCGCTCCAGCAATCTCGGCGAAGGTCGATTCCCCGCCGTCGAATACCTCGACATGGCCATCAGTTCGTCGGCACAGGACAGTATCGATGCCGCCCGCCGAATGCACGCGGCCGGGGTCGCCGCCATCATCGTCCTCGGCGGCGACGGTACCCACCGCGCGGTCGTCGGCGCCTGCGACGGGGTGCCGATCGCCGGGGTTTCGACCGGCACCAACAACGCCTTCCCCAAATTCCAGGAACCGACCACGGTCGGCATGGCGGTCGGCCTGGCGGTCACCGACCCCGGGCTGTCGGCGGTCGCACTCGACGACAACAAGCTGCTCGAGGTGGAGGTTGCCGGCCGGCGGGAAATCGCGCTGGTCGATGTGGCCATCGTCGCCGAACGCTACGTCGGCGCCCGCGCATTGTGGCGCGCGCAAAACTTCAAGGAGCTGTTCGTCACTTTCGCGGAAACCGAGGTCATCGGCATGTCGGTGGTCGCCGGCCTGCTCGACCCGGTCGGCCGCGATGCGCCCGAGGGGCGGCACGTCGTCTTCGACGACTCCCCGCATCCCGCCTGCCGCCTGCAGGCGCCGATCGCGCCGGGCGTGATCGAAAGCATCGGCATCGATTCCTGGGGCTCGCTGCCGCCGGATACGCCGCATACGATCGCCCAGCCCCAGGGTTCGATCGCGTTCGACGGCGAGCGCGAACTGTCTTATTCACCCGACGATCGGCCGACGGTCACGCTGCGCACCAATGCGTTCAAGACAATCAACGTTTCCGCATGCATGAATCATGGAGCACGGTCGCGCTTGCTGACCGATCACCGCGGCGACCGTGTTCCAACTTCAACCACTTCACAACCACGACAGGAGGAACCAGTATGAACGACAATGTCTTTCCACTGGGTAAGGAGGATTTACTCAAGGCTTATCGCACGATGAAAACCATCCGCGAGTTCGAAGAACGCCTGCACGTCGATTTCGGGCGCGGCGATATCCCGGGCTTCGTGCACCTTTACGCCGGCGAGGAAGCCGCTGCGACCGGCATCATGATTCATCTCAACGACCAGGACCGGATCGCGTCGACGCACCGGGGCCACGGCCACTGCATCGCCAAGGGCGTCGATATCGGCGCAATGATGGGCGAGATTTACGGTAAGGTCACCGGCGCCTGCCGCGGCAAGGGCGGTTCGATGCATATCGCCGACCTGTCGAAAGGCATGATGGGCGCCAACGGCATCCTCGGCGCCGGCTCGCCGCTCGCCTGCGGCGCCGCGCTCGCCGCGAAGACGCTCGGGCATGGCGGCATCGGCATGAGTTTTACCGGCGACGGTGCATCCAATCAGGGCACCTTTCTCGAGAGCCTGAACCTCGCCGCGATCTGGAATCTGCCGATGGTGTTCGTCGTCGAAAACAACGGTTACGCCGAGTCGACATCGGTGGATTACGCCACCGCGGTGGATTCCTATGCCGACCGTGCCGCCGGCTTCGGGGTGCCTGGCGTCATCGTCGACGGCACCGACTTTTTCGCCGTCTACGAGGCCGCCGGCGAAGTCATCAGGCGCGCGCGCGAGGGCGGCGGACCATCGCTGCTGGAGTGCAAGATGGTGCGTTTCTTCGGCCATTTCGAGGGCGACGCGCAAACCTATCGCGGCGAAGGCGAAAACGAACACAACCGCGAAAACCGGGATTGCCTGAAACTGTTCCGTGCGCGCGTCACCGAGGCCGGCGTCATCGACGGCGGCGCTCTCGACGCCATCGACAGCGAAGTACTCGCGGCGATCGACAAGGCGGTCGAGCAGGCCGTGGCCGCGCCGCTGCCCGAGGCGGCGGATCTTACCACCGACGTTTACGTCCGCTACTGATGCGCATCGGCGTGCAAAATTTGAGGAGGATTCGAAATGGCTCGTAAATTAAGTATGAAAGATGCAATCAACGAAGCGCTGGACCAGGAAATGGCGCGGGATCCGGCGGTCATTGTCATGGGCGAGGACATCGTCGGCGGCAGCGGTTCGCCCGGAGAGGCCGACGCCTGGGGCGGCGTGCTCGGCGTCACCAAGGGGCTCTACGCCAAGCACGGCGACCGGCTGATGGACACGCCGTTGTCGGAGAGCGCCTACATCGGCGCCGCGATCGGCGCCTCTACCTGCGGGCTCAGGCCGGTCGCGGAACTGATGTTCCTCGATTTCATGGGCGTGTGCTTCGACCAGATATTCAACCAGGCGGCCAAGTTCCGCTACATGTTCGGCGGCAAGGCGGAAACGCCGGTCACGATTCGCGCGATGGTCGGCGCCGGCTTCCGGGCGGCGGCGCAGCACAGCCAGATGCTGACCCCGATCTTCACCCACATACCCGGCCTGAAGGTGGTGTGCCCGTCGAACGCCTATGACGCCAAGGGGCTGCTGATCCAGTCGATACGCGACAACGATCCGGTCATTTTCTGCGAACACAAGAACCTGTATGCGCACGAGAGCGATGTGCCGGAAGAGTCTTACACGGTTCCGTTCGGCGAGGCCAATATCGTGCGCGAAGGCACCGACGCGACCATCGTCGCCTACGGCCTGATGGTGCACCGAGCCAGCGAGGCGGCGGAGGCGCTCGCCAAGGACGGCATCCAGTGCGAAATCGTCGACCTGCGCACGCTGTCGCCGATCGATATCGATACCGTCGTCGAAAGCGTCGAAAACACCGGCCGCCTGATCTGCGTCGACGAGGCCAATCCGCGCTGCTCGATCGCAGCGGATGTCGCCGCCACGGTGGCGCAGGAAGCGTTCGGCAGCCTCAAGGCCGCGCCGCAACTTGTCACCGCGCCGCATACACCGGTGCCGTTCTCGCCCGCGCTCGAAGACCTGTACATCCCGAGCGCCGAACGCGTCGTCGAAGCGGTACGCAAGACCATGGCGCCGTAGCGATGGGCGAGGCCAACATAACGCCAGTGCTGATGCCCAAGTGGGGGCTGTCGATGCGCGAGGGAATCCTCGTCGAGTGGCTGGTCGACGAGGGCGCCGAGATCGCCGTCGGGGACGAGATCATGGAGGTCGAAACCGACAAGATCGCAAGCGCCGTGGAAGCCGCAGATGCGGGCATTCTGCGGCGCCGCGTCGGCGCCGCGGGCGAAACCTACCCGGTGCGCGCGCTGCTCGGCGTGCTTGCGCCCGAGGATGTCAGCGACGACGCAATCGATGCCTATATCGCGGCCTACGAGGTGCCCGCCGACGAAGGCGGCGACGAGGATTCCGCATCGCAGTACGAGTTCGTCGACACCGCGGCGGGGCGCCTGCGTTACGCCCGCCGCGGCGACGACGGGCCGGCGCTGGTGCTGATCCACGGCTTCGGCGGCGATCTCGATAACTGGTTGTTCAACATCGACGCGCTGGCGCAGCAGGCCCGCGTATTCGCGCTCGATTTGCCCGGCCACGGTCAATCGACGAAACAGCTCGGCGACCCGAGCCTGGCCGGACTCGCCGGCGTGCTGCAGGCCTTCCTGGACGCGGTCGAGATCGACCGTGCGCACCTGGTCGGGCACTCGATGGGCGCCGCGGTCGCCGCCCGGCTCGCCTGCGATGCACCGGACCGGGTGCTATCGCTATCGCTGATCGGCGCCGCCGGTCTCGGGCCCGAGATCAACGCGGATTACATCGACGGCTTTGTCGACGCGGAATCGAGACGCGAGCTCAAGCCGGTGCTGCTCAACCTGTTCGCCGACAGCGAACTCGTGAGCCGCAGCATGGTCGACGACCTGCTCAAGTACAAGCGTATCGACGGCGTGCACGAGGCTCTGCAGCAGCTCGCCGCGAGCCTGTTTGCCGATGGCAAGCAGCAGAACCTGCTGGGCACGGAAATCGCGGAGCTATCGATCCCGACGCTGGTGATCTGGGGTGCGGAAGATCGGGTGATCCCGGCAGCGCACGCGCAAAACGCCGGGGCGGCGAGGATCGAACAGATCGACGGTGCGGGCCACATGGTGCAGATGGAGCAGGCGTCGCGGGTCAACGCGTTGATTCTCGAGCACGTACTCGGCTGACGCCAGCCCGGGAAAATGGTGCCTGACACCAGTGGCACTTACCTTAGCCTGTCATTCCCGCATGCGCGGGAATGACTCTTTTTCGTTACGTATATGCCATTCCACTCGGACATCTGCCTGCCCCTGTATCAGCACAGTTACAATCATTCAGGGAAAGGTTACTTTTCCTAGTTTTCGACCTGGGATAGACAGGCGCTATGTTCGATCGACGGAAACCTGGCCGATGCCGCCGCGCACTGCGCCAGCTTTCACGTTGCGCCAGAGTACTTCGTGGTCCTGAGGCAGCGGGCGGCTGTTCGGCATTGCAAGCCACAAGCGCATCAGCAGGCGTTCGCGCCCTGCTCTGCTGTCGTCCTGGAACGGGGTACGTCCGTGATAAGTCACGTGCGAGTTCAGGAACTGTATATCGCCCGGCTCCAGGACCATCTCGAAGGCCAGTTCCTGGGCGATGGCGAGAAGCAGGTCAATCGCCTCCTTTTGCGCATCCGTCAGCTTCGGCACGCCAGCTACGGTTTGAGCCGCTTCGATATACGTCAGCGAGAAGTGACTGGTAAAGTATCCTTCGCGCAGCCCGAAGATGGGCAGAGCGTAAACATCGTCGGCTAGTTCCGCCTCTTCGCC
>Ga0224512_10002442_pt1 | contig 17064 bp, 15 predicted proteins | sample SF_May12_sed_USG_4_FD_169103 | JGI IMG/M metagenome (GOLD analysis project Ga0224512, IMG submission 169103) | Sediment microbial communities from San Francisco Bay, California, United States - SF_May12_sed_USGS_13 | ecosystem: Environmental > Aquatic > Marine > Sediment | place: USA...
GCGAGCGCCTCGGCAAGACCGAGATGCTGGCCCGCCAGATCTCGCCGCGCGGCGGCACGATCCACTGCGGCATTGACCGCGCGCGCGTGCGCATCGGCGGCAGCGCCGTCACCTACATGACGGGAACGATCTTCACAGGGACGGCTGCCCCGTGATCCCGGGCCAACAGGCGGGCGTTGTCATCGCCCCGGCGGCAACGCCTGCGGATATCGAGGAGATGCGAGCGCTCTTTCTCGAATACGCCCAGTCGCTCGACTTCAATCTCTGTTTCCAGGGGTTCGACGAGGAGCTGGCTAGCCTGCCCGGCGCCTATGCCCCGCCCAGCGGACGGCTCCTCCTCGCCCGCTCGGAAAACGTGGTGATCGGCGGCGTCGGTCTGCGCCCGCTAGACGCCGATTTTTGCGAGATGAAGCGCCTTTATGTCCGCCCCGGCCATCGCGCCCTCAAGGCCGGCCGCGCCCTCGCCGAAACCCTGATCGACGAAGCCCGCTCCATCGGCTACCGCGCCATGCGTCTCGATACGTTGCCCGACATGGAAGCCGCTCAGGCGCTCTACCGGACGCTCGGTTTCCGCGACATCCCGCCCTACTACGCCAATCCGATCCCCGGCGCGCGTTACTGCGAGCTCGACCTAAACGCGGCATAAGTTCGGTTTGAGCTTGGTTTGAGCTTGGTTCGAGCTCGGCTTGAGCCCAACGCGACAGGCTGCCCCTCGCGAATCGCCGGAATATGCGCTAGAGCATCCGGCTTCGGTTTTTGAGCCGCCGTCGCGGCCGATGGAGAGCCATGACCTACGACCTCTATTTCGACGATTTCAGCTTGGGCGACCGTTTTACGACGGGCGGCATCACGGTCACCGAATCGGCGATCATCGATTTCGCGCTGCAATGGGACCCGCAAACGTTTCATGTCTCGCGCGAGGCCGCCGCCGCGCATCCGATGGGCCAGATCTTCGCCAGCGGCTTTCACACAATCTCGATCATGTTCCGCCTGTTCGCCCAGGAAGGCATCATCGCCAAATGCTCCTTCGCCGGCGGCGACCTGCAGGTGAAATGGCAGAAGCCCGTCTTCGCCGGCGACACCATCCGCTGCGAATTCGAAGTGGTCGAGATGCGCGCGTTAAAGTCGCGACCGGGCCTGGGCGCGTTGAAGATGTCGCACACCGCCTACAATCAGAAAGACGAGGTCGTGGTCGACTGCGAATGCACCCACATCGTCACCACAAGGGCGAAGGCCGAGGGCATCGTTACCAAAAGCTCGACGGCCGGCGACCGAGTGTAACAACACGGAACCTGTACCATCCATGTCAGCAAACCCGATCTACTACGACGATCTGCATATCGGCCGCCGGGTCGAGACCGCCTGGCACGAGATGACGCGCGAGGCGATCATCGCCTTCGCACGAGACTTCGACCCCCAACCCTTTCATTTGACCGACGAAGGCGGCAAGGCCTCGGCCTTTGGCCGTCTGGTGGCCTCGGGCCTGCACACCTTCGCGGTATTCAACAAGCTGCGCCTGGCGACCGAGCCTGGCCTGGCGATTACGGCCGGGCTCGGTTTCGACAAGCTGCGCTTTATGGTGCCGGTCGATCCCGGCGACCGGCTGCAGGTGCGCGGCGAGGTCTTCGAAAAGCGTCTCAGCGGGTCCAAACCCGACCGCGGCGTGGTCGGCTGGAAATACCAATCCGTCAATCAGCGCGGCGAGCCGGTGATGGGCCTGGAGTTCTTCTTGATGATCGCAAAGGGCCCGGAGGCGATGGCGGGTTGAGCCACCGGATCGGAGCGGCTCTTCACGCAGCCGCGTCGATCGCCGGAGCGGCGCGGGCCAGACCGCCAAAAAGATCGAGCATTCGCGCCCGCCAGGCGGCAATCACCGGCTCTTCGGCCAATATCGGATAGGCGCTGGCGCAGCGCGCCCATTGAAAGGCACCGAAGACGATGTAATCGGCGTAGGCAGGCGCCGCGCCGCTGACGAAGTCCCTCTCGCCGAGCTGCGCGCGCAACGGCGCGAGGGCGGCGGTGAGACGGGGTGCCCAATCGTCACGCTTGGCCGCCGCCTCCTCGATCGTCATGCCGAGGCGCTTTTCGCGCGAGGCGCGGAAATAGACCAGATCCTCGGGCCGCACGACGTTTATGAGGTCGCCGATAACGACCCGAAAGACCGCCGGATGCAACGCCGTGTCGCACCAATGCGCGACGAAACGCGCCAGCGCCTCGCCTTGCTCGCCGCCGAACAGGCTGGGACCGTCGGGATAGGCCGCCTCTAGGTACAGCGCAATCGACCAGGAATCGGCAACGGTATTGTCGCCGTCGACCAGCACCGGCACAGTCTTGCTACCGGCGAAGGCAACGGTCTCCATCTCGGTGAAACCGCAGGGCACGTCATCGGCCTCAAGGCCCTTATGGGCCAGCGCGAGGCGGGCCCGCCAGCAGAACGGGCTGAACCGGCGGTCGTCCGCGCCCAGCAAATCATAGAGTTTCCGCGTCATCTGGCTGTCACCCCGGTCGTCCGATGATACCTGCGGCGATCCTAGCGCCCCCGCTCGGTCCTAACCAGCCGCGCTTGCCACCACTTCGCGGCGGTTTTGCCCTGTGCTAGGGTCTTGGATTCGGGGAGGGGCAATCAGGGAGCGACCGTGACACCTGCGCGTCGGCTGGCCAAGCGCCGGCCGTCCCGGCCTAAAGGCCGTGCCAACGCAGATCAGGTCAGCCGAACCCATGTTCGTGATCGACACCGTTATCCAGATGTGGGCGATTTTCGCGCTCATCCTGGCGGCCCTCGTGTCCTTTGCGCGAGAGCGCTGGCCGCTGGAGCTGACCGCGCTGGCGGTGATCGCAGCCCTGCTCGTGTTCTTCTACGTATTTCCCGTGCCCGACGCGGACGGCCGCAACCAGCTTGCGCCCGCGCGGCTGCTCGTCGGCTTCGCCAGCCCAGCGCTGATCACGGTCCTCGCCCTCCTGGTCATCGGTGAGGGCATGAAGCAAACCGGCGTGCTCGATCAGGCCGCCCAGGTCGTCTTCGCCATCGGCGGCAATGCGGGCCGCTCGATCGCGATCGTGCTCTTCCTAGTCATGGTGATCAGCGCCTTCCTCAACAACATCCCCGTGGTGGTGATGTTCATCCCGATCATGCAGGCGCTGGCCGCGCGCGTCGGCCGCTCGGCGAGCTCGGTGATGATCCCGCTTTCGTTCGTCGCCGTGCTCGGCGGCATGGGCACGCTGATCGGCTCGTCGACCAATCTGCTGGTCTCGGGCGAACTTGACGTACTTGGCCTCAAACCCTTCGGCTTCTTCGATTTCTCCGTGCCCGGCGTGGTCCTGGCCGGTGTCGGTTTCTTCTACGCCCAGCTCGTCGCACCGCGGCTGCTCCCCGATCGCGGCCCAATGGCCGACGAGATGATCGACGGCGCGGGCAAGCAATTCATCGCCCAGCTCACCGTGCAGCCGGGCGCCAAGCTGGTCGGCGCCAGTGCGGTCGGCGGATTCTTTTCCGAGCTGCCCGACGTCACCGTGCGGATGATCCTGCGCGGCGAGCAAAGCGAGCTGCCGCCTTTCGACGAGGACTTCGCGATCGAACCGGGCGATGTGTTGCTTGTCGCCGCCACCCGCAAGGCACTGACCGCGGCCCTGCGGCGTGATCGGGGCCTCGCCGGGCTGGAGGGGCTCGAGGACGACGAGCCCGACGAGGGTCCGCGCAAATCCTCCGTCCAGATGCTGGGCGAGGTGATGGTGACCCCTTCCTCGCGGCTAATCGGTCAGAGCCTGGAGCAGGCTGGCTTTCGCAAGCGTTTCGGCTGCGTCGTTCTCGGCATCCAGCGCCGCTCGCGGATGATCCGCGCCCAGGTCAACGAGATCCGCCTGGAGGCCGGCGACGTACTGCTGATCCAGGGCCGCCGCGACGACGTACGCGCACTCAGGCGCAACCCCCATGCGTTACTGATGGAGTGGTCGGCGACCGACCTGCCGCGCCTCCATCACAGCAGCCGTGCGATGCTGATCTTCGGCGTCATGGTCGCCGCCGCCGCCAGCGGGCTGGTGCCCATCGTCGTCGCCACGGTGGCCGCGGTCGCCGGGATGATCGCGGTGGGCTGTCTCAACATCCGTCAGGCGGCCGCCGCGCTCGACCGCTCGATCATTCTGACCATCGCCATGGCGCTGGCGCTCGGCGCGGCCATGCAGGCAACCGGCGGCGCCACCTTCCTGGCGGACGCCTTGACCGGCCTCATGGAGGGCGCCTCGCCCGCCTACATTCTGTCGGCCTTCTTCCTGATGGTGGCGCTGCTCTCCAACCTGATCTCGACCAAGGCGGCGGCGGTGCTGTTCACGCCGATCGCGGTCGGCATCGCCAAGGGGCTCGGCGTCGACCCGCTGCCCTTCGCGGTCGCCGTCGTCTTCGCCGCCAACTGCTCGTTCGCCTCGCCGATCGGCTACCAGACCAACCTGCTCGTCATGGCGCCCGGGCACTACCGCTTCCTCGACTTCGCCCGCGCCGGCCTGCCGCTCATCCTTCTCATCTGGATCGTCTTCTCGCTCTTCGCGCCGTGGTATTACGGGTTGAGTTAGGCTCGCCCGGGCCTGCGCTGCACCGCGTCCCCCCGTCGCAATTGACGCAGTGCAACATGGCGCATAAAGTCCCGGCTTCATTGGCTTGGCCATACAGACATACTCGCTCGCGCCGATCCGGCGCCCCTATCACCTAGCCAGGAACACGGCGCCATGAAGCCGACGACACGGCCGCGAAATCCCAACTTCTCCTCCGGCCCCTGCGCCAAGCGCCCGGGCTGGAGCGTCGCCGCGCTTGAAGATGCGCTGACCGGCCGCTCGCACCGCGCCAAGCCCGGCAAGGCCAAGCTCGCCGAGGTCATCGACCGCAGCCGCGAAATCCTCGGCATGCCGGAGGATTACCGCCTCGCCATCGTGCCGGCCTCCGACACCGGCGCCGTTGAAATGGCGCTGTGGTCGCTGCTCGGCGCGCGCGGCGTCGACGTGCTCGCCTGGGAAAGCTTCGGCAAGGGCTGGGTCAGCGACATCACCAAGCAGTTGAAGCTCGAGGACACCCGCGTGATCGAGGCCGATTACGGCCGTTTGCCCGATCTCGCCCAGACCGACTTCGCGCGCGATGTGGTCTTCACCTGGAACGGCACGACCTCGGGCGTGCGCGTGCCGGGCGGCGACTGGATCGCGGCCGACCGCGCCGGGCTGACGATCTGCGATGCCACGTCGGCCGTCTTCGCCATGCCGCTCGATTGGCCGAAGCTCGACGTTGTCACCTGGTCCTGGCAAAAGGTGCTCGGCGGTGAGGCCCAGCACGGCATGCTGGCGCTGTCCCCGCGCGCGGTGGAGCGCCTCGAAAGCCATGTGCCGGCCTGGCCGATGCCCAAGCTCTTCCGCATGACCAAGGCGGGCAAGCTCAATGAGGGCATATTCAGGGGCGAGACCATCAACACCCCCTCGATGCTCGCCGTCGAGGACGCGCTCGACGCACTCAAATGGGCCGAGACGGTGGGCGGGCTGGACGGTCTGATCGCCCGCTCGCAAGCCAACCTCGCCGCCGTCGCAGCCTGGGTCGAGGCGAGCCCCTGGGCTGCCTTCCTTGCCTCCGATCCGGCCACCCGGTCGTGCACCTCGATCTGCCTTGTCATCACCGATCCCTGGTTCCGGGGCCTTGGCGCCGACCGGCAGGCCGACGCCGCCAAGGCGATCGCAACCCATCTCGATCTCGAGGGCGTGGCCTACGACATCGGTGCCTATCGCGACGCTCCGCCGGGCTTGCGCATCTGGGGCGGGGCAACCGTCGAGACCGCCGATATCGAGGCGCTGATGCCGTGGCTCGATTGGGCCTATGCCCGCGTCAAAGGCTCCCAGGCCAACGCCGCCTGACCTGATCGACCCCGCGCCAACCGCCAGCCCTGAACGAGCCCCGAGCAAGCCAATGCCGAAAGTTCTGATTTCCGACAAGATGAGCGAGCGTGCGACCGAAATCTTCAAGGCGCGCGGCATCGATGTCGACGTGAAAACCGGCATGAGCCCGGACGAGCTCAAGGCTGCGATCGCCGATTATGACGGCCTCGCCGTTCGCTCGGCGACCAAGGTGACGCCCGAGATCATCGAGGCCGCGGGCAAGCTCAAGGTGATCGGCCGCGCCGGTATCGGCGTCGACAATATCGACCTGCCTTCGGCCACGGCCAAGGGCATCGTCGTCATGAACACGCCCTTCGGCAATTCGATCACCACCGCCGAGCACGCGGTGGCGCTCATGTTCGCACTCGCCCGTCAGCTCCCCGAGGCCGACCGTTCGACCCAGGCCGGCAAGTGGGAGAAGTCGCGCTTCATGGGCGTGGAGCTGACCGGCAAGACCCTGGGCGTCATCGGTTGCGGCAATATCGGCGCCATCGTCGCCGAACGCGGGATCGGCCTGAAGATGAAGGTCATCGCCTTCGATCCGTTCCTCGCGCCGGAGCGGGCCCGGGAGATCGGCGTGGAGAAGGTCGAGCTCGACGAGCTGCTGCGGCGCGCCGATTTCATCACCCTCCACACGCCGCTGACCGACGCCACGCGGCATATGATCGACGCCGCGGCAATCGCCAAGATGAAGCCCGGCGTGCGCATCATCAACTGCGCGCGCGGCGGGCTCGTCGTCGAGGCCGATTTGCAGGCGGCCATCAAATCGGGCCATGTCGCCGGCGCCGCCCTCGATGTTTTCGAGAGCGAACCGGCCAAGGAGAACGCGCTCTTCGGCTCTGAGAATTTTGTCGCCACGCCGCATCTCGGCGCATCGACCGAGGAGGCGCAGGAGAACGTCGCCGTTCAGGTGGCCGAGCAGATCGCCGATTTCCTCCTCGAGGGCGCCGTCGTCAACGCCATCAACATGCCCTCGATGTCGGCCGACGAGGCAGCGAAACTGGCGCCTTACATGCGGCTTGCGCACCTGCTCGGCAGCTTTGCCGGCCAGCTCACCGAATCGGGCCTGCTGAAAGTTGCGATCGAGTATCAGGGCGACGCCGCTGAACTCAACCACACGCCATTGACCGCCACATTGCTGGAGGGCCTGCTGGCGCCGGTGCTGGAGACCGTGAACATGGTCAACGCGCCGGTTATCGCCCGCGAGCGCGACATCGAGGTCACCGAGATCAAGCACGCCAAGGCGGTCGACTACCAGACCCGGATCAAGCTCACCGTGACCACCGAAAAACGCGTGCGCTCGGTCTGCGGCACGCTCTTCGGCGGCGACAAGCCGCGCATCATCGATATCGAGGGCATCGAGCTCGAAGCCGAACTCAGCCCCAGCATGCTGTTCACCCGCAACGAGGACCTGCCCGGCCTGATCGGCGCGCTGGGCTCGACGATCGGCGAGGCGGGGCTCAATATTGCTACGTTCAACCTCGGCCGGGACAAGCCGGGCGGCAACGCCATTGCGCTTATCGCGGTGGATGATGCGGTCAGTGAAGACGTCGTCGCGAAGGTCGCCGCCCTGCCCCACATAACCCAGGTCAAGGCGCTCAAGTTCTAGGGCCCGTCCGCGCAGACGGTCATTCTGGCACGAGGAGCGGGATTAATCCCGCGACGCCGACCCGTTGGGGCGGGCTTCAAACCCAGCTTGCATGTTCATAGGGACCGGCATTCAACCGGCCTGCCTGGTTGTAGGGCCGAGTTTTCAACCGGACATGCCTATTTTTCAGGGCAAGTTCTCAACCCGTCCAGGGGCCGCTCCGGCAGTACCAACCGGTCTATCGCATCCGGAAACTGCGGGGCAGCAGACCGCCGCCACCGCTGGCCACGATGCTGCCATTCCGCTCGCTCAGCGTGTAACAGCCGTTCAGGTTTCTCCAGCTCCGCCAGCGCAGGCACAAGCGGTTGCCATTCAGCGACCAGCTGCCGGTGTCGCTACCTGACTCGGTCGATTCGACGAATCCGCCGGTCCGCTCCTGGGTAAAGGCGCCGGCAAGACGCCCGCCAGGCAGGAAGCGAAGACGGAAATGCCGGTCGGCAGGACCCCAGGCGCGCTGGAAGTTCAGTACCACGCGGGGGATCGCGGCGCGGATGCGCGTACCGCTAAGGCCGGCGACCTGCGTTTCCCGCCGGCGCGCTTCCTCCGCTCGGCGGCGTGCTTCTTCGATCTGGCGGCGACGTGCGGCCTCGATCTGGCGACGGCGGGTTTCCTCGGCGCGGCGCCGGTTTTCCTCCGCCTGGCGGCGGCGAGCTTCTTCGGTTTGACGGCGGCGTGCCTCTTCAGCGGTCCGGCGGCGGGCCTCCTCAGCCTGGCGGCGTCGCGCTTCTTCCTCTGCCCGGCGGCGAGCTTCTTCGCGGCTGGCGCCCTCGCCGCGCCGGCGTGCTTCTTCGGCCTTTCGCGCCTCCTCGGCCCGGCGGGCGGCTTCGGCCTGGCGCCGCGCCTCCTCAGCTTTCCGCGCCTCTTCGGCCCGGCGGGCAGCCTCACCCTGACGGCGCCTGGCTTCTTCAGCCAGACGGCGTTTGGCCTCCTCCGCCCGACGCTTGGCCTCTTCGGCCTGACGGCGCTTGGCTTCTTCGGCGCGGCGGCGCTTGGCCTCCTCCGCCCGGCGCTTGACCTCCTCGGCGCGGCGGCGTTTGGCCTCTTCGGCCTGTCGACGCTTGGCCTCGGCGACCTTGCGGGCCTCTTCGGCCTTGCGGGCTTCCTCGGCTGCGCGGCCTTCCTCGCCCTGGCGGCGCGCCTCTTCGGCCTTGCGCGCCTCCTCGGCCTTGCGCTGTTGCTCTGCCTGACGGGCGATTTCTTGGCGCCGGCGCTCTTCCTCAGCCTTGCGCTTGGCGATTTCCTCCTGGCGGCTCGCCTCGCCGGTGCCAAAGCCGTCGGTCGCCACGTAGCTTGCCACACCGACACCGCCCAGCATGACCACGCCGAGCGCCGCATAGATGAGCGTCCGCGCCGAACGCCGGCCGCCGGAGCGGTCCTCCACTGTCCGCGGGCGGTCCGGACCACCATAAGGCCGCGCCGAACCCTCCGAAGGCGGGGTATAGCGTGGTCCGATCGTCCCGCCCGGCGTCGGGCGCGAGCCCGGCTGCTGGGCGACGGGCGTCACGGTCCGCTGGACGCGGGCGCTCGGCACCTCCTCGCCCCTGCGGCCGAGCAGGTCACCGCGCAGCTCGGCGATCGTCTGCGGACGGTCGGTCTCCATGATCGAGAGCGAGCGGTCGATAGTCTCCAGAAGCTGCCGGGAAAATCCCTTCCGCGCCGCTTCGACCGCCGGCTTCAGCGGATCGGGATTGCCGCGCGCCTGCGAGGACAGCCGCGTCGGCGCGTCGACCGGCGGCGCGTCGGTGACCAGCAGGTACATCACGGCGCCGAGCGCATAGATATCGGTCCACGGCCCCTGATGGCCGCTGGTCTCGTACTGCTCGTGCGGTGCGTAGCCGGGCGTGAAGATGCGGGTGAGGTTCTGGCTCTTCTCACCCAGCGCCTGGCGGGCCGCGCCGAAATCGATCAGCACGGGCGAGCCGTCGTCGCGGATGTAGATGTTGCCGGGCTTGATGTCGCGATGCAGGAAGCCGGTCGCGTGCACGCGCTCCAGGCCCTCCAGCAGCGGGTCGATAATGTCGTAGATCTCCCGCTCGTCGAGCTTGCCGCCGGCGATCAGGAACTCGGCCAGGCTTTCGCCCTGCTGGTACTCCATCACCATGTAGGCGGTGCCGTTGGCGGCGAAAAAGCGGTAGACGGGGACGATATTGGGGTGGTGGAAGCTGACCAGGGTGGAGGCTTCCTTCTGGAACCGGTCGAGGCCCCATTCGAACTCCTCCGCATCGGCAGAGCTGATCGGCCGCACCGAACTGTCGTCCGGATTGCGGTGGGCGATACCCGACGGCATGTATTCCTTGATCGCGACGAGCCGGTCGATGGCGAGCTCGCGCGCCTTATAGGTCACCCCGAACGAGCCCGCGCCGAGGACACCCTCGACCCGGTAGCCCTCGAACTGATAGCCGTTTGGCAACGCGTTTTGATGGCGCTCTTCCGCCATGGAACCCTTGTCCTTCGCGAAAATAGATCACTCGCGCCGGGCCCATCCCCACGCGATATGGCCGACGCTATCGCAAAATGGCTTCGCCGGGAAGTGACGGCCGTCACGCCCACCAGGTAAAATCGCCCAAATTTCCGCCCGATTTCCATTTGCCCAACCGGCTCCGAGCGGCTAAACCCCATGCGCCGCCCCCAACGCCAATACCGAGCGAGCCCCAAAGCGACGATATGAGCCGCGTATCCACCCGCGCCCTGCTGCCGGCGGGGCTGATCGACCATTTGCCGCCCGACGCCGCCCATGCCGCGGAGATCGTCGAGCGCCTGCTCGCCTGCTTCACCAGCCACGGCTATGAGCGGGTCAAGCCGCCGATGATCGAATTCGAGGACACGTTGCTCACCGGCCCGGCCGCTCCGCTGGCCGAGCAGACCTTCCGGCTCATGGACCCGGTTTCCCAGCGCATGATGGGCCTGCGCGCCGATATCACCATGCAGGTCGCGCGGATCGCCACCACGCGCCTGGCCAAGGCGCCGCGGCCGCTGCGCCTTGCCTATGCGGGCGATGTCTTCCGCGTGCGCGGCGCCCAGCTCCGGCCCGAGCGCCAGTTCATGCAGATCGGCTTCGAGCTCATCGGCGCGCCGAGCGCGGCGGCCGATGTCGAAACCATCCTGCTCGCAACCGAGGCGTTGCGCGCAACCGGTATCGCGACGATCTCGGTTGACCTCAACGTCCCCACTCTGGTTCCGGCGCTGTGCCGGAAGTTCGGCATCGACGATGGCGGCGCATTGCGTGACGCGCTCGACCGCAAGGACGCGGCCGCAGTCGCAAAGGCCGCGGGCGCGCATGGCGAGCTGTTTGGCAAGCTCCTCGCCGCCGCCGGCCCCGCGGCCAAGGCGATCAAGGCCATCGCGGCGCTCGGTCTCGATGGCGAGGCGGCGGCGGATGCCGAGCGCCTCGCGGAGGTCGCAAGCCGGGTGGCCAAGGCCGATCCGGCGCTCAAGATTACCGCCGATCCCACCGAGCATCGGGGGTTTGAATACCACACCGGCGTCGGCTTTACGCTCTTCGCGCCAAGAGTGCGCGGCGAGCTTGGCAGCGGCGGCCGCTACCTTGCCGGGGGCGGAGGGGCCGACGACGACGGCACGGGCGAGCCGGCCACCGGCGCCACGCTCTATCTGGAAACGATTATCCGCGCCCTGCCCGACCCCGGTCCCGGCAAGCGGCTCTTCCTGCCGGCCGGCACCACGCTCGACCAGGCCCGCGCGCTGCGCGACAAAGGCTGGACGACGCTCGCCTGCCTCGATCCCGAGGCGGCACCGCGCGCGGAGGCCGAACGCCTCGGCTGCACGCATATGTTCTCCGGCGGCAAACCCGTCGCCCTCGGCAAGAAAAGCCGCAATCCGGCCAAGAAAGGCGCTTGAAAGATGGCGAACGTCGCGGTCGTCGGCTCCCAATGGGGCGACGAAGGCAAAGGCAAGATCGTCGACTGGCTGTCCGAACGCGCCGATGTCGTGGTGCGCTTCCAGGGCGGCCACAATGCCGGGCACACGCTGGTGATCGGCGAGGCGGTCTACAAGCTCAGCCTGCTGCCCTCCGGCATCGTGCGCGAGGGCAAGGTCTCGATGATCGGCAACGGCGTGGTCATCGACCCCTGGGCGCTGGTCAAGGAGATCGCGGGCCTCAAGGATCAAGGCATCGACGTCACGCCCGAACGCCTCAACATCGCCGCGAATGCCTGCCTCATCCTGCCGCTCCACGGCGAGCTCGACCGCATCCGCGAGGAGGCCCGCGGGGCAGCGAAGATCGGCACCACCGGCCGCGGCATCGGCCCGGCCTATGAGGACAAGGTGGCGCGCCGCGCGATTCGGGTTTGCGACCTCACCGACAAGAGCGTGCTGGAAGACAAGATCGGCCAGCTCATCTTTCACCACAACGCGCTGCGCCGCGGCCTCGGCGCGGATGAGATCGACGGCGCCGAATTGCTCGACCAGCTTCTTAAGATCGGCCCCGAAATTACAAGGTTCTCGGGCAATGTCTGGCGCCGGCTGTCGGCGCTGCGCCGCCAGGGCAAGCGCATCCTCTTCGAGGGCGCGCAAGGCGCGATGCTCGATATCGACCACGGCACCTATCCCTACGTGACCTCGTCCAACACCGTCGCCGGGGCGGCCGCCGTCGGCTCGGGGCTCGGCCCCGGCGCGGTCGACTACGTGCTCGGCATCACCAAGGCCTATACGACGCGGGTCGGCTCGGGGCCCTTCCCGACCGAGCAGGACAACGAAATCGGCAACCATCTGGGCGAGCGCGGCCGCGAGTTCGGCACCGTCACCGGCCGCAAGCGGCGCTGCGGCTGGTTCGACGCGGCGATGGTGCGCCAGGCGGTCACGGTCGCCGGCATCGACGGCATTGCGCTGACCAAGCTCGACGTGCTCGACGGCATGGATGAGCTCAAAGTCTGTGTCGGCTACAAGCAGGGCAACAAATCGCTCGACCACCTGCCGCCGTCGTCCTGGTCGATGGACAATGTCGAGCCGGTCTACGAGACCGTCGAAGGCTGGCAGGAGAGCACCGCCGGCGCCCGCTCCTGGGTCGATCTGCCCGCCAACGCGATCAAATACATCCGCCACATCGAAGAGCTGATCGAAGCACCGGTTGCCATGCTGTCGACCAGCCCGCAGCGCGACGACACCATCCTGGTTCGCGATCCGTTCGAGGACTGAAACGCTGAAAGCGTTTCAGCACCGAAGGTGTTTCAGCCGCGGAGCGGGACCACGCCAAAGGCGTTATAGCCGCGAAGCGGGACTAAACCGAAGGCGGTTCAGCCGCGAAGAGAGCCCGCATGAACGAACTTGAAGGAAAAGTCGCCCTGGTCACAGGGGCCAGTAGGGGGATCGGCGCCGCCACCGCGCGGGAATTCGCCAAACACGGCGTGGCCGTCGTGCTGGCCGCCCGCACGGTAGGCGAAATCGAAAAGCTCGCGGCGGAAATCCGCGAGGCCGGCGGCAAGGCCGAGGCGATCGCGTGCGATGTCAGCCGCTACGCCGACGTCGCAGCCGCCGTCGCGCGCTGCCAGGACGCCTTCGGACGGCTGGATATCCTGGTTAACAATGCGGGTGTGATCGACCCGATCGCACGGCTGGCGGACTCGGACCCAGAGGCATGGGGCCATGCTGCCGACATCAATTACAAAGGCGTCTACCACGGCCTGCGCGCGGCCATTCCGGTCATGGAGGCGCAAGGATCGGGCGTCATCGTCAATGTCAGCTCGGGCGCTGCGACCAGCGCGCTGGAAGGCTGGAGCCACTATTGCTCGAGCAAGGCCGCCGCGCTGTCGCTGACCCGCTGCGCCGACAGGGAATACGCCGACAAGGGTATTCGCGTTGTCGGCATGAGCCCGGGAACCGTCGCGACCGAGATGCAGGACGCGATCAGGGCGTCGGGCGTCAACCCGGTCAGCCAGCTCGATCCATCCGTCCATATCCCGGCAGACTGGCCGGCCCGCGCCATCGTTTGGCTGTGCACCGAAGACGCCGCCGAATTTGCGGGTACCGATTTTTCCCTCAAGGATGACGCCGGACGCAGGCGGGTCGGGCTGATCGCGTAAGCGAGGCCCGGCGCTCCGACCCTCGATCTCTTCCCGGCATACGGCTAGGCTGACCCAGGCAATTCGAGATATCGATCACGCAGGAGGGCGCGATGTTCTATGAACCCGACAAGAACGACCATGGCCTGCCGCACAACCCCTTCAAGTCGTGCTGCATTCCGCGCCCGATCGGCTGGATCTCGACGCTCTCGCCCGACGGAGCGCCCAACCTGGCGCCGTTCAGCCAGTTCCAGAACCTCTCATTCGATCCGCCATACGTCATGTTCTCCGCCAATCAGCGCACGACAGGCGCGCGCAAGGATTCGGTGGTCAACGCAGAGGCCACGGGGGAGTTCGTCTGGAACATGGCGACCTACGCCCAGCGCGAGGCGGTCAACATCTCAGCGATGGAGGTCGAACCCGGCGTCGACGAATTCGACCTCGCCAAGCTGGAAAAGCTGCCGGCGAAGCTGGTCAAGCCGTGGCGCATCAAGGGCGCGCCGGTTCATTTCGAATGCACGTACCACCAGACGGTGCGCCTGCCCGGCAATGGCGCCATGGGGACCGCCGACATCGTGATCGGCCGCGTCATTGGTATCCATATCGCCGATGACTTCATCACCGAGGACGGCCGCATCGATGTGCTGAAGGCCCGCCCCATCGCGCGCCTCGGCTACTACGACTACACCTCGATCGAGAGCGTCTTCGAGATGGTCATCCCGGGCGCCAACGAGGCGATGCTGATTGGCCTGGAAGGCAAGAGCGAAGCTGCCGAATAGACAGGTCTGCCCGGGATCACTTCCGTTCGTTCGCGCCGATTTCCTGGATCGGGCCGTCGTTCGGGCGGTCCTCGACCGAAATCCAGGTGAAGCGGGTTGCGATCAGGAAGACCGCGACAATCCCGACGACCCATTTGCTGCGGGTGAACTTGTAGAAGAAGATCAGCAGCCCGACCGCGATCGCGATGCCGATCCAGCTGCCGCCGAAAAACAGCGTGACGGTCTGTCCCATAGGCTTCGGGTCCCCTGGCGAGGGTGGGCCTGGCTTTAGATCTAGCGCATGGGTCCTAAAAAATCGGTGAGCGAGGTGCGAACATGCGTCCTTCGAGGCCCACTATCGCGGGCGCCTCATGATGAGCACCTTTCATTGGGCCGCCAAGACATCGGCTCATCCTGAGGTGCGAGCGCGAGCGAGCCTCGAAGGACGCAATCCGGCCCCGCAGCCCACCCAGGCAATGAAAAAGGGCGGACCCGAAGGTCCGCCCTTTCTCGTTAATGGTTGAGTAATCGCGGCTTAGGCGCCGATCTTCTGCTCCACGGCGAGGTTCTTCATCGCCTTCTGCAGCTTCTCGAAAGCCCGCACCTCGATCTGGCGCACGCGCTCGCGGGAGATGTCGTACTCCTGGGAGAGCTCTTCCAGCGTACGCGGGTTCTCGCGCAGCCGGCGCTCGGTCAGGATGTGACGCTCACGCTTGTTGAGTGCGTTCATCGCTTCGGCCAGCATGCCCCGACGATTGTCGAGCTCCTGCTGGTCGGCGATCACGGTCTCCTGGCTCTCGGTGTCGTCCACCAGCCAGTCCTGCCACTCGCCCTCGCTGTCGGCGCGCAGCGGCGCGTTCAGCGAATGGTCGGGGCTGGTCAGCCGGTTGTTCATCGAGACGACGTCGTGCTCGGGCACATTGAGCTCGGTGGAAATCTTGGTCACCTGCTCGGGCGAGAGCGTCAGCTCGTCGACCTTCTGGATCTTGTTCTTCAGCTTGCGCAGATTGAAGAACAGCTTCTTCTGCGCCGCCGTGGTGCCCATCTTCACCAGCGACCAGGAATGCAGGATGTATTCCTGGATCGCGGCGCGGATCCACCACATGGCATAGGTCGCGAGCCGGAAGCCGCGCTCGGGATCGAAGCGCTTGACCGCCTGCATCATGCCGACATTGCCTTCGGAAATCAGCTCGGCCAAAGGCAGGCCGTAGCCGCGATAGCCCATCGCGATCTTGGCCACCAGCCGGAGGTGGCTGGTTACCAGCTTGTGCGCAGCCTCGGAGTCGCCATGCTCGCGCCAACGCTTGGCAAGCATGTACTCCTCTTGCGGCTCCAGCATCGGAAACTTCCGAATTTCCTGGAGGTAGCGCGCGAGGTTTCCCTCGGGGGTCGGAACACTGGGCAGGGCCCTAGTCGCCATCTTCTTCTCACTTTTCTTCACTGGTGCGTCGCTGCTGTCCGCTTGCTTACGGGTCGCTTTGGCGCGTTTAGAGTCGTTACTCACAGCGACTCTCCATAGAGCCGCTGTGTTGGGTTTAAGCGGTTATCCTGTTGGGATACGTCAATCATATAACATATCTCCCTCATAATTTAAAGTCCCTCCAGACAAGTCAATAAAGCTTTGATATCCATCGGTAATTTACTTTCAATTTTAACCCTCTTTTTGGAATACGGATGCGCGAACCCTATCAAATGCGCGTGAAGCGCCTGGCGTCCCATCGCGGAGAGCGCCTCGCGCGCCGCTTCGGGCAAGGATTCGAGCCGTTTTGGGGTTGTGCGTCCGTAGACAGCATCCCCCATAACCGGGTGGCCGATATGGCTCAGATGCACCCGGATCTGGTGGGTGCGTCCGGTTTCCAGACGGCATTCGACCAAGCTTGCGACCGTCCCGAAGCGCTGGATCACCCTCATATGCGTGACCGCGGGCTTCCCCTTGTTAATTAAGACGGACATGCGTTTGCGATTCCGCGGATCGCGCCCGATATTTCCTTCAATGCGGCGCGATGCCGGCCGCGGCACACCCCAGACCAGCGCCGTATAGGCACGCTCGATGGTATGTGCGGCGAATTGCGCCGCCAGCGCCGCATGGGCGGCATCGGTCTTGGCCGCCACCATAAGCCCGCTGGTATCCTTGTCGAGCCGGTGGACGATGCCCGGGCGCCTAACCCCGCCGATGCCCGAGAGGCTGTCCCCGCAATGGGCGATCAGCGCGTTGACCAGCGTCCGGTCGGGATTGCCCGGCGCCGGATGCACCACCAGGCCGGCGGGCTTGTCGACAATAACCAGCGCCTCGTCCTCGTAAGCCACATCAAGGGCGATGGCCTGGCCGGCGGGCACGGGATCGGCGGCGGCCGGCACGGTCACGTCGATGACCTGCCCCGATTTGACCCGCGCCGAGGGCTCCGATATCGTCCGCGGCGCTTTGGCGGGGCCCTCGGGCCCGGTCGCGTTGACCTGGCCGGCCTCGATCAAGGCCTTCAGGCGCGAGCGTGAAAGCGCCGGCAGCGCAGCGGCAAGCGCCCGGTCAAGGCGCTCGCCCGCCGTCTCGGCGCCGATCGTCACCCGGTGAACGGTCTCGCCAGGGTTGCCGGCGCCGCCGCTCGCGCGGTCGGTCACTGTCCTACGATCCATGTCATGCCGCAAAGAGTGGACCCTTTTCATGCGATCACTCAAGCTCCTGGTCATTGTCCTGGGCATTCTCATCGTCGCGGCGGTGGTAACCATCATGGTCACGCTGGTGAAC
>Ga0224512_10002443_pt1 | contig 17055 bp, 12 predicted proteins | sample SF_May12_sed_USG_4_FD_169103 | JGI IMG/M metagenome (GOLD analysis project Ga0224512, IMG submission 169103) | Sediment microbial communities from San Francisco Bay, California, United States - SF_May12_sed_USGS_13 | ecosystem: Environmental > Aquatic > Marine > Sediment | place: USA...
CAATCGTGGGCATTCTTATTTCCCCCTATATCAGTGATGTGTCTGCGACACGATAAGCTCCCGAACGACTGCATCGGGTCAGTAGCTGCCTTTCGCGGCCCTAGGAGGCCTCTGGCTGCTCTTGGAAGTATAGCGGCCTTCCCGACCGATGCTCACCCGAAAACGCGACTCTAAGCGTCTGGTCTCGCCGAGAGCAGTCGTTAAAACCATATCGAATGCTTGGCCCTTACTGGCGGCTCACGGCCCCAGTAGCGGCTGGTCATTCGCTGCCTTCGGGCGGTTCGCCTCCAGATGCGTGCGACCATACTATGACCCAATGCCCATCGCGCTTCTCATAGAGATTGGTGTGCTTGAGATGCCCAGTCCACACCGGCTCCCCATCAAACGCGACGAGAAAGTCGGAATCCTCGTATCTAATCGCAGCGACACCGTCGTAGACTCTGACTGAAAAATCCGATGGCTGCCAAGAAACATAGTCGAGAATCCCGCTGGAAATATCGCCTAGATACTGTTCCTTCGAATAGCTATTTCCGGTCGGAGTAATAAGCTGAAAGTCATCGGCATGTAGTCTGGACGCTACTTCGATATCTGCATTTACCAGAGACGCGAGTCGCTGATTTTCCAATGATTTGAGCGTCTCAACCTCGTGCTGGGCCTGATCGCGCTGCGAACACGATGAGACCTGAATGCAAGTCGCAATCAGCGTCACGACGAATAGCTTTCGATTTGCGATCATTTCAACCCCAATTGGACCGGCTGGTATGGGTCATCAACAGCCGGCCATCAGGCTATTACCCGGGCGGCAGCTTGCGGGCGCTTTACTGCCGCCCAATAGCTATCGTCGCCACGCGACCAGGAGCAGCCCTTCATTAATACTTAGCGATTATCCACTGCGACCCGCCCACTTTGAATCACGACTTTTACATTTGCCAGAGTCATTATGTCAGCAAGCGGATCCCCATCGATGATCACAATATCGGCAATCTTCCCTGATTCTAAGGTACCAAGCTCATCACCAAGATTCAGATACATAGCAGCATTTCGAGTTATCGACATTATAATTTCTTCTGGCGATAGCACAGCACTAAGTTCTTGAACTTCAACTATAAACTCCGTTGGACCAAGTGGAGGCGGATTGTCCGTTCCGAAGGCTACAATTACCCCCTCATCCCAAATATGCCGAATGTTGGCCAGAGCGTCAGCTAACATCGTGACCTGCTCTGGACTACGCTCCACTCCCCTCGCTTCTTCAATGGCTGGCGAGTACCAAGAGACTGTTGTTGTGACAGGAACTCCTGCTTCACGCAACTTGACTGCCCCGTCGGTTTCAGCGATTCGACCGAACGCCGGAACATGCACCAATCTGTCGGCACCAAGCCGGACGACGGTGAGCATTTCTTCCACCGTGCCGACGTGGACAATCGTGTCGAGGTTCTGCCTCCTTGCTTCCTCTGCTATCGCTTCAAATACTTGATCATCCAGTCGAACGCTGGGAACAATGTTGCTGTCGTACACAACTTTGATGGCGTCCACACCCAATGCAGCAATCTCGGCGACTCGCGCCTGCGCTTGGCTCGGGTCATTCACCTCAACCATCATCAAGGAGCGGCATTGAACGTCGTCTCGACATATCTGGACTGGCCAATCATCCGGTGCTGTGAATGCTGGCCCAACCGTTAGGAGGCGTGGGCCCTTCAATTCGCCGTCAGCAATCCGCTGCCTCAGAGCGAAAATCGCGGGAAGTGGATCAGTCGGCGACAAAACAGTTGTCAGGCCTTTCTCCAATAGTCCTTCGAGCACTGGAATCATCGCAGTTTGTAGGCGATCTCCATAAAATAGTGGGCGTTCCACTACGCCAGCGAATAAATGCCGATGGGTATCGATTAAGCCTGGCATTACGGTCATTCCATCGGCGTCAATGCGAACACCCTCCCCAAAAACCGCGCTCTCGGAAATGGAAACGATTCGCCCATCCCGAATAACCAAAGACCCTTGTTCAAAAGTTCTTCCGTTGCCGTCGATGATTCGGGCGTTATTGATGACGAGATTCTGGGCGACACCAAGATTCCATATCGTCAGGGAAATCACCAATGCCGTTATTTTTTTCATTCTTCTCTCCAAAAACGATTGTCAAGGCCAGATTGCATTGGATTACCCAACGACGGCTTGGGGTCACCAGCCGCCTCCAATCATCGTATCACCGTACCGGCGGCTCATGAGCGCAAAGCAGACCAACAATTGACTGAAAACTGGGCGGGTCAGCGGTAGAAAACGGCCACAAGGAGAAATCAGAACGGCTTATTGATGCTATTTATCGCCCCGGCTGGTGAAAAATCGGTCCATTCCAGCCTTTGCGGGCTGCGATCTGCGTAAAATCCACAGCGACACTGTATTTAGTGAGGTCGAGGACGGATGGCTGCACTTTGGGAGGAATTGAAACGACGCAACGTCATGCGGGTGGCAATTGCGTATGCCGTCGTCAGCTGGCTGATACTGCAGTTAGCAGATGTTCTAGTGCCTTTGTTGGCCTTGCCCGAGTGGGTCGGGCGACTCGTATTTCTCCTATTGTTAGTTGGATTGCCGTTGGCGTTGTTCTTCGCGTGGGCATTTGAGCTCACTCCGGATGGGCTGAAAAGAGAAAAAGATGTGGATCATTCCCGGTCCGTTACCAGGACAACAGGTCGCAAGCTCGACTTCGCAATTACCGGTGTACTCTTGGCTGCGCTGGCTTTTTTTTCAGTAGACAAATTTCTTCTGGAATCAGATAGGACTCCGCGTAGCAGCGCCACGAATGAGATCACCTCCACTAAAGTTCGACAATCGATTGCGGTGTTGCCATTCGTCAATATGTCTTCAGACCCCGAACAAGAGTTTTTCTCAGATGGCTTGTCGGAGGAGATATTAAATTTGCTTGCAAAAATCCCCATGTTGAAAGTTATCGGCCGAACATCGTCGTTTTCTTTCAAGGGAAAGAATGATGACCTCCGCTCTATTGGCCAAACTCTCGGTGTAAAAACAGTGCTCGAAGGATCGGTGCGCAAATCAGGTGATCAAGTACGCATTACTGCGCAATTGATTGATGTCTCGGACGGTTCGCATATCTGGTCTGAGACCTATGACCGGACAATGACGGAGATCTTCGCGGTTCAGGACGATGTTGCGGCTGCGATAACCGACGCTCTGCAAATTCATGTCGGCACGAATCTAACTCGCGGGCGTCCTACTGAGAACATTGAGGCCTATGCATTGTTTCTCAAAGCCAGAGCATCAAGTAACACGGATCGTCTCCGGGACACTGAAACGTTTTTGCTGCAAGTCATCGAGATTGATCCGAATTTTGCGGAAGCTTATGAAATGCTGGCAGCCAACTTTTGGCAACAGGCCGGAATCACTCTTAAGTCAGCAGTGGCACAAAGACTTATGGGCGAAGCTGCCTCCAAGGCGCTTGCCATTGATCCTGATCTTGTCGTGGCGAAAGCGTTATCTCAGGCAGGAAATCTCGATACTTATTCGTTTCTGGGGGAAATAGAGGCGTTCGAGTCAGCCGCGCGCAAAGAACCGCGTAACACCCAAATTCTCAGCGCATTGATCTACGACCTGCTAGAGACCGGGTACATCCAGGAGGCTGTTGGTGTCGCCGAGCAATATGTCGAGTTTGAGCCATTGTCGTCGGTCGCCCATGTTCGCATGTTCGAGACTCTCTATGCTGCCGGACGCACCAGCGAAGCCGTCGCAGCGCTGGAACTTGCGGACGGGCTCGGTAACGATTACGCGAAGATGACTATTGGCGATGTGCACCTGGTGGAAAAGCGTGAGGAGACCGCAATCGAAAACTGGGAAGCTTGGGTGCAACAACAGGATTTTTCCACCGAATACCCAATACGGGAACTAGCAACCGGCGCCCTCGATGCAACAACCGGTCAGGCGTACCTGGATCGTCGCATTCCGCAATTTCTCGCAACCGTGCCGAAAGAGGAAGCGCAAGCCATGCAACTGGATATGACCAAGTGGTATCTACTTTTCGGATTCCTTGATCGTTACTTCGAGGCAATTTTTGATTTTGAACTTACCGATAAAAATTGGACAGATGCGGATTGGCTTGTATACATTGGCACCGTGTTTCGACGACTTGGCTTTACAGGGCATTCTAAGTATCTCGACGTCGTCGAATCCATAGGCGTCATTGACGTTTGGGAGAAGCGCGGGCCACCGGATTTTTGCGACAAAGTGGATGGCCAATGGGTCTGCGAATAACGCGCGCAAATACGAAAAAGCAGCAGCAAAAAGCCTGCTATTGCTTGGCCTAGAGGCGCGGTTTTTGTGGAGAAATCGTTGTAGCCCGACAAGTGCTCCCAACCACTGCTTGGGGTCACCAGCCGCCTCCAATCATCGTATCACCTTACCGGCGGCTCATGAGCGCAAAGCAGACCAACAATTGACTGGAAAACTGGGCGGGTCAGCGGTAGAAAACGGCCACAAGCAGACGAAAGCGCGTAATCGCTAGAACCGTGATCGCGACAACTGAACGTCTGCCGATTCCCAGGCCTCTTCGAAAGCAGTCTGTACGCTTTTCGCTGCATCAGCTTTGCCCTGTGCGGCGAGGCTCTGCCACAGTCCGAACAGCGACCAGCCGTTGTTCCGATTGCGCCGAAGATCCTCTCGATACACGGTTTCTGCCTCCACCAGTCGACCCGACGTAAGCAGCGCGGCGCCGAGATATTGCCGCATCGGTTGAGCCCAGTCTGGCGGCTCCCGGTAGCCGAGTCGATCTTCGATCGCCACGGCGGCCTCAAAGGCGGCAATCGCATCGTCGAAGTTACCTTGTGCCTCCATGATTTCTCCCTCGAGACCATGGGCGGCGATTTCCATCAGCGTTGCCACGTCGTTTCTGTTGCGGCGAATCGACTTCGCGGCCGGATCGGCGACGATGGTGCGCAGCGCGTGAAGTGATTTGACTGCAAACTCAAGCTCGCCGCGCCCTACATGGCCGCTGCCCTGGGTGTAGTGCCACATACCGTCGAGATACAATTCGCCCTCGAGCACACGCTCATGCGCCTGTAGATCCTCCCAGCGGCCAAAGATCTTCGGCACAAGCCAGCGGGCTGCGATCAAAGTCTGGCCGGGTCCGGCCAAAATCATCGCCTCACCTGCGTGTACTTCGGCATCTCTTGCTGCCTGGAGGGCTTCGGCGTAATACCCCTGCATCACCGACGAATAGCGAATGAATTCGTACGCGTGCCGACGGTGGTTCTCAGCCGACAGGAAGTACGTACCTGTCTTAGGGAACGCGTGGTTACCCCACGCTTCCAGGAAGGCGGTATCTGCTGCCACGGAGCGCCGATTGGTTTCAACAGACTTGGTGTGCTGGCCGACACGTATGTAGATATGTCCCGGCATGTGCACGATATGCCCAACACCGGGCATCAGCGAGGCGAGCCGGTCGGCCGCTGGCAGCGCACGCTCGGGCGTCTGCGAGGATTCCATCAAATGGATAAACAGATGATTGGCGCCCGGATGATCGGGCCGTATATCAATCACATGTTGTAACGCCCGAGCTGCAGCGCTGGTCCCGGGCATCGGTTCGCCGTCGAAGCCCCAATAACGCCAAGGCGTCGTGACCATGTGCGCATCGGCGACCAGGGTCCCGGCGTCCGGATCCATTGGATAGCGTTCGAAAACGGATTGAGCAGCAGTTTGATAGGCCCGATCGCGCTCCAAGGCATCAGGATAGGTGTCGGAATCGAATCGCACATTGAGCGCCTCGATAAACGCGCGCTCCTCGTCGGTCGCCGCAGCAATCAGGTCCATTCCTTTGGATATGGCACCGCGCGCCGCGCCCTGCGGGTCGTCCGGCATTTCTGCAGCCCGGCTGTTGGGGTTCGGGCCCAGGGCCAATGCCAAGCCCCAATAGATCATCGGATTTTCAGGGTCGTGCCGGAGTGCTTCCTGATATGAGGCAACAGCCTCCGGAAAATGATAGCCCCATGTTAAACGCAGACCCTGATCGAAGAACTGCTGGGCCTTCGCAGAGTCCGTCGAGATTGATCGACTGTAAACGCCAGTGCCTTCAACGAGCACTGCCATAGGTGCTTCGGTTCTTGAACCAGCACAGCCGACGCAAAGCAGAATTACGATCACGGAGACAAGAATGTGCGTACGCATGATTTGTCCTTTTTTAGTCTGCATACATTCTTTCGGCGTAGCAGCGAAGCGTCCGGACAGGGTCACCTGCAGCCTGCCAGCAGTTTATCACCGGATGGGCTGCTTCCGGATGCTTTCCAGCCATTCGACTGGAGCTTATCTATTGCTTTAGTACTGAGCGTCTGCTCTCGCCATTAGCAGTCGGTCAATGCCTCGCACCTCAAAAGACGGCAGTCGGCCACGAGCGGTCATCCAGATTACTCTGGTGCTGGTGCCAGGCGCTTGAGTTCTTCGATCCAGTTGAAAACAATGATCAGCTTGATAGAAGCCTCGGTAGAATCGGCCGGTTTGACAACCAGAAACCGCTGACCGTCTGCTGAAATGTCATAGTTCCGGGCAAAGCAGGCGGCCCCGGGCAATCCGTCGAAGACCAACTCGGGCGTACCCGCGCTGAAGCGTGGCTCGTAGTTGATGCTGACCGACATCATGCGCGTGCCCTCGCGGTAGAAGAGTGTGTGTCCATCTGGAGACCAGATGGCTGCAGCGCCGCCGTTCGTGGAGATCGGCCGCCGGTCGCCAAGGTCGGGAAACCTCTGCACGTACACTTCACACCGACCAGTCTGATCGGAGCTGTAGGCAATCCACTGGCCGTCGGGCGATAACGCGGGTGCGGCCTCGTTGGCCTCGGAGTGCAATAGCGGCTCCCATGTCTCATCACCGCCCATCGTGAGCACGCCGATATCCAGCGCCGGTGGGGAACCATAGTCGAAGATCATGCGCATCCCGTCCGGTGACCACCCGTACGATTTGAAGTGCCCCTCGTGTACTTCGCTAGTCAGGAGTTTCTCGGCAGTCCCGGTGCCATCAGCCCGTTTCCTAAAGAAGCCGTATCTCGCGTTACCCTCTCTCATCGAGGCAAACACGAGATGCTCGCCGTCTGGAGTCCAGATCGGTACGTTGTCGATCTCGGGCGCGGTCGTGACACGACTGAGGGTTCCGCGCGCGAGATCGGAAACCCACACGTCCTGGTTGTCAATGCCCACTGCGACCTGAGTTCCATCCGGTGACAGACGTGGCCAGAGGTAACCGCCGGGAGCGAGAGTCAGCGGTTCTTCACGTCCCTGTCGATCAACCCAGACCAGCGTGCGTGACTCGTCGCCCAACGCTCCGCTGGTCAAATACACCAGCGTTCCGTTGGGCGCGAGACTGAAACTGGCGGACCCTCTGTCGCTCGTCCAAACGCCGTCCAGCACAGGAACGGGGTTACCCGTCACCTCCAGGCGGCCCAGATCAAACGGGACTGCGCGCAATGTCCCCGCCACGCCGTAGACGATGTGACCGGATTCACTGTAACGAGCGTGGCTTCCCCCGGAAATCAGGATCCGGTATTCGCCGGTTTCCAAATCGAGCAGGGCAATCTGAGCGTTATTGATGCCCTGAGTGTTTGTGATCGTGAAAAGCACCGTGCGGTCGCCTGGCAGAAACTCCGGGTAAACATGGTCGATTTCGCCTTTCGCTGTGTCCGGTGTCGTCAGGATCTCCGCATCCCCGCCCGTCGCCGAGATGCGGAACAAGCCGGTCGATGTATCGGCTGTTCCAAAAATAATGGTGTCGTCAGAGCCCCAGCTTGCTCCTCTGACCGGGCCGTCGAGTTCACCAATCGGCACGGAGGGACCTCCGGTAACGGCCACTTTTCTCCACTGGCTATTATTTTCGACAAACCCGAGCCACTGGCCATCCGGTGAAAAGAATGGTGAACGAGCCGAGCTCGATAGCAAGGTCGGCTCGAGCTGATCGAGTGCGCGCACGTAGAGCGGCATCTCGGGACTGGCCTGGGCACCAACCAGGTAGGCGATGTGCCTGCCGTCTGCAGATACCGCCACTTTTGCATCGGCGTTAGTACCATTGAAGGGCTCCGCGCCTGGATGGACAATCGTCAAACGCACGATAGGTTGCGAAGCGGACTGGCTACTTCCTGCATCAGCTCCACTGCGCCGCGCATCATTCAATACGTACTGATCCACGACCAGAAATCCGACCGCAAGTAATACGAGCGCCTGACTGATATAGCTAAATCGCTGTCCCGCTCGCTGACCAGGCACACTCCCGACCTGCACGTCCGAAGCAGACTTAATTCCTTGCGGCGTAAGATCGAAGGCCCAAGCGAGAATAACGGCGATGGGAAATCCAACTGCAAGTAGAATTATGACGACCGAATCAAGCCAGATTGGCAGATTCAACGGCGCGCTTATGACATCGACGATCTGAATGAGCAGCCAGGCCACCACCGCATACACAGCAGCGACCTGAAACACCTTACGTCGTTTGATTTCCCCCAGGAACGACATACCGGCTCCCAATTGTTCTTATGTTTTGAATATTACTCGGATAGAGGCTCCGAAAGCCGAAAATTCGATTATTTCTCGCCCAACTCAGGTCTTATTTGGTTCACGGGAGGGAAATTCTGGACGGCCGCAACGGGTCATCGGCCGACATTAGATAGTCTAGCAGCCGAATGTCAGCTTTTCCTGGGAGCAGACATCCGATCGGCTAGAAAATCAGCCGGGCTAACGGTAGAAATCGTCCAGGACCTGCCCGTTGGTAAGCTCTAGAAACCGTCTCTGCGAACGGCAGCTTTCTTGAAAGCAGACACCTGCGGTGCCGCTCTGTCAAATCCATGCTTATACATCATTGGGTCGGCTCGACTCGCCGAGACCTAAATCGGATCCGTTGTAATATCGTCATCTTAAATGATGAATCTAACCCCCTGGCCATGTTCTTGCGTATAGCGGCCAAAAGATCTTTCAAACGAACGGCTACTCCATTTCTATGGGGGAACGTACGTGGACTCAGATACCGGGATTAACGTTGCTCGTCCGCGAGTTACGATCGCCGTGCCATCACCATCCACAACCGCAAAACAGGTCACCAGGGCGCCCTCAAACGGCCTAATCTCAAACGGGGCCGTGTCCGTCGGAAATATGTCTGTATCGCCAAGGACCAACACGCCTTGAGATGGTGGAGCAACACCGACTACCTCTGGCGGCGAGCCAGGACCCCTACCCAATTGACATCTCACTTGTCCTATATTTCCGAGCGTATCGTATTCAACGACTGCCTGACCGATAAAAGGACCTGGCGTCTCGTCCGAGACCATCACGATACGATTGGGCAGGCTATCTAGTTGTACACCGTTGTTCTTCAACAGCAGAACTCTCGCACCACCAATACCGGGGTCACCCATATCGCCTTTCGGACCTTCCGGTCCGGGAGGCCCGGGTATCTTATCTACCTCAACGATAGCGTAGTTCGTGATCTTCTTATCGCCATAAGTGACATTCACGTCCCAGCCCCTGCCATCTTCCAAAGGCGCTGAAACAATGGCCGCCACTGCATCCGCGCATGGCATGCCGAGAGCAACAGCGGGAGCCCCGAATGAGCTTTGGGACGACACAACTACGATCGGGATACCGTCGCACGTAAGTAATACTGCTTTTCGAACATCTGCGGGCTGCGCATATAGGTCTGTTATGTTGAGAGATGCCAGAGCAAATAGGGATAGCGCACCGAGGAAGTTCTTTCTCATTACTTCTTCTCCTTCTTACCGACTGTGCATTTTCAGGATAGTCCACACATCGGCGAAAAGGAATATTGTAACTGAGTGAAACGTTGTAGGTTATGTAAAGTCTGAGCCGATTCCATGCCCAAAATGGAGTTCTTGCGACATTCCCCGACTGCTTCTGGAGAACACTAGCTGCCATTGAGCCAGCGCACGTTCCCTGTTCTCGGGAGGTCGGCTGCGGGTCAGCAGCTGCCTCCCGCCATCGTATCACCCTACCGGCGGCTCACGAGCGCAAAGCAGACTTTCAGTAGGCTAGAAAACCGAGCAAATCAGCGGTCGAGAACGGCCAGAAGCGGAAATTGCAGCCGTAACTCAACCGTCCATTTTATTAATACATGACCATTAGGTCGTAAGTAGACGTTTGTATGGGACTCAGGCCGAAAGACTTATAGGAACGGCTTGGCTGCGTGTGGCAAACCGTCCCGATAGGGATGAACCCGACCGGGACGTAAGTTTTCATGCGGTTAGGCGATTTCACGAATGATAAAATCGATGTGCTCAACGTCTGGATCCAGCACAATGTCTATTTCGGCGCAAGTGTGCGCATCTCCGTCAATGCAGGGAATTTAGTCCACCGCGACCTTGCCATGAACCGATTTCGGATTGGCTAAGAGTTCGACCCATACGTCGTTGGTGTGGCTGCTCGGCTAGCCGACTGAATACTAAGGGAGCGGGAACGGGAACGACGGGCACTCGTAGGTAGGGTTACCAAGCACCGTCACGCCGTTGACTTCTGCGTTTAGCTCTGCGGCGTACTCCTCTAAGTCGTCTGCGCACGCGTTTAATTCCGCTTCGCTGAGGTCATCATCAGATTGTGTTATACCTCCGAACTCACTGATGAAACATTGCGGCAGTATGGGGACCTGACCCGGACCGCCAACGACAGCTTCCAGGTGACCGGGTGAGATCTTTGGGCTTGTCAATTGACACGCTACGACGTTTGGGAAGTTCGGGAGCGAATTGAACGTTGCGGTGTCGCTCCAGGCTACGGTCGTCTTGGGCATTGAGGAAAACGCGCACGGGCACAACGAAACTGGCTCGGGCGGCTGACCTTCCCATCTCACCAATGAATGCACCGCTTCGCCAATATCATCTCCCACAATCAGAAGTGTGCTACCACGAATCGGCTCGGGTGGAACTACTGGTTGGGGCGGTACTTCTACCAGCTCAACATCCAGCCGAAACCGCCATTCGCTTTTCGTGCCGGAGGGAGGCTTGAAACTCGCATCCAGTGAAACGATTCCCTCTGACACATCGGTGCTGGTGCCGATGTCAAGAAACAGCTGCAAGGACGTACCACACCCCACCGAATCCTCTACACGAAACTGGCCGTTGGGCCTTTCCATGAAGCAACCCGGTGGCAACAGAAGATGCCACGCAGTCAGTTCTGGGTGTAGCGGATCTGGCGGCTGGACGGGTTGTGGCGGTTGAAACTCTACTGTCACCGCCTCACTCGCCGGGTTGATGCCATCACTGGGCGGGCCGGGCGCAAATATGACTTGCAGGGATAGAGTCGCTGGCGTAACGGGTTCCGGTGGCACAGCCAACTCCGCAGTAACTTCAAACGGCTCGAACGGCGCTTGGCCGAGGGCCAGAGGCGTTACCCCAAAAGTCAGTAGGAATGTAAGTAGCAAGCTTTGAGGTATTTTCATTATCGGCCTCCTCGCATAGTTACAGAGAGATGCGCGGCAGCCCGGCGATCTTGGGTCCTTCGGGAGGTCTTCCATGGCTTCTCGAAGGAAGCGAGGACCCGTAACTTTGCGTCCCTAGCTTTGGCTAGGTTTGCCTTTGTCGGATGTAACTAATTTTTATGCGCTGATAGGAGAACGGCGTCAATTCGGGGATGTACTTATCGCGGTCTGAGGATTTGTTGTACGTCCGCACAGGGTCAACCACGGCCGGATCACCGCGTTTCGGGCAACCGGCTCCTATGCGAAGTATAGCTGCCCGCTAGGCAGATAGCGCTTATCCGACAGCAGGCGGTCAGTTAGGGCGAGGTCCGGATGAAGTCGACCAATTCTCGCCAAGCAGCATCCGCCGCCGCTTCCTGGTAACCCACCGTCATTCCGTTTCCGATATCCAGGACGGATGGCGCACCTTGAATATCGAATCCATGACGGGCACCCGGATAGTGACGCACTGTGATCAAGTCCCTGATCGAAGACGCTTCCACCAGCGCATCACAAAGCGACGGATCCGCAATATCGTCTGCGTCACCGAGAAGCATCAGCACTGGAACCTCAACATTCAATGGTTGGCGATCGAAACACCCCGGATATACCGTAGTGACGGACCGAACAGAGGAAGCCCCATTCCGCGGACCATGTAGCCACGCTAGCGATCCCCAACCACCCATGGAAAAACCAACAACATGAATATCCGAAGAATCAACCGCAGGCAGTGTTCTTAACCAAGTGATTGTTGCATCGATGTATTCGGCAATACGTTGCGCGGGCACGGGTTCAGCACATGCCTTGACTAATCCCTCTGCCGTAAGAATGTCTATCAAATAGACAGCGAAACCCTCGTCACTCAATCGCTCGGCGATTTTGGGGTAGTGTCCGCGGAAAAGTCTGTCGTCTTCTCCAAGTTGCGAAATTGCCGCTTCGGCATCAGCGGACTGACTAGCAATTCCGCTACATCCCGGGACTGCAATTATAGTTGTGAATGGACCCGCTCCTGGCGGAGCGAACAATCGATAATTATCTTCGATGCGACCTTGAAGACGCTCGACTTCTGACGTTTCTGGGTTACACGCTTGAACGAGCAGTCCAAGAAATACGGCGACCGACATGCGGACGGCTCTAGCAATCACCGCTATTTCCCTTCGATCCGTGACGCATTCCCAATTAGATCATAGAAAACCCAAAGTTCGCTCTGGGTTATTTGCCGCCGCTCATGTTAGCAAACGCTTAACGTCGGTTTTATGGTCGTGACCGTTTTCCAACGGAATAGGCCGAGGACCGGACGAATCACTGATCTTTGTGCATCGCAATCTGATCGTCCGACAACCTTAAGAAGCGCGCCGCGTTGTTGTAGAGGATGTCTCCCTTTTGCTCAGCCGTAAGGAAATCCGCCGACTGTATACGATCTACCGCCTCATCGATCACTTCTGGCCAGATCATCTGATCCGAGCCAAACATGATGCGGCTGCTTAGACCGTTGTCAATGAGCCCCTTCAGATAAGCGAGAGCAACAGATGGGGGCGTCAGATGGAGAATTATCGAAATGTCTGCGTGTACGCTAGGATACTGGTACATCAACGCCGTTGCCTCTTCGAGAAAGGGCCATCCAGCATTCTCCAAGTACAACCGAAGTCCGGGGTATTTTCCGAGTATGGGTACTAGCCTCAGAGGATTGCCCAGATCAGAGCGAAAATCTGAGCTGCCCCCCAGCCCTGCTACATGCACCAAGATTGGAACATCTAACTCGTGGGCTAAAGCGAAGACCGGATCAAGCAATGGATCATCGATCGGTATGTCGTCGTACTGAGAGGTTACTTCCCCTATGATGTTGGCACGACCGAATTCCAGCATTACTCGTAGCTCGCTAAGATCGAGCTCTGCAGGATCACGGACTCGTATGCCAACCATGAATTTTTCCGCGTCGGTTTCGACCCATCGCAAGACCCGGTCGGTGCGGTCCGTCACGACCCCGAGGACAACATTGTTCCGATCCATTGCTTCGAGCGTCATCGGTCGAATCGCGTCGCCCGACTTCGCCATTGTCGGGTCACCAACGCATGGCTGGGGAAAGCAGTAGCGATGCTCCTGCGTCACTTCAAAACGAGCATGAAGGTGCATGTCGATTATCGGGCCTTCATATCGTTCCTGCGCGAACACTGGGAGGCACGACGAAAAAAGAACCGCCAGTACAACGATTACGCGCATCGATGGGCCCTCCAAGATGACTTTGCCGATTGTCGCTCCGCGGTCGTCTCGATCAACAGGATTCTGAGACAACTATGCGCCCCCCGGCGATCGACCTCGTTCGTTGCCGTCGCTCATATTAGCAAAGCCTTAACGTCGGCTTGGGGTCAAAATTTGCCTGCCGACAGCATATCAGACGATGCGCGGCTTAGCGCAGCACACCGGCCGCTCGCTCGTGTCAGGCAACATCGTCGCAGTGCGGCCAGGAGCAGGCATTTAGCGCGCCCGACCGATAGAGTTTTGATAGGTTTCTAGTTCGTCGATTAGCTCGAGGCACCGACCTCTCCACTCCTCGAATTGTTCGGCGAGAAATTGAGTAAAATTCAGCTCGCCAACGACATGATCTGGTAACGACGAGCTATAGACTCGATCGACTAGACGGTCTATCTGGTCATCACTCAGATCCGTGGCAAGCTCAAACTCCGCGTCGCGAGGGATCAAACGATAGGACAGGTTTGAGTACTCCGTCTCTCGCTCCTCAATTCGATTGTGTGCCCCCATTTCTCGGTCATAGTAATCGCTGATCATTGCGCGAACGGTCGTGTCTCTGAGCAGGCCGAATTTTCCCGAAGCCACCACGTCGTCGAACGTCGTACGGCGTGCACGCGCCTGGTTCCAGCCATAGGTCGCGCTTTCCACAACGTCCGTGAGGAATCGCCGCATATCTTCCGGGCGCTCATTAGCAGCTTCCAAGCTAGAATGAATACGGAGCAAACGAGCCTTCTTGTACGAAATTCTCTCCAAACCGAAGGCGATTTGCTCCAGGTCGACCTGCAGGTCGGCAGTAAGCCTGCCGATGATCTGCATTTCCTCGTCGCGGTCCAAGCGATCGCTGTTCCAACGCTCCACCGCGAAGGCAATCAAGACACCCGCAACGACTATTGCGAGTTCGCCGACCCCATAGCGCCAGTTGAGATGGAATAAGCGCCAGCGCATGGAATTTAGCTTCTCACCACCTGGACAACTACACAGTCAAACTCGAAGCGAAACTGAACAGTTCTTCTGAACAGCCGCCTTCGGCCCCTCCGCTCGATCCGAGTATATACCCACGAGGGGCAGCTGTTCTCATAGGCGGCCGCCTGTCGCCAGTTTATCACCGGGACGGCGGCTTCCGAGCGCTTTCCGGCCCGTCAACAACCGATATGGTGACCGACGCAGTGCGGCCATTTGCGGTCATTCAATCATCGCCGCAATCGTCAATGTGACAGTCTGCTGTTGACCAGAAATGGTTGCGTGTATGCTGTCTTGTGTCTACCAAGCCATAGTGATAATTCCATCTCAGGGGGCTCCAAATGAGATTGACTCGTCTCACACCGCTACTCTTGCTGACAGCAATTGGCTGCTCTTCAGAAAAAGAAGCAGCCACAACTGAACTATGGGAGCCTTTCGCTGGGGCGTTGGCCGATACGCAGAGGCGAAGTCTGACCTCCGAGATCACTGGCCGAAAGTATCAGATCTCTGTTGCACTGCCAGAGAATTACTCCACATCCAATGAGTCCTACCCAGTTCTGTACGCGGTAGACGCAAACGGTGAATTCGGTACTGTTGTCGAAGCCGCTCGCCTCTTACGACTGGATGAGCTGGTTCCTGAACTCATCATCGTCGGTATTGGATATCCTGTGGGTCGCTACAGCAACGCCCGCGAACTTCGCCGTGTTGATCTAAGACCCGCTGAGGATCCAACCGAGGATTCCAGTGAAAATAGCGACGGTGCAACGCGGTTCCTGGATTTCATTCGTCGGGAACTAATCCCGCTCGTGGAGTTGGAATTTCGGGCCAATCCAACAGGCCGGGCATTCTACGGTCATTCACTTGGCGGACAATTTGCACTTTTTGCTCTGTTCGAAGGGGAAGGAACCTTTGAACGTGTTATCGCCGGAAGTCCCGGTATTCGTAAATTGTTCCAGCGGGAGTCCGCCTATGCAAAAAGCTATGATTCCCTGCCCGCTAAGCTATTCCTTTCCTCTGGAATACTGGAGGATGGAAGGGTAGTGAATGTGCGCTATGGCAATAGGCTTTCAGATGTTAAAGAATTCGTAGCGACACTAGAGTCTCGCAATCACAAGGGACTCCAGATCAAAACCGCTTACTTCGAGGATGAAACTCACGTATCCGTGATTCCAGCGACTATTAGCAGGGGCCTACGTGTCATCTACGAGGACTTCCCTGGCGTTGTGAGCCAATAATCGGGATTTAGTGAAGGTCATCTTCGGGTTGCCGCCTGTCGCCAGTTTAGCACCGGGACGACGGCTTCCGAGTGCTTTCCGGCCCGTCAATAATCGATGTGGTGACCGACGCAGTGCGGCCACAAGCGGAAGTGCGCGCTTTATGTTCTAACCCTTAAACCCCAAACGCCTGCGAAGTTCCAGAAATTCGGGTTCTTCGAGCATAGGGTCGTTGAGCCAGTTGTTCTTGAAATTGCCAATGTCATCGGGATGGACAGGACGATTCTCTTCGATATAGCCGTTAACCGTCATTGTCCACTCTCGCAATGCGCGTTCTTTTTCTCGGGTTCCGAGGACAGCCCAGGCGAGAGGTTGCCAATTCTCATCTTGACGTTCTTGATTTAATTGTTCGAGACGGGCCAGCAATGTCGTTGCCTGTTTGGTATCCCCAAGTAGCCCATAAAGGTATGCAATTTCATGTACACGAAATATAGCGCCCGATGACATGAGGTTTACAGCTTTATCCAATTGTTCCCTTGCCTGATTTTGGTTTTCGTCGAGATACTCAATTAGACCAAGATCGAGATACCCTGAGTGTCTATCCGGTTCTAGTCTTATCGCTTCCCTCGCTAATCTGGCCGCCGCCGCGAGGTTCCCTGTGCGAAGATTGATCGTGGCAACATTACGATGGACAAACGCATCATTAGGATGAGTTTCTACGGCTCTTGCACCAAGTCGTTGCGCCTCCGCATAGTACTCACCGAAATAAGTGACCAGTGTTCTAGCAGCAACTAACGCGGGAACGGAAGACGGTGAATTATCTATAACTCGAATAAGAGACGCACGCCCCTCTTCCTGACGAGAAAAGTAGTTAAGGCGACTTAGTCCCAGTATAAGACTTCCACTTAAAGCTATCGGGTCCAACTCAACAGCCTTTTGCGAATAGTCAATTGCGAGATCTAAATCCCCGTAGTTGTAATTAAATATGCCCAGGTATTCGTAAGCACGGACAAAATTCGGGTCAGCCGCAACTGCTCTCTTAAGCGACTCGATGGCCAAAGGAAAGTATTCGGGCGATGTAGCCACTGGTGGCAAACTAAGAGCATATAAAAAGTGTTGATAGGCTTCCGCTGATTCGGTTGGCGGCTGCTCGAGGCTCGCACGTTCGTCGGTTAACAACTGTATCTGCATCGCAGTC
>Ga0224512_10002444_pt1 | contig 17049 bp, 19 predicted proteins | sample SF_May12_sed_USG_4_FD_169103 | JGI IMG/M metagenome (GOLD analysis project Ga0224512, IMG submission 169103) | Sediment microbial communities from San Francisco Bay, California, United States - SF_May12_sed_USGS_13 | ecosystem: Environmental > Aquatic > Marine > Sediment | place: USA...
GCTGGCCAATCCGATCAGCGCCGACCTCGACGTGATGCGGCCCTCTATCCTGCCGAACCTGATCCAGGCCGCCGCGCGCAACGCCGATCGTGGCCTGGGCGACGCCGCGCTTTTCGAATTGGGCCCGCAGTACCGCGAGCCCGGACCGGGCGGCCAGGACACCGTAGCCACCGGTATCCGCGTCGGCGCAAGCGGACCCCGCCATCATGCGCAGGCGCCGCGCCCGGTCGATGCGATGGATGCCAAGGCCGATGCGCTGGGCGCGCTCCAAGCGGCCGGCGCGCCGGTGGGCAATCTGCTCGTGATCCGCGACGCGCCCAGCTGGTACCACCCCGGCCGCGCCGGGGTGCTGCGCCTTGGAAACCAAGTCCTGGCCAATTTCGGCGAGATCCATCCCAAGGTCCTGCGCGCACTCGATGCCAAGGCGCCGATGGTCGGCTTTGAGGTTTTCCTCGACCGCCTGCCGCCGCCGAATTCCAAGGGCGGCAAGGCGCGGCCGCTGCTCCAGCCTTCGCCTTTCCAGCCGGTCGAGCGCGATTTCGCCTTCGTCGTCGATGATGGCATCGAGGCGGGCGAGATCCTGCGCGCCGCGCGCGGGGCGGAGAAGGGCCTCGTCACTGACGTTACGGTTTTCGACGTCTTCCGCGGCGAGGCGATCGGCAAGGATATGAAATCGGTGGCCATCGCGGTGACCCTGCAGCCGACCGAAAAGACGTTGACCGACGCCGAGATCGAGGCTGTCGGCCAGAAGATCGTCGCCGCGGTGAGCAAAGCGACCGGCGGGACGCTGAGGAGCTAAAACCCGCTACCGGTCGCCCGTCAGCAGCACCAACGCCCGGTCGATCCGCGCGGTCCGTTCCTCCGGGCTCTCGCGGCGGCGGATCATCACCTCACCCATCAACAATCCATAGAGCAGCGCCGCGCGCGCCTGGGCCTCGCCCTGGGGCTGGCCAGCCTCGACGAAACGGTCCTGCAGATAGGCGCTGCGGCGGGTATCGATCTTGAGCACGGCCTCGGCGGTGCGTTTGTCGCGGCGGGCCCAGTCGCGGATGGCAAGTTCGGGCGCTAGCGCGGCGCCATCGGCGAGGATCATTCGGAAGAGCCGCCGCAGCCGTTCGCCCGGCTGGCCGCCCGCCGCTTCGACCGCCGCGATGTAGTGATCGGTCTCGCGATCTTCCCAGGCTTCGAGTACCGCCGCGAGCAGGTCATCGCGGTCGCGAAAGTGCCAATAAAAGCTGCCTTTGGTGATGCCGAGCCGCTTTGCCAGCGGCTCCACCCGGATCGCATCGACGCCGGCCTCGCCGAGCTGGGCAAAGGCCGCCTCGATCCATGCCTGCCGATCGAGCCGTTCCGATTGTTCCATGCGTTCTGTTTTCATCAGAAAAGCCCCATACGATAGCGTATTGATTTTCTCGATTAATACATTATAAACCATACGGTCTCGTATGCAATTAGAAAATCGGCAGAAACCAACGACTATTCACAGGATGAACCCATGAAATATGTCTTCATTGCCGGCGCGCTTCCGTTTCTCCTGCTTGGGAGCCTGCACATCATCTACACGCTGATGGACGAGCGACAGCCGCGGCGACTGACGCAGCGCGACCATGATCTGGTCAAACGCATGCGCTCGAACACGCTCGCCCTGACGAAGGAGACGACAGTCTGGCGAGCCTGGATCGGCTTCAATCTGAGCCATGGGTTGGGGGTGGTGCTCTTCGCCGTTGCGATGATTTACATGGCGGCGTTGCACTTTGAGCCGGTGCGCGCCAGCGCGCCGATCGTTCTCATCGCGGCCCCGGTGATCGCGGCAATCTACGTCGGACTGTCTATACGCTATTGGTTTTCCATTCCCGCCATTGGATCGGGACTAGGTGCGGGGTTGCTGCTGGCCGGCGCGGTCGCGACACTCGCGGGCGCTTGATCGAGATCAGCGCGAGCGGCTCGGCGATCCGGCACCAAGGGTGGTACACGGGCAGCGAGACATCGGGCGCTTCGGTGATGCGGCGGGGAACGGGCATGACGGAAAAACAGATCGATGCACGAAACGAGCCGCCGGAGGGCGCACCGGCACTGAATAGCCACGTCATCGATGCGCTGCTGCCCCAGGAGATCGCGCTCAAGGCCGAGACGATCGGCGTCGCCAAGGCCAAGCGCGACGCGCTCTCGCTGCTGACACTGGCCGTGCTCGCGGGCGCCTTCATCGCCTTCGGCGCGATCTTCATGATCACGACGATTGCCGGCGCCGGCGCGATGCCTTTCGGCATGGTGCGGCTCATCGGCGGCACTGTGTTCTCGCTCGGGCTCATCCTCGTCGTGATCGGCGGCGCCGAGCTCTTCACCGGCAACAACCTCATGGTGATGGCCTGGGCCGGGCGCATGATTTCACTGGGTGCGCTCTTGCGCGCCTGGGCGATCGTCTATGTCGGCAACTTCATCGGTGCGGTCGGCACGGCCGGCCTCGTCTTCCTCTCCGGCTGGCCGGGGCTCGGCCAGGCGCAAGTCGGCCGGACGGCGCTGGCGATCGCGGCGGCGAAGGCCGACATCCCGTTCCTGGAGGCGCTGTTTCTCGGCATCCTGTGCAACGTGCTCGTTTGCCTTGCCGTCTGGCTAAGCTTCAGCGCCCGCACCGTGGTCGGCAAGGTGGTGGCGATCGTGCCGCCGATCGCAGCCTTCGTCGCCGCCGGTTTCGAGCACTCGGTGGCGAACATGTTCTTCTTCCCGGTGGCGCTGGCGATCAAATGGGGCGCGCCCGCGGGCTTCTGGGCCGCCGCCCAGGCAAGCGCCGCCGATTTCCAGACGATCACCGTCGCCGCCGCCATCGGCAATCTGGTGCCGGTGACGATCGGCAACGTTATCGGCGGCGGCGTGTTGGTGGGGGCGGTTTACTGGTTCGTCTATCTGCGCCAGCGCTGAGATATTTGGACCACCTTTATATGGACGCGAACTCATGGACGCGCGCTCATGAACGCGCACTTATCGGCGCGGTCTCTTCGCACCGCCGCTTTTCGCCTAACCGATTGACGCAAGTCAAAGGATTGTTTTCCCGCGGGGTTCAGACTGCGCGTCATGCATAATTTGGCGGACTTTGGTTGGCGGGCAGAGGTCGGCCGAGATTATCCCCCGCCAGCTATGTTCGACGGGAGGATACCCATGAGCGAGCAGCTGGGCACGATCGACGAGCTGCCAACCGAGTATCTCGACGCCTTGACCGGGCAGGACGCCATGCCCCTGTGGCCGAGCCTGCGCGGCATCCTGCCTTACGACAAGCCAAACCACCGCACGGTGCCGCATGTCTGGCGCTACGAGGCGCTGCGGCCGCTTCTGCTTCGCGCCGGCGATCTCACACCAATGGAAAAGGCCGAACGGCGCGTGCTCATGCTGGCCAATCCGGGGCTCGACGGCGAGCCCTTCGCCACCGCCAGCATCTTCTTCGGGCTCCAGCTCATCCTGCCCGGGGAGACCGCGCCCAATCACCGCCACAGTCCGAGCGCCGTCCGTCTGATCATCGAAGGCGACGGCGGCTTTACGACGGTGGAGGGCGAGCGCTGCCCGATGACGCGCGGCGACGTCATCCTGACCCCGGCGCGGCTCTGGCACGAACACGAGCATCGCGGCGACGGGCCTATGGTCTGGCTCGATGCGCTCGACGCGCCGCTGGTGGTCAAGATGGAAGCCGCCTACTGCATCGAGGGCGAGCCGCAGAACGCGGGGAACCGGCCCGATGCCTCGCAGACGCGCTTCCGGCGTGCGGGCCTGCTGCCCTATGACGCGCTCGACCGCGCCGCCGAGGACTATCCCCAATTCCGCTATCCCTGGGCCGATGTGCGCCAGGCCCTGCTCGACATGGCGTCCGGCGCCGGGCCGGGCGACCCCGTACAGCTCGCTTACGTCAATCCCGAGACCGGCCAGGAATGCATGCCGGTGCTGGGCTTTTCCGCGCTGATGCTGCGGCCCGGCGAGGAGCGGGCCCTGCCGCGGCGCTCGGCGAGCTGCGGCTACCTCGTGATCGAGGGCGCCGGCGAAAGCGAAATCGCCGGCAAATCGCTGAGCTGGAGCGCGAACGACGTGCTCGCCGCACCGACCCACGCCGCGATCAGTCACCGCAACGTCTCGTCGAAGAACCCTGCCTTCCTGATCCAGATCGACGACGCGCCGATGCAACGCAAGCTCGGCTTCTACGAGGTCTTCGCCAACGGCGGGTGACCGGCCATACCGCTGGGCTGCAGGAGATGGACCGGGAGCAATGACAGACGCCGCTTGCGGCGGTTCTTAGGCTCTGGCCCATTGCTAACCCTCGAAGGCGTGCTTAAGTTCCGGCGAACCTAACTGCGCGGCCGCCGGCGCCGCTTGCACAGCCATCCATGACCGATCTCGCCCATATCCGCAATTTCGCGATCGTCGCGCATATCGATCACGGCAAGTCGACCCTGGCCGACCGCCTGATCCAGCGCTGCGGCGGCCTCACTGCCCGTGAGATGAAGGAGCAGGTGCTCGATTCGATGGAGCTCGAACGCGAGCGCGGCATTACCATCAAGGCGCAGACGGTACGGCTCGACTACACCGCCAAGGACGGCGAGACCTACGCGCTCAACCTGATCGACACGCCGGGCCATGTCGACTTCACCTATGAAGTCAGCCGCTCGCTCGCCGCCTGCGAGGGCTCGCTGTTGCTCGTCGATGCAAGCCAGGGCGTCGAGGCGCAGACACTGGCGAACGTCTATCTTGCGCTCGATGCCGATCACGAGATCGTCCCGGTGCTGAACAAGATCGACCTGCCCGCCGCCGAGCCCGAGCGCATCCGCGAGCAGATCGAGGAGGTGATCGGCATCGACGCCTCGGAGGCCTTGCCGATCTCGGCCAAGACAGGCGACGGGATCGACGAGGTGCTGGAAGCGCTGGTCACGCGGCTGCCGCCGCCCAAGGGCGAGGCCGATGCGCCGCTGAAGGCATTGCTCGTCGACAGCTGGTACGACGCATATCTGGGCGTGGTCATTCTGGTTCGCGTGGTCGACGGACATCTCAAGAAGCGCATGAAGCTGCGCATGATGGCGACCGGCGCCGCGCACGAAGTCGAGCGCGTGGGCGTCTTCAGACCGAAGATGACCGATGTCGAGGCGCTCGGCCCTGGCGAGATCGGCTTCATCATCACCGGTATCAAGACCGTCGCCGACTGCAAGGTCGGCGACACGCTGACCGAGGACCGCAAGCCCGTGGCCGAACCCCTGCCCGGCTTCGATCCCAGCCTGCCGGTGGTCTTCTGCGGGCTTTTTCCGATCGACACGGCCGATTACGAACGCCTTCGCGAAAGCCTCGCCAAGCTCGCGCTCAACGACAGCTCGTTCCACTACGAGCCGGAGACCAGTGCCGCGCTCGGCTTCGGCTTCCGCTGCGGCTTCCTGGGGCTGCTGCATCTGGAAATCGTCCAGGAACGCTTGTCACGCGAGTTCGACCTCGACCTGATCACCACCGCACCCTCGGTGATCTACAAGATCCACCTGACCTCGGGCGAAGTGCTGGAACTCCACAATCCGGCCGACATGCCCGACCCGGTGAAGATCGACTTCATCGAGGAGCCGTGGATCCGCGCGACCATTCTGGTGCCCGACGAATATCTCGGCGGCGTGCTCAGTCTCTGCACCGAGCGCCGCGGCGAGCAGATCGACCTCACCTATGCCGGCAGCCGCGCCATGGCGGTCTACCGTTTGCCGCTCAACGAAGTGGTCTACGATTTCTACGACCGTCTGAAGTCCACGAGCCGGGGCTATGCAAGCTTCGATTATCAGCTCGACGAATACCGCTTGGGCGACCTGGTCAAGCTGTCGATCCTGGTGAATGCCGAGCCGGTCGATGCGCTCGCGATGGTCGTACCGCGCACGGCGTCGGAAACCCGGGGGCGTGCCATCTGCGAGCGCCTGAAGGATCTCATCCCGCGCCAGCTCTTCAAGATACCCATCCAGGCCGCGATCGGCGGCAAGGTGGTGGCGCGCGAAACCATCTCGGCGATGCGCAAGGACGTGACCGCTAAATGCTATGGCGGTGACGTCTCGCGTAAACGCAAATTGCTCGACAAGCAGAAGAAGGGCAAGAAGCGGATGCGCCAGTTCGGCAAGGTCGAGATCCCGCAATCGGCCTTTCTCGAGGCGCTTAAGATGAAAGACGTCTAGCCCGGTCTGCCTGTCCGGGGCCCTCGCCTTCAGTGCTGGCCACGGCGGCGCAACGCATCATTGGCGAAGGCGATGACGCCGATGATGGCGAGCACCAACCACGCCGGGGCGGTGAGGATTGTCTGGATCGCCGGATCCCACAGCCAAGGGCTGACGTAGCGCTGCACGGCGGCCTGGGAGATGTTGAGGCTGGCAATATCAACTGCCGCCCAGGTCGCGCCAAGCGATGCCGGCTTGTAGAGGCCGGTGTCGTAGAAGCGGTAGCCGTCAAACGCCAGCACGACAGCCGTCAGCGCACCGAAGAAGTAGCCGATCCAGCGCCACATTGGCATATACCCTTATGTTTACACGGCTTTTTCGGGCGATCAGGCAAAACTCTGCGCTGGCCGCGCCCCGTCCGCCTCGCCTAGACTGCGCCGACCGGCAACCGGCCGGCCTGGTCAGTTAGAATAGTTTGTGGGAGATACGCAATGTTCAAGGAGTTCCGCGATTTCGCACTCCGCGGCAACGTCGTCGATATGGCGGTCGGCATAATCATCGGCGCCGCCTTTGGCACCATTGTCAAATCGCTGGTGTCCGACGTGATCATGCCGCCGATCGGCCTGCTGCTCGGCAATGTCGATTTCTCCAATCTCTTCATCACCCTTTCCGGCGAGGCGCAGCCGACCCTGGAAGCGGCGAAGAAGGCGGGCGCCACGACGCTCAATTACGGCGTCTTCATCAATACGGTCATCAGTTTCATCATCGTCGCCTTTTGCGTCTTCCTGCTGGTCAAACAGATGAACAAACTGAAGAAGAAGGAAGAGGAAAAGCCCGCGGAGCCGCCGAAGCAGGAGGTTCTGTTGGAAGAGATCCGCGACCTGCTGAAGTCGCAATCCAAATAGGCTGCTCATTTCCTATCGGTGGGGGCCTTGCGCACCGCACGGCCCCCACCACCATTAAGAACTTGGCAACCATATTCCGTTCAGATGGCCGGTAGACGCTGGGATATCCCAACAACCGGGTCATTTTGCCATGTTCATCGAGATCGAAACCGCCGGCGGACGGCGTATTATCAACTCGACCTTCATCATCAGCGTCGAGCCGCGCGACAGCGGCTGTGCGGTCCTCGTGGCAAGCGGCGACGATGTTGAGGATCTGACGACCGATCTCTCTTACGAAGCCATCAAATCAGGGCTCCAGTTTGGCGGTGTCGAGGTCGTCACGCGGCAATCGGAAGAAGCATCGCTGACCACGCTGCGCCCGGTCGCGACCGACTGACCGGCCCGCCTCGCGCCGACACAGGCCAGGCGCCGCTCACCCCGCCCGGCAGCAAACGTGCGCCTTTTCGCCATATTTGCTCGTCCATTGAGGCTCCCGGCGCACGCGCGGGAATTTCTATTATGCGCATGCTCGCGCTGTCCAAACCGATTTGCCTTTCAACACAATGCATTCATACATTGTTGCTCGGCATTCAGTGTCGCAACACCGCGCCGAACAGTTGACCTGTCCAAATCGATGGCACAAATTCGCCGTTGTGTTCCAATGTGTTCCAACTGAATTGATCGACCGGAGAGGACAGCTACATGTCAGGCGATAACGACAAGTGGGAATTCTACACAGACAAGAAAGGCGAGCATCGCTGGCGGCGCACCGCCAGCAACGGCAACATCGTGGGCTCGGCCACCGAGGGCTACTCCAAGAAAAGCTACGCGGTCGCCAACGCTCAGCGCCACGGCTATGAAGGCAATCCCGAGAAGCTCGGCGGCGGCGATAGCTGGGAGTTCTACACCGACAAGGCGGGCGAGCATCGCTGGCGCCGGCGGGCGTCCAACAACGAGGTCGTCGGCTCGTCGTCCGAGGGCTATTCGAGCAAGGCCGCCTGCCAGGACAACGCAAAGCGTAACGGCTACGCCGGTTAATCGCCGAGGCGAAAGCCGCCGGCGCCCGATACACGTGGCGCCGGATGCTGGTGAACAAACGAAAGGCGCGCGCTCTGATGGGCGCGCGCCTTTCCTGATAGGTCCGAGCGAACCGGGTTAGCTGCTCTTGCCCGTCGGTTTCTTGGGCTTCGCATTCTTGCGGATCGGCTTGCGGGCTGGTCCCTTGGGCTTGGTGCCGCAGACGATTTTGTACTTGCCCTTGGCCTGGTGATAGCGGACCAGCAGCACATGCCGCGCCTTGGTGTGCGCGGCAATCCAGCGCTTACCCCACTTGGTCGTATAGTACTGCTTGCCACAATAGCGCACCTGCTCGGTGTAGCTATTAGGCGGCATCTTGGACTTCTTGGCTGTCTTCGACGCCTTGGTCGACTTGGTGGTTTTCGAGCGCGCTTTGGATTTCGAAACCTCCGACGGCAGCTTCAACCTGATTTGCTTGCCGAACTTCGCCGCCTTGGCCTGCGAGCCTTTGGCTTTGTCGTAAGCGGTCAGATAGGTCATGCCGACGGTCGCCATCGACGGGCTGGTGCTCAGCACGACAGCAGCCACGATTGCGAGGATCCATTTTTTCATTGAACGTCTTCCTTTCCTCATTGCCATCAACAAAGCCGCGCCCCGGGGAGATCGTTTACAGCCAAGACACGCGGAATGCTATTGGAATCAGGGCCGATAGGATCGGGCGTTCATTGAGGCGACCGGCTTGCATCGGCTCAGCGTCGGCCCCAAATCTTGGCGGCGTGTTGGCCTGTGAGCGCGGCGCTGATATCTTGTGCCCGTGCCCTGCCGGAGGGGTGGCCGAGTGGCTGAAGGCGCACGCTTGGAAAGCGTGTATGCGGGAAACCGTATCGTGGGTTCGAATCCCACTCCCTCCGCCAGTTCCATAGTATTTTCTGTTTTTATTCAATGTTTTATGGTTCGTGTTCCAGGTTGCGCCTACTGACATACCCACCAATTGATGCTAGTTGCAGCCGGACAGTCCGGAACAGATAGCCGCGGCGCCGGCCGTCATCGATGTCCGCCGTTAGGCGACAGGTGGACACCAAGAAAACACACCGTCAGTGCCCGCTTGTAGCCAGAACTGTCCTGTGGAGTTGCTTCCTCAAACTGACGAATGCAGATATGGCAACGCCCAGACCTCTGCATCATGCCTTCCAGATCGTTTCGTTTCCTCTCACCGAGGTCATCAACGTCGGGTCCAGCGCGCGGGCCCGTACGGCGGCGACCGCCGGCTGCATTGCCTTCCGGGCCTGGCTGCGCCTGGACAAGTCAGCCTGGTGGGTATTGCCCGGGCTCGTCAGCCTGGCGCTCTTCGCCTTCCTGCTGACCCGCATCGAAAGCGCCTTTGCCGGACGCACCTTCGCGGCCTATGGCGGCGTCCATATCGCCCCTACGCCGGCGCCGCGATCATCCTTTTCGCGCGCCACGGCGCACGGAGCTAGCGTTTGCCGCTATCCGGCGGTGAGCATGAAGGAGAGTATCGTCGCAATGCCCAGGAATGACATGAAACCGGCTATATCGGTCACCGTAGTCAGAACGATTGATGAGGCGGTGGCCGGATCCTGACCAACCCGGGTGAGTCCGATTGGCACCAGCGCGCCGGCGAAGCCCGCGCACACCATCGCGATCACCATCGAAATTGCGATCACCAAGGCGAGGCCGATCGAGCTCGACCAGATCAGCACGCCGACGCCGGTCGTGACTGCGATGGCGACGCCGTTTATGAAACCCGTCAGCACCTCTTTGCGGGCGACGCGCATCCACTGACCGATGCCGATCTCGCGTAGCGCCAGGCCCCGCATGGTAACGGCAAGCGCTTGCGATCCGGCATTGCCCGACTGGCCCGCGACGACGGGCAGCAGCACGGCAAGCGCAGTGTACTTTGCGATCGTGCTCTCGAAAGCGCCGACCACCGCGGCGGCAAGGAAGGCGGTCAGCAGGTTTATGTGCAGCCAGGGCAGGCGCTTGCGCACGGCAAAGAAGGCGGGTGACAGCGCGCGCTCGTCGCGGCTGGCGCCGACCATAGTCTGGATATCGATCGAGGCCTCGGCCGCGACCGCGCGCACCAGCGCCGAATGGTGGATGATGCCGAGGAGACGGCCATCGAGATCGATCACCGGCAGCTCGTGCAGCAAATTGTTCTTGAGCTTGGCGACGACCTGTTCGGCTGGATCCGTCGACTGCACGACATCGACGATTGGCAGCGCCAGCTCTGAGATCCGGGCGTCATCCTGGGCCGCGGCGAGGTCGCCGAGCTCGACCATGCCGGACAGCCGATTATTCTCGGCGACGACGTATAGCGCATGGCGCGGCCGCACGGCGGCGGCGCGCAAGCGGTCCCGCGCGGTGGCCACGGTCATCTCCCCGCGCGCCACCACGAAACGCGTGTTCATCATCCGGCCGGCGCTGTCGGCGGGATAGTCGAGCAGGCGGCGAAGTTCACGGGCGTCGCGGCCGAGTAGCGCGAGCTTCCGCTCGCAGATGTCGGGGTCGAGCTGGCCCAGCAGCCGCACCGCGCGGTCGGGACGAAGGTGGCCGAGCAGGCGCACGCTCACCTCGTCGGGTAAAGCTTCGAATGTCTGCGCCGCGGCGTCGGCGGTCATGCTGTCGAAGGCTTCCTCCAGCGCCGCGTCCGGTTTGTCCTTCAGGATTTCCGCCGCCTCGATTCCGGCACTGTCCTCTAGGCTGCGGCCGGCCGCGCGGGGGTGGCTTGCCACAAAGCTGTCATTGAGCGCGGCTACCGCGCGGGCGAGTTCATCTGCCATTCGCCGTCCCCTTGTTGGCCTCGCCGGCGCCGGCCTCGAGCACGGTGCGCAACATGCCGTTGAGGCCTTCATAATAGGCGGTGCTGATCGCCATGATCGCGTCGCCCGATACGCCCTGAAGGCCGAGGGCGGCCGTGTTTGCCAGGCCACGCGACAGTCCCGCGCGGCTCAAGGCGCCGATCAACCGTTCCTGACGATCGACCACAGGCAGGGCGCCAAGATCGTCCCACTCCTGGCGCTGCCGGGCCGCTTGCAGCGGCGTGCGCTCGTAAAGCGGTGGCACCGAGCGACGGTGCCGCATCACGGTGGCGCCCGCGCCCAGCTTGAGGAGATCAGGCAGAGTCAGAAGGCCGCGATACTTCCGCCCCTCGCCAACCAGATAAACAACGCCGTTGTCGGCGTTTTGCGCACCGCGCAGCGCCGCCAGCACGTCCGCGGCAGTGGCCTGCACGCCGAACACGGCAAAATCCTTGTCGATCCAGGACGCGACCACATCCTCGGGCATCGCCAGATGGCGGCGAATGCGCCGGGCCGACGCGGCGTCGCATTGGGCGAGCAGCCGTTCCGCCTCGCCGGCGCCGAGCGTGCGCAAGGCGAGCGCCATCAGTCGCGGCGCCGCCGCAGCCAGGCGTGCGCCAGCCGCCTTCCGGTGCATGCACCAGAGCGCCTGGCCGGCCGAGGCCGGCGTCATCCGCTCGCAAAGCAGCGCCGCGGTTTCGACCGGCGCCGCCTCGAGGAACGCCCCCGCCGCGGCGCCGTCCAGCGTTTGCAGAACCCGCGCAGCCGCGTCCGGATGATCGACGGCGAAGCGAAGCGCAAGGTCGACTGGCTCAACCATCGCTCGCCGCCTCCGGCACAACCTCGGTCGTAACCTCGGTAAAACGCGCGGCGGGCACGTACGCGGTGCCCGAGGTCGTCGCTATGACCACGCCCGTGCCGGTGATTTCGACGACGACACCTTCAATCTCGCCGACACGAATCCGCTGGCCGACCTGATATCGCCGCCGCACCTCCTGGGCGCCGATGACGTTACCCACATAGGCGCGCGCGCCCATGCCGAAGGCGAGCGAGAGCCCCGCCAACACGCCGCCAACGACGACCGCGATAATGATGATCAGGAACGTGACGTCGATTTCTATCTGGTCGAGGGCGATGATCAGAGCGGCGACCATGATTGCCGCCTGCGCCATGCGTCCCAGGAGATCGGCCTGTGCAAGACCCGTGGCGCTCGCGGTGGCGTTGATCAGGCGGCGCATGAACTCGCCGGAGAACACGCCGACCCCGACAATCAGCGCTGCGCCGATCAGCAGCGGCAGGTAGTTGACGGCCTTACCGAGCCAGCTTCCCACGGCCCTGACCCCGACCGCCTCGGCCGCCAGCGCAAGGAACATGAGCAAAACCAACCAAAAGGCGGCGCCCGCGATGACTGAAATCAGCGGCGCCGACAGGCGAAACCGGACGGCATTCTCGCGCCGCGTCAGGCGGGCGAACAAGGTATCAATGCCGCGGCAGATCCGAGCGGTCAGCCGCCGCGCCACCATCGCAACGACGAGACCGACGATCAACAACAGCAGCGCGCCGGCAAGGTCGGGGGCGAGCTTGATGAACTTCGCGACGAACCGGTCGGCGGTTTCGCCGAACTGCGCGGCGATACGCTTCACAAGATCCATGCGTTTGGTGTCCTTGACGTTAAGCCGGTCGACGAACCATCGCCGGCGGTGCGCTTGCGGCGTTTGTCTTTGGAATTTCTGCTGGACGCCGGCAGCGCCCGATCGCGTCCCCGCCGGTGGGCAAGCCGGAACCCATACAGGCTGTTAGTGGTCCGCCTGGGCTTGCTCGGCGGCATGGCGCCTTAGAGACCGCCCCAAACTCGCTTCATTCACCCGGCGGTAGTTGACGAATGTCCGCTGGCTCAAAACAACAAAGAACGTTTCCAGGTCGACCAGCACCAATCCACGTTCAAAGACCTCATCGGCAACGGCGCGCAGTTGCGTGGAATGCAGCCGTCCGCGCCCGGCGATCTTCTTCATCAGCTTCATCGAAATTCGAAAGCGACCGCGCCGGCTGCCGCCGAACTCCTGATCGTAGAGCCGCAACAGACAATCGGCGATTGCGTCGGCATCGAATTTTTGCGTCGCATTCTCGTCCATCAGTAACCTCGATATTTTTTTGTATATATCCCTATTTTTTTTACCTATAGTTCAATTCGATAAGAAACACAATATGCGATTCTGGAGGAGTGTTGGTGATGGCAGACGAGAATGGTGGGGCGAAAAATTCACCCGCAACGCCGGCTAAAGCGAGCAGCGAAGGAACGACAAAGAAACCGGCGGGCAGCGGCGTGAAGCGACGCCGCGCCGCCACCCCCAAAAAAGCAGCGGCACAGCCGACCGTGAAGTCCGCGGCGTCAGCAAAAGCCTCGGCACGGCCCGCCGAGGCCAAGGCTCAGCAACCGACAAAGGCCGACGAGTCCAGCGGCGCGACATTTGCCAAGCAGGTCGAGCAGGTCCTTGCAAGCGCGGCAAGCGCTGTGGCCGGGGGCGCGGAATCCTTCGCCGAGATCAGCGATGTGGCCAAGGCGAAGGCAGCCGCCAAAGCCGAAACACGTCTCGCGCACATCGCATACTTGCTCTATGCGCTGACGGCAGTCACCGGCGTGACCTTCATCGCCGGCTTGATGCTGGCATTCTTGAGGCGACGCAAGGCAGCGGTGGCGACCACCGCGCTGCAAAGCCACTACAATTGGCTGATCTGGACATTCTGGTACGGCGTGGTCGGGTTTGCGGTCTCCGCAGTGCTCGTATTCATCTATGTCGGCTGGGCGCTTCTGGCGGTGACTGCGATCTGGATGGTGTGGCGCATCGTCAAGGGTTGGTTGACGCTCTACGACGGCGAAGCGATCGCTAGCCCGAAAGCGGCGTTGTAACAGTCGTCATTTTTCACCGACCAGACAGGTTCGAGACGCGGGGCGCCGGCATGCCGGTGCCCGTGCGTTGAAGGAGGACGACCATGGCGCAGGCATCAAATTCCTGGGATCGCGTACGCGAGCTCGCGAATGCGGAAGATCCCGACGGGCTGAGGGTGTTTCTGTCGACCTTGGAGCCGAACGAGGCCGTCCGCGCGATCCTGCGGCTCAATGCGGACGAGCAGGGAAAAGTCCTTACGACGCTCTCGCCGGATGACGCCGCCGATCTCATCGAAGACATTCCCGATGAACAGGCCGCGGACATCGTGGAGCAACTTGAGCCCAAAGCGGCGGCCAACATCGTCAACCGAATGGAGAGCGACGAACAGGCCGACCTGCTTGGCGATATGGAAGATGAAGACGCCGAAGCCATTCTGCAGGAGATGGAGCCGGAAGAGGCCAACGATGCCCGAATGCTGGCTAGCTATGCTGACGATGTGGCCGGCGGGTTGATGAAGACCGAGTTCCTGAGTTACCGGGAAGACAGTCCGGTTGGCAAGGTTATCGACGACCTCAGCGCGCGCGCCGAGGAGATCGAGCCATATTTCAACCGTTACATCTATGCCACGTCGCCGTGGGGACGCCTGGTCGGCGTGCTCTCCGCCCGTCAGTTACTGTTGCATCCCAAAAGCCAGCCGATCGCCAAGTTCATCGTGCCTGCGCTGTTCGTAAAGGCCGAAGAGGCCCTCGACGACCTCAAGACGTTCTTTGACACGCATGCCTTGTCGGCCGCGCCGGTTGTCGACGCCCACGGCCAATTGCTCGGCGTAGTACGGCGAACCTCCGTCCACGAAGCCCTGGAGTATCGCGCCGAGCAGGAAATGCTCAGGATGGGTGGTATTATCGGCGGTGATGAAATCCGGACCCTTCCGGTTTTGGAACGCTCGCGGCGGCGCCTGTCGTGGCTCAGCATCAACATTGTTCTCAACGTCCTCGCGGCCAGCGTCATTGCACTCTACATCGACACGCTGAGCGCCGTGATCGCGCTTGCTATCTTCATTCCGATTGTTTCCGACATGAGCGGATGTACGGGCAACCAGGCGGTTGCGGTGAGCATGCGGGAATTGTCGCTTGGGATCGTCAAGCCATTCGAAGTCTTCCGGGTGTGGCTTAAAGAGGTCTCCGTTGGCCTGATCAATGGCAGTGCGCTCGGACTGATCCTGGGACTGGGCGCTTGGGCGTGGAAAGGAAATCCCTACTTGGGACTAGTCGTCGGCGGCGCCATGGCGCTCAACACGCTCATTGCGGTGTCGATCGGCGGCACGGTACCGCTTTTGCTGAAGCGCTGGGGCGTCGATCCGGCGATCGCATCAGGCCCGATCCTGACAACCGTCACCGACATCTGCGGCTTTTTCTTGCTGCTAAGCTTGGCCGCTCTGATGCTTGATAAGCTAATATGAACGCGCCATACGCACGGCTCATGGCGCGTATGAAGGAAAGTCTACAGCCGGAAAATGAAATGACATTGTTGAGCAAATCCGCCAGCGCCGCGAGGTCGCCGAGCCGAAAGGTCAAGAAAACCGGCATCCGCAAAAAGAAGCGCGAGCCGATGCTGATCGGCTGGCGCGAATGGGTCGGGCTTCCCGAACTCGGCGTCCAAATGGTCAAGTCGAAGATCGACACGGGCGCCCGCTCGTCGGCGCTTCATGCCTGGAACATCCGACCCTTCGACAAGGGCGACGCCCCCTGGGTCGCCTTCGATCTGCACCCGATGCAGCGGGACAACAACGTCGTCATCGAATGCGAGGCGCCGGTGCTCGGGGAGCGCCATGTGCGCAGCTCGAGCGGAACGATCCAGTTGCGCTATGTTATCAAAACCGTATTGGAGCTCGGCGTCCGTCGCTGGCCCATCGAACTCACGCTGACCAATCGCGACGAAATGGGCTTCCGCATGCTGCTGGGCCGAACGGCTTTGAGGCGGCGTGTCATCATCGATCCCAGCCGATCGTTCCTGTCGACCCGCCGGCTCAACCAATAACATCCGCCGTGTCCGCCAACGCGGGCAGGGCGGACAAACCGGAGACTGCCTTATGAGAATCGCAATGCTCGCACGCAACCCGAACTTGTACTCGCACAAGCGCCTGGTCGAGGCGGCGGAAACGCGCGGGCATGAGATCAAGATCTACAACACGCTGCGGATCACCATGAACATCACCTCGCACCGGCCGGAAGCGTATTACGACGGCCAGAAGATCGAGGGATACGATGCGGTGATCCCGCGCATCGGCGCCTCGGTCACCTTCTACGGCCTGGCGGTGCTGCGTCAGCTGGAGATGATGGGGGTATGGCCGCTCAACGAATCGGTCGCGATCGGGCGCTCGCGCGACAAGCTGCGCTCGGTGCAGCTCCTGGCCCGCAAAGGCATCGGTCTGCCGGTGACGGCCTTCGCCCACGACCCCAAGCAGGCGAGCGAGGTCATCAAGATCGCCGGCGGCGCGCCGGTGGTGATCAAGCTGCTGGAGGGCACGCAGGGCATCGGCGTCGTGCTCGGCGAGACCGAAAGCTCGGCCAAGTCGGTGATCGAGGCGTTCCGTGGGGTCAAGGTGAACATCCTGGTCCAGGAGTTCATCAAGGAAGCGGGCGGCTCCGACATCCGCGCCTTCGTCGTCGGCGACCGCGTGGTGGCGGCGATGCGCCGGCAAGGCGGCGAAGGCGAGTTCCGCTCGAACATCCATCGCGGCGGCAGCGCCACGGCGATCAAGATCACCCCCGAGGAGCGCTCTACAGCGGTGCGCGCGGCCAGGATCATGGGCCTCAATGTCTGCGGCGTCGACATGCTGCGCTCCAACCACGGGCCGGTGGTGATGGAGGTCAACTCATCGCCGGGTCTGGAAGGCGTAGAAAAGGCCACCGGCATCGACATCGCCGGCAAGATCATCGAGTTCATCGAGAAACATGCCATGGCCGGCAAGACCAAGACGCGTGGCAAGGGGTGAGCGCAAAGCACGCACCCTTCCGGATCGGCGAGGCCGCCGTCGAGCCTGGAACCCAGGTCGTTGTCGATCTTCCCGTCAGTCGGCTTTCCAATCACACGCCGGTCACCTTGCCGGTGCGGGTGTTTCACGGCCGCCGCGACGGTCCGACGCTGTTCGTCAGCGGTGTGATCCACGGCGATGAAATCATCGGCGTGGAGATCATCCGCCGCCTCTGCCGGGTCGCGCCCTTGCGCCGCCTGCGCGGCACGCTCTTGTGCATACCGATCGTCAACGTCTTCGGCTTTATCAGCCATTCGCGCT
>Ga0224512_10002445_pt1 | contig 17043 bp, 21 predicted proteins | sample SF_May12_sed_USG_4_FD_169103 | JGI IMG/M metagenome (GOLD analysis project Ga0224512, IMG submission 169103) | Sediment microbial communities from San Francisco Bay, California, United States - SF_May12_sed_USGS_13 | ecosystem: Environmental > Aquatic > Marine > Sediment | place: USA...
CAGGTGGGTACAGATGTTGGACAATACCGTGAACTCCGCCCCGTTCTCGGTGGTCACAAACACGGAGACTTCCTGCTCCTCGACGAGGTAGCCGCTCCGGCGCTCAACGGTAGCCTTGATGAGGGTGGGAGGCGCACCCGGCTCGATAGACGACACCGAGCCGAGACGGATCCAGGCCCGTTCCCCAGTCGTAGAACGCGCTGAGCCCGTCACGAAGGCGACGGCCGGCACTGCGATTGCAGCGGTGATGCCACCACCAATAGCACCGATGGTGCGGATCAGGAATGTTCGGCGCTCGGCATCCGGAGCGTCTCCGTCGGCGTCAGTCGCGGCGTGCGGAGGGTGCTGGGGATCCTGGTCGTCCTGCATGGAACCTCATCTCGACTTACTCGGGCTTTGCGAGTCTTTCTACCAGCATCGCGTCGGACATGGGGGATTGTCCCACGGCCGCTGGTCATCAACAGCATCGGAGTCCCGAAGGTTGGCCTGCCTGGCAAGCAGGCACGAGGTGCCGAGCCGAAATCAGCACGAGTCACGGTCATCAAGCGTACCTCGAGGCGCGTGCACATTTGGCAACTCCACAGCTCTTTGCCACCGACGGGTAGAGCCAATCGACCCTAATCCGACCCGCGTCATGCGTGCATATTCGTGGATGGATGACGAAGGCGAAGCCGGTGGACGCTGTCCTCGACCGGCGCGCCGGCTTTACGATGTGGTCTACCCTGGGCGGCGAACTGGTGGACTTGGGGAGACGCTTTGATCGTGTGGACGGCGAGGAACCGTGTGGGTTGCAACTTGAGGCCGGGGGCGCGCATCCTCCACGCTGAGGCGGGGGCAGCCCGACCATGACCGCAACGATTGGCCTACTGGGCGTTCTGCTCGTTGTCGCTTCCTCGCTCGGTCTGATTGTTCAAGGCTATCGGGCCATGCGGGAACCATCGCGTGCTACTGCCGGTCATCTCAAGCGACCAGTCGGCGGCATTGTGGCAGGCTCGGTGATCGCCATGTTGGCGCTCGAGATCGGCATCCTTGGGGATGACTTCTCGATCGAATACATAGCCAACAACTCGGCATCCACCACCCCGCTTATCTTCAAGATCGCCAGTGCGTGGGCCGCGCTCGAGGGGAGCATCGTGCTGTGGGGCCTCATCTTGGCTGTCTATGTGTACACCGTGTACCGCCAGGTCGCACGTCTGGGCAGATACGACCATCTCGGCGGTGGCGCCTTGCTCGTGCTCGGCGTGATCTGCCTGTTCTTCTTCGGCTTGATGCTGACCGTATCCAACCCCTTCCGAGTGTGCGTCGAAGCATCGACGGTTGGGTGCTCCGTTGGGACGAACTTGCCGTGGGCGGAGTCGGCCGCTGCACTCGAGGGAACCGGGCCGAACCCACTTCTCCAGAACCACATCCTGATGGCCGTTCATCCGCCGATGCTCTATTTGGGCTACGTCGGAATGGCGGTCCCGTTCGCATTCGCAATGTCGGCGCTGATGCTGGGCGCGAGTGGGACCGAGTGGCTCAAGCGAACGCGCGGGTGGACGCTGGTGGCCTGGGGATTCCTCACCATCGGCATCGTCCTCGGCGGACTCTGGTCCTATGAGGTCCTCGGTTGGGGCGGGTACTGGGCATGGGATCCTGTGGAAAACGCCTCGTTCCTGCCATGGCTGACGGCAACGGCGTTCCTCCATTCCTCTGTCGTGCAAGAGCGGCGCGGGATGCTCCAGGCATGGAACTTCGTCCTGGTGATCGCCACGTTTGCCCTGACCATCCTGGGCACTTTCTTGACACGGTCCGGAGTGATCGCGTCCGTGCACAGCTTCACCCAGTCGGCGATCGGTCCGGTGTTGCTTTGGTTCCTGATGGTGGTGCTGGTCGCGTCGTTCGGGCTGTTCGCCACGCGAGTCCATGTTGTTGCGTCGTCTCCCCGTCTCGACTCGCTCGCGAGTCGGGAGGGAGCCTTCCTCCTCAACAATCTCCTGTTGACCGTGTTCGCGTCCGTTGTGCTGGTAGGCACCCTCTATCCCATGTTCGTGGAAGCATTCAGCGGGGATCAGGTAGGGGTCGGGCGGCCATTCTTCGACCGACTCGCCATTCCCCTTTCCTTTGGCCTGCTCCTGGCGGTGGGGATCGGACCAGTGACCCCATATCGCTCGGCCCGCGCCCCGGTGGTTTGGGAGCGGATTCGGATGCCCGTCCAGCTGGCGTTGGGAGCCGCCGCCCTCGCCGTGGTGCTCAGCTACCGCAGTCCGTTCCTCCTGTTGGGAATCCTGACATCTACGTTTGTGGTCTTCGTCATTCTCCGGAACCTCTACCATTCGGCGAAGAAAGTCGCCCAAAAGCGAGAGGTGCCGCTGCCCGGGGCGGTGTTGCGGACAATGCGTAACGACCCAGGCTATTGGGGGGGACAGATCTCCCACTTCGGTGTGGCATTGCTTGCCCTCGGGATCGCGTTATCGGCCAACATGAGCGTGGAGGCGGAGGTCGTACTCGCTCCCGGCGAGTCAGCAAACGTCGCTGGATACGACATAACGTATGTCGAGCAGTTCTCCCGCCAGGAACCCAACCGATTCGTAATCGGCGCTGAAGTGGACGTGAGCAGGGACGGGCGCCTGATCTCTCGCCAGGAGCCGCGACTCAACCGCTACGGCACGTCGACCCAATCCATCGCAACCCCGGCGGTCGACGAGTCCTGGAGCGGCGACATGTACTTGTCCTTGAAGAGCGTCGGCCCGCAAAGCGTCACGCTAGGGGTGTGGTGGTTCCCGTTTATCTGGCTGGTGTGGGTCGGCGGACTGGTGACCGGTTTGGCCGTGCTGTGGTCGCGGCTCGTGCGTAAACCTTCCCGCGAACCGGCACATGCGGCACGAGCAACCAGCGATGACACCTGACGTTCGCAAAGTGATCCGGTGGATTGTGACAACGGTCCTTGCCGGGATCGTGGTGGCCGGCTTCGTGATGGGTGATACTCGGCCAGAGGACCGGGTGGCATCGTTGGGTGCGTCGATCAAATGCCCGGTATGCCAAGGTGAGGCGATTGTCGACTCCCCGTCTCCCACCGCCAAGGCAATGATGGACGTGGTCGAGGAGAAGGTGGCTGCGGGTGAGACCGATCAGCAGATCATCGCATACTTCCAATCTCGGTTCGGCGAGGGGATCCTTCTCGATCCGCCGTTTGGCGGCAGGACGCTACTCGTCTGGATCCTGCCGGTTCTCGCCGCCGGTGGCGGAGTCTGGATGATCCTCTCCCGCCGCCGGGTTCCGGACGCCACACAGACGGGCTCACCGTGACTGGAGAGCGGGACCACCTCGTCGAGCGTCGAGCGATCGTGCAACGGGACCTCGAGGAACTGGCAACCCAGCTCGCCGAGGGTGAAGTAGAAGCGGCCACGGCCGAGCGGCTCCGGGCCACCTACCACGCGGAACTGGAGTCATTGGACACCGCCATTGACGGGCTCGGAGTCGTCGCTGCCGAACCCGAGCCGGTAGCCGAGGTTCCCGATGTCGCTGAGCCGAGGTCTCGATCGCCCCGCAGGATGGTGGCCGGATCACTGCTGGTCATCGCGGCGCTGTCCGTGGCGATCGCACTGGCAGCTCGCGACACGGGCCAGGAGAGCAACCAACCTCTCGCCTCCTCACCGGGCGGGCTCACAGTCGATCCCGCCAGCATCAGCAACGAACAGTTGGAGGCGGTGATCGCCGCGAACCCCAACGTCAATGCGATGCGAATGGCGTTGGCAGACCGCTACTTCGAAGCCGAGGAATATGGCGCAGCTCTGAACCACTACATCTACATCGCCGACAACCAGCCGACCCCAGCGGAGGATACGAAGGCACTCGCCCGCATCGGGTGGATGGCATACACGACGGGTTTGTCGGAGGCAGCTGAGGAGTACATCACGGCCAGCCTGGCCATCGACCCCACGAACGCGGAAGCGATACTCTTCCGGGGATTCATCACCATGTACGGACTCGGAGACGTGAACGCCGCGATACCGCAGCTCGAGGCGGCCCTCGAACTGACGAACCTGTCGGCCAACGTGGTCTCCCAGATCGAAGACGCGCTGGCTGAGGCCCGTAGCGGAGGCACGCCATGACGGACACCTCCGTGGGGCAAGAGCCCAGTCGCGGCGGGTCTCAACGCCGGGTTCTGTGGGTCAGCGTGGCGGGGATCGTCGCCCTCGCCGCGATGCTGGCTTTCGTGTTCGGCGGCCGGTTTGGTGTGGACCCGCGTCGAGTCGACTCACCACTCGTCGGTCGGCCGGTCCCAGACCTGACCCTCGAATACCTCGAGCAGGACGGGACGCTCAGACTCTCCGAATTGCGCGGCCAGATTCTGGTGCTCAACATATGGGCATCGTGGTGTTTCCCGTGTCGCCTGGAGCACCCTGCTCTGACCACCGCAGCAACCGTGTATGGGCCGCGCGGAGTTCACTTCGTCGGCATCCTCTACCAGGATCGGCGCGATCCGGCGATCAGGTTTCTCGACGAGTTCGGACGAGGGGACAACTACAGCTATGTGGTCGACGATGACTCCCGCGCCACCGTTGAACTGGGTGTATTCGGCGTGCCAGAGACGTTCTTCGTTGACCGGGATGGCATCATTCGCGGGCGGGTGCAAGGTGAGATTGAACCGACCGTGCTCATCGACGTGATCGAGGATTTGCTGGCCGGGAGGGAGCCCGCGCTTTGATTCGTTCGGGCTAGCAGTCCTTGATCGGCGACCTGGCGTGAATTGCTTCGACAGTGTCAACACGATTCGTACCCGAATATAGGGTCTTTTGGCCCGGGTCGCGATGTGACCATCTCGCTAGTATCGCCCTAGTATTGCACTGACCGGCCGCGGCTTACGGGGAGAATGGCATGAAACGCTACAGCTGGGTTAAGAGGGCCCTTCTATTGGGATTTTTTGTTCTGCTAGCCGCGTGTGCGGGTGACGCGGGCCCCGCGGGCCCGGCAGGACCAACTGGCCCGGCGGGACCACAGGGACCAGCCGGACCGGAGGGACAGGCCGGGGTGGCTGCCGACCTCGATGTCAGCGACCTTTCATGCACGGAGTGTCACAACGACACGACCCTGATCTGGTCCAAAGAGGCGCAGTTCAGGGAGCGTTCCGTCCACGGCACGGGCGAAGCCTTCGAGCGAGGCGGAAGTACGAACTGCGCCGGCTGCCACGGCCATGAGGGCGCCAAGGCCCGGATCAGTGCCGGCCTGCCTCCGCACGATCCCTCAGTCGAGGGTGTGACCAACGTGTCGCCGTACGATTGCCGCACCTGCCACCAGATCCACACCACCTACACCGGGGCGGATTTCGCCTTGACTGGAGATGCACAGCCGGTCGTCCTCGAAATGACCGGCGGGACCTTTGACAGCGGCGCCGGCAACCTGTGCTCCAACTGTCACCAAATCCGTAACGAGCTGCCCGTGGCGACCGGAGGTGTGGTCGAGTTCGAGACCACCAGGTTCGGTACCCATCATGGGGTCGAGGCGCCGATGCTCCTCGGCGAAGGCGGGCTTCTCGGCGTGACCGGCAGTCCAAGTCCTCACTACACCGCCACCGAAGACGGGTGCGTGACCTGTCACATGGGTGAAGAACGCAACCACACCTATGAGCCCGAATTGGTGAATTGCCAGGGCTGTCACGCCGATCTCGACACGTTCGACCGCAACGGCGTTCAGACTGAGATCCAGGGCCTGCTCGACGAGGTGAAAGCCCTCCTCATCAGCAGCGGGATCATGTCGGCGGACTACGAGGAGGATGGCGTGCTGGAGCAGAACCGGTCGATTGCGGGCGCGTACCCCGAGGAAGTGGCCGGGGCCATGTGGAACTACATGTTCGTACTCGAAGACCAAAGCCACGGTGTTCACAATCCCGGTTTCGCTCGAGCCCTGCTCGAAGCTGCCAGGGACGCGCTCCAGGGCTGACAGTTGAGCATCTGGTCGCTGGATCGACCCCCACGTCTCGCGGCGTGGGGGTCGCGGTTTTCCCTAGACCGTGGCCGGCGATGCGGTCGGGTTGAGGACTGACGTCCGGCGTTCCCACGTGCGTTCGGACTCCACGCAGCTGGCCCGTGGGTGCAGATGATGATCGGCGCGAACGGCCGGAAGGCCAGTGTCAGCAGCACCGGCATCCGGTCGATCTGGCGGGCGATGAACAACAAGACCTCGAGGGTCGCCTCATCGGCCCAGTGCGCGTCGTCGACCGCCACCATCACCCGGTGCGGCCGGCGCAGGCTATGCGCGGTCGCGGGTTTCACCTGCGGCCATCTCGACTTCGAATGCTCGGCCCCCTTGCCGGGACATCTCAGCGATGGGTCCAAGCGGGATGGCCGTGAGCAGATCGTCAGCCGCTCCCACGAGCACTCTGGGCGTGGACGCCGACACGAATCGGCGAATGAGTGCCGTCTTCCCCAGGCCGGCATCTCCACCCAGGAGCACAACTCGCCCGCCGGCGGCTTGGAGGCCCCCGCCGAGTGCATCGAGCGTGTCTGAGCGTTCCAGCAGTTCTTCGTCACGATGGTTACGACGGCCGAAATGGTGTCGAGTCACGAACCTCGTATATACAACGCCACCTGGCGAAGCTGATCGTCGGTGCCGATGCACACGAGCGTTTGGCCGACAGTCAACTCAAAGTCGGCCGAGGGGCTCACGATGACCGCGCCCCGAGGCTGCTTGACCGCCAGGATCAGCACGCCGCTCTCGCGGCGGATGTCGCTGTGCCGAATCGACTTGCCGACCACCGGCGACCCCGCCGGTACCTGGATCTCCTCGATCCGAAACTCGACCAGCGCCTCGCCGGCAGCGATATCAACGAATTCGGCGAGATCCGGCCGGAGCGCGAGAGCTGCCAGACGCTCGGCTCCGACGAGTTGCGGGGCTACGACCCGGTCGGCACCAGCGAGTTCGAGTTTGCGGGCCGACTCGGCTTCCGTTGCTCGCGCAATGATCCGCAACTCAGGGCTCAATGCCCGGGCCGACAGCACGATCGCAACGTTGTCTGAATCCGATCGCACGCAGGCGATGAGCGCTTCCGCTCGATGGATCGCCGCCTCCGTCAGCACATTGTCGTGGGTGGCGTCACCGACCAAGATCGTGGCGCCCTGTGCGCGGGCCAACTCGGCCTCCGACTCGGCGAGTTCGATGACGATGGCACGATCACTCGGGAGGAGGGCCCATACATCCCGCCCCACCTGGCCGAAGCCGCACACGATGAAATGGTCGTTCATCCTCTCCACCTTTCGTCGCTCGCGCCTTCGCCGGCCGGCACCGCCGAGAATCTCTTCGACCATGACCTCGAGACCGACTGCGGCTGTATAGAACACCGAACCCACCCCAACCACCAACAGCGCGATCGTGAGCACCTGGCCGCCGCGGCCGAAACCGCCACTTGGTTCGGCGAAGCCGGCGGTTGAGATGGCAATCATGGTGAGGTAGATGCCGCCGAGCAGGTCTTGGCCTTCGATCAGCATGTAGCCAATGGTGCCCAGGACGATCGTCGCCGCGACCATCCAGAGTCCTACCCAGAGTCGTTGTCGTCGATTCATCCTCGGTGCACATCTTGGCAGGACTGCTACGCGTCAGAAGAGCTGACTCCGCCTGTATGACGAAACTATGATCCGACCACGAAGCGAACGGCGACGGTGCGCATTCGAAGATCTGACCAGTTGGCCTTGCTGGCAGTAGTTCCGCTTTTCGAGGATCTCTCGAAAGGCGAACTCGGCGCGGTGGCAACGCTGACCACCGAGACCAGCATGGAGAGCGGCCGCACTCTCGTTTCCCAGGGCGAGCTCGGTCGCGAAGCCATCGTGCTGCTCGAAGGTGCAGCAGCTGTCCGCCGTAACGGCAGGAAGATCGCGGAGTCGGTCCCGGTGACATCATCGGTGAGATGTCCTTGATCGATCGCATCCCTCGCAACGCGACGGTGGTTACCAGCGCTCCCACGTCGCTGCTGGGCATGGACGCCCGGGAGTTCGCCTCGCTCATCGCCGCACAACCGCAGCTGGCGCTCAAGGTGCTCAAGACCGTGGCACGACGTTGCGCGATTCTCGATAACCGCGCTCCATGAGGGCTCGCGCCCTGCCACAATTTCTGCGCGGATGTACTCTGTGCGACGTGTCTGATCCATTCGAAGAGGCGCTCGAGGCATTCGATCTCGACAAGGCAAGATTGCTCATCGACCACGCTCCGCCGGAGGCGCGAGTCTCGATGGAACAGCGGCTCCAGGCCGTGCAGGCGACCGCCCGCAGGGAGGCTCGCTCCCTGGCATCAGAGATTCAGCGGCTTGCCCGCGACAACGATTTCGCGCAGCTCCTCAAGATCAAAGGGGACCCACGGACCATCCCGCTGATCAACATGCTGCCGGCCGAGCTGGTGCGGGGCAGTGAAGTGCAACTCGAAGGTGCACAGAAATGGCTCGATCAGCGTGTCGCGTCCAGCCGCCGCCATTTCCGGCGCGCGCAGGAGGCGATCGCAGGCTACGACACGGCTCGCGGGGAAGCCGAGCTGCTGAAAGTCGACGTTCAGTTCCTGACCGGTGAAGAACAGACGGATTTGGCGAACCTGCGCGAACAGCTCGATGCGGCAGAGCTGGAACGGTTAGAGCTCGAAGTGCGGACATCGGATGTGCTCGCGGAGCACCAGCAGGCCGTCAAAGACAGCCGGCGCCACACCCTTTTCGTGTGGGCGGGTGTGATCACCGTGGCCCTCCTCATCTGGCTGCTCATCGGGAGATGAGACAGATCGTGATCGCCCTCTGTTTCGTCACCTCGGTCGGCGCGTGCGGATCGGACGGCCCGGGAGTGGACGACGTGGTCCCCCCGTCAAGCACCGTGCCAGCCGGCCCGGAAAACCAGGTCGGGACCGACGTCACAGTCCCGGTGAGCCTCTCGCGGACGACGGATTCGACGGAACCCTGAGCCGCGATCACCCGGCGAACCAGCGCGCAATCCAGAACGCAGCCATACCAGTTGCAAGCGTGGCGGTGAGATTGCGGGTGCGTGCGGCCACGACCAGGGCGACGGACAGCGCAACGAGCTCGACCGGCTGGGCCAGCCCGGCGACGCCGCGCTCGCCCACCAGAATGGACGCGACGAGGGCTGCGAGAACGGCGGGGGCTACGTTGCGCATCGCGTGAATCATGACCGGCGGGAGGTCTCGATCAGCGAGCGTCACGAGAAACGACGCCCGGGTCAGGTACGTGCCAAGGCCGACGATGGCGGCAGCGAACCAAGCGCTCATACCGGATCCCGATCGATTGCAGCGCCGGCGACGACGCCGGCGATCGCACCAACAAGCAGTCCTGACCGATTTGGGAGCGGAGCCGCCACGACCGCAACGACGAATCCCACCGCTGCCGCCATGAGCGCGGGGCGCCGCACAACGGAGAGCACAGTGAGGCCGATGAAAAGCACCGGAACGGCAAAGCCCAGGCCCCACTCGGCGGGTACGCCGTTCCCGAGTAGCACCCCAGCTCCGACAGTGACTTGCCAGCTGACCCAGAACACGGAGCCGAGCATCACGTAGTAGCGCCGGAAGTAGGTCGGATCGGCGTCGAGCTTGGTGATTGTCACGGCAAAGATCTGATCGATCAGCACATACGGAGCGAGATAGCGAAACCACGGAGGTTGCTGCCGGAACGCGGGCGCGAGCGCGGCCGAGTACATGAGGTGGCGAGCGTTGACGACGAGTGCGCTTACGATCGCGGACACCGGGCCGACTTCGACGAACAAGGTCACCAAGGCGAGCTGGGCAGCCCCGGCGAACACGATCCACGACGTCGACCATCCCACGAGCACCCCGAATGTCCCGTCAGAGATAGCGACACCCAACACCAGCGCGAACGGCAACGCAGGGATCAGCAGTGGCCAGCCCTCGCGTACTGCCGCCCGGTACGCCGAATCGATCCCCGCCTCCGACCAAGTCATGTGCGGAGGACCGGGTTCTCGGCGCACGGGGCGATGGCGGCGATCACGCAAGACCGCATTGCGGTACTGGGGGATTCGGCCGTCATGGAAGCGGCATCGTACCCAGACTCCGCCTCTAGGCGGCGGTCATTCACGGAAGGCTTGCGTCACGTTCGACCTAGCCGAGGAGGCGATGGCCCTATGCAGGATCCTGCGAACACCAAGTCGTTTGTGGCCGAACTCGTTCGGGCGTCCGGTTTGACCCATGTGAGCGCTCGCGGTGCAGCGAGCTGCGCCAGATGCCTGGTGGCATGACTTGCCGGGGCGATCCGGCGACACGACATGACGCGAGCGGAGGATCTCACCAGCGACGCCGGTAGAGTCACGTCGCACCGAGGAGGATGAACCCCATGGCGACACCACACATCAATGCAGAGCCGGGCGACCTGGCTGAAGCGATCCTGCTCCCGGGCGATCCGTTGAGAGCCAAGTTCATCGCCGAGACATTCCTCGACAAGCCGCGCGAGGTCACCGACGTTCGCAACATGCTCGGCTTCACCGGATCATGGAACGGAATCCCGGTGAGCGTGATGGGAACCGGAATGGGCATCCCATCGGCGTCCATATACATCACGGAGCTCATTCGCTTCTACGGGGTTGAGCGCCTGATCCGGGTTGGATCCTGTGGAGGGATATCGTCGGATGTCGCGATGCGTGACGTGATCCTCGCCGTTGGCGCCTGCACCGACTCGGCAGTCAACCGGACGCGTTACTTCGGGTGGGACTTCGCAGCGACCGCCGACTTCGGGCTGCTCCGCGCAGCCGCGGACGCCGCGCAGTCTCGCGATCTCACGGTCCACATCGGCAACGTGCACTCGTCCGACGTGTTCTACAACTCAACTCCGGATGTGGTCGATAAGTGGGACAGCATGGGTGTCCTGGCGGTCGAGATGGAGGCGGCCGGCCTGTATGGGATCGCCGCGGCTGAGCGGGCGCGTGCGCTCGCCATCCTCACCGTGTCGGACCACCTCCGCACCGAGGAAGAGACCACATCAGAGGAGCGCGAGCGCACCTTCTCCGATATGATCGGGATCGCACTGACCGCCCTGGCGAGCGACGACGCGGCGTGAGCCGGGGGCGGCTGCCCCACGACAACCGCCGAACGGCGCCGGCATCCGGTCAGCGGCATCTGGTCGGCAACCCTGCCGCCCTCGCTAACCTCCTTCCATGAGTGTCACGTTCGACGCTCCGCCGGAGCAGCCCAAGCGATCGTCTGGGCCTGGCGTTGCGGCGCTGATCGCAATCTTCGCCGTGATCGGCATCGTGGTGTTTGGCGGTGACTTCGAGACGTCGATTGAACAGATCAGCACCACGACGACGCAGGCGCCAATCGCCTTGGAGGACCGGATCCCGGGCCTGACCGGCACGGTCCACGCGATCGTGGCGGGCTCGACCGGCAGCAAATACGTTCGGTGGCCCGCCGGCCAACTCGCACCAGTCACCACCGACCTCGACGTTCCCGCGGGCCGCTTCAACGTGGACGCGACCTCCATCGCGGCATTGGAGCCCATCGGTGACGGCACACGCGCCAATCTGTGGATCGGCCAGCCGGATGACATGTCACTCGCGATACCCGACGTCACCGGTTTTGCCTGGCATGACAGCGAACCCGCATTCATAGCCGCCACCCGAGAGCTCGGCGGCATCCACCAGGTCTGGGTCGGAAACGCCACCACGCAGGGATACATCTTCCGATCACTAGCGACGCTCCCCGATGGAGGCGTCGTCGACGCGCTGGGAGACTGGGGCATCGCAGTCAACTTGGACAACGGCCGCAACCACGACATCCTCGTGTTCGACCAGTTCGGGAACCTGATGCGCCAGTACACCGGCACCACGCTCGGCCAGCGAGCCGGCGCATCGGGAGGGATCGTGATCGACCGCGGTGATGGCACGGACCCCGTCGTCGCCTACCCGGCCGGAGAGTCCGACCTGGACCTCCCGGCCGCGGGCAAAGTTCTCCAAATCGGCTGGGCCGCATCCGGCGATCGGGTTGCCGTGAGCGTCCGGGACGGCGGCATCCGACTCGTCCGCATCATCGACAATGACCAGATCATGGCGGAGTCGCGCATCGCGGTCAACGCACTTCATTGGAGTCCCGACGGCCGCTTCATCGTCATGGCGACGACGACGGGAGATCTGTCGATCTTCGACACCAGCGTCTCCACCTTGACCACTGTCCCGATCTCCGGAGACGTGTACGAGGTGCTGCTCACGGAGGGGTGAACCGCCCCGTGACGGCGACCGACGCGACGGGGTGCTCGCAGTCAGGTAATCCGGCCGAAGAGGTCCATGCGCGACGGTAACGTGGCCATGATGGAATCGCTTGCCAGGGCCAGGAATCTCTCGAAGAACTTCGACGGCTTCGTCGCGGTTGACAACGTCGACTTCGATGTGCGCCCAGGAGAAGCGTTCGGATTTCTCGGGCCGAACGGAGCCGGGAAGAGTTCCACAATGCGCATGATCGGCGCGGTGTCTCCTCGCTCCAGCGGCACGCTGCACGTGATGGGAATGGACCCGGCGGTCGACGGCCCCAAGATCCGGGCCCGTCTGGGGGTCGTGCCACAGGACGACACGCTCGACAACGAGCTCTCCGTCGAAGAGAACTTGATGATCTACGGCCGCTACTTCGATCTCCCCCGCGCCACGCTCCGGCCGCGGATCGGCGAACTCCTCGACTTCGCACAGCTGAGCGACCGGCGCAAGGATCGGGTGGAACCACTCTCCGGCGGAATGAAACGGCGCCTGACAATCGCACGGGCCTTGATCAATCGACCGGATCTGATGCTCCTCGACGAGCCAACGACCGGGCTCGACCCACAAGCCAGGCACGTGCTGTGGGATCGCCTGTACCGGCTCAAACAAGAAGGCGTCACGCTCATCATCACGACCCATTACATGGACGAGGCAGAGCAGCTGTGCGATCGGCTGGTAGTGATGGACAAGGCGCGAATCGTTGCCGAGGGGTCACCGCGCTCCCTCATCAATGAGCACGCACCTCGGGAGGTCCTGGAGCTCAGGTTCCCGCTCGGGGTCCAGGAGACGGTCCTCGACCGCCTCGAGGGCATCGCCAAGCGGCTGGAACTCCTCCCCGATCGGGTGCTCCTCTATACCGACGATGCCGAAGTGACAACAGCAGAAGTGGCTGCGCGCGGGTTGGAGCCCGAATCGACGGTTGTTCGCAGATCGACGCTGGAGGATGTCTTTCTCCGGCTGACCGGGCGAAGCCTTATCGACTGATGGTTGCTCGCTCATTGCTCTATGTCGAGACCCGTGCGCGTACGTACCGGCACGTGTGGAAGGCGTCGGTGTTCTCGAACTTCCTCAGCCCGGTCCTGTTCCTGGCGGCGATGGGCGTCGGCCTCGGCTCGCTGGTCGACGGCGGTGCTCGGAGTTCCGGCCTCGATGGCGTCTCCTACCTCAATTTCCTCGCGCCAGGCTTGCTCGCGGCGTCAGCGATGCTGACCGCCACGGGTGAGGGTTCCTTTCCGGTCGTGGCCGGGATCAAATGGACAAAGACCTACCACGCTGCGTTGGCCACCCCGATCGGGGTGCCGGACCTCGTCGTTGGTCACCTCGCCTGGATCGCAGTGCGCCTGGCGATGGTGTGCGGCGCATTCGCAACCGTGGCGGTCGCATTCGGAGCCATGCCGCCGGGTCGTGCGGCGGCCGCCGTCGTACCGGCGGTGCTGACCGGCCTGGCCTTCGCGGCGGCCACCACCGCCTACGCGGCCGCACTCAAGCACGAGATGGGCTTGACACTCCTGTTTCGATTCGGCGTGACGCCGCTGTTCCTCTTTTCAGGAACGTTCTTTCCGGTCGAGCAACTTCCCGGCTGGATGCAACCGGCTGCGTATGTCGTGCCGCTGTGGCACGGGGTCGAAATGGCGAGAGCGATGGCGCTCGGGATTCCGTACGAAGTGTCGCCGCTGCTGTCGGTGGCCTACCTCGCGTCTTGGATCGTTGCCGGGGCCGGCCTCTCGGTCTTCTTCTTCCGACGCCGGCTGCGGCCGTGACCTCCGGGACGCTCATCGCCCGAGTCGCGCCGCCGTCGCTGGGAGGCCGGCGCGCCGCTCGAATCGTCGAGCGCAATCTGATGGTGTATCGCCGTGGCTGGCTCATCCTTGCCTCCGGATTCCTGGAACCGGTCTTCTACCTGTTCTCGATCGGAGTCGGTCTCGGGGAGTTGGTCGGCGACGTGGTGCTGGCGGACGGCAGCACCGTCCCGTACACCGCATTCGTTGCCCCCGCGTTGTTGGCTGCATCGTCGATGAACGGCGCGGTGTACGAATCGACGTTCAACATCTTCTTCAAGCTCAAATACGACAAGGCGTACGACGCAATGCTCGCGACACCGATGCAACCGGGCGACATCGCCATCGGAGAGATCACCTGGTCGCTGTTCAGGGGCGCGCTGTACGCGACGGGGTTCGTCGTCGTGATGCTGGCGATGGGTCTCGCACGATCGCCGCTCACCGTGCTGGCATTGCCGGCCGCAATCCTGATCGGTTTCGCGTTCGCTGCGGTGGGGATGGCTGCAACGACCTTCATGAAGTCATGGCAGCACTTTGATCTCGTGCAGCTCGTGACGCTGCCGCTGTTCTTGTTCTCCGCCACCTTCTACCCGCTCGAGGTGTACCCCGAGTGGCTGCAGACCGTCACCCAGTTCTCTCCGTTGTTTCACGGGGTCGAATTGATCCGTGCCTTCACGCTGGGCACCGTCGACATATCGGCGGCCGGCCACGCTGCCTATTTGCTCGTCATGGGAGTCGCGGGTCTATCCGTTGTTGCGCGCCGCCTCGAGAAGCTGCTCCTCGCCTGATTCGATGTCACGGGTGTTGTTCGGTGGCGTTCGACGTCTTCCCCGGACGGTCAGCCGGCTGCTCCCGATGAATCCCGATCGACGCCGCCAGCATCAGTGCGATCGCGACCAACGCCGGTGCGACGACACCCAGATCCCAAACCTCCGCCAGCCGACCGAGTCCATATGGCAGAACAGCCACGCCCACACTCATCGCGCCGAATCCCCACCCAATGACTGTGTCCGCGGCAGGTCCGAAGCGAGCCGCGGCTCGAATGACGAGCGTGGGGAAGATGAGTGCCATGCCCGCCCCGGCGACGGGCAGGCCCAGCGGCGCCATGAAAGGGGCAAACGCCAGCCACCCCAGACCAAGGATGACCGTGACGACCGATGACCGAACGATCACGCCCAACGCGAATCGGCCTCCCCAGAACGCGCCGAACAATCTCCCCAGCGTCAACCCACCCCAGAACGATGCCACGAATGCCCCGGCGAGCCCCTGGGCAACATCTCGATCCTCGACGAGGATCGAGAATGCCCACTGGCCGGTCGCGGCCTCGATACCACCGGCAAACGCAAACCCGACCATGGTCGAGGCCGCGGCCATCAGCCGCACGTCTGACGGCCGTTCCCGGTCTGCGATCGACGCTCGGACGCCCCAGCGTCGACGGGTAGCCAGCATCACGGCCACCATCGCGACCGCAAAGACCAGCACCGGCTCGTATCCGGCTTGCCAGCGGCCCGACCGGTCCAGCCTCCGCACCATCATGATCGGTCCGATCGTCGCGCCGAGCCCAAAACTCGTATGCAGCAGGTTCATCGTCCGGACGCCGTGGAACCGGGCGACGTAGGTGTTGATCGCCGGATCGAGCAGCCCGTTGCCGGCACTCAGCAACGTCGTACCGGCCAGAAACACTACGAATGAAGGTGCGACCAGCAATGTGAATACACCTGCTGTGACGAACATGTAGGCAATCAGCAGCACACCGCCGGCGCCAAGCCTGGCAGTGAGCCAACCGCTGACCGTCGCGATGGCCCCGTACGCCGCAATGCTGGTCGAGATCACGAGCCCGAGGTCACCGACCGGGCGGCCAAATTCAGAGCGCATGGCCGGCCACCCGGTCCCGAGCAGACCATCTGGTAGGCCCAGGCCGACGAATGCAACGAATGCGACAACGAGCAGCAACCGGCCGGATCTGAGCACCGCGGCACGCTAGGCGACGGTCACTCAACGGGCAACGCACCGCTTTGTGCAGCGGGCGTCGCGCATGCAGCCGCGGCGCGCGCCCTCCGCTAGAACATGATCTCGATCATCGGGGCACTGGCCACGAGCGCGTCGAGCTCCGATTGGGTGCGGTACCAGGAGATCTCGCGTTGGGTGAAGACCGAGCGTCGAAACGCGTGATCGTTGATCGGCACGGCCCTCGCCGGGTAATCGTCGCCGTTGACGTGGATCACCACCGAAGGATCGGCGAGCACGTTCGCGAACCAGTCGCGGGGCCCGGGCGTCCCGGTGATGATGAAGCGCCCATCGACATGGAACCACCAGATCTCGATCCGGCATGGCTCACCGCTCCTGCGGCCGGTGGTCGTCAGGTCGACCGTTCGGGTTGCCGCCAATTCAGCGGCCAGTTGCTCGTTCAAAGGCATTCGACCACGGTACAACCTCGAGTGCTCTTGAATTCAAGAGACCTGGTCGTCAGGCTCGTTCTGCCCGTCATCGTCCGACAGGCGGCTGTCGATGTCGGCCTCGATGCGGTCGAACACGTTCTCGGTCGACATGTCATCCTGCAACATCTCGATCCGCTCTGCCGGGGACGCCTCCATCTCGCGTTCCTTCTTCGTCAGTTCAGCGTCGAGTTTGTCGCGAAGCCCGTCGAGGCCTTCCTTCACGTCGGCTGCCTCTCGAGCGATGAGCGACTTCAACGTATCCCATAGTGACATACGATGAGCGTAGCCCCAGCGAAGCTGTGCGTGTGTCAGGGCGTGGTGCCCGGATCCGATTGATGGCACCGCCGGTGGAAGCGATCTGTTCACGTAGGTGGTCGTCCGGGCATGACCGTTGCGGACCACATCGACGCGCAGCGGGTTGGCTCAATCGAAATCGTTGGCGACGCGTCGGGTGATCCAAGCGTGGGCCGCGGCCGATTCCGATCGCGTTGGGATGGCCACTTGGCCGCCGAACCCAGCCTGATGATCCCCACCGCGCGCCACGCGCTCGTGTGCGTATGCCGCGGCGGCCCGGGTTGTGAGAAAGGTCGATACCATCGCGTGCCATGCCTG
>Ga0224512_10002446_pt1 | contig 17042 bp, 15 predicted proteins | sample SF_May12_sed_USG_4_FD_169103 | JGI IMG/M metagenome (GOLD analysis project Ga0224512, IMG submission 169103) | Sediment microbial communities from San Francisco Bay, California, United States - SF_May12_sed_USGS_13 | ecosystem: Environmental > Aquatic > Marine > Sediment | place: USA...
CAGTCGCGAAGACGCCCCGGGTGTCTACGTCAGCGGGGCCAAACTCGCCAGCGTCGGACTTCGTATCCGTCGCGGCGCCAGTTTTCACGGCATGGCACTCAATGTCGATGTCGACCTCGAGCCTTTTTCACGCATCAACCCCTGCGGCTTCAAAGATCTCGAAGTAACGAACCTTGTCCGTCTCGGTGCAGAGCGAGACCTCGGCGCTGTGTCGCGCAAGCTGCTGCCGCGGCTGGTCCATCATCTGCGTCTCGACGAGGCGAGACTCGTCGTCGCGTCGGGCAGCTTACCTGCGGCGACTGACGTCAGCGTTTAGCTCGGCGAGACGACCGGGCGTGCCGACATCTGTCCAAAAACCTTTGTAGAGGCTGCCACTCAGCCGGTCGATGTCGGCCGCCGCGTGCAGCATCGGCGCCAACGAAAAGCGACCTGGCGTACAGCGCGCAAAAAAAGCCGGCCAGTAGAGTGCAACGCCGCTGAACGTCAACCGGGGCTTCGCCGCATTGCGTACCCGCCCGTCGTCGAGTTCAAAATCTCCTTTTTTCAAATGCTCCGGCTTCGGCACGAGCACGAGATGCGCAAGATCGGTGGCGAGCAACGCATCGACCGGCAACGTCATCTCGGTACAAATATCCGCATTGATCACCAGGAATGGCCCGTCTCCGAGCATCGGCAGCGCGCGCAGAATACCGCCGCCGGTTTCAAGCACGTTGTCGTCCTCCGGGCTGTAGACGACGTCGAGCCCGTAACGCGAACCCGAGCCGATTCGATCAACAATCTTCTCGCCCAGCCAGCCGAGATTGATCACGACCGTATCGATGCCGGACGCCTTTATGGCCTGCAGATGGCGCTCCAGCAGACTCGTCCCCTGCACCTCTACAAGCGCTTTCGGTGTTGTGTCGGTGACCGGTCTGAGGCGCTCGCCGCGGCCGGCTGCAAGGATCATTGCTATCATCGCGTCTGCTCGAGTGCCGGCGAAACCCGTTCTGCAATCAGCGCGACGAGAGGTTCGAGTTCATCGTATCGATCAGCAAGTTCGACGATGTAGGACAAGGTCCGTGGCACGTCTTTCAGGTAGCGGGATTTGCCGTCACGAAGCTTGAGTCGTGCGAATATGCCCGCAGCCTTGAGATGGCGCTGTACTCCCATGAGTTCGAAACAGCGCAAGAATTGTGACCGATCGAGCGTGCGCCGCGTCGACTTGTCGAGTCGTGCATGAAATTCGAGAGCCCACCGCTCGACCTGTTTACGGGGCCAGCGAATGTAGCAATCCTTGAGCAGCGAAACGAGGTCGTAAGTCAACGGTCCCTCGACAGCGTCCTGAAAATCGAGAATTCCGGGATTATTTTCTGGCGTCACCATAAGATTGCGCGAATGGAAATCTCGATGCACAAACACCTGCGGCTGCCCGAGCGCGTTGACGATGAGTAGATCACACGCGGCCTGCCAATCTGCTTCGGCACGGGCATCGAATACGATCCCAAGATGCTGCCGACAGAGCCAGTCGTGGAACAGGGACAGCTCGAAGCGCAGCAACTTTTCGTCGTAGGGCGGCAGCTTTGACTGATGTGTCCTGCCGCGCGCCTGCATTCTCAAGACGGCGTCGAGCGCGTCGGCATACAGTGCCGTCGCCGCACCGGGACGGGCACGGAGCTCATCCAGGTAAGACGTGTTGCCAAGATCCGACAGCAGCAGGAATCCCTCTTCGAGGTTCGCCTCGATGACCCGCGGCGCATTCAGTCCCATTGCCTGGAGAAACGCCGCAATCCTCACAAACCCGCGGCAGTCCTCATGATCGGGCGGTGCATCCATTGCGATGAAACTGTCTTTTTCGGTCCGCACACGAAAATACCGACGAAAGCTCGCATCGAGCGACGCAGGTTCCGGTTGCACGCGACCGACACTATCCAGTTTGCTGAGCCAGCTGCACAAAGCGGCCAGGCGGTGGTCGGATCCGGCTGTTGGGCTGCTGATGAGATTTCTCCGTAACGCGTTGAAGCACCTGCGAAACTATGCGAAGGTAACAAATACCAATGTCTCACAAAACAGTCTGTCGGTAACCGTCAAAACTGTAAGCTGAACACAACCTTGTCCTGGAAACCCCTGATTATTGCCGGCACCCTGCTGGCGCTGCCCTGCGCGCAGGGCGCGGAGCCTGCGGCGTGCAGTACGGCGCTTGCGCCGCTTGACGACGAAACTGCCCTGTTGGCCTCCGGCACCTCGATTCCGGGCGCTATCGAGCTGGAGACCGGGACGCTCGAAGCCCAGTTCGGGGCCCGGCCGACCGCATCGATGTCGGGCGGCGTCTTGCTTCGTTACGAAGACAAGCTGGCCGGCGCCGACTCAGCGCATTACGATCCCGATCAGAGAGCCTTGTTCCTCGAGGGCGGCGTCCGCTACGCGGATCCGGGCACCCGGATCGTTTCGAACACCGCGGAGTTTTCCTACGATGACGGCCGAATCCGATTCGAAGGTGCCGAGTTTTCACTTGGCAGCAACAATGCGCGCGGCACTTCGACGGCCCTGGAAATCAATGAGCAAGGCCGACTCGAACTCGATGGCGTCAGCTATACGACCTGCCCCCCCGGTTCGAACGACTGGCTGCTCGAGGCCAAGGATATTGATCTCGATACCAAACAGGGCATGGGCAAGGCCCGCGGCATAAAGCTGCGCTTTCAGGGCGTACCGATCTTGTATGCGCCGTACCTGTCGTTCCCGATTGGCGACGCACGCAAGTCCGGCGTACTTACGCCCGAGATTGGCAACAGCGATCGCAGCGGCAGCGATATTCGCATCCCTTATTACTGGAATATCGCGCCCAATTATGACGCGACCATTACACCGCGATTGCTATCTGACCGGGGCATGCAGCTGCAGACACAGTTCCGGTACCTGACGCAAAGCTCGAATGGCAACGTCGATGCGGACTATCTTCCGAGCGACAGCATTATCGACGAAGCGAGACACCTGTTTGACTTCCGACATCGAACGCTGTTCGCCAAAGGATGGCGTAATCGGATCGATGTGAGTGATGTATCTGATAGTCGTTACTTCGAAGATCTCGGCGGCAGTTTGAGTCTGTCAAGCATCACGCATCTCAATCGCAGTATCCGCATTGACTACTACACTGAAACGTTGTCGTTTTTTGGCCAGCTGCAAGATTACCAGACGATCGATGATGCGATTCTGCCGGACGACGAACCGTACCGACGCCTCCCGCAGCTGCTCGTCATTGGGGACTGGCCGGACCGCTGGCTCGGGCTGCACGTGGCAGTCAGCGGCGAACTTGTGAACTTCGACCGCGATGTCGGCGTCACCGGTTGGCGGCTGAATGTAGCGTCCGACGTGGAGCTGCCGATCTCCCGACCCGGCTGGTTTATAACACCCGGGGTTGTGCTTGATCACACGAGCTATGAGCTGCAGGGAACATTGCCTGGGCAGCGCAGCGATCCCAGCCGCACGTTGCCCATCGGAAGTCTGGACACTGGCCTCATACTCGAACGCTCGCTTAACGGATCATCCGAAGCGCGCATTCAGACTATCGAGCCGCGTTTGCTTTACGTACACATTCCACATCGGAATCAGTCAGCGCTGCCGGTGTTCGATACGATCGTGCCCGACCTCAATCTTGTGCAGCTATACCGAAAGAACCGATTCCTGGGCATCGATCGTATCGCCGATACCGATCAGATCAGCTTGGGCATCACCTCCCGCATTCTGGATATTTCGACGGGTAAGGAACTGGTCACAGCGACGGTCGGTCAGACGCGCTACCTGAGTACAAGTGGAGTTTCGCTGCCTGGCGAAACCGCGTCAACGCTGGAGTCTTCAGACTATATTGCCGAAGTACGTTTTCTACTTTATGAAAACCTCAACTTCGACGTTGGCCATCAGTGGGGGACTGCAGGCAGCGGGACCGTACAATCCGAGGCGCGCCTGCAGTATCGACCCGCGAGCAACAAGCTCCTGAACCTTGCATACCGTTTTCGGCGCGAATCGCTCGAACAGGGTGATATATCCTGGACCTGGCCGCTAAGCACAAATTGGAATTTCGTCGGCCGATACAACTTCTCGTTCCGTGATCGAGAGGCGCTCGAGCAGTTCTTTGGACTTGAGTATGAGAGTTGTTGTTGGGGAATCCGTCTCGTAACCCGGCGGCACATTTCAACCCGCGACGGAACTCGCGATTCGTCCTTCGGTCTGCAACTGGTACTGAAGGGAATGTCCAGCGTCGGCACCGCTGCTGACAGGCTGTTGGAACGTGGTATTCTTGGCTACTCTACGGATCTCCGGTAAGAAAAAGTGATATATTTCAGAAAGTTAAGTGTGATTCTCGCACTCGCGGTCGCGCCCTGCGCTGACGGCGCTGAACTCTCGGACACGGGCGAATTCATCGACGGCGTCGCCGCGATCGTCAACGAAGGCATCGTCCTGAAGAGTCAACTGCGCGAGCAGATGACCGATATTATCCGCCGGGCCGGACACCAAGACCTGCAGCTGCCGCCGGCCAACGTCTTACAGGACCAGGTGCTGGAGCGACTGATCGTCAACGAGATCCAGCTGCAGCGCGCGGAACGCATTGGTCTGCAGGTATCGGATCAGATGCTCAACGAATCGATTGCGAGGCTTGCAGAGTCAAACGGTGTCAGTTTCGAGGACATGCCGGCGCTGCTTGCGGAGGACGGCATCGCCTATGCCGATTTTCGCCGCAATCTTCGTGAAGAAATCACGCTTGAACAGTTGCGTCGCATTGACGTCGGACAACGAATCTCGGTTTCGCCACGGGAAATTGAGCAGTGCGTCGCCGATCTTGAGGACAACCTTGCAATTAACTCCGAGTACAACCTGTCACACATCCTGATCTCTCTGCCCGAGTCTGCAACCGCGACCCAGATCAAGGAGGCCGAGGCAAAAGCACGCGATATCTACGAGCGTATTGCCGAGGGTGCGGACTTCGGCGAAATGGCCGTGCGTTACTCTGCTGCGCAGACTGCGCTGGAGGGGGGATTGCTCGGCTGGATGAAGGGCGAACAGTTACCGACACTGTATACTGATGTCGTCGTCTCGATGGAGGCTGGAGACGTCTCGGAGCCGTTTCGCACCGCGAGCAGCTTTCACATCGTCAAGGTCAATGATCTGCGTAGTGCCATACAGCGCAGCGAAGTTGAGCAGGTCAAATTAAGGCATATTCTCGTGACGCCGAACGAGATCATCGACGACGAGACAGCCAAACAAAAACTCGATGACGCGCTCAAGCGGATTGGTGACGGCGAGGACTTTGGCGAAATAGCGAAACTGGTCTCCGATGATCCGGGATCTGCGAACAGCGGCGGCGATATGGGCTGGACGGGGCCCGGCACGTTTGTTCCGGAGTTCGAGGCAGTCGTCAATGATGCCGAAATCGGAGTTATCAGCGAGCCGTTCCGCACTCGATTCGGCTGGCATATCGTCGAAGTGACAGACCGACGAATCTACGACAACACCGAAGACGTCAAACGGAATAACTGCGATCTGCGTATTCGCAACGGCAAGATGGAGGAGGAAACACAGCTGTGGATCCGGCGCATACGAGATGAGGCGTTTGTCGACATCCGCATCTAGCCGTTTGCCAAACATATTTCAAGCGTCGTCGTTCGGCGTTGCCGATCGGCGGGATAATCTGTCGTGACTCTTCTCCAACCGCTCGTCATCACGTCCGGAGAACCGGCCGGTATCGGCCCGGAGCTCTGCCTTGCATTGGCGACGGCTGACATCGCGGCACCTTTTGTCGTGCTGTCCGACCCTGTTTTACTGCGTTCGCGCGCGGAGCAGCTCGGTGTCAACGTAGCGGTCCACGAAATCGATCGTAATGCTATCGGTCGACGCAGTGCCGAGCCCGGAGAACTGCTCGTACTTGGGGTCCGGTACCCCGCAGCACCCGAATGCGGCACACCGAACCCGGCCAACGCCGAAACGGTTCTGCAGACGCTGCGTCTGGCCGTCGATGGTTGCCGCGACGGGCGCTTTGCGGGACTTGTAACGGCGCCGGTGCAGAAGAGCGTGATCAACGATGCGGGATTCGCGTTCACAGGACACACCGAATATCTCGCCGATCTCACTAACTCGCCACACCCGGTCATGCTGCTCGTCGCTGACAACTTGCGTGTGGCCCTCGCAACGACCCACTTGCCGATACGCGATGTCGCCGACCGCCTGACGCGACAATGTTTGCGGGACGTACTGCAGACCCTGCACACAGGTCTGCAGTCGTGGTTTCGAATCGACAGCCCCGAGATTATTGTCTGCGGCCTGAATCCGCATGCCGGAGAGGGCGGCCATCTCGGCTCCGAGGACGCCGAAATCATCGCCCCGGTGATAGACGAATTCCGCCGACGCGGCATCAGGGTGTGCGGCCCGATGCCGGCCGACACGGCGTTTCTGGCCACTGCCGGCCCGAGAGATGCCGTACTCGCGATGTATCATGATCAGGGATTGCCGGTGCTCAAGTATGCGGGATTCGGTCGAGCCGTAAACGTCACACTGGGCCTGCCGATCGTGCGGACTTCCGTCGATCACGGCACGGCGCTCGATATCGCCGGTACCGGCAAAGCGGATCCGGGAAGCCTCATCGCGGCGGTCCGGCTGGCGGCGCAGCTAGCGAGCCAGGAATGACTGTGCATCGCCCGCGCAAGCGGTTTGGGCAGCACTTTCTCAAGGACCCCGGGGTCATCGACGCCATCATTCGTTCGATAGCACCGCAATATGATGACGTTGTCGTCGAAATCGGGCCTGGCCTCGGAGCCATCACCGCCGCCCTCGCCGCCAGGGCAGCGAGCGTGCACGCCATCGAATTCGATCGCGACCTCGTGGTCAGCCTGGCCGGCGATTTTGCCGGCTGCGAAAACGTCACGATTCATTCGGCGGACGCGCTGACTTTCGATTTCTCGGCGCTCGGCCGATCGTTGCGCGTCGTTGGCAACTTGCCCTACAACATATCGACGCCACTGTTATTTCATTTGATTAAATACAGCGATAACATTTCGGACATGGTCTTTATGCTGCAAAAGGAAGTTGTGGCTAGAATGGCAGCATCGCCGGGGACAAAAGCCTATGGCCGTCTCGGCATCATGCTCGGCTGTCATTTCAAGATCCACGCGTTATTCGATGTGGACAGGCTCGCGTTCGATCCACCGCCCAACGTGACCTCCGCAGTCGTCCGTCTGACGCCTCTGCCGCCCGACACATACACCATCGCTGACGAGGCCGTACTCTCGAATCTCGTGACCATGGCTTTCAGCCAGCGACGCAAGACGATACGCAACGCTCTCAAGAAAACTGTCGGTGAAAATGAACTCGTGGCTGCCGGCATCGATCCCGGAATTCGCCCCGAGGCGGTTTCGATTGCCGCCTATGTAGAGCTCGCCAATCATGTCGCGGCGAGAAAAACCACCGCCCGATCAGCCTCACAGTAAGCTAGAATAAGCGCAACCAAAAGCAGTTGAGCTGATTGACGATGGAAGACAGGAATTGTGATATTCGGGTACATGTCGCGACGAATTACATCGATGAACAGTCCGAGCCTGATGCCGGTCGCTATGTTTTCGCGTACACGATCACGATATCAAATAACGGCGATGTGCCTGCACGCCTTATGAGCAGGCATTGGGTGATTACGGACGCCAATGGCAAAGTACAGGAGGTCAGCGGCGATGGAGTTGTCGGCGAGCAGCCACGCCTCAACCCCGGTGAGCAATTTCGGTATTCGAGTGGCGCCGTGCTCGAGACACCTGTCGGCGCGATGCAGGGACTGTATCGCATGAAGGCGGATAATGGCGTCAAGTTCGATGCGCCGATAGCCCCATTTACGCTCGCGGTACCGGGCGTCCTGCACTAGTGACTTTAAGACGTAATGGCTGTATACGCGATCGGTGATCTACAAGGTTGTTACGATCCGTTTCGGCATCTCCTCGATACCATTCACTTCGATCCCGACGCGGACACGCTTTGGCTGACCGGTGATCTCGTAAACCGCGGTCCTAAATCGCTGAAGACACTGCGTTTTGTGAATTCGCTCGGTGACTCCGTCGTGTCCGTGCTCGGTAATCACGATCTCTATCTGCTCGCGCTCGCCGCCGGCGCGATTCCCGTGAGTAAGCGCTTCGGCTCGCTCAAGAGAATCCTCAATGCGCCCGACCTCGATGAGCTCATTAGCTGGCTCCTGCATCGTCCGCTTGCACATTATGACGCGAGCCTGAATACGCTGCTCGTGCATGCCGCCACTTACCCGACGTGGAACGTCAAGAAAACGCTGGCACGGGCCGCCGAAGTCGAAAAAGTGCTGCGGGGTAAGGACGCACCGACTCTATTTCGAAAATTGCGCGGTAACGCTCCGTTGCGCTGGTCGCCCGATCTGAAGGGTTACAGCCGATTGCGATTTATCATCAATTGCCTTACGCGCGCGCGAATGCTCACCAAAAATCTGAGCCTGAATTTCACGCACAGCGGATCGCCCTGGACTGCCCGCAAGAATCTGATCCCGTGGTACGACTTCGAAAAGCCCGCGTGGTCGGGAACACGAATCGTGTTCGGCCACTGGTCGGCTCTCGGGCTTATTGCGTTATCCGATGTCATCAGCCTCGATACGGGCTGCGTCTGGGGCCGACAATTGACGGCAGTTCGCCTCGATAAACCGATACCATGGGTATATCAGGTCGAAGGTCAACACTGAAGCGATGCCAGAAAAATCATTGACGCCGTTTAACCTGCGGGACTGGATCAAAGTGCACCGCGATGTTCTGCAGCCGCCGGTATGCAATCGGCAGGTATTCGAAGACGACGATTTCATCGTCATGGTGGTGGGCGGTCCGAACTCACGGGCCGATTACCATGTGGATGAGGGCCCCGAGTTTTTTTATCAGCTCGAGGGCGACATGCTGCTTCGAACCATGCAGGACGGCGAACGCATCGATATTCGCATTCGTGAAGGCGATGTGCTGCTGTTGCCGCCACGTGTTCCGCACTCGCCGCAACGCTTTGCCGATACGATCGGCCTGGTTGTCGAGCGCAAGCGTTTCAATCATGAACTCGACGGTTTTCTATGGTACTGCGACCGGTGCAATAATCTGCTCTACGAGGAGTACTTGCGCGTCGACGACATCGTGGGCCAGCTACCACCCGTCTTCGAACGCTTTTATGGGTCCGTTCAAAACCGAACCTGCGAGCGGTGCGGCACGGTCATGCCGCGGCGTGACGAGGGATAGAGGTGGCGTACGAAGACCGACGCGCGTTTGCGGAGTCGCTCGATCGCGACGACGTGCTCGCGCGTTTTCGCGAGCAATTCTATTTCCCCCAAGTTCGTAATGGCCATGCTCCAGTTTATTTGTGCGGCAATTCGCTTGGGCTGCAGCCGAAACTGGCTGGGGCTTATGTTCGTGAAGAACTCGACAACTGGGCCAGGCTTGCAGTCGACGGCCACTTTCGTTCGGATCGCCCCTGGCTCTCTTATCACCGACATGCGACGGCGGGCTTCGCGGCACTGACCGGCGCCAGGCCTTTGGAAGTCGTCGCGATGAACACACTCACTGTGAACCTGCATGTACTCATGGCGAGTTTTTACCGGCCTACCACCGGACGATACAAAATCCTTATTGAATCACAGGCGTTTCCATCGGATCGATACGCCGCCGCTTCTCAACTTCGAACCCATGGATTCGACCCGGCCGAGGGGATCATTGAATGGACGCCCCGAAACGGCTGCCTGTGTGTCGAAGATCTGGCCAGTCTGATCGAGCACGAAGGTGCAGGCATTGCCCTACTGTTATTGCCCGGCGTGCAATATTATACCGGCCAGGTTCTCGACATGCCCGCAGTTTGCCGGCTCGGCCGCGAGGCAGGCTGCCGTGTAGGACTCGACCTCGCGCATGCGGTTGGTAATGTCAAACTGGCGCTGCATGACTGGGCGCCGGACTTCGCGGCCTGGTGCACATACAAGTACCTCAACGCCGGCCCCGGCGCGATCGCCGGCGCGTTCGTGCACGAACAACACTGTACACCCGGCAACCTCGACCAGTTGCACGGCTGGTGGGGTCACGATGAGGCCACCCGCTTCGAGATGCGCAAAACGTTCACGCCCGCAGCAGGGGCAGAACTCTGGCAGATGAGTAATCCGCCGATCCTGTCACTCGCGCCCGTAATCGCCTCCCTGCAGTTGTTTCGTGAGGCCGGAATGGACGCACTGATCAGGAAAGCGGACTCGCTGACCGGCTATCTGGCGTGGTTGATTGATCGTCGATTCGCCGGCCGCGTTGAAATCATTACGCCTTCAGACGCACGCGGCTGTCAGCTGTCGCTCGTCGTGCGTGACTCGGCCGTCGCCCCGAAAACGCTGTTCGACAGGCTCTGCGAGTTGAACGTCATCGGCGACTGGCGCGAACCCGATGTGATTCGTGTTGCCCCCGCCCCGCTTTACAATAGCTATGCGGACGTTTTCGAGTTCGCGGACCGCCTTGAGCGCGCCCTCGCCCTGCCGTGACCATGGAGGGCAATCCGATCAATATCATCGGGGCGGGACAATGCGGCACCTTGCTCGCTAACATGCTTGCGCGGCATGGCCACAACGTGAACGTTTTCGAACGCAATGACGACCCGCGCGTTATTGACGCCGAGGCGAGGCGCTCGATCAATCTTGCGCTTGCGACGCGCGGCATCAGGGCTCTGCAGCTGGCGGGCTTGTATTCGCTTGTCGAACCCCTGCTCGTACCAATGCGCGGCCGGATGGTCCATGACGTAGACGGTTCGATGAAATTTCTACCCTATGGGCAACGCCAGGAGGAACAGATTTATTCGGTCAACCGAATCGGCCTCAACAAGGTACTGCTCGATGCCGCGGAGCAATTACCCAACGTGCGCATCCGGTTTCGACAAAAAGCCTTCGGCTATGACGCGCCGGACTGCACCGTGCACATGCGCGACCTCGATGACAACAGCCTGTATGAAGTCGAGGCTCGACCGGTGATTGCGGCCGACGGTGCCGGTTCAGTCATCAGGCGTTCATTTGACGGCTCGGACACGTTTGGTGGCATCGAGACGCTGCTGCGGCACGGCTACAAGGAACTATCGATTCCTGCCGGTTCCGACGGCGCATACCAGCTAGACCCTAACGCTCTGCACATCTGGCCCCGCGGTGGTTTCATGCTGATCGCGTTGCCGAATCCGGGCGGCGATTTCACGCTGACACTGTTTTTGGCCAACGACGGCGATACAAGTTTTGCCAGCCTGATCGATGCAGCATCGATCGAAGCGTTCTTCGAACAACATTTCGCCGATGTCGCCGCGCTGATCCCGAACCTCGTCGACGAAGTTATCAATCATCCCTTGGGTGTGCTCGGCACCGTCCGTTGCAGACACTGGCACGATCGGGGCAACGTTTTGCTGATCGGCGATGCAGCGCACGCAATCGTGCCGTTCCACGGTCAGGGCATGAACCTGGCATTCGAGGACTGCGCGCTGCTCGATCGGCTCGTTACTAACCTCGGCACGGACTGGCAGCGCATATTCAGAACCTTCGAAAATACGCAGCTCATGAATGCGAACGCGATCGCCGAAATGGCACTCGAGAACTACATCGAGATGCGCGACACGGTCCGGGACCCGAATTTTGCGTTGCGCAAAGCGCTGGCTTTCGAGCTCGAGCGCCGTCTGCCCGAGTATTTTATCCCGCGCTACGCGATGGTAATGTTTCATGCAGATATTCCGTACCTCGTCGTGCAGGAGCGCGGCGAAGTTCAGAGTTTACTGCTCGAGGAATTTACCCGGGATGCCGATAATCTCGATGCCGTGGACATCGATCGGGCGGCCAAAGCGGTCGTCGACCGGCTTGCCCCGATCCATACAGTCACGGATTCGGTCGCGTAATCCGGTCGAATACCAGAAATTCGAATTCGTAAGCATGTCTTGCATCGGCACTGTGCGGCTCGCGGCTCCGCCGTCGCCAGTCGTGCTCACGGAGTTGCGGCAGTCGGGTATCCCCATCGATTTCGACATTGACGCGAGTCAAATACACGCGGTCTGCAAGCGGTAACAGCGCCGCATACATCTCACCGCCCCCGATGATCATGATTTCGTCCCCATCGCCGCAAAGTGCGATGGCGGCTTCGGGAGAGCCCACGACCCGGCAACCCGGGGCGACGAAATCAGCCTGTCGCGTGACGACGATATTTTGCCGACCGGGCAGGGCATGACCAATGGATTCGAACGTGCGCCGACCCATGATGACCGGTTTGCCCATTGTCAGTTCCCGGAAACGCCCGAGATCGTCGGGCAGGTGCCACGGTAAGCTGCCGTCCACACCGATGACACCATTCACTGATGCCGCAACGATCAGACTTATCATGAAACTGCTCCATACCGGCGGACATTCCTGATTGCACGATCCAGCGTGCTAACAGGCGAAATCAGTGATCAAATCAGGAATGCCTCCTGGCGCTAGACGGCCACCGCGGCACGGATATGCGGGTACGCCTCGTAGCCCAGGATTTCGAAGTCTTCGTAAGCGTATTCGAAAATACTCGGCGGCCGGCGTTTGATTTCGAGTCGGGGCAGCGCCTTCGGCGTTCGGGTGAGCTGCAGATCAGCCTGCTCGAGGTGATTGAGATACAGGTGGCAATCGCCTCCCGTCCAGATGAAATCACCGACGTCCAGTTCGGCCTGCTGCGCAATCATGTGTGTCAACAGTGCATACGATGCGATGTTGAACGGCACGCCGAGAAAGATGTCGCAACTGCGCTGATACAGCTGGCAACTCAGCTTTCCGTCAGCCACGTAGAACTGGAACAGGCAATGGCACGGCGGCAGCGCCATATTATCGATCTCCGCTGCGTTCCAGGCGCTGACGATAATGCGTCGCGAATTTGGGGAGTCGCGCAATTGCTGCATGACGTTCGCAATCTGATCCACGTGTCCGCCATCACGTTTCGGCCAGTTGCGCCACTGCACGCCGTATATTGGACCGAGTTCGCCATTTTCATCGGCCCACTCGTTCCATATAGTGACGTCGTTGTCATTGAGGTATCGAATGTTGCTTGCACCCGAGAGAAACCACAATAACTCGTGGATTATCGAACGCAGATGCAGCTTCTTGGTAGTAACCAGCGGAAATCCCGTGCTCAGATCGAAGCGCATCTGATAACCGAACACACTGACCGCACCAGTGCCGGTTCTGTCTTCCTTGCGCGCGCCGTTATCGCGCACGTGTCGCATCAGGGACAAGTATTGCTGCATATAAGGCCGTCGTCTACTGCGAAGTTCGGGCGCGATACGCCATTAATACCATTATGCCACCGATGAGAATCATCGGCGCACTCAGGATTTGCCCCATCGTCACCCAGCCAAGCGCAAGGTAGGAAAGGTGCGCATCGGGCACCCGAAAGAACTCGATGATAAAACGAAATACCCCGTACAGCAGCAGGAACAGACCGGACACGGCCAAGTAGGGTCGCGGCCGCGATGAGTACCACCAGAGAATCGCAAACAGAATAAACCCCTCGAGCAGAGCCTCGTACAGCTGCGACGGGTGCAATACCTGGCCCTGGTAGAGCACACCCCAGGGCATGTCGGTCGGCTTGCCCCAGAGTTCGCCGTTGATGAAGTTGCCCACACGACCGAAACCGAGGCCGAGCGGCACGAGTGGCGCAACAAAATCGGTGATCTGCCACATCGTTTTGCCTCTGCTGCGGCCAAACCACCACATCGCGACCATGACTCCGACGAGTCCTCCGTGAAACGACATGCCGCCCTCAGTGATCCTGAACAGATAGAACGGATCGGAGATGAGATCTTGCCAACCGTATACGATGCAGTAACCGATACGCCCGCCAATGATGACCCCGAGCATTGCATAGAAAATCAGATCATCGACGTCCGCCGGACCGACCGGGGAGTCGGCTCGCCGACAGCGGCGCCGCGCGAGCCACCACGCGAACAGAAATCCGATGACATACATCAGTCCGTACCATCGAATCTTCAGAGGACCGATCGCAAAGATGACGGGATCGATCTCGGGATAAACCAGCATGAAATCCTGCTCGGTGTCGGCTCGAGCCCTGTATCATAGTCAGTTTCCGCATCACGTCATAGCGTCGCGTCCATCAGTCAATGAGCAATCGTCTCGGTAACGAAACCAGCCCGTATCTCTTGCAGCATGCCGATAATCCTGTCGACTGGTTCCCATGGTGCGATGAGGCCTTTGAAAAAGCCCGGGAATCGGCCAAGCCGGTACTGTTGTCCATTGGGTACTCGGCGTGCCATTGGTGTCACGTGATGGCGCACGAGTCGTTCGAGGACGAGGCGACAGCCGAACTCATGAATCGGCTGTTTGTCAACATCAAGGTCGACCGCGAAGAACGTCCGGACATCGACCGAATTTACCAGACCGCTCACCAACTGCTGACACAGCGTGGCGGCGGCTGGCCGCTGACGATGTTCCTCAATGCCGAGGACCAGCGGCCATTCTTCGGTGGCACCTATTTTCCGAACGATCGCCGCTACGGGATGCCGCCGTTCCGTGAGGTGCTCGACAACGTCGCCACCTACTATGCGCAACGGCGCGATGAAGTGCGCGATCAGTCAGCACGCTTGAGCGATATTTTCGATCGGCTGGAACCCATCGGACTCGGGCCCGACGGCGCACTCACGTCCGAACCCTTGCACAAAGTCAGGGCGCAGATCGCGGAGTCTTTCGATCGCGAGTATGGCGGCTTCAGCTCGGCACCGAAGTTCCCGCATGTGTCCACGATCGAGCATCTGTTGCGACATTGGCGCGCAACGGCAAACGCGGCCGAACCCGACGTCGAATCGCTGTTTATGGCGACACTGACATTGACCCGTATGGTTGAGGGGGGCGTTTATGACCACATCGGCGGCGGGTTCTATCGTTATTCGGTCGACCGTTACTGGGAAATCCCGCACTTCGAAAAAATGCTGTATGACAACGGCTTGCTACTCGCCGTGTACGCGCAGGCGCAGCTCGCGACCGGGGAATCCCTGTTCGCAGATGCCGCGAATCGGACCGCGGACTGGATGCTTGCCGATATGCGCGCGCCCGATGGCGGTTTCTACTCGTCCCGCGATGCCGATTCCGAGGGCGAGGAGGGTCGCTACTACGTCTGGACGCCCGATGAAGTCACGACACTCGTAGAGCCTGACGACTATGCTTCATTCGCAGGCCGCTTCGGTCTTGATGGGGACGCCAACTTCGAGGGCCGCTGGCATCTCGCAGTGAAGAAATCGCTCGAAGACGTCAGTAAGGATACGGGCAAGGCGACTGCCGATGCACAAGCTTGCATTGCCCGCGCGCGCGCGGCGTTATTGGCCGAACGCGCGAAACGCGTCGCCCCCGGGCGAGACGACAAGCAGTTGACAGCCTGGAATGCGCTGGTAATACGCGGGCTGGCGATTGCCGGGAGTGCCCTCGGACGCGCCGAACTTATCGATGCCGCGAGCGACACGGTCGAGTTCGTTATCAATAACCTGTTCATCGATGATCGGCTGCGCGCAAGTTACAAAGACGGCAGAGCACGATTTTCCGCCTATCTCGACGACCACGCATTCCTTATCGACGCCTTGCTCGAGCTATTGCAGGCGCGCTGGAACAGCGCACACCTCGGCTTCGCGGTGCAGCTCGCCGATCATCTGCTCGAGCATTTCGAGGATCGTGATGCCGGCGGATTCTATTTTACGGCCGATGATCACGAGACCCTGATGCACCGGCCGAAACCTTTCGCCGACGAAGCGATACCGCCGGGAAACGGCGTGGCCGCATTTGCACTGCAGCGCCTCGGATACCTGCTCGGTGAGTCTCGCTATATCGATGCTGCCGAACGGGCCTTGCGCTGCGCCTGGCAGGGAATGGACGAATACCCGCACGGTCACGTGACCCTGCTGAAGGCCCTGGATGAGTTCTTAACGCCGCCCGACATCGTCATCATCCGCGGCTCCGGCGGCGAAGCGGATCACTGGCGCGATGCGGCAGCGAGACTATATGCACCGCGGCGTCTGGTTTTTGCGATCGATGCGGGCGAGGTCGATCTGCCCGGCGCTCTGGCGGAGCGCAGACCGACAGTTGGTAAGACGATCGCGTATCGCTGCCTCGGCACGCATTGCGAATTGCCGGTCACGACCTTCGAAGCGCTCGCAGCCCAGTTGAGTGAGGCGGATTGACAGGGCAACCGTCTGCTTTTTCCGATTGATCGCTGCATTCTGCTTTCCAAGGTCGTGCTCTGGCTGTTCTGGTGTGCAGAGGCAATGGCAGAATATCCCCATACTAGAACCTATCTCAAAATCCTCCATGAGCCGCATTTTGCATCCTGTTGTCCCGTCCGCGAGGGGCGCGACGCGTCCAATGCCGGTGGACGTTGGCAAGGATCGCAACGACGTCAGATGGGCGAGAGGGGCAAAAGCCGCAGTGCGGCCAAGTGGGATTATGAGATAGGTTCTAGTATGCGGTCAGCAGTTTGCCGGTTGCGGGAACTACGGCTTCGGCATTGGCGCCCTTGAACACAAACGGTAAGGACTCGATCTTTAGCCCGGCATTGCGGACGACGGCGAAATGCAGGTGCGGCCCGCTCGAAAATCCCGTATTGCCTGAATCGGCGATATAATCGCCACGACGTACGTCATCTCCGGGCCTGACGCGGATCGAGTTCCAATTGAGGTGCGCGTAAATTGCGTAGGTTCCGTCATCGTGCAGTATGCGTATGACGTTTGCCGCCTTCGAGTCGATATCAGGCCCGATGCCTCCCCGAAAGTTGTTACCGGCGACATCGAACACGATACCATCGCGGGCCGCAAACACATCGGTACCGATCGGCATCGCGATATCAACCGCATACATACTATCGGGCGTGCCGTGCGTAACTATTACGGGATGCGCCTGTGTAACCGGAAAATTACTGGCAATCGAGAACGGTACCCGATAGGCCTCGGGGGGGCGGTGCTTTGCTCCCGGATCGCCGATCAGGTATTTGAACCGGAAACGCACGACTGGCTCGTCTGCATTGTTCAGTAGG
>Ga0224512_10002447_pt1 | contig 17018 bp, 12 predicted proteins | sample SF_May12_sed_USG_4_FD_169103 | JGI IMG/M metagenome (GOLD analysis project Ga0224512, IMG submission 169103) | Sediment microbial communities from San Francisco Bay, California, United States - SF_May12_sed_USGS_13 | ecosystem: Environmental > Aquatic > Marine > Sediment | place: USA...
CCGCAATACGAATGTCGAACTCGCCGATCTCACGGCCGGGTGGTTCAAAATCCGGTCATTCAAAAAATCGTTGTAGGCTTCCATGTCGGTGACGACGACCTGCAAAATGTAATCACGCTCACCCGATACGGAAAAACATTCGGTCACCTCGGGCAGCAACGCGACATGGCGTTCGAAGTCCTGCCGATTCCGGTCCGTGTGCTCCGTCATCGCAACGGCAAGCAGCACCTGAATGTGCATGCCGGCGAGTCGCGGATTAAGGAGCGCTACCTGGCGTTCGATCAGGCCACTGGCCTCGAATTCCCGAATACGCCGCCAACAGGATGTGCGCGACATGCCCGCGATCTCGGCGAGTTCACTCTGGCTTTGGCTCGCATCGCGTTGCAGCGCATCGAGCAGGCGTTTGTCCGCTTTCGAGAGTTTCATTGCAACATTTTGATCGTTTTTATAATAATTTTGCAACTTATATTTCAATTTTCTCGAAAAATGAGCATCATTGAGACAAAATTCCGGCAAAGATCGCGCATAATGCTGGATCCTGCGCTCGTTTGGAGGCCACCATGTCCGCTCAACCTGACAATCCGATGGGTCTCGACGGTTTCGAATTCGTCGAATTTGCGTCCCCCGAACCCGGCCTGCTCGAACCCGTATTCGAGGTCCTGGGCTTCGCCGCTGTCGCCCGGCATCGCTCGAAGAACGTGACCCTGTATCGGCAGGGGGATATCAATTTCATATTGAACGACGAGCCGCACAGTCTCGCCGACTATTTCGCCCAGGAACACGGGCCCAGCGCCTGCGGCATGGCGTTTCGGGTCAAAGACGCGCATCGCGCTTACTACCGGGCACTCGATCTCGGCGCGCAGCCCATCGAGATACCGACCGGTCCAATGGAGCTCCGCCTGCCGGCGATCAAAGGCATCGGCGGCGCGCCACTGTACCTGATCGACCGATACCAACACGGCAGCACGATCTATGACATCGACTTCGAGTTCTTCGACGGCGTCGACCGCCATCCGGAGGGCTGCGGATTCAAGCTGATCGATCACCTTACCCATAATGTCTATCGCGGTCGCATGCAGTATTGGGCCGATTTCTACGAGCGGCTTTTCAGCTTCCGCGAGATCCGCTACTTCGATATCAAGGGCGCACACACAGGATTATTCTCGAAAGCGATGACCGCACCCGACGATCGAATCCGCATTCCACTCAACGAAGAGGCGTCGCAGGGTACCGGGCAGATCGAGGAGTTCCTGCTTGCCTACAACGGCGAGGGGATTCAGCACATCGCGCTGGGCTGCGATGACCTGTATGCGTGCTGGGACAGGCTGCATGCGCGCGGCCTCAAATTCATGACGCCGCCGCCCGCTGCGTATTACGACATGCTCGAGGAACGTTTGCCGGGCCACGGTGAGCCTGTCGGCGAGATGAAAACCCGCGGCATTCTTCTCGATGGCTCGACCGAGAATAGCGAGCCACGGCTTTTGCTGCAGATCTTTTCCGAGGCGATGATCGGTCCTGTATTCTTCGAGTTTATCCAGCGCAAGAGAGACGAAGGTTTTGGCGAAGGCAACTTCAAGGCTTTGTTCGAATCGATCGAACGCGACCAGATCGCGCGCGGCGTCGTCGGTAACGCATAACAGGAGGCCGGCATGAATCTCAAGCGTATTCACCACGCCGCTTATCGATGCAAGGACGCGAAAGAGACGGTCGAGTTTTATCAGCGCGTTCTCAACATGGACTTCCTGATCGCGTTTGCCGAGGACCGGGTGCCGTCAACGAAGGAGCCCGACCCTTATATGCACGTGTTTCTCGACGCGGGCATGGGCAACGTGCTCGCGTTCTTCGAGCTGCCGACAAGAGAACCGATGGATCGCGATCGGAATACGCCGGCCTGGGTGCAGCACATCGCGTTCGAAGTCGAGGACTACGACGCTCTGCTCGAGGCAAAGGCGCACATCGACGGCGAGGGAATCGACGTGCTGGGACCCGTAAATCACGGCATCTTTCAGTCGCTGTATTTCTTCGACCCGAACGGGCATCGGCTGGAGCTCGTTGCGAACACCCAGACGCAGGAGCAAATTGACGAGCTGAAACGTGTGGCCCCGATCATGCTCGAGGAGTGGAGCCGCACGAAGACAGCGCCTCGCCATGCCGCCTGGCTGCATGAACTGGAGTTCACGGGGGAGCCGGAATGAGGCTGGCCACACTCCGGGGCGGCCGTGACGGCCGGCTCGTCGTCGTGTCCAGGGATCTGACACGCTGCGTCCCGGCCGACGCCGTGGCGCCAACGCTGCAGGCGGCACTTGACGACTGGGCGCGCGCGAAGCCAGGGCTCGAAGCGCTCGCGGCAGGTCTCGAAACCGACGGAAACGGGGTCCCGTTCGACGAAGCCGCTTGCCTGTCGCCGCTGCCGCGCGCGTACCAGTGGGCCGACGGCTCCGCGTACGTGAATCACGTCGAACTCGTGCGCAAAGCGCGCGGCGCCGAGATGCCGGAGAGCTTCTGGACCGATCCGCTGATGTACCAGGGCGGTTCAGACTCGTTCCTGGCACCCCGTGACCCGATCATCATGGCGGACGAGGCTTGGGGTATCGACTTCGAGGCGGAGATTGCGGTCATAACCGATGACGTTCCGATGGGCATCAGCGCGGCGCATGCTGCCGGCCACATCCAGCTGCTAATGCTCGTTAACGACGTGTCGCTCCGAAACCTCATTCCCGGCGAACTCGGCAAGGGCTTCGGGTTCTTCCAGTCGAAACCGTCGAGTGCGTTCTCGCCGGTCGCCGTCACACCCGACGAGCTTGGCGCCGCCTGGCGTGACAATAAAGTGCATCTGCCGCTGCTGTCGTTTCTCAACGGCAAGCCCTTCGGCAAACCCGAAGCCGGTGTCGATATGACTTTCGACTTCAGTCGACTTATCGCACATGCCGCAAAGACGCGCCCGCTCGTTGCCGGCACGATCGTCGGTTCGGGCACGGTTTCGAACAAACTGGACGGCGGGCCCGGCAAACTGATCGACGAGAGTGGCGTTGGCTATTCGTGCATCGCCGAACTGCGCACGATCGAGACGATCCAATCCGGCAAGCCAAAGACTGCGTTCATGGTTTTCGGTGATCGTATACAAATCAAGATGCACGATGCCGAGGGGCAGTCCGTATTCGGTACAATCGACCAGGTGGTCGAACACTACACTGTGGAGGCTGACAGATGACGATCCGGCTTTACAGCTTCTGGCTTTCATCGGCCGCATATCGCGTGCGCATTGCCCTCAACTTCAAGGGACTCGACTACAAGACGATTCCGGTGTCACTTGTCGCCGATGGCGGCGATCACCGCAAGACTGACTATCGTACGATCAATCCGCAGATGCTCGTGCCCTATTTCGATGACGGCCGGGTCTCCATCGGCCAGTCACAGGCAATCCTCGAATACCTCGAAGAGGCGCATCAGGATCCACCTTTATTGCCGCAGTCGATCGAGCGATGTGCGGAGGTACGTGCATTCTGCAACCTTATCTGTTGCGATATTCATCCGCTCAATAATTTGCGGGTACGCCAGTATCTCCGGGAAACGCTCGGCGCCGACAAGGATCAGGTCAATACCTGGTACGCGCACTGGATCACGGTCGGCTTCGACGCCGCCGAGGCTTTGATCGGAGATTACGCCGATGACGGTGATTACGCGTTCGGCGCCGAGGTAACGCTTGCCGACGTATGCCTCGTACCACAGGTTTACAATGCGCGACGATACAACGTGTCTCTGGATGCCTTTCCGCGGATTGTCGCCGTTGCCGATGCCTGCGACGAACTGGAGGCATTCAGCAAAGCGGCGCCCGAGCAGCAGCCCGACGCCGACTGATCGCGAATCTGCAGTTGCGGGACGCTTTGCCGAATATCGGGCCCCGCTTGTGTCGCGCTGTCGGTACTCAGCTAACCGTAGGCCTCGGCGGCCGCTTCGACGGATTCAATGGCCTGGATTATGCCGTCCCGGGCAAGCTGCCCGGGATCTGTCTTGATGGCCTGGTACAGCGCGGTCCCGCTTGTCGACCATTGGATGCCGTCGATGCCTAACCAGGCATTGCGCTTTTGCTTGGCCTCGTACATCGCCGCATCAGCGACACCCAGCACCTCCTCCCAGGTAAGAAGACCCGGCTGCTCTACGATAAACGGGTAGCTCGCATAGCCGATCGATGCCGTTGTACGTGCAACCTGGCCGTTGCCGATCGAGTAAACCCGCTCTGAGATGTCCGCACGGATTCGTTCCGCCAGCGTCGCCGCACATTTTCTGTTCGTCTCCCTGGCGACCACGAGAAATTCGTCGCCGCCCCAACGAATGACATCGTCCGAGAGTCGGCAGGCCTTGAGCAGCACATCACGAATCTGCAACAGCATTTCATCTCCGGCCTCGTGTCCACAACTGTCGTTGACGGGTTTGAAGTGGTCGAGATCGACCATCATGAATACAAGGTCGTTGTTGCCACCAGGTTTCAAGGTCTCGGTTCCGTCCCTGTAATGCCGCAGGACGAGATCGACATCCTTCGTGATTTGATCGAACAGGTAGCGACGGTTCTTGAGTCCGGTCAGCGCATCAGTTGTGCTTGCCTGCAGCAATTTCGAATTCGCCTCGTTGAGGTCCGCGTTTTTGTCTTTTAGTTCTCTGGTGCGGTCGCGTACTTCCTGTTCAAGGCGGCGACTGTACTCCGCTTCTCGCTTCAGCTTCTCCTGCTGACGTCGCCAGAAGCTGTAAGCAGCGACCAGGACGGCCAGTACATAAACCGTGTAGGCCCACCAGGTCTGCCACGGCGGATTGGCGACCGACAGCGTCATCGCGAGACTGTCTTCCCCCCACACGCCGTCACTGTTCGCCGCTTTCACGCGTAGCACATAGCTACCGCCGTCGAGGTTTGTGTACGTAAAGCGTCGCTCGCGCCCGGTCTCGACCCAGTCGTCATCGAATCCCTCTAGTTTGTAGGCATAACGATTCTCTTGTGGGGCCGCAAAGTCCAGTGCAGAAAGTCCGAATGTAATTACATCGTCGCTGTATTCGAGATGCAGATTTGTTATGAGTTCAACGGGCCGGTCAGTCGAAACGGGCCGATTGAGGATCGAAAGCGATGTCAGCACCACGCGCGGGGGCAGAGAGTTGAACTCGAGCTTCATCGGATCGAATGCGTTGAAGCCGTTCGATCCCCCAAAATACAGCGTGCCATTGCCGCTCGCATAACTGGCCCCAAAGTTGAACTCCTCGCCCTGCAAGCCCTGGCTTTCATGAAAAACCCGCGTCTCGCCGGATGCGGGAATGTATCGAGTCAGGCCATGATTGGTGCTCAGCCAGAGATTGCCCGCGGCATCCGACTTGATGCCGTATACAGAATTGCCTGCGACACCGTCACGTGCCGAGACGTTCTGGAGACGCAAATTCTCCGGCGCCGTGGCGGAGCTTATAAGACGATCCAGACCGGCTCGGGTTCCAATCCACAGATCCCCACGGGCATCCACGTGCAGTGCGTACACTGTGTCCGCGCTCAGACTCGTCGGATCGTCCGGGTCATGACGCAGATGTCGCCATTCGCCGCTGGCTCGGTCCAGCCGATTGAGTCCGCCGCCGTCGGTACCGACCCAGATCACGCCGGACGCGTCTTCTACTATACTGGTCGCTCGATTACTCGACAGCGTTGAATGGTCTGCCGGGTCATGCTCGAAATTCGTGAAGACCCCGGTGGCATCCATCCGGCTGACACCGCCACCGAATGTGCCGATCCAGATTTTTCGCTGGCTGCCTTCGGCAAGGGCCATGACGCCGTCTGCACCAATGCTGTTCGGGTCAGACGGGTCGTGCCGGTAAGTGAGCACCGCACCGGTTTCCGGCTCAATGACGTTCAGGCCGCCTGTCATCGTGCCAGCCCAGATTCGGCCATTGCTGTCCGCCAGCAGCGCCATGACGCGATCATCGCTGAGGCCCGCAGGGTCTCTGGAATCATGTCTCAGCTGCCGGACCGAACCATCAGCGCGATCGATCACATTGATGCCGCCGCCGAAGGTGCCGATCCAGAGCTTGCCGGCAGGGTCTTCCGCGAACGATGTGGCGTTCAGGCTGCTGAAAGCATTTCCCTCCGCTCCAACCGGCGGTCGCACATGACCGAATGACCAGGAGCGGGGATTCCATTTGTTCAGGCCGCCGGTATTGGTACCGACCCAGAGAACGCCGCCATGATCCTGAAAAATGGAGAACACAAAATCGTTGCTCAGACTCGTGACGTCGGTGGGGTCGCTCCTGTAGGTCGAGAACTTTCCGCTCTCGTCGATCATGAGGTTCAGGCCTTTGTCGGTTCCGATCCAGAGGCGGTCCCTGTCGTCTTCGAATATCGCCGAAATACTGTTGCTGCTGAGACTGTGCGGATCGCCGTTGTCGTGAACAAAGCGATTGAAGCCTTGAGTGCGAGCATCAAATCGTCGCAGACCCCCACGGGCGGTTCCTACCCATAACGTACCTTCATGATCAATCAGCAGGCTGGTTACGGGATCGCTGCGTCGGCCGGCCGACTCTTCGGGGTTTGCGGGGTGGCGACGTATCTCGCCGGTCGCGGCATCGAGCCGGTCCAGGCCGGCACCTGTGCCAATCCAGAGTGTGCCGTCGGTGTCGAGTGCCAATGCATGGATCTCGTCACTGCTTAGCGTTTTTGGATCGTCGCGCACATGCCTGAAATGGCTGAACTCGCCTGTAGCGGGATTGAGGCGGCTGAGTCCCGAGTCGCGAGATCCCACCCACACGATGCCGCGGGCATCGGTCAGGATAGTGCGAATACGATCGGACGACGGCGAAGCGGAATCGTTCGGATCGTGACGATAGGTCGTGAAATCATCCGTCTCGGGATCCCAGTACGAGACGCCACCGCCATCGGTCGCTATCCACAGCCTCCCGTCGTCGGCCAGGTCCAGGTCGCGCACGAACTCACTGGCCAGTGACTTCGGGTTGCCGCGTTCGGTACGGTAGTTCTTGAAAGTGAATCCATCGTAGCGGTCGAGACCGCTTTCCGTCGCAAACCACAGGAAACCGGTCTTGTCCTGCTCGATTGCCGTCACGGTATTCTGCGACAGGCCCTCGGTCACCGATAAGCGGTCGAAGCGCATCGTCGACCGTTCGAGACCGCTGGCCAGCGCCGAAGAACCCAGACTAATGAACACGAGCAGCGCCATGGCCCTGGCGCCTGGCCAATTCCTAGCTGTGATCATCGCGCTCATACAATTTTCGATATCCGATGCCCGCATTCGAGCAAACTCAGACACAGCGCTAATCCGGGACAAACGTCCCGGGCGCGGCCCGCCAAGCCCCCGGTTTTCTTGATATTTATCGGCGACCTTACTACCGTCTTGAGGAAGCGCCACGACCTGGGTCTCATTATCACGGGATCGCGAACCGGCGCAGGCACCTCGGGCCCTGCAGTTACAGCGCTTCAGCTCGCCGGCCGGGTGTGACCAAATCTCGCAATGAAGTCGTCGCCGGGAACGGCGTGCGAAAAGTAGCAACCCTGGCATTCCTGGGAGCCCCAGCCACACAGAGTTGCGAGCTGTCCCCGGGTTTCCACGCCCTCGGCGATCACCGTGGTGCGCAGCCGCTGCGCCAGCGCGACCCTACCCGAAGCGATCGCCCCGTCCCGGGCATTTCGATCGGCGCCGCTGACATAGGGATCGATCGATCCTGATTACATCGACAGGCAGATCTTTCAGATAGGCTATTGAGGCCTGGCCCGTGCCGGACATGGTTCTACCGGCGCACTTCCGAAGTCGAGCGTGATGACCTTCCTGATAGCTGCCCGTACGATCTTACTCCGGCTCGACCCAGCTGTTGATCGACATCGTCTCGGTGAGCGCGTTGGTCCACAGGTAGCCGTTAGTCCAGAGATAGCCGTTAGTCCAGAGGTAAGCATTGGTCCACAGGTAGCCATTGGTCCAGAGGTAGCCGTCGGCATTGACCGAGCCGTCGGTCCACAGGTAGGCATTGGTCCAGAGGTAGCCATTGGTCCAGAGGTAGCCGTTGGTCCAGAGATAGCCGTTGGTGTCGATGCCGCCGTTGGTCCAGAGATAGCCGTCGAGACCCATCAGGTAATAGTTCCCGTCCGCATCCTGGTTGGCGCGACCGCCGAAGTGCTTCGTGCCGTCGAGATCGGCGGCAACATCGAGACCGTTGTTGGCGCAGTTGTAGTTCCAGTTGTAGACGGCGTCGTAGGCGTTGACCATGCCGGCGCCCTGCTGGAAGACGCTGTAGGCGAGATTGCCGTTATCGTCGACGGCCGGACGGGCTGCGCTCATGATCTTGCACTTGACCTCGTCCGGCCACAGGCCTGGCTCCATCTGCAGCACCAGCGCGGCTATGCCGCTGATGATGGCCGTCGCCTGCGAGGTGCCCGACATCTCGTAGTAGTTGGCGCCGAGATAGAATCCGGGGTAGTCGAGCGCGATCTGGTCAAGGTCCGACATCGAGGCCACGACGTGACCGCCGGGTGCGACGACTTCTGGCTTGACGAAACCCTCGTAGGTCGGGCCAACCGACGAGAACGTGGCGAGGCGATCGTCGCTGCCGTCGGCCGGCGTGTAGCTGTCCGTCATTGCGCCGACCGTGATGATGTAGGGCACGTTGCCGGGCACGCCGATCGACTGGGCCCCCGGACCGGTGTTGCCCGCCGACGCGACCACGACGATACCGGCGTCCCAGGCAGCCATGACGGCCTGGTTCAGCGGATCGTCCCAGTAGTGCGAGCGCGGCGGCGCGCTGAGCGACATGTTGATGATGTCGATGCCGTGGGTGTTCCGGTTGGCGACAATCCAGTCGATGCCGCGAATGACGTCAGCGTAGCTGCCGCGACCCTGTGAATCGAAAACCTTAATGGCGACCAGCCGGGCTGCCGGCGCGATGCCGTTGTACTTGCCGACGTTAGAAAGCTTGCCGCTCGAGGCGATACCAGCGACGTGCGAGCCGTGCCCGTTCTCGTCGTTGTCGAACTTGTCGAAGTCGGTCGCACCCTTGCCCTTGCCCCCGAGGTAGAGCTGGTCCGTCGTCGCGTCATAGACGGCCTCGATACGGTCCATTCCGTAGCGATCCTGTGTGATGCCGGGCCCCGAGTAAATACCGGAATCGACTATGGCAATCGTCACGCCCCAGCCGTCGATACCCTGGTCATGCAACCGGTCGGCCTCGACGAGGCTCGGGAACTCGGTGTACGCGTCTCCGGCGACACCTTCGTCTTCACTGCCGCCGGAGTTGCCGCCCTTGTCGGGCCTGCCGGCTGTCGCGACTGCTGCGTTACCGTAGATGCGGCGCACGGCATCGTTTTTGCGAAGGTCCGCAACCTGCGCGGCCGTCAGCTCCGCCGCCACGGCGCGGATAACGCCCAGTTCGTGGCTTACCTCGCCGCCCTCGTGTTCAACGAGTGCCTTCACCGCCTCGATGCTTTCGCCCTGCACGATGTACGAAGCCGTTGTCTGAATTGCTCCCGGCTCATCTATGGGCGCAACAGACGATTGCAACAATCCCAGGCTGGCGACGAGTCCGAAGACGGCGATAATGCAAACTTTCGTTTTGCGGTGCATGACAGTGTGCTCCTGCAATACTGGGCACATTTCATCAGAGAAGGCTTGACAAGAGGCGTGCGGGGCAGAATAGGGCGCGCCGACATTTTGTGACGTGGATCACATAATGGCCGTGTTAAGTAATCGACACATTCCTGATATGTCGCGTTGACGGCGTTAGAGGAGACATCCCTGATTTCTATTCATGAACCCAGGAATATCTCTATTATTCTATTATCTAACTTGCTTTCTTGGAGGCGATTTTCTTTCGGACCGTGTCAAGGTCGATGATGGCGGTCTCGGCGACCACCTCGCGACAGGCGTTCAGGAACGTGGGCACTTCGTCGGCCGGGAGTGGCTCGGAGTAGAGAAAACCCTGCACCGCGTCGCAGCCTTTGTCACGCAGGAACTCGAGCTGCAGTTCGCTTTCCACGCCCTCGGCAATCACGCTCAGCCCCAGTTCGCGCGACATCGCAATCATCGCCGAGCAAATCGATTGCTTCTCGCCGGGCTCGCGAACGCCTTCGATGAAGGCACGATCAATCTTTATCGCTTTGATCGGGAGCTTGATCAGGTGAGCAAGAGAAGAGTGACCCTGGCCGAAGTCGTCGAGCACGAGACCAACGCCAATCCCGTTGAGATCCTGCAGCACGGCGGCGGCCTGTCGGTTGCGCAGCAGCATGCTTTCGGTGAGTTCGAGTTCGAGTTGGTCAGCCGGCAACCCACTGTCCTCGAGCGCTTTGCGCACGAGCTCGACGAGATCACTGCGCGAAAACTCCTGCTGTGACAGATTGATCGAGACCGGCGGCACATCGCGTTCAATTTGTCGCCAGGCCTGAGTCTGGCTGCACGCCGTTTTCAATACCCATTCTCCGATCGGAAAGATCAGGCCGGTGGCTTCTGCTAACGGAATAACCTCGCTCAGTGGCACGCTGCCGCGCAAAGGGTGCATCCAGCGCAGAAGTGCCTCGAGACCGGCCACATTGCCGCTGGCAAGATCGATACGCGGCAAATAACGAAGTTCGAGCTGCTGTTTCTCGATCGCCCAACGAAGCTCGTTCTTGACGTCAAGTCGCTTCAGCGAACGGTATTTCATCGTGCTGGAGAAGAACTCGCGGCCCTTGACGCCAAAAATCTTTGCCTCATCGAGTGCAACGCGCGCATTCTTCAACAGGTCCGTTGCGTTGTCACCATCGAGCGGGAACATGGATATGCCGATACTCGGCGATATCTTGAGCTTGTGACCTTCGTAACTGACGGGCTCCTCGAACGCGTCCTGAAGTCGGCTGGCGACTGTTGATACATCCTCGCGCGACTCGATATCGGCAACCACAAGCACGAACTCGTCCCCGCTGATTCTGGTCAAGCCGGAGCTGCCTTCATCCTTGATCCCCGCGAGCTGGTCAGAGCTTCGCAGGCAACGCTGAATCCGTTTCGCCGTGACCTGCAATACCGCGTCGCCGACCGCCCGGCCCACAGTCTCGTTGATGCGAGTAAATCGGTCGATGTCGATACAGAATGTGGCGATGCCACGCTCGCGTAACCTGGCATCGGCGATGAGCGATTCGAATTTGGACATGAATGCATCGCGATCGGTAAGGCCGGTAAGCGTATCCGAGCTGTCACGATCCCTGCCGCCAGTCGATCTCCGGGTGCTGTTTGTTATGTTGCGAATGATCATCAGGACGCGATCACGACCCTGCACGAGCATTCGGATTTCGTAGCTGCTGCTGTTCTGACCCTTGGCGAGAACAACCTCGAAAGTGTGCCCATCCCGGGTGCGCAGGCAACGCCTTATGCTTCGCAAGACCAGCTTCGAGGTTTCGGCCGGCCAGACATCCGTGATCATCTGCCCTTCGATTTCCTCCGGGCAGAGCACCGGATCCTTGTTTCCTCCGCCGAGAAACTGGCGCAGTAACCCGTCGTCGCCGACTATAAAAAAGGCATCGGGAATCGTGCGAAACACTTCGGACTGGGGAGTCCTCAATGCCCTGACGCCACTCAGTGTACGCCCCGTGTCGCCGAGCGATCGAATGTGCTTGCGAAGCGCCCGGGTATCCAGCGGTTTCGCGAAAACCGCGGTGATTCCGGCATCGTAGGCGCGACGATTCGATTGCCGGCTATCCGTATCCGAAATCAGGATAAGTGGAATGTAATCGCAGGCCGGCAATCGCCGGATGGATTCGCACAGTTCGAGGGGCTCGCGTTCCCCGGTATCCGCATCGACCAGAATAACGGCGGGGACCAGCGTGGAAATCATCGAGCCGGCTTCGTCGACACTGCGACACTCGACCGTTCCGTATCCCTCGGATTCCAGCGTCTCGACCGCCAACCGGCGGCTCTTGCTGTCGCCGCAAATCAGCAGCGCCTGGCCCATTTCTCCGTGCTTCATTGTTTGCGACATATCGGCGGACTGGCTGAAAAAAATAACGACGGGTATCGGTCTGAACGGAAAATACGTGAGTGGCGGCGCGGCTTCTACAACCGCCGTCACGAAATTTCCCGAACTTCGCGCGAATCTCTGTATTCACCCTCCCGGCCCGTCCGCTGCCAGGGATTTCCCTGCAATCAGGTCACCCGGTCATCGCGATGGGTGAGACGCCGACAACGCGACTGTCGGAATCTACGTAGTTAGTTTTGGCATCTGCAGGCCTATAGTTGGGGCATGTCCCGGTAGCCTGGGTGATAGTTGTTCCGGGCAGGCCGTGGATTGACTTGCATCGTGGGGCCTGGGGTTGCTGCCCAGGTCGCCTGGCAAGGAGGTAAACCGGATCATGGAACTTACACTGTTTGAAATTCTCGCCGCCATCTTCATGGTAGGCGCTGCTTTCGCTCTGGTCATTACGTACCGCAGATACCTGGCCAACTCCTCGGAACGCCGCATGTCCGGCATGCTGGAGCGCGTGGGACTCGATCCCGCCGTTGTCAAGAGTGGTGACAAAGCGAAAATCATCAAAGAGATACGTCAGCGCTGCCGGCACTGTGCGACCGAGGACGTCTGCGAGCGATGGCTGGCCGGCGAAGAGGGCGGCGACAACGATTTTTGCCCCAACGCCAAAGTATTCGAAGCGTTACGACAGTAGAGAATCAGCGGCGCGGCGACCTCGGCCGCGCATTGTCTGGAGTACCTGTCCCTCAAATACGGAAGGGGTCCCACCGGGACCCCTTTTGTATTAGGTGGTGATGGGCACTATCGAACAGACTTTGTACCTATTTTATTTGGTGATATTTTTCGATTCGTTACCGTAGCAGTTGCCCCCGTATCTGCCCCCGCTGATCGCGGCTTTGGCGGAACGATCTTGGATACCTCCGCATCCCTTGGTCTTGTCTGGGTTCTTGTCAGATCTCTCCTGAATGACTCTGACTGTCTACTGGAGTTTCTGGCTCGACTTGCGCAGAAATGCCCGAAGCCCTACGAGACCTGTTCCAGAGTCTTATCCGAGCGCCTCGCGGCCTTTCTGCCCGACCAGGTTCAAAAGCTTCAGCGACGCCCCGTTCGGCCTTTTCTGGCCAGGCACAGTGCATCGAACTCGCGCATGGTCTTCGTGTTCACGGCACCGGCCTTATGCGGGTCGTCCGCCGTCGCGTACACGGCATGCAGAATCTTGCTCGCCATCGTCATCCACCTCGATTTCGACAATTTCGCCGACTTCGGTCAAAAGGGTCTCGAATGCGCGCCAGTGGTTTAGACTATTCAAATGACTCCGGCCACTTTCTCGACGTGTGATACACGGCCAGAATCTGAACCTCTCTACTCTTGATGCGATAAGCCACGATATACGGATTGCCGCGTATGACGAGTTCATGCGTGCCTCGGACCCGTCCTCTCCGACCTATTCTGGGATGATCCTGCAACTGATCGACGGCGATGCAAATACGTTGCGCGACTTCAAACGCAGCGCGCGGATTCTCCCTCGCAATATAGTCCTGGATAGCCAGCAATGCTCTTGCGGCCGGCGTCGTCCAACGAATGCGCACGATCAGGCGTCTTTGTACTTATTGAAAATCGCGTCCATCTCGGCATCTGAGGCAAACCGGCCAGCATCAGCGGATTTGATACCTTCCTTGATGCGCTCATCCTGCCAGGCAAGCAACTCCAGGTACTGGTCGATGGCCTGGTTAACCAGGTAATTTCGAGACCTGTCTTGCTGCTCGGCCAGCTTGTCAAGCTTCCTGACTTTCTTGGGGTCCGTTCTAACACTGAATGCTTCTGTCGTCATACTGTTCTGCACGTCCGGTTCATTACGGTTCACTATGATTACAGCACTATCATAACGCAGATTCATCCTGAACCGAGAGACATAATTCGCGTTGCAATAGATAATCTAGGGGGCGACTGCCAAATTGCTTTCCAGAGTCCCCCAGATGTTCGTCGCTACGCAGAAAAACACTTGTTAATCTATTGATTAACAAGTGTTTTTTGGATTTGGTGGTGATGGGTGGAATTGAACCACCGACCTGCGGGTTATGAGGCGCCCGCCCTGGGCTCTTACGCGGCTCCGTGAGCTGAAAACGCTGTGCCCAAGAGACCGCGCGGCGGCGGTAGGGCGGGGAAGAATGAGGTTTTTGGGGGGCAGTGCCCCTGCCCTTGCTGCGCAGAAATGGGTGCTCTCAACCATGGACCCGGTCGTTTTCGGATCTGACCGCACTGACGGTGTCCGCTTTCACCGGGAGCAGACGTTCAATCGACTGGAAAATCCGCTGGGCTAACGGTAGAAAACGGCCATGAGCGGCCTATTCAAAATCGAGCCTAATTGGCCGTGAGAATAGTTTTTTGAACAGAATAGGTCGAAAGCAGCCATTCAGGCGAACTGAATTGTACCCTAGTAAAAATAAAGAGCCGCAGGCCGTCGTTGAGCCGAGGCCCAAGCCGTGGGCACCGGCAGTCCTCGTCCGCGACTTGGCGGATCGCAGCGACGCCGAATTCCTCGGTGCGCGTTCGCTTACCGATCGACAGGTCCAATACGTCATTCTAACGTTGGGAAGTGTGTCGAAAACCCGGGGCGATTCACTAAGGCGCTGCCATGACCGTCGTGCCTCTCGGGACAATAGTACCGTCTAATACAACTGCTCCCGCTTCTACTACAACGTCTCGCCCGAGTGCAGCGCCAAAGGCTGGCCCAGCGCATATCGGGGTAAAGGAAGTCGGGTCGGCGAAGCATCCAACCTCCGCATCTTCAAAGATGTGTGAACCTTTGCCAACAACCGAGTTGTCTCCCACCTTAGCCCGATCACCAACTATCACGCTCTGGTTAAGAACGGCGTTGGTTCCTATAACGGCACCTTCACCAACACTGCTGACCTGGTTCAGGAAGGCAAAAGCACCGACAACCGCATTGGCTGCAACCGTGGATCTTCTGCCGACGACGGCGAAGGGACCGATCACCGCACCGAATTCAACGGTAGCGCCGCTGTTTATTGCCGCTCCTTCTTTGACAATCGCTCCTTGTACTACGGTCGCATCCCTTGCAATGCTCGCGCTGGTTGACACGCAGTCGTCACCAAAGCCGTCGCCATTTGTGTCGGTCTGTTCTGGGTTGAATACCGTAAGACAGTTATCTTCAACATCGGGGACTCCGTCGCCATCGAAATCAGGGATGCCGTTACCTTCCGCGTACTTGGCGATGAAAATGTCACCCTCGCCGGCACTCGTCAGCGTGGTCTCATTTGGCCCCGAAGCACCGAAGGTGGCCATGCCCTCGAAAAACCCCGTCACGTAGCTGTTGTTAAAACCATCCACGGCGATGCCTCGACCCAAGTCAGCACTTGTCCCGCCTGCCCGTTCGGCCCATACGGGATCACCGCTGCTGTCGTACTTGGCGATGAAGATGTCCTCGGAGCCGGCGCTAGTCAGCTCGGTGCCGCCGAAGGTGGCTGAGCCGCCAAATTCCCCCCCACGTAGCTATCGCCTGCGTCGTTCGCGGCGATACCCACGCCTGTGGCACTCCCCGTCATTCCGCCTGCCTGTTCGGCCCATACGGCGATACCGCTGCTGTCGAACTTCGCGATGAACATGCCACCGTTAATAGCACCAGTCAGCTCAGTAGTGCCGAAGGTGGCTGAGCCTTGGAATTGCCCCGTCACGTAGCTATTCCCTAAGCCGTCCACGGCGATGCCGAGGCCCTCGTCACTACTGTCGCCACCTGCCTGTTCGGCCCATACGAGGTCACCGCTGCCGTCGTACTTGGCGATGAAGATGTTACGGTCAAAGGAGCTGCCAGTATCCAGCGTTACCTCGGTGATCTCCTCGCCGAAGGTGGCTGAGCCTTGGAATTGCCCCGTCACGTAGCTATTCCCTAAGCCGTCCACGGCGATGCCGAGGCCCTCGTCACTACTGTCGCCACCTGCCTGTTCGGCCCATACGAGATTGCCGTCTCCATCGTACTTGGCGATGAAGATGTCGTCTTCGCCGGCACCAGTCAGCACGATCGCGGCGTCCGCCTCGCCGAAGGTGGCTGTGCCATTGAAATACCCCGTCACGTAGCTGTTGTTAGAACCATCCACGGCAATGCCGAGACCCTCGTCATTTGCAAACGTTGCCGTGGGATTGCCTGCCTGTTTGGCCCATTCGAGGTTACCGCTGCTGTCGTACTTGGCGATGAAGATGTCGTTCCAGGCGTTACTAACCAGCGTGGTCTCATTAAACTCCGAAGCGCCAAAGGTCGCTGTGCCAGTGAACGCTCCCGTCACGTAGCTTTTGCCATCGTCGTCCACGGCGATGCCCAAGCCGGCCTCACCCATCAATCCGCCTGCCTGTTTGGCCCACAAAAGATCACCGTTGTCATCGTATTTGGCAATGAAGATGTCACTGTTGCCGAGACTAATCAGCGAAGCCGCGGTACCCCCAGCGCCAAAGTGGGCTGTACCAAAGAAAAACCCCGTCACGTAGCTATTGCCATCGTCGTCCACGGCGATCCCGCGACCTGATTCATTACTGAGCCCGCCGGCCTGTGTGGCCCATTCAAGATTCTGGGCGTTGGCACTCACTGCGAAGATCGAGAACAGCACGCTAGTGACCCCCAAGGACAATAATTTTCTTGATTTGCTGGTCATGATGTACGCCCCCTTTATAGCGCTACGCAATTGGATAATGACCTCCGCCGCCATTGCTGGTGCAGAGATCATAAACGCGTCGACGTGCAAGATGCTCCGTGTGCGATAACTCTACGCGTCTGTCGCCACTGAGCAGACCCGCTTTCATCGAATGTAACTAAGCTTTATGCGCCGGTAGGAGAATCGCGACAATAAGGGGATGTTCTTACTAGCGGTCTTAGAATTTGTTGTACGACCGCTCAGGGTCAACGGCAGCCGAATTACGTTATTACAGGCAACCGACTGCTATCCGAAGTATTGGTTCGACCCCGGTTTAGTGGACCGTTTGAAATTGGTTTTGGTTACGCTCCTCAAAGGCAGCCGGACTTATGTTACCAAGATAACCATGTCGGCGTTTGC
>Ga0224512_10002448_pt1 | contig 17015 bp, 16 predicted proteins | sample SF_May12_sed_USG_4_FD_169103 | JGI IMG/M metagenome (GOLD analysis project Ga0224512, IMG submission 169103) | Sediment microbial communities from San Francisco Bay, California, United States - SF_May12_sed_USGS_13 | ecosystem: Environmental > Aquatic > Marine > Sediment | place: USA...
CTCCGCGACGCTCTCGAAAGATATCAGGCAGCTTGCCGATAATTTCCTGAACGACCCGAAGGAGATTCAGGTTGCGCCCCGCAATACGACGGCGGATCGTGTAACGCAGATCGTGCATCCCGTCGATAAGCGTCGCAAGCGCGAACTGTTGTCGCACCGCATTGGCAAGGAAAACTGGCGCCAGGTGCTTGTATTCACGCGCACGAAACACGGTGCTAATCGTCTCGCGGGACAGTTGACCGGCGACGGGTTACAGGCTGCTGCGATTCACAGCAACAAATCGCAGGGTGCACGCACCAAAGCGTTAGCTGATTTCAAGTCGGGAAAGGTTCGTATCCTCGTTGCCACCGACATCGCAGCCCGCGGACTCGACATTGAAAGACTGCCGCATGTCGTCAACTATGAGCTGCCACATGTCCCGGAAGACTATGTGCATCGTATCGGCCGTACGGCAAGGGCCGGGCAGGACGGGCATGCGGTTTCGCTTGTGTGTGTCGACGAGGAAACGTTGTTGCGCGATATCGAACGGCTGCTGAAAACGCGGATCGAGAAGCAGGTTCTGCCGGGCTATGAACCTGATGCTCGTATCAAGGCCGAGCCGATCCAGAGGGGGCGCCCGCAACGCTCTGGCGGTCAAGGCAATGGTGCCAGGCAGAAAGCAGGACGCGGCAAATCAAACAACGTCGCCCGGCAAGCTCGCCGCTATCGTTCGCCGGCCCGAAATTATTCCTAGACAGATACCGACACAGACTTGAGATAATCTATTCATACTAGAACCTATCTCATAATCCCACATGGCTCCATAGCGGCTTTTGCGGGATTATGAGATAGGTTCTAGACAACAGGGATAGCCCGATTCAGTCCCGCTAACGATACATGACCAGACACGTCATATTCGCGGCGCCATTCTTCATGGATGCGACGCTACGGTTCTTGAACGGCGCAACGCAGCTGCCCGGCGTCAATCTGACGCTCGTGAGTCAGGATCCCTTGGAGCACCTGCCGGTCGATGTTCGCAGTCGCGTGGCCGGGCACTGGCGCGTAAACGACGCCCTCGATCCGAATCAACTCGTCGAAGCGGCGCGTCACCTGGAGCAGCGTTTCGGCAAAGCCAGTCGTTTCATCGCCGCGCTGGAGCAGCTGCAGGTGCCGCTGGCGGCGGCCCGGGAAACTCTCGGTATCGAAGGTCTGTCGCTGGAAGCTGCACGGAACTTTCGCGACAAGGCACGCATGAAAAGCGTGCTCAGGGACGCGGGCGTTCCTTGCGCACGGCATGCATTGGCCGGTAGCGTTGCCGATGCCAGGTCCTTTGCAGCCGAGGCCGGTTATCCGCTGGTCGTGAAACCGCCGGCGGGCGCCGGAGCAAAAAGCACGTTCAGGATCGATAATGCGGCGGACCTGGAAACATTGCTCGAGCGCTACCCGCCGGGACCGGACCACCCGACGCTATTCGAGGAATTCGTGAGCGGCACCGAGCATTCCTTCGAGAGCGTCATGATCGGCGGCCGTCCCGTCTGGCATTCGGTATCGCGCTACATGCCGTCGCCGCTCGAAGTTCTGGAAAACGCCTGGATTCAGTGGTGTGTGCTGCTGCCACGCGACATCAGCGGTCCGGAATTCGATCCCATACGCAACGCAGGAACCGCCGCCCTCGAGGCGCTCGGTCTCGAGACGGGCCTCAGTCATATGGAATGGTTCAGTCTTCGCGATGATCGGATCGCGATATCGGAGGTCGGTGCGCGTCCGCCGGGGGCGCAATTCACAACGCTGCTTTCCTATGCTCATGACATAGATTTTTACCGGGCCTGGCCGCAACTGATGGTGTTCGATGAATTCAATCCGCCACCGCGGCAGTATGCTGCCGGCGCGGCCTACGTGCGCGGGCAGGGCCGTGGCCGGGTGAAAAGAATCATCGGCCTCGAGGAGGCGCAACGTCGTTTCGGTTCACTGGTCGTCGAGGCTAAACTCCCGAATGAAGGTCAGGCGCCGTCGGATAGTTATGAGGGCGATGGGTATATCATCGTCCGCCATCCGCAAACCGAAGTCGTGGAGCAGGCACTGAAGGACATTGTCTCGATCATTCGCGTGGAACTTGCATGAGCGCACAAACATACAAGCGTCTCCTGCTTGGACCGCAGCGGCCGGTTCGCAACCTGGGAGATGCCGTGGTGAAAGCCGGAATTCCGGACGGCCCGATCGCGGTGATCTCGGCCGGTTGGCAGGAGGCTGAGGGCGACATCGATGACGTTCGCGAGCTGATCGGCAGGCCGCTCGTGGACATACAGCTTTATCGACGGGCGGAAACGCTGTTTTCGAACGACCTGGATCTGCATCAGGCTTACCGGGCACGGCAGGATCGGCTGCAGGAGTTGCAGAGGCTGTATCGGCGCCGGCTGCGGCAGCTTGCGATCGCTGCCCGCGAAATGCTGCGGGCCGACGGTGATGTCGCATTGGTTACGTCCGAGCAGCGGCACGCTATCGCGCAACTGCGCGCGCTCGACCGCCACCATCAGCACAACGTAGAGGCGATATACAGGGAGTTCGAAAACAGGTTCGACGCCGCAAGCTATGGACCGATCGCGGAGAACGCATCGGAGATCGCCCGGACTCTTGCCGAATGCCAGGCACTACTGATCACGGGCGGCAACGTGGTCATCATGATGAATCGGGTGCGACTTTTCGGTATCTCTGGTCTGCTGCGAGACAGACACCTGATCGCGTGGTCGGCCGGGGCGATGCTGCTGGCGGATCGCATCGTCCTTTTTCACGACCGGACGCCGCAGGGCGGCCGTGATGCCGAGATCCTGTCCGCAGGAACCGGCGTATTGCCGGGATATGTGTTCCTGCCGGACGCAAACCGGCGGCTGAGAACGAAGGACGAGCTCCGTACCGGGCTGTTCAGTCGGCGTTTTGCCCCGGATGTGAGCGTAACGCTCGATAGCGGTTCCGCCCTGCATTTCGAGGGAGGCAAGCTGAAATCCGTTGACGCCGCCCAATGCATCAAGCGGACCGGCCGCCTCGGCAAGCTGCGCGCCGCGTGAATCCAAACTTGAGAAAACTGTTTCGCAAGGGTGCGCCGAGCAATGCGGACATCGATGCTTTCGTAGCGGGCTCGGCATTTCCGCTGGTAGACGGCAATGACATCACTTTCGTCTATCGCGGTACGGCCGAAGCAGTTTACCTGCGCTGCTGGATATCGGGTCTGAACACCGCGCAACCATTCCAGACCCTGTCCGGTACCGATCTTTGGGCAGCCACGATCGAATTGCCGAAGGGATCGAGGATCGAATACAAGTTCGAAATAATCGAACATGGCCAGGAACGCCTGATCCTCGATCCTCTGAACGACGTCATCGCCCACGATCCGTTCGGCGCGAATTCCGTGTGTCAGGGGGCGGGCTACAGGCGGCCGCGATGGACCCTGACGAATCCCGACGCCCGCCTGGGTTCGATCGCCTCGGCCCAGGTAGAGAGCAAAATCTTCAAGGACACTCGCCAGGTGCAGATATACGTGCCGGCACGCTTTCGTCAGAACCGGCGTTATCCACTGCTGATCGTGCACGATGGCGCCGACTACCTGGAATTCGCGAATCTCAAGACGGTACTCGACAACCTGACGCACAATCTGGAAATCCCCGAAATGATCGTCGCGATGATCCAGTCGCCAGACCGACTCAAGGAGTATGGCGCGGATGACCGGCATGCGCGGTTCCTGTTTGAGGAGTTGCTACCCTTGCTCGCGGACCGATATCCGCTCATCGATCAGCCGGATGCGCGCGGAATCATGGGAGCCAGCTTCGGTGGTGTCGCATCGCTGCATGCCGCATGGCGATTCCCGGAACTGTGCGACAATCTGTTGCTGCAGTCCGGCTCTTACGCCTTCAGCGACATCGGCCGCCACCAGCGCGGGCCTGTTTTCGACCCCGTGGCACGCTTTATGAATGAATTTCGCGATAAACCCGGCGTGCCTGCCCGCAAGATATATATGAGCTGCGGCATTTACGAATCGCTGATTTACGAGAATCGTTCGCTGGTGCCGCGCCTGCAGTCGCAGGGCATCGATGTGAGATTCGAGGAGGCGCGCGACGCACACAACTGGGAAAACTGGCGCGATCGGCTGCGTAACGGACTGTCATGGCTTTTCCCGGGGCCGGTCTGGATGGTCTACGAATGATAGAACGTGGATATTATTGAGACCGTTTACAGATAGAGACCCAAAACCACAGACAGGATACGAAACATTGGCAACGAAAACCCGGCGTATAGGACTCTCACTTGGTGCCGACATCTGTTGGCCAATCTGCTACGAAGCTCTGCTCAGAAAACTCGATCTCGCCATACCGGACGGCAAGGACACGCTGAATTTCGATGTCGAACGCGTGCGTATCGAACCCTTCGACCTGCGCCAGCCGTGTAATTATGATGTTGTCATCGACCGGCTGACTCACTGGTATCACACGTCGCGCGAATGGATCAAGAAAGCGATCGTGACCGACGATCTGTATGTATTCAACAATCCATGGACACTGCAGTCGATGGAAAAGCAGACGACGTACTGCGCGATGATGCGCCTGGGTTTTCCGGTGCCGGACACCTGGCTCATACCACCGAAATCATACGTCGACTCACCTGACCTGAAATCAACGCTCACTCAATATGCGAAACTTTTCGATCTCGGTGAGATCGGCGACAAGATCGGGTATCCGCTGTTCATGAAACCGTACGACGGGGGCGCGTGGGTCGGCGTTACCGCAATCCATGATCGCGAAGCACTGCGCGAAGCCTACGATGACAGCGGCACGCGCGTAATGCACCTGCAGAAGGGGGTCGAGCCGCACGACGCTTTCGTGCGTTGCATCGGACTCGGGCCCCAATGGCGCCTCGTTAACTACGATCCTTCAGCGCCACTGCACGACCGCTACCGGACAGATACGAATTTCCTGTCGATCGATGACGAGAATCGGCTGGCACAAATGACGATGGTCATCAACGCGTTCTTCGGCTGGGATTTCAACTCTTGCGAATCGCTCCGCAGCGACGGTGTCTGGCGGCCGATCGATTTCGCCAATGCCTGTCCGGATTCTCAGGTCACTTCGCTGCATTTTCATTTCCCATGGCTCATCAAGGCAAATCTACGCTGGTCGATTTTTTGTGCAGCTACGGATCGAAAAATGAATACGAATCTCGACTGGCAGGAATATTTCCGCATTGCAGATGACGACAGGCCGTTCGAGGATAAACTCGAGGCTTATGCAAAGCTTGCAATGAATCGTTTCGATGCCGAACGGTTCTACGAATTCTGTGATAAACATCTCGGGCATCTCGACGAAGTCGCCAACGATTTTTTCGGGTATGACGTCGTGAACGATGCCATTCGCCGGAAAGTCGAAGCGCTTTATCCCGCACACGAAATTGATCAGTTTACGGAGCTATTCTGGAATCGCATCCAGGACTGGCGTCGACTCGAAGGCGATGCCGGCATATGAGTAACAAGGAAGTCGTGCAGTGGCACTCACCGCATCTGGAGCAGACCATGCACCTGGTGCGCTGGGGGCACTTCGGAACGCCGGTACTGCTGTTTCCGACGGCGGGTGGTGATGCGGAGGAGGTCGAGCGGTTTAACCTGATCGATGCCGTAAGACAGCTCATCGATGCCGGCCGGATAAAGGTCTATTCGATCGACAGCGTTGCGGGACGGGCCTGGGTGTCCGGCCATTACTCCGGCGAATACTGCTCGAAACTTCAGAATCTTTTTGACGCCTATATTTATCGAGAGGTTGTGCCGGCGATTCGGGCAGACTGTAACTCGGATGACATCGAAATTCTTACCGCGGGTGCATCGATCGGCGCGTTTAACGCTGTGGCGACGGTTTGTCGCCATCCCGACGCATTCCGTCTCGCCATTGCGATGAGTGGGACATTCGATCTGTCGAAGTATCTCGAAGGGCGAATGAATCAGGACTTTTATTTTTCGTCGCCCCTGCATTACCTACCGAAGCTCGAGGGCGAGCAGCTCGAACAATTGCGGCAACGCCTGATCTTGCTGCCGACGGGCGAAGGGAATTACGAAGACATCGGTCAGTCCTGGCGCATGGCGCATGTCCTCGGTGCAAAGGGTATCCCGAACCGGGTCGATTCCTGGGGCGCACATTACCATCACGACTGGCCCACCTGGCGCGACATGTTGCCAAGATACCTGCAGGAGCATGCCTGATCCGGCGCTTGCCGGCGTCTATTCCGCGTAAAGCTGCAGTTCGTTGCCGACAGCGTCGGCCATCTCGATTGTCTTGTCCAGGTCGGGGTGGCGCAGCATGATGAAACCATCGGAAACCAGGGTCTTCCGCCAGTCGCGGCGCGGTGTTCCCGGCGCCAGCAGCGTATTCCACACCACATGTTCGCCGAAGCGTTGTTGTAGCGTTTCCGTGCCGTTGATATGGGTGATACGGCCGACGCCGCGCGCCCGTTTGTAGATTGTCGCGACGTTGTAAAGGCGTTCGATCTGCGCGTCGAAGCGCCCTTCAGTAACGGCCTGTCCCCACGATCTGAAGACATCGAAATCACAGGCATATTTCATCTGATCGACCTGATGCGCGCCGGGCGGGCGGGCGCCAATCTCGCCGAATACCACCTCGCCGTCGGCCTTGCGATACCACTCCATGTGCGTAAAGCCGGAATCGAATCCGAGCGCTTCGATGACCGCGAAGCCCATGCGGATGCCGCCGGCCAGATTCGGGTCGTCGACATCGCGCAATGCGATGACCTGCGGGCTGATCCATTCATTACTGCGCGCGACGAGCGGTCGCGGCCGGTACCAGGCAATGTTGTAGTACACGATGTTTCCATCGATCGTAATCGTGTCGAACGTAAACTCTTCGCCGTCGACAAACTCCTCGACACTCACGGTGGGCACGTGCCGCAATCGGGGCAGGACCGCGCGCATTTCGTCGGCGTTCTCGACCCGGTAGGTGTCCGCCGAACCTGCGCCCGCGATCGGCTTGAGAATGACCGGATATCCAATCTGTTCGGCCGCTGCCCAGCAGCTGGCAACGCTATCAACGGCCTTATGCCGCGGAGTTCGAATGCCGGCGGCATCGAGCTCGAGCTTCATGGCCTCCTTGTCGCGGAACCGGCGTGCCTGATCGACGGACAGGCCGCCGACGCCGAAGTGCTGGCGTAACTCCGCTGCCAGCATGATGCCCGGTTCCCACAGGCACTCGATGCGATCGAGACGGTGTCCCTGCAGCTGTTCGTGCAATTCGGCGATCACCTGGCCGCTGTCCCATAATGACCGGACCTGGATGTACTCGGACAACGAGCGGCGCACGAGTGCAGGCAGTGCCGACGCGGCTTGATCGCCTGTGCCGTACACACGCGCCCCGCATTCGGCCAGGCCGCGCGTGAACTCCGGCATGTCGGCCGGATAACCCGGGGAAATCAGCAACACGTTCATCGAAGTTTAGTGCGCTGCATGGACCGTCGAATTCCAAACTGAAACGCGGGGTAGAATATCACTTTCCCGACACGGCCCCCGGGGTTTGATTGGCCACGGAACGACGATTGAGAATCTGCCTCGCAAGCTCGGAGCTGGCCCCTTTCGCCAAGACGGGCGGTCTCGCTGACGTCGCGTCGGCACTGCCGGCGTACCTGCACCGCGCCGGGCATGATGTCCGTGTGCTGATGCCGCGCTATTCACGCGTCGATGCGTCGGCCCCCGAGATCGTTCCAGTAACCGGCCTGCAAAATTTGTCGATGCGCGTCGGCGACCTGGATCTCGACTATTCGATCGATTCGACTGTGCTACCCGGTACCAGTCTCGAGATCTATCTGCTGCGTTGTCCGCCACTGTATGCCCGCGACGGCATTTATACACAGGACGATGACGAGCATCTGCGCTTTGTCGTGTTGTCGCGTGCTGCGGTCGAACTGTGTCAGCACATGGGATTTGCGCCGCATATTTTTCATTGCCACGACTGGCATACCTCGCTGATTCCGCTTTATCTGAAGTCCGTTTATGCATGGGACAAGCTTTTCTCGGCCACGCGATCGGTTTTGACGATTCACAACATCGGCTATCAGGGCGTTTTTCCGGCCGGTGTCCTGCCGCAGCTGGGGCTGGGCGGCGCCGAACATCACCTGCACCAGGACGACCTGAGAACCGGCCGAATCAATTTTCTGAAGACCGGCGTGCTATTTGCGGATCTTGTTACTACGGTGAGCCCGACGTACGCGCGCGAAATCAAGCGCGCCGATTTGGGAATGGGTCTCGACGATCTTCTGCGTGCACGCAGCGACACGGTAATCGGCATACTGAACGGAGTCGATTATGCGGAGTGGAACCCGGAGACTGACCCGCTGATCCCGGCTAATTATTCGCGCGCCAAACCTGGCGGCAAGGCGACATGCAAGCGTGAGCTGATGGATGACCTGGATCTCGAAGGAGGGCCCGAAATACCGCTGATCGGTATCGTGAGCAGGCTGGTCGGCCAGAAGGGTTTCGAACTCATCGACAGAGTCATCCCCGGGCTATTGCTGCGGCGCGCATTCGCGCTAGCGGTGCTCGGTAGCGGCGAGCGCCGTTACGAACAATTTTTCGGGTGGCTGCAGCACACTTTTCGTGACCGCGTCTGCTATTACCGTGGCTACAATAACAAGCTCGCGCACTGGATCGAGGCCGGCAGTGACATGTTCCTGATGCCGTCCCTGTACGAGCCGTGTGGGCTCAATCAAATGTACAGCCTTAAATACGGCACGGTACCGATAGTCCGCGAGACCGGGGGGCTTGCCGATTCCGTGGACCTGGTTGATTTAAGAACTGAAACCGGTACAGGCATCCTGTTCAGGGACTACGATGAGGCAGGCCTCACCTGGGCGGTAAATACGGGGCTCGACCTGTACAGAAACAAGCCGCTGTGGAACAAAATCATCGATAATGGTATGGCGATGGATTTTTCCTGGGAGCGCCAGGGCGCGCACTACGTCAGACTGTTTCGACGACTGAGCAAAAGTTGATGAATGTCATCTTTATCGAACCGTCCTTTCCCTACAATCAGCGCGAATTTGTGCGTGCACTGCGTGCTGCGGGCGCCAACGTGATCGGCATCGGTGAACGACCCGCGCGACATCTTACGGATGACCTGAAAACCTGGCTTGGCGACTACGTGCAGGTGCAATCGGTAGTGCATGAACCGTCACTGCTCGAAGCCGTGCGGGCAGTGCAACGTGAGTTGTGGGTCGACAGGCTCGAAGCCACGGTCGAAGCGCATATCATGCCCGCCGCAGTGGTGCGCGAAGCCACGGGTATTCCGGGCACTTCGACGACTACCGCCTACCTGTGCCGCGACAAGCCGGCGATGAAAGAAGCACTGCGGCGGGCCGGTGTTCCCTGTGCGCAGTCTACGCGTGCAACGAATGCGCAGGAGGCGCGCGATTTTGCCGATGCGGTGGGCTATCCGCTGATCATCAAGCCGCCTGCGGGGGCCGGTGCGTCGGGTACGTATCAGGTACACGATGTTGGTCGGCTCGAACGCGTGATTGTGGAGTGCGGACTCGCGGACGGACACGCGGTGGCGGTCGAGGAGTTCATCGAAGGTCATGAGGGCTATATCGATACGCTGACGATCGGCGGCGAAGTGGCGCACGAATTCATCACGCACTATTACCCGAACGTGCTCGAGGCGATGCGAACACGCTGGATTTCTCCACAGATGGTGACAACGAATCGAATCGATGAACCTGGTTATCGTGAGGTGCGCGACCTTACACGCAAGGTGATTCGCATTCTCGAGATCGGTACGTCCGCGACCCACATGGAATGGTTTTTCGGGCCCAAAGGCCTGAAATTCTCGGAGATCGGATGTCGGCCGCCCGGCGTGGGACAGTGGGACGTCTACAACGCCGCCAACGAGTTCGATTTGTATTCCGAATGGGCATCCGCGATTACCCGGGGACGGACAAATTCGCAGCCATCGCGGCGCTACGCGGCCGGCATGATCGCATTGCGCCCGGATCGCGATGGCAGAATAACGGGATATTCGGGCGCCGACGACATCAATTCACGCTACGGAGATTTCATCGTGGCCGCACATTTGCCTGATCAGGGCACTCCAACCCAGCCGGTCGAGGGTGGCTACATGGCCAACGCCTGGCTACGCCTTCGTCATCCCGATTACGACGCGCTGCGACGCATACTGGATGACATTGGTCAAACGCTCAAAGTCCATGCCGCGTAATCTGCGGGCCGATAATTACCTGTTGCGGGCACAGAAGTGAGCGATGAGATCAGGCAATTCGAAGCGCTGGAGAAGCGACTCCCGCTCATCTGGAATTCGTTCAAGACGGACCCGGGATTCGAGCACACTTCGGTCATCGTTCCTTCGCTAAGCGTCAACCAGGAGGAATTAAGCAAGGTAGTCGGAGCATCTTTTTATGAAGAAAGGCTGCTGTTCGCTCTGATCCGGCTGCGCAATCCGAACGCCCGAGTGATCTACATCACGAGTCAGCCCGTGCATGCGGATATCGTCGATTATTATTTGCATCTTCTCGACGGTGTGACGGTCCGCCACGCGGCGCAGCGCTTGCACATGTTGTCGGTCTGCGATGCAAGTGCCAGTCCGCTGACAGAAAAGATCCTCGCACGTCCGCGATTGCTTGCGCGGTTACGCAGCCTGATTCCTGACCGAGACCGCGCGTATCTCACCTGCTACAACTCGACAGGTCTGGAACGTCGGCTTGCGGTTGCACTCGGCATTCCGCTGAACGGTCTCGATCCGGCGTTGTTGCATCACGGTACCAAGTCAGGAAATCGCAAGATCTTTGCGGAAGCTGGCGTTCGTTATCCGGCCGGACTTGAGGATCTGTACAGTGTAGCCGACATCGTCGACGCGCTTCTTCGCCTGGGGAAGTCACGCCCGAAAGCGTCTGCTGCTGTCGTCAAACTGAATGAGGGCTTTGGTGGCGAAGGCAACGGGCTGTTCACGTTTCCGGAGTCCAGAGATGATCCGGGTGCGATCCGCAACGCATTGAACAAGCTCGCGCGGACATCGGTCAACGAATCCTGCGATACCTTCCTGAGAAAATTTACCGATATGGGCGGCATCGTCGAAGAATTTATCGAGGCGAAAGAATCTCGTTCGCCTAGCGTACAAATGCGCATATATCCGGGCGGCGAATGTGCGCTCGTCTCGAGTCATGAGCAGGTACTGGGTGGCGCAACAGGTCAGTCTTACCTCGGCTGTCGTTTTCCGGCCAATGAGGATTGTCGCCTCACGATTCAGCGTGAGGCGCACAAGATTGGCCAGGTACTGAGCCAAAAAGGCGTTATCGGTCGCTTCGCCGTCGATTTTCTGATTTGTCGTGACGACGGCGGTGTCTGGCAGACCTATGCAGTCGAGATCAACCTGCGGATGGGCGGCACGACCCCGCCGTTTCACGCGCTCGAGTTTCTGACCGGTGGTCACCTCGAGCCGGAAAGCGGTTTATTTCGTGCGCCAGAGGGCGATCCCAAATTCTATTGCGCAACCGACAATCTGAAGTCGCCTGCTTATCGGGGCCTTATGGTGGAGGACTTGTTCGAGATCATGTCTCGGCACGGCCTGGGGTTCAGGCACGCAACCGGAACCGGCACACTGTTTTACATGATCGGCGCGTTGTCGCAATACGGCAAACTCGGCATGACGTGTATCGGGAACAGCCCCGATGAAGCGCAACGACTGTTCGATCACACGGTTACAGTTCTCGACGAAGAAACCGAGGGTGGCAATCACGGCGTGCAGGCGCCACTGCTCGACCGCTTCCTGTCGATGGAGTAGCGTCGGCGGTGACTGTCAAATCGCGGTGGGGATCGTGAAGCCCTCTCGGTGAGAAATGCCGGATCGACCGCCTCGGTTTGATTAGACACGGCGCGTGCCTTCAGCTGACAGAGTCTCGGGGTTGCGGGCAGGAGTTCGGCGGAGTGCGCAAGGCGGCGGGAGTGTCTGCGAGCCCAGGGTTCAGGGGGCGTTCACTTTTTTTTCAGTGGCCGTTAAGCATGCCGCTAATAAGCTTGTTGCGAATGTCGAAGGAACGCGCATTCGGCCCACGGTCGAATTGCACCAAGGAGGTCGTCATGGACATCGTATATGCAGCGGAAAAACCCAGCATCGCCAGGCTGCTCAGCGAATATATGAAGCGCAAGGTCAAACCCGAGGAGATCGAGGTCACGGAAAACCCGGACGAGACCGGTAGCTTCTTCATCGGCTGGCATTTCGAACGTTATGTCATGTCGCCGAGTGGCGAGATCGTGTCGAATACCCTGGAACTCGTCGAGTAGGCGGACTTCGATTTGCACACCTGATCCGTGCCTGCGGAATCCTGCGCACCGGCGATCGGGGGTGCGGCAACGCCGTGCCGAGAGGCGAGCACGGTTTCCTGCGGCACGGTCATATTTTGGCTTGACGCGGCAGGTTTTGAGTCTATTGTTGTCTTATCGTCGCAAGATCTTTGCAGAGGTGGACAACGATGAAACTCTATTACCACCCGTTATCCAGCTACAGTCAGAAAGTTCTGATTGCCATTTACGAGAAGGGCATCGAATTCGAGCCGCATATCGTTGCACTCATGGACCCGGAGCAGCGGGCAAAGTATCGCGAAGTGTATCCGATGGGCAAAGTACCGCTGCTGATCGTCGACGACGATCACCTGATTCCGGAGTCGAGCATCATCATCGAATATCTGGACGGAATTGCGGAGCCAAAACTGATTTTCGGCGATGCCGACCAGCGCCGGAAGATACGCTTCAAAGACCGGATGTTTGACCTGTACCTCAACAATTCCGTGAGCCGATTGCTGTTTCAATCCATGAAGCCCGAATCCGAACGTGACCAGGAGCGAATCGATACGTCAAAATTCCGAATCGACACGATGTATGGTTTTATGGAGCAGGAATTCGGCGACCAGCGGTATGCGAATGGTGCAGACTTCAGCATGGCTGACTGCGCGGCGGCAACCGCTTTGTTCTACGCGCAGCGAATCGCACCGTTCGACAAGTATGAGAACATCAGTGCTTACTGGGATCGCCTGGCCTCGCGGCCGTCGACACAGCGTGTCATGAGCGAAGCGGAGCCGTACATCAAGGCGTTCATGAAAAAGGACGCAACCGCATAAAACGACGGCCGCCGACGCAAGGCCGGATTGGCGGACATGGTTACGACGGACCTGGAGCTACAAACGGCAGCTCCGTGGCTAATTTGTCCGGACGGATACGGAGAGCAGGCCTATGAAAGCGATACTGGGATTCGCGTTTTTTCTTTTGTTTCTCGCCGGGTTTGCTTTCGTCATGCTGCAGGGACGGCAGATGGCGCAGCAGAACATGCCGGGCGGCGGCTCGAGTATGACCGGCATCAGCTGGAAGCCCGCCTACATCGGCGCCGGACAGATCCCTGCCGACAGCGCCATGTTCGTGCAATTCGAAGTCGACGGCAGCATAAAAGGCCACGGAGGCTGCAATTCCTTCTTCGGCTCGCTCGAACAAACCGACTCGGGAGCCGAGATCGGCTCGCTTGGCGCAACGCGCATGGCGTGTGCCGAGCCGATCATGAATCGGGAAACAGCGTTCATGGATGCCCTGCAGAAGACCAGGCGATTCGAAATTGGCGCCGGCCGTCTGCAGCTGCTGGGCGACGACAATGTGATGCTCGCCGAACTCGTCTCGGGAGAGTGACAGAAGGCTGTCGGAGAGAGCGTTGATCGATCCACGTATCCTGGCGCTGGGGATATTGACGACCACAGTGCTTGCGGATGCCGCGATTGCGGAAGACGACGAACCGAGTGTAGAGCTAACTCCGTTCGGAGCGTACCGCTTTGGCGGCACGTTCAATGTCGAGGGAACGTCCGAATCCTATAAGCTCGAAGATTCGTCGAGCTTCGGCCTGATTCTGAATTTTCCATACAGAGACAACACGCAGTGGGAGATTCTTTACTCGAGACAGGAAACTGACGCGACATTCAGCGGCGCAACGATCAATGATCCGGTCGTCGATGTCGATCTTCAGGTTCTGCAGCTCGGCGGTACTTATCAGGGCACAGGCGACACCGTGCGGCCTTATTTTGCGGCTACTATCGGTGGCACGCGTGTGCGATCCCGCTCGGGCGGTGACAAGAGTGACACGTTTTTGTCAGGCTCAATCGGTGTCGGTTTGCTGTTCAAGCCCGATTCACGATTGGGCCTGCGCATCGAGGCGCGCGCTTACGGCACGCTGATGGACTCGGACACAGAGCTGTTCTGTCAGACAGGACCCGACCTGAGTATTTGTGCCGTGCGCGTCAAAGGCGATCTTCTGTCGCAAATAGAGACGCTTGCGGGTGTCGTATTTCGCTTTTAGGCAAATGGGGACATCCCTAATTTGAAGCATGAATACTCTAAATCAGGGATGTCCACATCTGGTGTTTGCTACTTCAAGAACCTGGAGGCCAGCCCGGCCAGACCTTTGGTGCCGCCTATCGAGTCAAGCAGGCTGCCGCCGCGGCTGCTCTTATCGATAAGCTCCGGAAGCGCCTGAGCAAGACTGCTGCTGGCTTCTTCCTTGCTGACGCCGACCCTGGCTGCGAATGCCTCGATCTTGTCGCTACCGATCGCTTCTTGAAGCTGTGCCGGAGATAGCGATTCGTTGGACCCATCACCCAGCCACGACTGAGCTTTCTGGGCCAGATCGCCGCCGGATCCGGTGAACTTGGCCACGATGTCGCCAAGGTCGAATCCTTTGCTGCCACCGACAAGATCATCGAGCGCCGAAGCGGCGGCGCTCGAATCTCTATTACCGCCGAGCTTCTGCATCAGCACCTGCGTGGCCAGTTCTTTGATGTCCATGCCTTTTCCTCTCAAGTGGATAATCGTGCCAATCGAGAGTTTAAAGAATGATGGCGTCAGAGATTGTGAATTATTGTGTCATCGGCTTCGGAAGGAGATCGGCCTAAGGAAACAAGGTCGAAAGCGACATGCCGTTCGTCGCCGGCAGACAGGCTTATCGATCAGGCAGGACGACTTCGAGGCTTGATTCAGCCTGCGGCCTGTCGACGCCGGACCTTGTTTGCGTACATGCGCGCGTCGGCATCCTCGAGCAGCCTGTCGATACTGTCGTGGCGTTCGGGGTCGTACTTTATTCTACCCACACTCCATCGCACATGGCGATTCACTTCACTGGTGGTAGCACGAGCGAGCGTGCCCATTCGCGCCAGCGACGGTTCTGGACAGACCGTCTTGTCCGCCATCATTACGACAAACTCGTCGCCGCCAAGGCGGCAGACAACATCTGCACTGCGAAAGCTCTTGAGCAATAGTCCCGCGAAAAATTTCAACGCTTCGTCACCAGCCTTATGACCGAACGTATCATTGAGCTTCTTGAAACCGTCCAGATCGAAGAACAGTACCTCGATGTCGAGGTTGGTTCGCTGACAAAGCGGCAGGAGATGGCCGGCGACCATGCTAAGGCCGCGGCGATTCGCAATCTGTGTCAATTCGTCGACATTGATTTGCGAGGCTGTCGCGAGTTCGTCGTCGACCAGCGCCGCGAAATCAATCAGCGTCTGTATGTCGTCGGCCGTCAGGCTGCGCGGCTTGCTGTCGATGATGCAAAATGTACCGATGCGTCGTCGATCCAGTGAATGTACCGGGTAGCCTGCGTAAAAGCGGATTTTCGGATCGCCGGCGACGAGAGGATTGTCGGCGAATCGTGGATCGAGCAATGCATCCTCGACGACAAACGCCCGCTCCTCGAGGATTGCATGGCCGCAAAAGGATATTTCCCGCGCCGTTTCGCAAGCCTCCAGACCCTGTTTCGATTTGAACCACTGGCGATCCGAATCGACAAGGCTAACGAGGCACATCTCGACGTCGAAGCAACGCTTTGCCATGCGCGTAATACGGTCGAAACGCTGCTCTGGTCCGGAGTCGAGAATTCGCATCGAGTGAAGACTAACGAGTCTCAAGGTTTCATCGAGCGGTATCGGTGGCTTCTCCACCGGTTTTCTCCTTAATATAGTGTACGGCCGGGAATACGGTGGCTCGCAATGTTAGGGAAACCGGGCGTCCAAAGGTAATCAGAACGCGCTTTCTGTGAAGCGCGTCCGATTTCCGCTGCGATTATGTGAATCCGAGCAGAAAAGGGCACATGCCGCATGCCAGCAAGCTGAACGATATCCCACGTCCCCGTATGCCGTTGCCGCACAAGAAATCGCTCCCAAATCGCGCCGGGAAACCCTAGAATCGCGCCGGGACGCCGCCGCAATTGATCGGCGGGGTGGGCATACAGTGTTTTCACAGCGGCTCGGGCCATCGGTTGGGGCCACCATTCTCTGATTGTCACCATGAAACACGCACTAGCCCCGGTCGCGGCGTTGCTGATCGGGGTATCCATACTTCTGACTGGGCAGGGCCTGCAGGGTACGCTTCTGCCGGTGCGCGCATCGCTCGAAGGCTTTTCGACGATCGCGATCGGCATCATGGGTGCGGCGTACTTCCTCGGCTTTACGCTGGGCTGCCTGAAAGGAGGTGAGCTCGTCAGGCGCGTCGGCCACGTGCGCGTGTTCGCCGCCATGACGGCATTGGCCTCCGCATCGCCGCTCTTGCACGGCCTGGTCCTGAACGCGAGCGTCTGGAGCCTGCTACGTATGCTCACGGGCTTCTGTTTTGCGGTGCTGTATGTAGTTATCGAGAGCTGGCTCAATGAGCGGTCGACGAACGAGAATCGCGGCGTTGTTTTCTCGACCTACGTCATGATCACGCTGACCGTTCTGGCTATAGGGCAGATGATGATCCTGCTCTACGACCCGTTTCAGATGCAGCTGTTTGCGATCGCATCGGTACTCGTGTCGCTGGCGGCGATACCCGTGGCGCTGTCAACGTCACCGGAGCCCGCACAGCCACACGCGGTCGAAGTCGGCCTGCGGGGACTTTTCAAGATCTCTCCCGCCGGAACGCTCGGATGCCTGGTGACGGGACTCGCAAACAGCGCATTCTGGGCGCTTGCACCGGTGTTTACGGC
>Ga0224512_10002449_pt1 | contig 17013 bp, 11 predicted proteins | sample SF_May12_sed_USG_4_FD_169103 | JGI IMG/M metagenome (GOLD analysis project Ga0224512, IMG submission 169103) | Sediment microbial communities from San Francisco Bay, California, United States - SF_May12_sed_USGS_13 | ecosystem: Environmental > Aquatic > Marine > Sediment | place: USA...
CGGTCTTGAAGCGGGTGACGCCGGCGCCGACGCCGATTACTTCGCCGGCGCCGTCGGAGTTCGGGATACGCGGGTAGGCTATGCCGCGCGACAACGGGTCTTCGATGGTCGAAAGGTCGCGGTAATTGATCGAGGAAGCGCGTACGCGCAGCAGGATTTCGCCGGCTCCCGGTTGCGGCGATCGCCTCTCGTTCAGGGCGAGCGCGTCGATTCCACCATCTGCAACAATTTCATAAGCACGCATGCGACTTGACCTCGCTTCTAGTAATCGGTTTGCTGGATTTTGTTCGAACCGTGTCGGTCCGATACCAGCAAATTTACGCTGCCGACACCCGCGTCTCCGTGTGACCGGGTGCCGGGAAAACGATTTAAGAGACCGACCCAAGATGCCTGATGATCAGATCTGCGCACTGCTGCGGCCGGGTCTGCAGCAGCAAATGCGGTGCGTCGATATCGATGCGCTCGACGTCAGGCAGGCATTGCTCGATCATGTGGGCGTCGGTCTCGGATACGATGCGATCCCGCACCGCGCGCAGCAGCAGTATTGGTACCGCGATGCCCGGCAACAGCGCGGAGACGTCGATGCGGCTCAGCACAGCGATCTTGTGTTTCAGTACCGCGCCATCGAGCTGTTCCATCACGTTCAGCGGCAGCGGCTGGGTTTCGGAAGAGTCCTCGTCGTCGGCCGCGTAAACGTCCAGGCAGAATTCGTTCAGGGCGCCGATGGAAAACATTTGCAGCGGGACGTAGTTCGCCATGCGCGTCAGGGTGGCCAGCGGCGAGCGTGCAAAGGTTGCGGCCAGTACCGATCGACCGAAGCGCTCCGGTTCCTGCGCCATCAGGGCCATCGCGACGGGCCCGGAAAAGGATTCGGCAATGATGGAAAATTTCGGCGCATCCGGCAGCTGGTTGCGCGCGCAATCGATATAATCGTTGAACGAATCGAGATCGGGGTAGGTCACCATCGACAGGTCGAAGTGCGGCTGCAGCAGCGGAATGATCGGCGCAAACAGCTTGCCGTTGCCTTCGAGCCCGGGCATTAGCACCAGCGTGCGGTGTTGATTCAATATGAAGTCCTCTATACAGGATCTTGTTAAAATTCTGAACCTGGTTATGGCTCGATAAATTAACCTGGATTCGCGACTTGCGGTGTGCCACGGATACGCGTTCCTGACGATGTCTACCAGTTTAGCGGATACCTTGCTCGCGGCCAAACGTTGAGCGTACGATTATGCGGGTAATGGTCACGACGAAATAAAAACGAAAATTCCCGGGTAAAATGATCGAATTCATTTTTCCCGCGGACAGCAGCTTTGCGGTCGCGATTTATTTCGTCTGGGTTATACTGAGCGGATCCCGGGGTCAGCCCGGTTGGTAGAGCCACGGCTTCCCAGGACGTCTTAGGAGTTCGGATCCGGGGAGGGAAGATAGCCGGGTCATCGGCTCACGGCGGGTCCGGACCTGTGGCGAGCGCCGGTAGTACCATCATGTTGCAGGCGTAGCTCAATGGTAGAGCTTCTGGTTCCCAACCAGATGACGAGGGTTCGATTCCCTTCGCCTGCTCCAGCAACTTTACATCGCTGCGGTCCGCGGTGGGCCATTTGCGGCGATATCCTCGGAGCCTGGCTAAAATGTCCCGATTGATGCCCTTCCTTCGTTCGGGGTCAGGTGGTTTTACCCGGGGACAAGCAGCTGTTTTATCGTCCCGGCATGCGCAAACAATGATCGTTGCCAGGGCCTGTCGGCGAGGATGATTCATTGGCATCCTTCCTGTCCATATCCGTTATTTTGCTCGATGGTCGGGCGCATGCGTTCCCGTACCAACCTGCGACGCTCGATAATTCTGCTTCTGATCGACCCGCCGATTAAACCCCGAAGCGTCGTCTCCGATCCGTGGCATGCCTGTCCTGCCTGCGGTTCTCGCTAGTTCAGTCCGTCGCCCGGAAATGGCTTGGGAGGCTTTCGCAGAGTAAACGTTAGAGTCATCATTATCGACGTTGCCAATCGTGTCGTTTTTTACGCTTTCCGTACTCGTGGTGAATCTTTGTCTCTCCCCGGGGGTGATGGTGCCACCAGCGTTTGAACCTGCCGTATCGCGCGGAATCGCGGGGTGAGATGAACAGCCGCTCACGGACGTAAAGCGGATGGCGCTCGCGAAAGACCGGGCCGTCCAGAAAATATGCGCCCGGGTATACATAGCCCCCACGATAGACCGATCCGAAGCTCAGGTAGATACGATAGGGATAATAGAAATCGGGGGGATAATAATAATACCGCGGCGGCGGCCGGTCGACATAGATGGTTGTCGCCGCTGCAGGTGGTGGTACCGTGGCGATCGACGAGTCGTCGTCGGCAATTTGCCAGCTGCCATCGGCCTGGCGGCAGGCGGTTCCGTATCCCTGCTGTTGCTGACCGCCGATGATAATGGTCGAGACGAATTCGCGACAGGGCTGGCCCTGGGCGTTTTCGAAGGTCCGCACCGGCGTTACACCCCCGGAGTTCGCGGTATCGGGATTCACCCATTCGGACGACTGGTTAGACATGTTATATTCCAGCGCATGCTGGACCGTATCGGACATGGCCTGTTGCTCCGGTTCCGCAAGTTCGACGTTATCTTGCGCTGACACGCTGGTAGCAGCGACCAGTGCTTTAAGCAGGATAAACAGCAATAATTTCATGCGCGTCATTGTTTTTCTCCCTGTCCTGTCAACACCGCAAAACGGTGATGTTGTCTTATTCAATCTCCAACATATTTTTTAGATTTGCATGCCAAAATAATGTTCCCCGAAGCGGGCGAAAAACTTGATCGGGATCAATCCACCTGCACCGAAACAGGCCGCTCTTGTCGCGGGTTCGAATCTCGTTCCCTGGCCCAGATGTCCCCCTCGGCTTATAGCGCCGTTCACCGGCACGCGTGCGCAGATCGGCGTGGCGGGCGCGGGCGTTAGCTGGCATAGTTCCCGTAATTCGTTAATCTCAAGAATGGCAAGCATGAAGCTACCCGTTGTTACAGTATTACTCGGCGATCCGCGGTTGCCCGATCGTAGCAAGCCGGGCGGGCGATTTACGCCCGACGATTTCGACCAGGTCGCGCGCCTCAAGGCGGCGCTGGCGGAACTCGGCGATTACCGCTTCGAGTACCTCGACGACCACCAGCGGCTGCTCGACGATTTGCGCGCGCGTCCGCCGGAATTCGCGCTCAACTTCTGCGACCTGGGGTTCCGCAACAATGCCGCGTTGGAACTCCACGTCGCGTCCTACCTGGAGATGCTGGGCATTCCCTACAGCGGTAGCGGGCCGGTGCCGCTGGGTCTGTGTTACGACAAGGGCCTGGTGCGTGCGGCGGCGCAGTCGATCGGCGTTCCGGTACCGCGCGAAATTCTGCTGCTCCCCGGCGACGCGCTGCCGCGGCTCGAATTTCCGGCATTCATCAAACCCAACCGCGGCGACGGCAGCTTCGGCATTACCACCGCGAGCCTGGCGCACGACCGCGCCGGCGCGGGGGCCTACCTAGAACAGCTGCGCGAGACGCTGCCGGGAGACGCCATCATCGTCCAGGAATTTCTCTCCGGGGACGAGTACGGCGTCGGCATCATCGGTAATCCGGTGGATGGTTTCACGCTACTGCCGGTGCTCGAGGTGGATTACTCCGCGCTCGATGCGTCGCTGCCGCGGCTGCTCGATTATTCTTCCAAGACCGATCCCGATTCGCCGTACTGGAGAGATATTCGTTTCAGGGAGGCAGCGCTGGACGAGGCGGTGCAGCAGCAGATGCGCGACTGGTGCCAGGCATTGTTCCTGCGCCTCGGATTGCGCGATTACGCGCGTTTCGATTTTCGTGCCGACGCCGGGGGCGCGATCAGGCTCATGGAGATCAATCCGAATCCCGCCTGGTGCTGGGACGGCAAGCTCGCGCACATGGCGGAGCTCAAGGGCCTGCGTCACAGCGGGATGCTGCGCATGATCATCGAGGCCGCGCGCCGGCGCTGCTTCGGCAAAACCTGACGCGGATTACGCGGCTACGGCGGCGCTAGACCAGGTCGCGCTCGATCCGCTCCTCCCATTCCCGGGTAAAAACCTCGTCGTCGCCTTCGTGCACCGCAAGCCATGCGCGCAGGATGAAATGTTCCCGTGTTGCGAACAGGCGGGTGCGCGCGCTGACGCGAATTTCCCAGTCATCGCGGCGCATCAGCATTTGCTCGCTGATCTCGGTACTGGCGCTGAGCGGATCGTTTTCGTCGATACGAAAATGCCGCTCGACCTTGTGCCCGAGCTCGAGCCCGATTTCCTCGATGCGCACCATCGCCGCCGCGCCGAGGTCGCCGCCATCGTTAATCAGCCGGTAAACCACTTCGTTGCTGACGAGATCCCGCTCGATCGAGCGCCTGTAGCTGGCCGGTGCCAGGTGCGTGTGCGTCGACGTCGATTCCGCTGCCTCGGCTGGCGCGAACGCGGGCAGCGAGTCGTCGGCCGGGTCCGCCGGGCGCAGCGGCAGAACGAGGCTGCTCCCGGCCGTGTCCAGTTCGATCGTTACCGGTTCGGGCGCGGGCCAGACCATCGGCCAGTACGCGGTCGAAATCGCTAAGCGAATCAGATGACCCGCGCGGAAGCGATGCGCGATAGCGTTCAGCCCGATCGTGACGGTGGTGGTTTCACCCGGCAGCAGGGGTTCGGGGTGCTGGTGGCTGTGCCGATGCGTGAGATTGAGGATGCCAAAGGACACCCTTGTCGAAGAACCGTCGGCGGCGATTTCGTTAAGTCGCACCGCGAGCATCGCCACCGGCCGATCGCTGCGCAAACCAAGAGTGACCTCCGGAGCGCCGAGTATCTCGATATCCTCGTCGAGCGCTGCGGTGTCGAACACCAGCGAGCGCCCGTCGTCGCTGCGCTGATCCAGCGGCGCCTCGCCCTCGCTGCCGAAGCCGCACCAGTCGCCGCCACCGAGCCCGGTTATCTGCGGCGAACAAAGATTCAGGCTAACCGCGGCGGCGGGGGAATTCTGCAGCCCGGCGCTGCCGTTGAGGTGCCAGCGCCGCCTCGATATGCGCGCGCTGGGCCAGGTTTGCTCGGCGACCCAGCGTCCCGGGCTTTCCTCGAGGAAAGGTTCCGGCGCGGCGTATTCCTGCATCCACACGCGCAGCATCGGCTCGTCCATGATCTCCGTGTCGATGCCCTTCAGCCAGTGGTCCCACCAGCGTAGCGCTTCCTGCAGGTAGCCGATGGCCGGACCCGGAACCCCGTTGTGCGGAAAGTTGTGCGACCAGGGTCCGATCAGTCCCTTGCGCGGGCCGTCGAGCCCGTCGAGCAGGCGCGGCACGGCGTTGGAGTATCCGTCGGCCCAGCCGCCGATGGCGTAGACCGGGCAACGGATACGGGAAAAATCCTCGCATGCCGATCCCTGCTGCCAGTAGGCGTCGCGGCGCTGATGGCGCAGCCAGTGCGCCGGAAATGGCTTGTTGGCCTGCAGGCGCTGCATCCACTGGTCGCGCCAGCGGTCCCCCACCAGCGCCGGATCCGGAGGCAGCGCGTTCAGCCCGAACAGCACCGTGCCCCAGATCTGATTTTCGTTGAGCAGGCACCCGCCCATGTAATGCGCATCGTCCGAGTAGCGGTCGTCGCTCGCGCACAGCGTGATGATGGCCCCGAGCGCGGGCGGGCGGTGTGCGGCGACCTGCAATGCGTTGAAACCGCCCCACGAAATGCCGGTCATACCGACCCTGCCGCTGCACCAGGGTTGCGCGGCGAGCCACGCGATGACCTCGATCGCGTCGAGCTGTTCCCGCGGCAGGTACTCGTCGTCGAGTACGCCGTCCGAGTCGCCGGAGCCGCGCAGGTCGACGCGCACCGCGGCGTAGCCGTGCCCGGCGTAGTAGCGGTGAATGGGCTCGTCGCGCAGGCGCATGAAATCGCGTTTACGGTAGGGGATATACTCGAGTATGGCCGGCACCGGGTCCTGTTCCGCGTCCTGCGGCAGCCACAGCCGCGCCGCCAGCCGCGTACCGTCGGCCAGCGGGATGAAAAGGTTCTCGATTTCACGAACCGGTCGGGGCAGGGGGTGCCGCTGCGTGGCTGCCATCGGGAAACCGCGTCAGCCAGCAGGTGGCGCTGTTGCGTGCCGCTGCGTGCCGAGCGACTGCGTCGACCAGAACGCCAGCGCCAGATCCTCGCGCGCGCGCAGGCCCGCTTCGAGCTGCCAGCAGTTGACGATCGCGAGGCGGAAGCCGCCCGGCGGCATCGCGTGTTGCTCGGGCGGCAGGTCCTCGTGGAATGTGATTTGCACGCTGGTAACGCCGGGGCGGGCCGCGATCTCGTCGACCAGGCTGGCCGGGGGGTGGCGGTAGGGCACGCCGTGGGCGCCGAACAGCACGACGCTGTAGCCGTCCCGGCGGTCGGCGTCGGCGTAGCGCCAGCGCCTGCGCGTGTAGAGTTCGACGATCGCGTCGATCCAGCCCTCGCCGTACAGGTCGGGCCACTGGTCGGCGAAACGCAGGTGCACCTCGATAATCTTGCCGCCGATGGTTTCGAGGTTGACCGCGCCGCTGTAACCCTTGAGATTGGTGCGCAGCCAGTCTCCGCAATACTGCTCGATCTCCGGTTTGTCCGCTGCCAGCACCGTCCAGAAATCGAACACGCCCTCGCCGAGCGTCTTGCCTACGCTGTGGCGCCACCACTGCGCCTCGCCGCCGATGACCACGACGTCGCTGCTGACGTGCTCGCCCTGCGCCAGCGTCATCCACATGTAACCGGCGCTCATGTTGGCGTTCAGCTCAGCTTCGGAGTTGATCACGCGGCCGCCGACGCCCATGCCATGCATGTTGTAGATGGGCTTGCTGAAGACCGGAAAGGACGATGGCGGTACGCCGTGCGGCGCGCCGCCGAAACCCTGGGTATCGCAGATCAGCAGTTTGTTGTAGATCCAGCGGTGATCGGGGAACAGCATGTAGGCGTGCTCGTCGTCGGTCGGAATCACGACGTTTTCCGGGCAGGCGACCTGTTCGAAGTACTGCATTCGCCACGGATCTCGTTCGATAATCGGCATCTCGTTTCTCCTGCGCGCGAATTCCGCGCCTGTCTCGATCGGGAGTGTTTAGATTAAATGTCGCAACGGCCATGGCGCTGGTTCGAAGCAACGTTGGTTCGTTGTCGTGATTCTCGCCCGTTTCGACCAACGGCATCATTTTAGACCGCAACGGTTTGCGCTGGTAACCGCGCCGGATTTCAATCCTCGTCGTCCTCGTCCGGACGGTCGTTGTAGGCGCTGGACGGAAAGTCGCCGACGTCTTCCATCGAATCCAGCCAGTGCTCGGACGAGTAAACCGTCAGCAGCGCGGACCTGCCGTCCGCCGAGCGCTCGTCGAACTCGGCCCGCCAGACGATCGCGTCGGCCTCGGGAAACGAATTCGACACTAGCTGTTCGTCGAACAGCCGCTCGAGAATACTTTTTTCGCTCATGCCGTCGGCGAGCACGCGGGCGACGAAGGCCGCCTCCGGTTCCTCGTCCAGGATCGCCTTCCCCGGCGCGCCGATGGCGACCAGTCGCAGCCGCAGCCGCAGCATGTCGGGCCGTGCAAAGATTTTAGGAAACGCCTGCTGCAGCAGGACACAGGCGGCGAAGATGTCTGCGTGCAGGTAAATGTCCGCGGTCTCTTCCCAGGCACGCTGACCCTCGAGCAGATCCTGCACGATATTCTGGCGCGATCCCCTGGATACCCGGTCCTTTAGTTTATACCCGAGCACCAGCTCGCCCGCGTCCTCGGGTTCGAGATCCTGCAGCGCCATCAGCAGGATATCGAACAGGTCGCCGCCCGACATATCGTCGACATCGTCGACTTCGAGTTCGCGCAGCAGGTTGCGGTAATCCGTTTCGCACCAGGTGCCCGGCATATCGAAAATCTTTTCCAGGCCGAGTACGCTAACGTCGAAAAGCTTCAATTCAGTTCCCTCCGTTGAGCGATTTCCGGCCGTAATTGCCGGCTAACCGTGTGCGATATAGTGAATGCAACGCCGGGGTTTGGCAACGGGAAAACGCTTCGAATCAGGTGCCTTGCGCTGCCGGTCGGGGTTCGCGTGACGCGATATCGCGCAGCAGCCGGCCGAGGATATCGGTTCCGGTAATTACTCTCCGCTGCTCGCCCCAGACCAGGATCAGGTCGTTTTCGATAACGTCGTCCGACGCGGTTTCGGCGTGGACCTTCAACCCGGACAATACCTTGCCGAGCGGGGTGTCTCCATCCGTCACGACGATCGGACGATGGCAGTAACCGTAGGGATGAAACTCGTCGTCGGCGAACAGAACATCGCGCAGGAACTGGTTAGTGTTCAACGCCATGTAGGGCTGGTTGTCGCTGTCGACGATGATCACCCATTTCTTGCCCGAGCGGCTGACTTGCCACAGGAAGCCGTCGCTGGCGTCGCGCTCGAATTCGGGAAATACGGGTTTTCCGTCGCGTCGCGGCAGCGTGATGATGCTGTCGCCGTGTATCTTTTCGCCCTCGTGGCGGACCGCGAGATCGTCGAGTTTGAGAAAATTGATGGCCCCGGTACCTTCGAGCTGGCTGACGTCGGAGTGTTCCGACTCGATGTGCTTGCGTATCAGCGTATGCAGGTCCTGCTCGCGGAAAAAACTGATACCTTCCTTGCCGAGCCAGCGGTCCAGTACCAGCGCGCTGGGTTTGGCAACGGGATATAACAGTACCTGGTAAAGGCGCAGCAGTGGCGCCAGCAGCGCGCCCATGCGCATCGCGTTGCGGGAGAAATAGGCCTGCGGCGCGATTTCGCCGGCGAAGGTAATCAGGACGGTGGAAAACAGGAACGCGACGACGCCGGTCATGACCGAATTGGACAGCAGCGTCAGCAGCACGTTGATGCCAACGTTGCCCCACAGCACCGTGGTCAGCAGGAAATTGGAATCCCTGCGCAGCTCGAGAATGCTGACTGCTCCGGCGTGGCCGGCGTGGGCCTCGACCTCGAGCCGCAGGCGGCTGATCCCGAGCAGCGCCAGGTTGAGGCCGGAAAATATCGCCGACTGGCTGATGCAGAACAGGATGCCGGCCCAGGTTAGCAGGTTCAGATGCAGGTCTTCCATTGTACGGTCTTCGCTCTATTGCGGTGAGTCTGGGTAGTTACCTTTTCACGAAACATTCGTTACACGGATGATTTCAGGCCGGGTTGCCGCGTTTAGTCTGCGTCCAATGTCGGTTCGGGTCAATCGGTAGCCAGTCTGCCGGCAGGTTCGCAGGTAAGGGAAGGTACTTACTTAATGTACCGCGGCATGAATTTAATGGGTACCGGCTTGAGATTGCGGAGCGCAAACGCTTTAATATCGATTTACCGTGCGAGCGGCTGTTGTATAATCGGGTGCCAACGAGCACCTGGATAAAGGTATCGGCTCAACTCCTGTCACCATGCCGATACGCCGACCGGATGCCGTTTACCAAACCCTGGGAATCCCCTTGAAATTCAATCACTACCAGCTTGACGGGTTGTACGACGAACTGCTGACACCGGGTCACCGCGCGCGCCCGGGCGCGGGGCGCCTGATCCAGTACCTGAAGAGTATCAGGCCCGCCGACCTAAATCTGCGCAAGGAGGCCGCGGAACTCGCGATCAAGGCCATGGGCATCACCTTCACGATCTACAGCGAGGGCGAAAATATCGATCGCCAGTGGCCGTACGACATTATTCCGCGGATCATTCCGTCGCGCGAATGGGAACGAATCGAGCTGGGACTGAAGCAGCGGCTAGCCGCGCTGAACTGCTTCATCAACGATATCTACAACAGGCAGCAAATCCTCAAGGACAGGGTCGTGCCCCGGGACCTGTTGCGAACCTCGGCGAACTACCGCAAACAGTGCCGCGGCATCGAACCCGTTTTCGGGGTCTGGGCGCATATCTGCGGCAGCGACCTGATACGCGACAGCGACGGTACCATGTACGTGCTCGAAGACAACCTGCGGGTGCCTTCCGGCGTGTCCTACATGCTGGAAAACCGCAAGCTCACCAAGCGCGTGTTCCCGGAACTGTTCGAGGACTACAACATCGTTCCGACCGACGATTATCCATCCAACCTGTTCGATACGCTGAGCGCGATTTCACCGCGGCCGAGCGAGTACCCGGAGGTCGTCGTGCTGACCCCGGGGATATTCAACTCGGCCTATTTCGAACATGCCTTCCTGGCACAGCAAATGGGCGCCGAACTGGTCGAAGGTTCCGACCTGATCGTCGGCGACGACGATTGCGTGTACATGAAAAACATCGAGGGACTGTCTCGAGTCGACGTCATTTACCGGCGCATCGACGACCTGTTCCTGGACCCCGAGGTATTCGATCGCAAGTCGATGCTGGGGGTGCCGGGGCTGATGCGGGCCTGGAAAAACGGCAAGGTGGCGCTCGCCAATGCGCCCGGCGCCGGTGTCGCCGACGACAAGGTGGTCTACACCTATGTTCCCGACATGATTCGCTACTACCTCGGCGAGGACGCGATCATCCCGAACGTACCGAGCTATTCCTGCGACGACCCGGTGCAGCGCAGGCATGTTCTGTCCAACCTCGACAAACTGGTGGTCAAACCCGCCAACGAATCCGGTGGCTACGGCATGCTGGTGGGTCCACACTCGACGCGCAAGCAGCGCACCGAGATGGCGGATAAGGTGAAGGCGAATCCGCGCAACTATATTGCACAGCCGGTCATCAACCTGTCGACGGTGCCCACCCTGAGCGGCAGTGGCATCGAGCCGCGGCATGTCGACCTGAGGCCGTTCACGCTGCAGAGCGATCGGTCCTATGTCACCGCGGGCGGTCTCACGCGGGTGGCGCTGGTCAAGGGGTCGCTGGTGGTGAATTCGTCGCAGGGAGGCGGCAGCAAGGATACCTGGATCGTCGCCGCGGAGAACTAGATTATGCTGTCACGAGTCGCCGAAAGAATGTACTGGTTCGGGCGCTACCTCGAACGCGCCGAAAACACCGCGCGCCTGGTCAACGTCAATTCCAGCCTGTTGCTGGATTTGCCGGTCATGGACAAGCACATCTGGGGCGGACTGATCGCGATCACCGGCAGCGACGAGACTTTCGGCGACCGCGCGAACGCGGACGAAAAAAGCGTGACCCGCTTCCTGCTCGCCGACGCCGCGAATCCCGGGTCGCTGCTGTCCAGCGTGCGCATGATGCGCGAAAATGTCAGAACCACGCGGGAAATAATGCCCAGCGAGGCCTGGGAACGAATCAACGAGATGTACCTGTTCGTCGACAAGAACGTGCAAGGCGGACTCGGGCGCGGTGGTCGCTACGAGTTTCTAGCCGGTACCATCGGTTACTGCCACCAGATTACCGGGCAGTTGTTCAGCAATATGAGTCATGGCGTGGCCTACGATTTCATTCGGATCGGGCGCAACCTCGAGCGCGCCGACATGACGACGCGAATTCTCGACGTCGGCTGCATGAACCTGCTGACGCACAAGGTCGACGTTGCCCTGGCCTTCGATAATATTCTGTGGATGAACGTGCTGCGCTCGCTGAGCGCTTACCAGATGTACCGGCAGCACGTGCGCGACCGCGTCAACGGCGAAGACGTGGTGCAGTTCCTGCTCAAGAACGCGGAGTTTCCGCGCACCGTCGATCACTGCCTCGCCGAACTCGTCACCTGCCTGTCGCGCCTGCCGCGCAACGACCTGGCGCTGCGCGCGGTATCGCGGCTGCGGCGCCTGCTCGGAGATACGGATGTGGCCGTGCTGCTGGCGGGTGATCTGCACCAGTTCATCGACCAGATGCAGCTGGAGCTGGCCGAAATCAGCAGCCAGGTATCGCAGACCTGGTTTCAATATACCCCGCAGGCGCCGTTGCAGGTACAGGCGCAGTCACAGGCCGGAGCGGGTTCCTAGACGATCCCGGTTTTCGCGCCGGTATTGGCGATGCTCGGGTTATTTTTCCACCGCGAACCTGAGGTCCAGGGTGTAGGGCTGCTCGGGATGCGGTTCTTCCGGAGGAATCTTCATCTCGCCCTGGGTATTGCCGTAATCCCAGAAACGCGCGTTGCGCCGCGCCTCGGCCTCGTTGGCGTTGACCGGGAAGCTGTCGTAGTTGCGTCCGCCGGGGTGCGACACGTGATAGGTGCAGCCGCCGATCGAGCGGCGGTTGGCGGTATCGACCACGTCGAATACTAGCGGGGTATGTCTTTTTATCGACGGGTGCAGCGCGGAGTAGGGTTCCCAGGCCTTGTAGCGCACCCCGGCGACGTAGTGCCCGCGCACGCCGCTTGCGCGCAGCGGTACGCGGCGCCCGTTACAGGTGACGATGTAGCGATCGCCGGCCATGCCGTGCACGCTGACCTGCAGCCGCTCCACCGAAGAATCCACGTAGCGCGACGTCCCCTGGCCGCTGGACTCCTCGCCGAGCACGTGCCAGGGCTCCAGCGCCGCGTGCAGGTCGAGCTGCATGCCGTGGACGTTCAGCGTACCGATGCGCGGAAAGCGGAACTCGCGAAACGCCGAGAACCACTCCAGCTCGAAACCGAACCCGGCCCCGCGCAGGAAACCGATCACCTGCTTCATGTCTTCCCAGACGTAATGCCGCAGCATGAAACGGTCGTGCAGTTCGGTGCCCCAGCGTACCAGCGTCCCGGTGTAGGGATGCTTCCAGAAGTGGGCCACCAGCGCGCGCAGCAGCAGCATTTGCACCAGGCTCATCTGCGCGTGCGGCGGCATTTCGAAGGCGCGCAGTTCGACCAGCCCGAGGCGGCCGCTGGCGCTGTCCGGCGAATAGAGCTTGTCGATGCAGAACTCGGCGCGATGCGTGTTGCCGGTCAGGTCGACGAGAAAGTTGCGCAGCACGCGATCGACCAGCCAGGGTTTTTCCGATTCCCCGTTCGGCAGCAGGCCGAAGGCGATCTCGAGTTCGTAGAGGTTGTCGTCGCGCGCCTCATCGACCCGCGGGGCCTGGCTGGTCGGGCCGATGAACTGGCCGGAAAAAAGGTAGGACAGGGCGGGGTGCTGCTGCCAGAAGGTCACCAGGCTGCGCAGCAGATGCGGCCGCCGCAGAAACGGGCTGTCGGCGGCGCTGGCGCCGCCCAGCGTGACATGGTTGCCGCCGCCGGTGCCGGAATGGCGCCCGTCGAGCATGAATTTCTCGGTGCCCAGCCGCGTCAGGCGCGCGAACTCGTACAGCGTCGTGGTATTTTCGACGAGTTCGCCCCAGCTTTTTGCCGGGTGGATATTGACCTCGATCACGCCGGGGTCGGGCGTGATCTGTAGCAGGCCGAGGCGCGGATCACGCGGCGGTTCGTAGCCCTCGACCAGAACCGGTGTGTGCAGTTTCCTGGCGACCGCCTCGACGTAACCGAGTAGCTCGGCGTAATATTCGACTTTCGCGAGCGGCGGCATGAAGACATGGAGACGGCCGTCACGTGCCTCGATAACGAGCGCGGTATGCACGACTTCGCGTTCGCTTTCATCATCGGACCGCGGCATCGACTTACCCTTGCGACCCGCTTTGCGGCGCGGCAACTCGCCGCGCTCCGCGAACGGGTCCAGTTCCGGTTCGTCGTCGCGCGATTCGGGCAGTTTCCAGGGCAGGGATTCGAGCGGCAGGCGGTAGCCCATCGCCGAATCGCCGGGCAGCAGGAACATGAGTCCGGAGCGAAACGGCCAGGTGCTGCTCTTCCAGTAACCCTTTGCGGAATGGTATTTGAGCGGCAGGGCGTAGCCCGCCGGCTGGTCGAGGCCGCGCTGAAAAATTTTACGTACGCGCTCGCGTTCGAGCGGGTTGTTCAGTTTATTGTCGATCGCATCGACGTTTTCCGGCAGGCGACCCTCCTTGAGCAGGTAGTGCATGCTGTCTTCGTACCCCGGCACGATAAGCGCCGGGTCGAGACCGAGCTGTCCGCACAGGACGTCGATAAATTTCTTCGCCACCCTGTCATCCGCCTGGTAGTCGCCAGTGTCATCGGCGAGCCATTTCGGATCCTGCCACAGCGGGTGGCCATCGTGCCGCCAGATCAGCGACAGCGCCCAGCGCGGCAACGGCTCGCCCGGGTACCATTTACCCTGGCCGGTATGCAGCATTCCGTCGGGGGCGAATTTTGCTTTCAGGCGCTGCAGCAGTTCGCCCGCGAGACGGCGCTTCTCGACCCCAAGTGCGGCGTTGTTCCACTCGGCACCCTCCATGTCGTCGATGGAGACGAAGGTCGGTTCTCCGCCCATGGTAAGGCGCGTGTCCTGCTTCTTCAGCAGCTTGTCTATGCTGTGGCCGAGGGCGTCGATCGCCTGCCACTGGGATTCGCCGTAGGGTTTCGTTACGCGTGGATCCTCGTGAATTCGCTCGACGCCGTTATAAAAACTGAACTCGGTTTCGCAGACGTCGGTAGCGCCCGTGACCGGCGCCGCGCTGGAAGGCTCAGGGGTGCAGGCCAGCGGTATATGTCCCTCGCCGGCGAGTAGCCCCGAGGTCGGATCGAGGCCGATCCACCCGGCGCCGGGCAGGAATACCTCGGCCCAGGCGTGCAGGTCGGTAAAATCGGCAACGGGCCCTGACGGGCCGTCGAGTGCCTTGACGTCCGCGGTCAGCTGCACCAGGTAACCCGAGACGAAACGCGCCGCGAGACCGAGATGGCGCAGTATCTGTACCAGCAGCCAGGCGCTGTCGCGGCAGGAGCCGGATCCCTCGCCGAGCGTGGTTTCGCAGGTCTGCACCCCGGGCTCCATACGGATCAGGTAGCGCACGCCCTCGCTCAGGCGCTGATTCAGCGCCACCAGGAAATCGACGATCTGTTTCGGCGAGCGATCGACGCTGTCCAGCCATCGCCTGAGTTCGGGACCCTGCTCGCGAATTTCGAGGTAGGGCGCCAGGTCGCGGCGCAATCCGTCCTCGTATATCAGCGGAAAGTTTTCCGCCGATTCTTCGAGGAAGAAGTCGAACGGATTGATCACGGTCATCTCCGCGATCAGCTCCACGTGAATCTTCAGCTCGCGCGTTTTCTGCGGAAACACGAAGCGCGCCAGGTAGTTGCCGAACGGATCCTGTTGCCAGTTGATGAAATGATCGCCCGGCTCGATATCGAGCGAGTAGGACAGGATTGGCGTGCGGCAATGCGGAGCGGGGCGCAGGCGTATTACGTGCGGCGAAAGCGCGACCGGCCGGTCGAAGTGGTACTCGGTGTGGTGTTTCAGCGCGACGCGGATAGCCATGGTGCTTTCAGATTTCCCTGTGGGTCAGTCGGGTTTATTGTCAATGCCGAAGCGCAATCAAGGTTCGATAGGAACGGTTGTGGCGCGAGTTGCGCCGACCTCTGTCAGGAAAAACCCTGTGACTGGTCATCCTCGGCCTGGCGGTCCCAGGTGCTGCTCCAGGCCACCGGCGGCAATTGCTTGAAGGCTTCCTTGACCTGATGATCCCAGCTGCGTTTCAGCTGCCGCAGGTACTCGCTGTCTTCCTCGAAGCGATAATAGCGACCGGGCTGCAGGCTGTCGGTCTCGTAAACGGTCAGTTCTATCGGCGGTCCGACGGTCAGGTTGCTGCGCATGGTCGAGTCCATCGACACCAGGCCGCACATCGCGGCGGTTTCGAGACTGGATTCGGGGCTCAGAATCCGGTCCAGGATGGGTTTGCCGTACTTGTCCTCGCCGATCTGCAGGTAGACCGTATCCTGCGAAGTGGTGATGTAATTCCCCTGGGGATACACCATGTAGATGACCGGTCTCTGGCCGTTGATCTGTCCGCCGATGATGAAATTCGCTTCCACGTTGATCCCGTTGCCGGTTATCTTTTCCTGGACCCCGCGGCTGATACCACCGATGTATTCGGCGACTTCGCTCATATGCTGAATAGTAAGCAGGTTGTCTGCGGCAGACTGCTTGATGTCGCGCTTGATCTGCGTGATCACCGACTGCGTCGTGGCCAGATTTCCGGCGGATAGCAATATCAACTGGCGCTCTCCCGGGATGCCGAAGCCATACATCTTGCTGTAGGTACTGACATTGTCGACGCCCGCGTTGGTACGCGAATCCGACACGAAGATAATACCGGCCTTCAGGGCGATGGCGAGACAATAGGTCATGGTTTGCTGGATGTAATCCGGGCCTTTAACTTAAAGATAGAATTTAGTGAGCGGCCGGTCGGCATGTCAAGGTATTTTTCGGCGTTATGCCTGCCTGCAAACCTGCGACTGCCGCTATTTTAGTTTTAACTTCAATAGTTTACGACTATATCACGTTACAGCTGCAGGCAGCGGGTATATTTGCTGCGCATCGTAATAATCCCGACAGGAATACCGATCAGGCAGATGACGATGACCGATAGTTCGCACGGTTAAAGCTTAACCATGGCATTTTCGCAGATGCCGACGAAGGTGATAAACGAGGCAAGGCTCGCGATCGGCCGGCCGAGGCGCTGTCGCCGAGCCTGCAGCCGACGCCGGGCAGGCGTGCTCCGGGCCGTAGCGTCAGCCTGCCGATCATTTCTATCGCCATCGCCCCGCCTGAAGGGGCTGACGAAATCCTCGCCGCAGATACTCTCATACTACAGAATGGATCGCGTCAGGTATTGTGACGAATCCAGGAAATCCTGACTGACCTCATTGGGGCCGGACATGGGCTGGATGTTTCCTCGCTATCGATTGTCATATCGCTCCGCAGCAGGCGGATTCACGATCGGATTCGGTGTCAGTTTGGTAGCGAATGCAAAGCCGTGCTGCCATTCCGCGAGCCTGTAATCCCGTTCGCCGGGAAGTGATTTGCCGAAATAATCCCCGGTCGACTGGCTGCGCTGCTGCGAACGGATAAAAAATGGGCGGCAGGTTGATTCCTGAACCCTGCCGCCAGGGAGAAGATCGAAGCGGTGTGCTGCGCCCCGCGGGGAGCCATGGCTCTATTCGCTGTTCCTGAAACCCGACATCAGCAGCACGAACATTGCGAGCGACAGTCCCGACAACTCTAAAAAGATTGCGCCGATGCCGGCCAGGAAAGCGACCAGGATGCCCGCCATGCAGGCTACGGGCGCGAATAAAGCAGAGCGCCGGCCATGCCT
>Ga0224512_10002450_pt1 | contig 17013 bp, 16 predicted proteins | sample SF_May12_sed_USG_4_FD_169103 | JGI IMG/M metagenome (GOLD analysis project Ga0224512, IMG submission 169103) | Sediment microbial communities from San Francisco Bay, California, United States - SF_May12_sed_USGS_13 | ecosystem: Environmental > Aquatic > Marine > Sediment | place: USA...
GGTGTGTTCTCGATCCCAGAGCGAGGAAGCATCGCCCATTCGACGGCGAGGTTATCGAAAGCCTGAGGATCATGCAAAGTGGTGATCCGCAGGACAGGATCATGAGAGAGCTCCGGGACATGGGACTCACAGGGGTTCCCACCCGACAGATTGATGCGGCTGCCAGAGAGAGGTTGATGGAGCAGGGGCGAATCCTTGCCATCGACAAGATTGTCTTTCACGCCGATTCGTTGTCTTGTCTCGGTCATCAGGTGCATGAGTTGGCCCGAGCGTACAACAAAGCACACCCTCTCCGCTACGGTCTCGACAAAGAGGAACTCAGACAGAGACTCAAGTTTCCTCATTCCACCTCCACGTTTAACAAAGTCTTGGAGCACATCGCAGTTTCGAGCAGTATTTATATAAGGAACAACCTGGTACGAGCCGACACGGAAAGCATTGAACTACCCGAGGATCTGGCGGAGAGGCTGGAAACCCTGGAGACCATGATTAGAGAAGCGGGCGTGCTCCTCAAGCGCGAAGCGGACATGTCCCGACAATGGGTTCGGCCCAGTGATTTACTGGATTCACTGCGGCTGCTTCGGGACGAACGTCGGATTCACAGAATTGGTGAGGATTCCTATATCCACAGCGATGTTCTTGCTTCGTGTATCGGGCGTTTGCGGCGGTGGTTTGCCAAGAGCCCTCAGATCAGCGTTCCCGAGTTCAAAGATCTTTTTGGTATTACGCGAAGGCAAGCGATACCACTCTTGGAATTTTTGGATTCACGTCGATTAACGGCGAGACAGGAAAACGTTCGCGTGGCTGGCTCGAAGCTGCGCGACCCCTCTTGAGGCCGTATGCTGAGTATGTTCCGTGTGAAAGGCGAGGAGGACGGAGATGGGATCGGGGGAACATTTCGGGGTAAACCAGTCGCCGGCGCAATGGACACGGCTCGCTTTGGCCCTTTGAAACCCCGTGGGTTTGTGCTATATTAAGTTGGGAGCTAGTAAACCTAGGCACTCTTACATAATCATGCATCGTACATAGGGGTTTTCACATTTAGGTTCCCGCGCATCTATCCAACTCAAGGAGGGGGATGTGATGAAATCGCATGCCAAAGTGCTAATCGCCTTGACGATAATAGCTTTCCTGATCGTACCGTCCACGGTCATTTCTCAGCAGCTTCCGGTGCCCGTAGAGAAAAGCGTTTTCCCAGGCGTGACAACCATCCAGTACGCGGGTCACACGCTGGTGTTCACCACCAGCGTTGCCTTGAAGGTCAAGCTCAGACCGGTCGACTCGACCAAGATTATCCTCGCTTTTAAGGCCTATTCCCGTGATCAGCTTCAAGGTCCCGCGACCGCCGCTGGGCCGGGCCAGACTGTGGTATTTTGGGAAAACACCGGTGAGGAAATCTATAACGATGCGGCACCGGGCGAATGGAACGAGATACCGCTGACCGAGGGTGGGTGGACCGAGAAGTAAAACAGTTTTACGAGAGTAAAATATTTTAACTCTACGCCTCAGAGCCTTCGGTAATTATCTTCCGCCGTTTCGAGTGACTATCTATAAACTCCTAGTCCAACAACCGCTTACATTATAAGATTGAGAGGCAACTTTTGCCGATTTGGCACGTTAGTTGCCGTTACTCCTCTACGTCGTTTTGTGCGTTCGTCACGAAACGACTGTGTTCCTGATAACGATGGAGCACAGGAAGAGGAAACATTCGGTGGCAAGAAGAGGGTTGTACATGTGGCTCCGCCGTGGCTCTCATGAGTCGCGCGTGCAAAGCGCACCTGTCCACCTTCCCCTGATGGCTAGTCAGGCCAGTGAATCATAGCCCTTGCCCTTAGCGTGGTTCTTCTGGTGTATTGCCCTCTTAGACGCGAGCAGAGGTACGCCCTTCGGGGCGTGCCTCTGGTTGTTTATGGGTCGCAACCCCGGGGTTCGGCGCCGTTGCAAGTCAGGTGGCGGGCAACTTGGGCTCCGCAAAGATGGTCTTTTCACGTTCGCACCTGACCTGCCCCGGTTTCGCACCCCTGAACTTGCGAACGTACTTTCTCCTCGTGTAGATTACCGGAACCAGGTTCGAGTGGTGCGCCTTCGAATAAAACGCGGCTATCTCCGCCGCTGCTTCGAGCACCGACCTCGGTGGATTGCCGGCCGATCCGCTTGGTCTGAGCACGACGTGAGAACCGGCGACGTTCTGCGCGTGCAGCCAGATGTCCTCCGGACCGGATAGCCGGAAGGTAATCTCATCGTTCTCTTTATCGTTGCGCCCTACCAGGACGAACCAGCCTTGGTTCAGATCAAACCGGCGATATTGCTTGGTGGTCGCCGCTTCTCGCAGGACGTTGCGACAAATCTGTTTGCCCAAGTGGTGCTCCTGCACGGCTGCTTGCAAACGCCCCAGCGCCTGCGCAAAGGTCGCGTTGCGTTCAACCAGGTCCTCGACCAATCCGGATATTTCCTTGGCGGTTTCTCGAACCCGGCGCGCAAGGATGTCCCGACTCCTTTCCAGTTTGGCCGCACGTTTGTAACGCCTTTGTATTTGTTCGCTAACCGGTAGTGAAGGATCCAACTTTATCTTTCGCACGTTGCCCGCTGAGTACAGATCGGGCAATTCAACCTCGGAGGCTCCCGCCGGAACCTGCGACTGAAAAGCTGCAAGAACATCGGCCTCGTTGCGACCCATCGTGTGGGTCTGTGCGCGACTCAATTCGGCCTCGAGTTTGTGCAACAGACGCTTGCGATTATCCAGATGCTTGCGGACCAACGCCCGGTAGCGTTCCAGTATCGTCTGTTGTGCCGTCCCAATCAGTATCCGGCCCACGGCTGCGCAAGCTTCTTGCACCGTGCCGAACGGTCCCCAGCGATGCGCAAGATGCTGGATGTGTTGACACGAGCTGGGAATCGGCGTTGCACGGCCGATCCTTGCATCGGTTCCCAGATAGAACTCGGTTCTGCCGTCCAACAGCGCGTCGCGAAAGACGAGCAGGGCGTCCACATCGACCACCCCGTCTTCTGCCGTAAAGCAGGCCGCGAGTTGCCGGTCGAGCCCCGGCACCGGTCTCGAAGCCTCCCCTTCCTGGTCCAACGCCCTGCACAGCTCGGCTACGGAAATCGCGACAAAGGGGGGCACCTGTGGAGCGCGCACGTCAGGGACCGGGAGCCCGGCGTCTCGGGGGTCAAGGGATTCGACGATATGCTCACGCCCGAGGATTCGAACCTTCGCCGAACTCCCGTAAAGATACAGAGCCAGCGCGGTGGCTTCTTCCTCGCGGGCAAGCGGCAAAGCGATCACCCGGTCGAGGGGCGATTCCGGGGCACGCTCGACGCGCTGGCCGTGGATGCGTTTCAACACCGGCGTACCCATACCGCCCAGTGGATCCACCGTGTCGAAAAAGAGGAAGGGGCCGGGAGTCGACAGTATGACCACCAAATAGCTTGTCTGCGATCGATGACCCAGCTCGATCGTTAGTACGGGCGGTAGCAACCGCAGGCAACGGACTTGGCTGTCTGCCACCGCAGCCGCGATGTTTCTAATCAACAGGTAAAGCAGCAAGTGGTTCATTGTCTAACCGGTATCAGTCACAACCGGGCTGGCACGAATTAACTTATTATACTGTGAGCATTTACCCATTGACAGGTCGCCGATCTCCACTTAATATATGGCGTCAAAAACGTCAGGTCTAATCGGCGAGGAGCGCTAATTATGTTGGTCAGCATGACCGGGTTTGGTCAAGGGGAAGCCTCCACTAGGACGTCAAGAGTAACAGTCGAAATCCGAACCGTCAATCATCGTTATTTCGACCTTTCGGTCAAGGTTCCCAAGGTGTTGTCGCATCGAGAACACGAGATCAAGGATCTGATCAAGGGTAAGATAAAGCGCGGCAGGGTGTCGATCACCGTGTCGACAGAGATCGATCAGCCGGAATACGATGTGCGCATCAATGTGCCGTTGGTCGAGCAGTACGTGAGTCAGCTTCGGGAGTTCGCCTCGAAACATTCTCTGCCATCGGACTTGGACATCAATACGCTGGCGACGCTGCCCGAGGTTTTCCATCTGCACGAGCACGATAGAAATGATGAAGAGCTCTGGCCGCTAGTGACGAAAAGCCTTAAACAAGCGCTTGTCGCATGTTCGAAGATGAGACAGGAAGAGGGCAAGTCACTCGAGGCTGATATCAGGTCGCGAATCACTGCGATCAACCGTCTCATAAAAAAAGTCGAAAAGCGCGCACCAAAAGTAGTTGCTCACCACAGTGCGGCGCTAAAACAGCGGCTGGCCAAGATTATGGCCGGCGCGCGTGTGGATAGGGATCGATTGCTGACCGAGGTAGCACTTCTCGCCGATCGCTTGGATTTCACCGAGGAAGTAATTCGGCTAAAAAGCCACATGTCACAGATCAAGGCCTGCTTGGATGGTGGTGGGGCGGTGTCCAAGAAGCTCACTTATTTGCTTCAAGAAGTGCATCGTGAATCCACTACCATTGCGTCGAAAGCGTCAGACGCGGAGGTAGTCGAGTACGTGATTTCGCTCAAGGAAGAATCGGAAAGACTGAGGGAACAGGTTCAAAACCTCGAGTAGTCAGTTGGGAAAGGCCGGCAAGGTTTGAGAATCACTCAAGCATTTCCAATCGTGATCTCGGGCCCGTCTGGGGCTGGCAAGACGACGGTCGTGGAGAAGATTCTGCATCGAGATCCACAGCTCAAGTGCTCTATATCGGCGACGACCCGTCCCCACGCGCCGACGAGGTGGAAGGGGAAGCCTACTTCTTTGTAACTGATGAGAAGTTCGAGAGACTCAAGCAGGGACGCCTAATTGAATGGGCCCGGGTCCATGGCCATTTCTACGGTACTCCCAAAGACTTCTTGGATAAGACGCTAGGTGCGGGGAAAGACGTGGTGTTAAACATCGACGTCCAAGGAGGCATGAGCGTAAAAAAGTCCTTTCCGGACGCCGTTTTGATATTTATTTTAACACCGTCGCTGGAAGTCCTCGAGGAGCGCATCCGGCGTAGAGCAGCAGACTTGGCCGAGGAAATCGAAAAAAGACTGGAAAACGCATGGGGTGAGATAAACGTAGCGGTGGAGTACGATTACGTCGTAGAGAACGATGAACTCGAAGACACCGTGGCCACTGTGCTCGCCATCATCAGATCTGAGCGGCAACGCCGCCACCGTTATCCGGAGAGTTACTTCAAGCGTTTTGATCCCCACATGTAGTCCAACAGGAGGTCTCATGCAGCACGTCGTACTGATCGAAAAACTCACCGCAGTCATAGCGAACAAATACGAAGCTGTTCGCGTCATGGCCAAAGAGGCAAGAAGAATCAACTCGTTACTCATCCGTGGCGCTCAGGGCGAGGTGGATGAGAAGCCCACCATGATGGCGTTGAAGAGGGTTCTCGACAGCAAAGTAAGATTTGATTATGCCGAACCGGAAAGAGCTCGGCCTGACTTTGACGAGGACGCCGAGTAGGCGTCCTGCGCGGCGCTTCTCTTAATGAGGCCCGTGCACTCACAACATGTACATGAACCGTGGACTAGAAAATAAAAAGATATTGCTGGGCATCACCGGCGGCATTGCGGCCTATAAGTCCGTTTTTCTCCTCCGGCTCTTGAAAACCCGGGGAGCGGATGTGAGAGTCGTCATGACCGAATCTGCTTGCCAGTTTGTGGCCCCGCTGACTTTTGAGACCCTTTCAGAACACCCCGTACAAGTTCGTCTGTTTGGGGCAGGTGGTGACCAGGGTACTGTCTCCCCCGTGGAGCATATCGAACTAGCCAAGTGGCCGGACCTGGTTGTCATTGCTCCAACCACGGCGAATACGCTTTCCAAGTTAGTGGCGGGTGGTGCCGATGATCTTCTGAGTAACGTCGTTTCTGCCTATGAAGGGACCGTCGTTCTGGCTCCCGCGATGAATGATGTCATGTGGCGAAACAAATCAACCCAAGAAAACCTGCAAACGCTAAGTCACCGCGGCTACAGAGTGATATCCCCGGGTACCGGCGACCTCGCGTGTGGATACGAGGCTGAGGGAAGAATGGCCGAGCCCGAGCGTATCCTTGACTTTGTCGAGAGGCTTTTTGACTCAGACTTTGGAAACTTGAAGGTTCTGGTGAGTGTGGGTGGTACCGAAGAGGATCTTGACCCTGTTCGTGTTATTTCGAATAGGTCATCGGGGAAAATGGGTTTCGCTATCGCGGAGGCTGCCAGGGATCGCGGTGCCCAGGTGACCGCCGTCGTTGGGAGGGTGTCGGTGCCCCCGCCGGTCGGTGTGCGTGTGTTGTCTGTTAGAACCTCTGCGGATATGTCGAGCGCCGTCAAGCAGGCCTTTGTCGAAGCGGATGTGCTGATAATGGCTGCCGCCGTGGCAGACTACAAAGCTAGCTCGCCCCTCGTGCGCAAGAAAAAGGGAGACACTTGGACTCTCGAGCTAATTGCAACCGAGGACATTCTCGAATCTATTGGCAAGATGAAGGGCAGGCGATTTATTGTCGGTTTTGCACTGGAGACGGACAACATCGAGGAAAACGCCAAAGAGAAACTCGTTAAGAAGAACTGTGACTTGCTGGTCGTGAATAATCCCCTCGAGGATGGGGCGGCATTCGAACACGATACCAATTCCGTCCTAATCTACAATACTAAGGGCCTGCTGCTTGAAACGGGTATAAAGAGTAAGCGCGAAATCGCGGATATCGTCCTGCAGGTGGCGCGGAAAGAGAAGAACTTCCAAAAGATCCTCGTGTGATACAGGGGTCGTGATCACTGTCCTCCCGGCAATCCGCCGATCTCGATCTGTCGTGTATGTTTTTGCTCGAAGTCGCGCATGAGCCAAATGGCGACGACATTCTCAGACCAAAAATTGCGCCTTAGTCTGCGAGGTATTTCAAACACGGGGTCGTCAATTCGGCGTCCAGCGGCGATCCCTGGCTGGCATTTGCCGCTAAGACGAATAGAAAGATCAAGACAATCTTCGGCTTGGGAATGTTAGTTGGTGAAGTGCAGAGATGAAAACGACTCGCGGCGATTTTCCACAAGAAATCAATCTCCATCTTATTTCTTACTTAGAAATGTTGCAGCGAAAAGGTATAAAGTCAATATACCTCACTCCGCCTGGTGCCGTGCACGAGGCGACGGCCGAACAAAAACAATTGTCGGGTGATCAGGAGCGCTCCGTGGCAAAGGAAACAATGGGTGGGATCGTAGAAAAACTGTCGGAAGTCGATGCGAAAGTGTCCGTGTGTGAGGACTGCGGTTTGCATAGAGGCAGAACCAATACCGTTTTCGGCACCGGCAATCCTGGGACCAAGGTTATGTTTATTGGCGAGGGTCCGGGACGAGACGAGGACATTCAGGGGAAACCGTTCGTGGGAAGGTCGGGACAACTCCTCACGAAAATGCTGGGGGCCATCGATCTGAGTCGCGAGGATGTCTACATCACGAACATTGTAAAATGTCGGCCGCCGGATAACCGAGATCCACAAGAGGAGGAAGTCCGCTGCTGTGAAAAGTATTTGATCGCTCAGATCGATTTGATTCGGCCCCGCATTATATGTGCGTTAGGCCGTGTGGCCGCTCACTGGCTTCTCGACACAAAGGATTCCCTTGCAGCGCTAAGAAATCGCGAGAATTTTTACAGAGGGACACAGGTGCTGGTGACTTATCATCCCGCAGCATTGCTCCGAAACCCCGGGTTAAAACGCGGCGCTTGGGAAGACTTCAAACAGCTGACAGCTATCATAAGCGAATGAGGTTACTTTGGCGACTCCTGCACCCATAGAACGTTCAGATAAGGTGCCGCCGCACTCTATCGATGCTGAAATGGCGGTTATCGGCGCCGTGCTGCTCGACAACACCGCGATGTCGGTCATCACCGAGTATCTCAGCCAGGATGCCTTTTATAAGAAGGCGCATAGAGATATTTTCGAGGGGATGCTGAAAGTGGCGGACAAAGGCGAAGCGATCGATGTCATCACGCTGTCGGAGGAACTCAAGCGTCTCAGTACGTATCAGTCCATTGGCGGGGCTGCATACCTGACAACGATCATGGACAACGTGCACACGGCTGCGAACGCCGAACACTATGCCAAACTGGTTTTCGAAAAGTATCTACTGAGGAGATTGATCACGATCTCCGGTTTGATAACGACGCAAGCTTTGTTAGGTGAAACGGATGCTCGTGAAGTGCTCGATGAGGCGGAGCGATTGATTTTCGAGGTTTCGGAACGTGGTGTACGCAAGACCTTTGAGCCAATAGGCAAGATCATAAAGGAGAGATTCGAAAACCTCGAGAAACTCTATGAAGACAAAGATCGAATATCTGGTCTACCGTCGCCGTTTGATGAACTAGATGCTTACACGTCGGGATTCCAGAACGCTGAACTGGTCATAGTGGCAGGGCGACCATCGATGGGCAAGACCAGTCTTGCTCTAAACGTCGCACAACACCTCGGTATCAAGCACAAGATACCGGTAGGAGTTTTTAGTCTGGAAATGTCCAGCGAGCAACTCGTCATGCGCCTTCTCTGTAGTGAAGCAAGGATTGACTCGCACAGACTGAGAATGGGCTACATAAAGAGTTCCGAGTTTGCGGAATTGGCGATAGTTGCTGGCTATTTGAGCGAAGCCCCTATCTACATCGATGATTCGGCAGGGATTTCTATGATGGAACTCAGAGCAAAAGCCAGGCGACTCAAGTCTGAAGTCAATGTCGGCTGCATTTTCGTCGATTACCTTCAGTTGATCACGATCAGGGAGAGATTCGAAAACCGGCAGCAGCAAATCTCAGCGATCTCGCGTGGCCTCAAGGGTCTTGCCAAAGAACTCGAAATCCCGGTTATTGTGCTGTCACAGCTTTCCCGAGCTGTGGAATCTCGCGGTGGTGACCGAAGACCGATGCTTTCCGATTTGCGTGAGAGTGGCGCTATCGAACAGGACGCAGACACGGTGCTGATGCTGTACCGTCCGGAATTCTACGAAGGCGAGGACTCGGAGCATGCAGGGATGGCCGAGGTCATCATTGCGAAGCAACGTAACGGGCCCACCGGCACTGTCAAACTTGCGTTTATGAAGGAATACACACGTTTCGAGCGACTGTCACCGATATCCGAATAGGCATAGCCAAACACGGTTGTATCTTCACGGAGAAAGAAAAAATGCCTGGAACGGACGTCTTGATCATGGCCGCAGGTAGGGGTGAGCGGTTTGCAGAGGGTGCACCGAAACAATTTATGTTGCTGCACGGCCGGCCGGTTATCGTGTGGTCCATCGAACAGTTCATGAGCCACGGCGATATCAGCGCGATCACCGTGGTTACGACACCAGGCACCGAAGAACAGGTTAAAGAGATTGTTCGAGAGCACGGCCTTGAAAAGGTCGACCATGTGGTTGCCGGTGGTGAAACGCGCCAGCGATCGGTTCAGCTGGGCCTGATGGCCGTCGGCCAGGACAGTAGCAAGGTTCTGGTGCATGATGCGGTCAGACCCTGTTTTTCGGTGGACTTGTTGCAGCGGATTCTAACCGAGATGAGCGCTTACGACGCGGTAATTCCTGCAGTGCCGGTGGTTGACACGCTGGTCCACGAAAGGTCGGGGGAATTGGATGCTATCTTAGACCGTGTCAACATATCGGGGGTGCAAACCCCACAAGGATTCCGTACCGACCTCTTGTCTCGCGCCCACCGTTCTGCCGAGGCAAAGGGCCTGTCGTCGAGTGACGATGGCTCGCTTGTATTTGCGTTGGGCGAGACCGTTCGTACGGTCAGGGGGGAAAGCACCAATATCAAGATCACGTTCGAGGACGATGTCCCGATCGCTGAAGCAATCTTGGGTGCACGGACGAACACAAAGTGATGACCGAGATCTGCTTGGGGATGTAAGAGACGACGGTGCTGCAGCGAAACCATGACGCGAATCGAAATGGAGAAACCTTGGACTACCGAGCCGGAATAGGTTGGGATGTTCACGCGCTGGTAGAAGGACGTCAGCTCTTTCTTGGTGCTGTCCATTTTCAGGGCGAGCCCAGAGGCCTGGAAGGGCACTCAGACGCCGATGTGGTGTGCCACGCAATCTGTGATGCGTTACTCGGGGCGCTGGCGCTCGGAGATATTGGCGAGCACTTTCCCGACACCGATCCAAAATTCAGAGACATTTCCGGCGGGAAGTTGCTCAAGATCACCAAGGGCAAGGTGACCGGTGAGAAATACCGAATTGTCAACATAGACTGCACGGTGATGAGCGATGCCGTGAGGTTGAAGGACAGGAAATCTGCGATGCAGGAAACGATCGCATCTCACCTGGGAATAGAGCCGTCCCATGTATCGGTGAAAGCAACGACCTGGGAAGGACACGGCGCTGTCGGCCGTGGCGAGGTGATCGCTTGCCAGGCGATAGCAATGGTAGCCCGGAAGGGGGAGTGAGTTGTCCGACGCTTCCCCCAAGCCCGTTCGCGTCCGTTTTGCACCTAGCCCCACCGGCCACCTGCACGTTGGCGGCGCCCGTACGGCGATTTTCAACTGGCTCTTTGCCCGCCGACACAAGGGCACCTTTGTGTTGCGTATCGAAGATACCGATATGGAACGCAGCACCCGCGAAAGCGAGCATTCTCTTGTCGAGGATTTGCGTTGGCTGGGTGTGGATTGGGACGAAGGGCCCGATTGCGGAGGGGATTTTGCGCCGTACCGGCAATCGCAAAGGATCGAATGGTACGGACAGCAGGCAGAGGAATTGCTCGCAAACGATCTTGCCTACCCGTGCTTTTGCAGCGATGAACTACTCGAAGCCAAGAGGCGGGAGGCCATCAAAGAAGCCAAGCCACCGCAGTACGATGGCACCTGCCGTGGTCTATCGGTAAAAGAGATAGAAGACAAGCGCTCACGGAGCGTGCCCGAGGTCATCCGCTTCAACGTGCCCGACGGTGTCGTTCGCTTCCGCGATCTCGTACGAGGTGATATCGAGTTTGCCACGAACACGGTGGGGGACTTCGTGCTGATCCGTTCAAACGGCAGACCCACCTACAACTTCGCAGCGGCGCTGGATGATCACGCGATGAGTATTACACACGTTCTTCGCGGCGAGGAACATCTTCCCAACACCCTGAGACAGATTCTGATCTACGCTGCGTTTCAAGCCAGACTGCCAGAGTTTGCACATTTACCATTGATACTGGCTGAGGATCGTTCCAAACTGAGCAAACGTCACGGCGCAAGCTCAATAGGAGATTTGAGATCTCTTGGCTTTCTGCCACCAGCAGTGGTCAACTACTTGGTCCTGCTGGGCTGGTCGCATCCAGACGGAAAAGAGATTCTACAAACCGCAGAGTTGATCCGAAGTTTCAGTGTGGAGCGGGTAAATAAGAGTGCCGCGGTGTTCGACAAGCAGAAGCTTCGTTGGATGAATGGACACTATATACGCGAAGCGTCGGTAGAAAAACTGTTCGAAACGGCGGATCGATTCTTTCCCAGTGAGATTCGGTCCTCGTATCCGCAAGACGTTCGCAAAAAGATACTCGAATTGTTGCACGATGGTCTGGAGAACCTCGGCGACTTGGCCGAGGCGGCGGCGCCGTTTCGTTCTCCACCCGATTTCGACGGCGGCGCGACCGAGGCAGTAAAGTCGGCGAACTCCATCGCCGTTTTGTCCGCGTTAAGAGAGCTGCTCGTGAACAGTCGAGATGATCTTACGTCCGCCGACTTCAAGTCCATGATGAAAGAGGTGGGCAAGAAGACGTCTCTAAAAGGCAAAGATCTGTTCTTTCCGGTACGGGCGGCTTTGACCGGCTCTGTGCACGGTCCGGATCTGGCTGGTGTCGCCGTGATCAAGGGCAGAGAAGAAGTAATCGGCCTGATTGAAAGAGCACAGGCGATGGGTGACAGCAGATAGTTGTGGGGAGAAGATGACTACAACCAAAAAGCTAGGTGTGCTGCTGGTGGCCGGTGGCGACTCATCGGAACGAGACGTCTCGCTGGATAGTGGCAGAAGTATCCATGAAGCGCTGGTGGAGTTGGGCCATCGTGTGCTTGTTGTGGACCCCGCCCGTCCGGACGTCGAGCCCACTGAAGACCCGAACGCGTTGTTCACCGAAACCAGCATCAAGAGTCGACCGCCGGAGCTCATCAGCGATGTGTACAAGGCGCGTCAGAATTTCGTGCGTATGCTCGAACGATTTCGCGAGCTTCGTTGCGATGTGGTGTTTAACGGATTGCATGGCGGAGCAGGGGAGGATGGCACTTTTCAAGCCTTGCTCGATTATGTGGGCATACCGTACACGGGAAGTGGGATGTGCGCGGCAGCGGTGGCCATGGACAAACACATGTCCAAGAGGCTGGTGGCGCCGGCGGGTGTGCCCGTCGCCAAAGAGATTTTCGTAGATTCAGCGGTGCACGAGGCGGTCGTGGTCGACGATCAGGTTCTGGAAGCGCTTTCATTACCCGTTGTCGTCAAGCCCAATCAAGAGGGTTCGAGTGTGGGCGTTACCATCGTGCGCTCACGAGATGAGTTGAGAAAGGCCATCGACGAGGCGCGGTCGTTTGGTGGTCCCTATCTTGTGGAGAAGTACGTCCCGGGCAAAGAGATCACGGCAGCCGTGCTTGACTTCTGCGATCTCCCCCTCATCGAGATCCGACCCAAAGACGGTTTTTTCGACTACCACAACAAGTACCAGCCGAAATCGTGCGATTATCTTGTGCCCGCACCGCTGGATGTGGAAACAACCGAAGCGATCACGGCATCGGCGAAGTTGGTCTATCGTGTCCTCGGCTGCAGAGGCTACGCCAGAATCGATTTTCGCCGGGCCGATCACGGGCACTACGTTTTTCTAGAGGCCAATGTATTGCCCGGACTCACATCGAATAGTCTAGTACCGAAAGCGGCTCGTGCCGCCGGCATCGACTTTTCCCAACTGATAGAGCGGATTTTGCGTTTATCTACATCTGCCATCGCTGTATAATGCCGTTGCAGGCTATCCGCAGGTATTCCTATGCCACTTAGAGTCTACGATACGCTACGCGCCAAGAAGGTCGAATTCAAACCGGTCAACGACAACAATATCGGGATCTATTTCTGTGGCATGACGGTCCAGGACAAACCTCACATTGGCCACATGCTGGCGTTTGTGTCTGGTGATATGATCCGCCGCTACCTCGAGTACAAGGGTTACAACGTGAAGTACGTGCAGAACTTCACCGACATCGACGATAAGATCCTTGCGAAGGCCAAGGAGGAAGATGTGGATTATCGTGAGGTGGCCGAGCGAAACGTAAAGGCGTATTTTGAAGTTGCCAAAAGGCTCCACATAAAACCTGCCACACTCTATCCACGTGCCACGGAACACATCAAAGAGATTCTGGATCTGATAGGTTTGCTGGTGGAGAAGGGCTATGCGTACGAGTCGGGTGGCGATGTCTATTTCAAAGTCAGACAGTTCAAGAACTACGGTCAGTTGTCCAAAAGGAACATCGACGACCTCATGAGCGGGGCAAGGATTGCCGTGGGGGTAGAAAAAGAAGACCCCCTTGACTTTGCGCTGTGGAAGGGCGCTAAAGATGACGAGCCGGGTTGGGACAGTCAGTGGGGTAGAGGCCGGCCCGGCTGGCACATCGAGTGCTCTGCGATGTCGATGAAGTACTTGGGCAACACGCTCGATTTTCATGGCGGTGGCGAGGACCTTATTTTCCCCCATCATGAGAACGAGCTCGCGCAGTCCGAAGCGGCGACGGGCGTGTCGTTCGTTCAATACTGGCTTCACAATGGTTTGTTAAACCTCAGGGGAGAGAAAATGTCCAAATCGACTGGACATTTCTTCGCCATGGAGGATGTGCTGAGCGAGTATGAAGGAGCTGTGGTCCGTTTCTATTTGCTTTCGACGCATTTTCGAAAGCAGGCAGAGTACTCGCGAGATCGGTTGGAGGATGCCAAGCGAGGGTACGAGAGGCTTGTGCTGGCCTGCCGGTCGATCGCTGAGCACCTGGGCAAGCTCGGTGACTCGGGCGGGATATCGAGTCCGGCCGGACAGGCGCTAAAGGACACCATCGACGCTGCGACGGCGAAATTCTTCGCGTCAATGGATGACGATTTTAATAGTGCCGGCGCCATTGGGTCGGTGTTTGATCTGGTTAAGAACTACTACAAGCTCGTCGAAGAAAAAGGAAGCGCCGTCACCCAGGATCGTTCGGCGCTCGAGAACCTGAGGGATGCCATCATCGTTTTTGACCGGGTGCTCGGCCTCTTTCCGGACGGGTTTCCCCCCCCCGAAGAACGGATACCCCGAGAAGTGCTGGCGCTCGTCGAGGCTCGCCAACAGGCGCGCAAGGCCCGCGACTTCAAGAAAGCGGACACGCTACGCGATCAGGTCGATCAGATGGGATATGTCATCGAAGATCGGCCTGACGGACAGCGAATACGCAAAAAATGAATTGATCCCTATCCCATAGACCCCCCAAAATCGTAGGCTGATACTCGAATAATATCGAGGATTTCGGGTAACTACATTGAGAACCAAGGGTTTACTCAAGGGAGTCGAGTTATGCCAACAAATTACTGGTGGATTTGGATGATCATGGCGGCGGTGTTTGTGGTGGGCGAAATACTTACCGCGGCGTTTTTTCTGCTGTGGTTTGGGGTAGGCGCGGCTGTAGCGGGCCTGGCCGCGCTCCTGGGGTTAGGGACCGTTTGGCAGCTGACGGTTTTCGTCGTCGTCTCTGTTGTCTTAGTTGCCTGGTCGAGAAAGTTTGCCGACCGTTTCAGCAAGAAGCAACCACCCGGGATTGGCGCAGACCGGTTTAAAGAACGCCAAGGCATTGTCATCGAGACCATCGATAACGAAAAGAACACGGGACGAGTACGTCTCGACCGCGAAGAGTGGCGTGCGGAGAGCGACCATGGGGGCGTAATTTCATCGGGTGCGATGATTCGGGTGACAGGCGTCGCGGGAACACACGTTTTGGTCACAGAGGTCAAGAAAGGAGATTGACATGGAAGCAGCAAACGTTCTGGTCTTGATTGTACTTGCTGTCCTCGTTTTTATTATTGCAGCAACCGGTTTGAGAATCGTCAGACCTTGGGAAAAGGGACTCATCGAGCGCCTTGGCAAGTATCAAAGAACCGTGGACAGCGGTCTGACCCTGATTGTTCCCTTCCTGGAGAGAATTATGAAGGTGGATATGCGCGAGCAGGTGGTCGACGTTCCACCGCAACAGGTTATCACCAAGGACAACGTCGCGGTGGAAGTGGATGCGGTGGTCTACTACGAAGTGACGGATCCCATCAAGGTCACATACAACGTCGAGAACTACTACGTCGCAGCGACCAAGCTGGCGCAAACCAACCTACGTAATTTGGTCGGTGATCTCGCCCTGGACGAATCGCTCACCTCGCGCGAGATCATCAATACGAAATTGCGACAGATACTCGATGATGCGACCGACAAGTGGGGAACAAAAGTGACGCGCGTTGAATTGCAGCGCATAGAGCCTCCGCAGGATGTGACGGACGCCATGCACCGCCAGATGAAGGCGGAACGCCTTCGTCGCGCCACGATTCTTGAAGCCGAAGGCCAGAAGCAGTCTGCCATCCTCGAAGCCGAGGGGGTCAAAATGGCGGCGATTCGGAAGGCTGAGGGCGAAGCGGAGGCCATTCGCCAGGTGGCCGATGCGGATAAATACCAGAAACTCACGGTGGCGCAAGGGGAAGGTCAAGCGATCCAGACGGTATTTGGCGCGATCCACGAGGGTGATCCCACCAACGATTTAATCGCCATCAAATACCTGGAAGCACTGGCCCATATCGCCAATGGGAAGGCGACCAAGGTCTTTCTGCCCCTCGAGGCCTCGGGCTTGCTCGGCAGCATCGCGGGCATCGGTGAGCTTCTCAAACAGAAACTCGAGCCCGGCCAGGGTGGCGAGAAGGCGTAGGTGCGTGAGCCCAGCCGAATGCGACGGGCGACGGTCTAGTCAAGAGCATAACCAGTTATAAAAAATAGCGTTAGATCTAGGGGCCGAGTGGGATTCATCTCTCGGCCCCTCCGCCAAAAGAAGGGCTTCACACCGGCCTGGCTACGATGCGCCCCGCTATTACCTTTTAACCGACTCATAACAAATTAATTACGGCCAATTCGTGCCGTACCACGAGGAAGCCGGAGCGGTCTCCGCGGAATAATCGGTGGGGACGAGTTATCCACAGAAATTTATGAGAATTATTAACAATTCCGCGTTGACTTTATCGCGCAAACTCTGTTATTTTTGCGCTTGACAGGCGAGGCGTTATGAACATACTGTCGCAAGTCTGTTTTCTATTTGGTGGTAGAGGACAAGGACTTGCGAGCTGGCGTAGCTCAATCGGTAGAGCATCTCATTTGTAATGAGGTGGTTGGGGGTTCAAGTCCTCTCGCCAGCTCCATAATTTTAGCCGGTTATGGTGAGCGGGCCGTTTTCGTTAATCTCTCTTCATAACTCAACAGCACAATAATGTAATTGCGGGATTCAACCTTTCCCGAGACCCGTTTTTATCGGGTTGGGGGTTCGTGTCTCTTTTTGTGTTTTCGAATGAATGACTCATTGCGTGCGTCAATCAACAAGCAATGCGCTGAAGTGTTAGCGATCGACGGGGAGGTTCCCGAGCGGTCAAAGGGAACAGACTGTAAATCTGTCGGCGATGCCTTCGGAGGTTCGAATCCTCCCCTCCCCACCACAATGCTTTGATGCAATTTGGCGGGAATAGCTCAGTTGGCTAGAGCGTCAGCCTTCCAAGCTGAGGGTCGCGGGTTCGAATCCCGTTTCCCGCTCCAGTTTTTTTGAGTGAGTATTTGATAGACGCCCACGTAGCTCAGTCGGTAGAGCATTTGCATGGTAAGCAAAAGGTCAGCGGTTCAATTCCGCTCGTGGGCTCCAGCCAAATCTTTGGAGGGAGATTATGGCGCGAAAAAAGTTTGAAAGGACCAAGCCGCACGTGAACATTGGGACGATCGGACACGTGGATCACGGCAAGACGATGCTGACGACGGCGATCACGTTGGCGTTATCAAAGAAG